>Ga0074045_10000572_pt1 | contig 35822 bp, 28 predicted proteins | sample BogForMeECP23OM2_FD_94442 | JGI IMG/M metagenome (GOLD analysis project Ga0074045, IMG submission 94442) | Bog forest soil microbial communities from Calvert Island, British Columbia, Canada - Bog Forest MetaG ECP23OM2 | ecosystem: Environmental > Terrestrial > Soil > Wetlands ...
ACCTGGATGTTTTCGTCATTTGTAATCAGCCTGCTATTCCTTGGTTGCAGCTCGTCGCTTCTTGCTCAGTGGGTGCCCGCGAATCCGGTGAAGGGCGTGGAGCCGCAAGCCGATGGCGCGTTGCTGGTCCTGGAAAACGGCTATCTTCGTTTTCAAGTATGTTCGGATTCCATTGTCCACATTACTTATTCCCTGGAGCGCGATATACCGAAGAGGACGGACTTCCTGATCACCAAGACAACCTGGCCGAAGACGGAATTCGCTATTCACTCCGAGGACGCAAAAGTCATCGCGCTGGTCACGTCTAATTTGAAAATCGAAATAACCCGGGCAGATAGCTCCCTTGTTTTTTCCGATGCCTCGGGGCGCAAATTGGCGCAAGAGACCACGCGCACGTTGACTCCAACCGAAGTCAATGGTGAAAAGACGTATCACTCGGAACGCTTTGCGAACATGTGGGGCACTCAGGAAGCGTTCTATGGACTGGGCCAGCACCAAGCTGGCGTGTTCAATTATCGCGGCGAAGCGGTGGACATTTCGCAGGACAATACCAATATCTCGGTTCCGTTGTTGCTGTCCAGCAACGGCTACGGAATTTTCTGGAATAACGGCTCCCGTAGCCGATTCAACAATCGCTTTGTCCACGCTTTTTATTTGAGCTCCGAAGTCGCTGATTCCGTCGATTACTACTTCTTGTTTGGGCCCGACTTCGACAAGATCATCGGGGAATACCGTGAACTGACAGGAGAGGCTCCGCTCTTTGGCAAATGGGCGTATGGCTACTGGCAATGCAAGAACCGCTACGACTCGCAGCAAGAACTTGAGACTATCGCCGGAAAATACCGCGACCTGCACATCCCATTGGACAATCTCGTCCAGGATTGGTTCTGGTGGAATACCATGGGCGAACCGGTCTTTAACAAAAATTATCCCGATCCCAAAGGAATGATAGACACGCTGCACAAAGAGCATGTCCACCTGATGATTTCCGTCTGGCCGTTCTTTCGACCAGGTTCCCCGGTCTATGACGACATGGACAAACGTGGTTACTTCATCGCGCGGTCGATTACCGGTGGTTTCCATCCACGCGGTTCGGCCCTCTATGACGCGTTTAACCCGGAAGCTCGCAAATATTATTGGAAGCTGATGGATGATGCGCTGTTCAAGATCGGCGTGGATGCGTGGTGGCTCGATACCAGTGAACCAGAGACGGAAGGACGGGAAACCAACCTATTGGTAACCAACAAGGTGGCCATTGGGAATGGGGCGCGCTATGCAAATGAGTTTCCGCTGCTTACCACCACCGCTGTTTACCAAGGGCAGCGCAGCGCCTCGGATCAGAAACGTGTGTTCATCCTCTCGCGTTCCGGCTTCGCAGGCATACAACGCAACGCGACGTCGGTGTGGTCTGGTGACATTCATCCGAACTGGGAAACTTTCCGCAGGCAAATACCCGCCGGACTGAATCTGTCGGTTTCCGGCATTCCCTACTGGACTACCGACATCGGAGGCTTTGTGGATGCGAATCCCGATGATCCCGCCTACCGCGAGTTGTACGTGCGCTGGTTTGAGTTTGGCGCGTTTTGTCCGATCTTTCGCGCGCACGGAACGCGCACGACGAACCAGAATGAGATGTGGTCCTATGGCACAGAAGCGCAGAAAATCCTGACGCAATATGACCGCCTGCGGTACCGCTTGATGCCTTACATCTATTCAACGGCGTGGAAGGTAACCAACGAAGGATACACGTTCATGCGTCCGCTGGTGATGGACTTCCGCGACGACACGCGCGCCCAAAACATCGGCGATCAGTTTTTGTTCGGACCGGCGATCATGGTGAACGCTGTCACCGAACCGGGTGCAACTTCCCGCCATCTCTATCTGCCGAATGCATTGTGGTATGACTTCTGGACCGGTTCATCGATTCAAGGCGGCAAAGCAATTGACGTGCCGGCTCCCTTGGATCGTCTTCCTCTTTACGTTCGAGCAGGGTCTATCGTGCCTGTTGGTCCTGACCTTGAATATGCGACGGAAAAGCCGGCGGATCCGATCGAGTTGCGCATTTACCGTGGCGCAAATGGTTCCTTCTCGCTGTACGAAGATGAAAACGACAACTACAACTACGAGAAGGGCGCTCATGCGATCATCCCTTTCTCCTGGGATGATTCGGGACGGACCCTCACCATCGGCGCCCGGGTAGGCTCCTTTCTCGGGATGGCGCAAACTCGCACATTCAAGGTGGTATTCGTTTCCGAAGGACATGGCCACGGAGATGGATTGACCACGACAGCAGACAAAACCATCCAGTACGACGGAAAGAAAATCACAGTTATGCCGTAGCAGCACGGGGAACCTCGTCCGAACTCAACCCAACCGGATGATCCATAACCCAGGAATACGTCGCGTATTATCATACAGATAGATGGCATAAGGGCCGGTCGACGCTGGCTCAATTCTGATCGACGCCGTTCCCGCTTGAAACATCGTGGCGACTCAACCGGGGCCAGACTCCTGACGAGCACTCCCGCCGCGACGGGACGCCCTTGGTGGCCTACAAGGAATCCTCGATTGTGTTTCTATTCTTAAAATCTTAATTGGATAAGTCCGCGACAGAGGAGTAAACTTCGCTCCACCAAATAGACTCCGTGGGCGCCGCGCCTCCCTGTCGGGTCGAGTGGGGGTTAACTGTGAACGCTTTGCTCCTTCTCTCACTGCTCACTATAGCTGGGCTGTGCCAGGCCATGCTTGCGCCGACCATTGGCGCCACGACAAAGCCAAACTCCTCCGAGACATTTGTGAACGTGGACCAAGCCGCAGTTTCCTCTTCACCGGAAAGTGACATTACCATTCCCGGACCATTACGGTCGTTTCTACGCATGAGCGGGATCAGTCTGAAGGTGTCGCAGGCGGAGGTATTGCCGTCAGTTGCTCATACGGTGATCCTGCAGGGGTATCAATTGGGAAAGCCCACCGAGTATCTGATTCTGTTGCGACGCTATGTAAACCAAGCAAAAGAGCTCACGGTTCTAGCGGGGAACGACGCAAGCATTCGTATCAATGGCTGCAAAGACGTGGGACCTCTGCTACGTGTCCTTGGTTATAGAACTCAAGGAGAGTGTGGGCACAGCGAAATGGCTTTGGTAACGGCGGACGCCGAGAGAGCATTTCTGACCATTGATTCAGGGTTCCCTCTTCTCGATCTCGAAGAGGCCCTAAAGCACGATGGTCCATTTGTTTTCGGCTATAAAGGCAGCACAGTGCCGATGCTTTTTACGTCTGGTGACTGGACGGCAATCGCAAATAAGAAAGAGCAGGAGAACAGGAGCTTTCTGGACGCTCTGTTGTACGAACCTAACGTGGCGCGGCTGTATTGGGCCGTGTCCCGAATCGAGCCGGAAACCAGATATGCACTGAAGAAGAACATCGGACTGGCGAAATTGCTCTCGCTTGCTTCGATTGTGGATCTGTACGGGAGTCAGATCTGCATCCGGGATGGGGCTGTGGTAGTCCCTGGTGGCCGAGCAGCCGAGAAGCAATGGCAAGAAATGGTGGGAGCAAGTCCCCATGGGCCGACGGAGTTTGTTCTGCAACTTTTTTCTAAGGACCGCGGATGGGTGGCAGCCTATTTTGATGCCATGGCGCGCACGAGCCTGAGTCAGCAAGAACACTTCGTAGAAGGGCAGCGCCTGAAGCGCTACTACTCCGCGTTTCGTGCAGCAGGGGCTTCGGCGGAGGCGGGGGCGAGGCTGCCGTTCAGACCCGCACCTGCGCTGATGGTTCTGGTCAGCCGCCTGCAATGGGACAGCAAAGGAGAGCCATATGTGCCCGGGAACTTGCAGGTATGGAGCCAGATCCTTCGAGACCGGGGAGATTTCAAACTAATCCGTCAGCCAGGCAAGCGTTCTGCGGGGTGGCAAAATCCCGATCAGTTGGCGGAAGCCATGTTTGCGTTTTCGCAAGTCGAGACGGATTCCGGTCCGCTGCAGGCCTATCTCTATTTGAGCGAATTAGATCACCGCCGGGGACCGGGACGGCGACTAGGCAACTCGACGGTAGTTTTGCTGGCGGACAAATTCTCAGACTTCAGCAGTCAGTATTTGATCTTTTCGGAATTTCCGGAGCTAAGCGATAACGCGATTGCTCAATTCCTGACGACGGCTGAAGCGCTTAACAAGATCCCCGATCATACGTTGCGCGGAAACGCGATGGGGATTTTCCAGGCAAACGTAGGAATTTGGCAGATCTTGGCCAGGCAAAGCGAAATTAGTCAGTCGCAACTGAATTCTTCGTGGATGGAGATGATTAAGCCTTTCTCGGAAGTATCTACGGCCGGGCAACTCGTGACAGCCGGGCGCAGTTCCTTGGACCAAGTGTTTCGCGCGGCCACGGGCAAGGCGAGCGGATCCCAGAACGAACTCGTCAACCTGCTCGCGGGAACTCGCCAAACGAGCGCGGAAGGTCAGCAAGTACACACGGAGGTGGCCAACAAGATTCGAGCGGTATTGGCCGATCAACGACTGGTTTCTCTGGATACGCTGTTTGCGCTGGACGACGGTCTGAGAAATCCCTCGCGAGGGACAAACAGCAAAGAGGAATTGGTTGCGCTGGCAGGTGAACTTCGCGAATTTGAAATGCCCCAGCCGATCTTCAGTAATAGTGAAAGGACACGTTGGGCTGCCGGAACATACAACAATCGCCATACCGAACTACAGATGCGCACCGACATCGGGAAAATTATCAAGTCGCCTGCATCTCCAAAGCAGCTCGAAGTTGCCCGCGGAGACCTCGCTACATTTCTGAGGGATACGCTTGTCGGGATGAACTACGCCTACTACGAGCCGCCAGGTTCGCAGACGCTGCACAATAATCCGCTGTTTGTTCGTTCGCATGACTTTTCCGGGGACACGGTGATGGGCATTGAACGGGTGTGGCAGGCTCCGCGGTTATTTGGAGCCGGATCGCCGGCTGGCGGTGGCGCTCATCTGATCGGATCACTCGCTGACTTGCCTTACGTCCTGGCGGAGACCGAACAAGATTTCATCGCTCCCGATCATGTCCAGGCACTGATTTGGCAACAATTCGTGCCCGGTCTTCTTAGCAATGCGGTTGTGCCACGCTGGTGGAACATCAGCCGGAATGAGTTGCATGCGGTGGCGCTCTTGCAACGAGCCGGAGAGCAGCTATTAACGGCCTCGGCGAATGACAAGGACCTTGCCGGCAAGGTGACGGCGATTCTTTCGGATCGCATGTTCCCCGAGCGTCGCGCCTGGGTGGAACTTACTATTCAAACGGGTAAGACAAGCGAGTTGGTCGAAGCTATAGCACCGGCCGATACATTCTATCTGGCTTCGGAGTTCCGGCAGAGATACCCCGGGGAGTTCGACCGAGTCAGCCCGGCGGGCCAGGAACTGGAATCGCTATTGCGGGCGGATCCTGAAGAGCTCAGTTGGGACAACTTATCGCGCGACTTCGGCGTCATTCATCCAGTTTTTACCCAAACCTATGGACGCGAAATCATCAATGTGAGACCGTTTCCGGCTTTGGGCGGAAGCTACAACCGTTTGATGGGTGAATGCTGGGACTCTGGGAATCTTTATTGGGCGCGGTTGGCGGATGAAATGGGAGAATCCCCGGTCATGCTGAACCGCATCGTTCCGGTGTTGACGCGTCGCATGGTCGAGAGGATTTCAGCCAGTGATCTGGAGGATTGGCCAGCGACACTCCGGGCCTTGCGGGAGACTGGAGAAGAATTCCGGCAGGGGAAAATCTCGGCGCTGGCGGGAGTCGCGGAAAACAGAAATTAGTTGCGCATTGGATTTTTGGTGTAGACCCTAGGGAACAAGGATGCAGACGGTGAAGAAGACATTTTGTTGGTTTCTGTGTGGATGTCTAGTCGTGTGTTTCTACGTCGGAGACAATGTGACGGCTCAGGCGCCTACCCAGGCGCCCGTTCAAGTGGATCCTCACATTCAAGTGATGGTCGACCTGGTGCAACTGAATGTTGCCGTAACGGACAGTCGGGGGAACTATGTCACAGGGCTGCAACCCAGCGACTTTGAGATAGCCGAGGACGGAATTCCTCAAAAGGTCGCTACCTTCGGAGAAGGGAATGAACCTACTCGCCGCTTGGCGGAATCCCCATCAGGGAAAAAGGATTTGAACGGTGTTACTGGCGGTGGCGAGAAAACGGGAACTGACCAGAACGACTCATCTGAGCGAATGTCCGCATCGGACCTGAGTTCGGCCCTCGCCGGTGCCAACGTTTTTGTTCTTTTCGATACCAGTAACTACATGTATCGCGGGTTCGTTTTTGCACAGGACGCCATATCCGATTTCATTCGCTCCTTGGAGAGCGCAGATCGCATCGCGTTCTATTCTTACAGCCGGGACTTGTCTCGAGCCGCCCGGCTCACCACCGAGCGGGCGGAAGTACTTCGTGGCGTGCGCACGACGGTGGCAGGAGACGATGCGGCACTCTACAACTGTTTACTGCTGACGGTGAAGGATGCGTCACAGTATTCCGGCCGCAAGGTGATTGTTGTCTTCTCCAACGGACCGGACAATGCCAGCATTGTGCCGCCCGAGGACGTGGCGGAACTGGCGCAGTCCACGGGCACGGCAATCTACATGGTGAGCACGCGACAGGCCCAGTTGGAGCCCATATCAACGGCAGTCTTTGAACGCATGACCGCCGCCACCGGGGGCAAAGCGTACTTCGCCAAGACCTGGAAAGACGAGCAACGGGCGTTCGCGTCCATCCGGGATGACCTGGCGCATCTCTATTCCCTGAGCTACTACCCGCAAGCGAATCCCAATAAGGGCTGGCGCAGCATCTCCGTGCGACTGACTTCTGATCGCATGAAGAAATATCATGTGAGAACCCGGAACGGGTACCGTTTCCAAGCCTCGCGAACCCCCAAAGTGGACACGGCGGGTATGGCGGGAACTACTGGCCAACGTTGAGCCTCTACTGAGCTTTCTGAAAAACCCAACCTTCCTTCGCAAGCCCGAATCCATGGTGCACCGTTCATGGTCATGCGGTTAACGCGGAAGAAGCCTTACCAATTTGTGTCACGCGATCACCGCGTCTCCATTTGCGCTGGGGAAGATTTTGTGGCTGGCAAGCTCTACTACGGCTCGAAAATGCAAGACGTTCTTCGCGCGTTGGGCTTGGCTGCTGCCCCTGTTGGACCGAGCGTTTATGTTGAGGACGAAGAAGAACAAAGGACGTTTAGACTGCACTGCCGTTGTGATTCGATGAGTAAGATACTCCCTTAGCTTTCGTCGGTTTTTTCTTTTCCAAGCACAGAATTGAACCGGTGCGCGGTTTCATCAATTTCCAGCCGATTCTTAAGCAGGAGTTTTGCTTCTTCGACTATCGGGTTGTGCGAATCAATCTCCTGGCATAGCTTCCAAATCATATTCTCCAAGTCGGTGATGCGCTGGACAACTTGCGGCGCGCTCGTCTGTGCCTTAACGTAGCGGTCGAGCTGGACTTCACCTTCGATCTGTTCGATGACTTCCTCCGCCACCGTCCGGTCGCGCTGTTCGTTAAGTGCGCCATGATGAATGATGGGGAATTGTGAAATGGGTTGGTCAGTCATGTCTGCTCCTGCGAGACGGCTCGAAGGTCGCCATCATGGTCCTCCGATCGTATGCACGAATCACTTATGTTACTGCCAGATATCAACTCGATGTTGATTCAGATGAACAGTGATGATCGGGTTCCCAAAAACGAAAAGGGCTTCCGGTGGAACTCCGAAAGCCCTTTGTCCTCTTCGGATTGGTTGCGAAGGTCTAATTTGAACTGAAGACCTTTGGGGTAATAAGGTGTTCTAATTGGTCTTCTTGCTGACTAGCCCGCCGACTGCTTTTGTTGGGGCCGATACGGCGGCTCCTGGGGCCTTAGCCGCCTCGCTCACCGCGCCAGTAGCCACGCCGCCTACTACGCCTCCAACATCGGGAATAAATTTCGGGTCTGACGTTGTGCCAGTGATGGCGAACGGAACTCCGCCCTTACCGCTGCCCGCAGTCGCCACCTTGGTCACGCCGCCGACAGCACCGCCAGTCAAGTTTGCCAGCATCTTGAAGTTAAGCGCTCCCGCCGGACTTACTGTTCCTGCTCCGGTAATTACGCCGATGGCAGGCACGTCCAGGTTGATGTTGTCCGCCTTCGTGCCCTCTGGCGCGACCCGCGCATCTAGGCTGAAATTCTTGATCTCTGTGTCGGGCTTGGAGATCGCCTTGCCAGCGAAGGCCGACAAGGCTCCCATTTTTTCTCCCAGGTTGAAGCCCGCGAGGCTGCTTTCGGAGAGTTGCACCGGGCCGGTGATTACGAGTCCGTCTACTGGCCCTACCACGTCGAGCTTCAATGAGAGCGTGCCACCCTTCAACTGTGAGCCACTGGGAAGTTCGATGCCCAGCGCTGGCAACATCGCCTCCAGTTCTTCCACGGGCATTCCCGGCGCGTTCAACTTCAAATTGACCACTTGCGTGTCCCCGTGAGTTTGCACGGTTCCCGTCAGATGTGCCTGCGCCTTACCGATGGAAATATCGCCTTGCGCCAATGTTGCCGATTCCTTATCTAGATCCACGTCGACGCTATGCTTGATCGCAACCGTTCTGGTCGCCGGCGTTCCCTTAGGCGACATCTTCAGCTTTACTCCCGTGAACGTCCCGATAGCCTTCGCCTGGCTCCCGTTGGAGTTTAGCGTCCCATCGAAACTCGCCAACCCATCAATGCCTGTGGCGGGATCAATGAAACCGTAGGCTCCGATATTCATGTTGTTTACCTTCACGGCCACCTCAAATGGCGTCTTAGCCGCATCCTCGGCGCTGATCGGCCCCGCTTCTCCCGTGATATGGGCATCCCCTCCGCCGGGCAGTTGCGCTCTTAGCGAGAATGGGAACCTCGAAGTACCGGAGAAGCCGGTCACCGTGATGTTCACCTGGTCGTATACCCTGAACTTGCGCGAAGAATTTGTTCTTCCTACCGTCAGCTTGCCGTCCGTGACATTCAACTTCGCCACGGAGAGATTCGGAGTACTGGATTCGCCCGGTTTGGATTCCGCTGGCTTCTTGTTGGCAGCGCCACCCAGGCTGGAGAAATTCCAGGTTCCCTTTGCGTCCTTCAATAGGGTAATCTCTGGCTTTTCCAGCAGCAGTTCGGTCACATGAATTTGCTTGGAGAAAATCAGCGGCATCAACTCAATTCCAATCTTCAAACGGTGGGCCTTCACGAACGGAGTTTTGCTGAATGCGGGGTCGTCCGCGATGGCTATATCGTCCGCTTCGACGGTGCCTGAAAAGAGCGACAAACTTAGATTTCCGAGTTTGACATCCCTCCCCAATGCGCTGCTTGCCTCCGCCTCAATTTTGGGCCGGAAGCTGTTCACATTGATCAGGAACGGCAGCGCGATCAGCGTCACGACCAGCACGGCAAATACAATTCCTATAATCTTCATCCAGTGTTTCATAGTATTCTTCCTTTTCTTGGGACCGAAGAACGGGTATCCGAAAAACTACCAAAGTCGTGCTCGCAGAACTACGGTGGGGCCATGTGATTGAGGTTCTCCAGCACCTGGATCAGCCTCGAGCCCTATCTTTAGCGTCCTGGACGATCATGTCTCAATTCAGATCAGACAGCGCGACGAATCCCGTGATAGGCCACGAGGAAAAGCACCGCGCCGACCACCGCAACCAGGAGGCTGTAGAGATTGAGGCCAGTGACTCCAGTCGCACCGAGGAAGCTGAAAATCCATCCACCGACTACCGCACCAACAACTCCCAAGACGATGTCGATGAAAATTCCTTCTCCCGCCTTGTTCACGATCTTGCTGCCAATAAAGCCCGCAACCAAACCTAGTGCTATCCAAGCCAAGAATGACATTTTACGTTCTCCTTAAGTGGCGGAGTTCGCTTGTAACTTACTTTCGCTGAGGGCGACGGGCTATTCGGAAAACTACCAGTCTTGTCCCTGAAGAACTACGGTGTCTCTACGTTGGGGGTGCGATAGAGGGCTTGTGATGACGGAAGTTTGGGCGAGAGTCGATTAATGAGGCCAACCGATCCAGGAGTACTGCCAGGCGACGGAGACATTTTGATAGTTCCCACCATAGTTGATGTAAGCACCATTGTTATAACTGAACTTCAAGGACTGGTACTTGTTCAAAGGAACAGAAAGAGTTGCGCCGATGCGCGAATTGTTCTGGAGGGTCTTGGGATTAGAGATGCCATTTTGACTGGTCACTCCGCCGTGCCAGTAGTTGCCGTCGAGGGAGACCCAGAACCTGGACCTTATATCGTAGCTAAGATGTCCTTCAAATGCGGCGACGGGACTTTCGGACTGTGATCGCGTTGCAGGATAGAAATCGTTGTGAGAGAAAAATTCGGGATTGGTCGTAAAAAACCATACCGCTCCGTATCCATCGAGCACCCAATGTCCCCAGCGGTGTGAGTAGCCGAGCTCGGGCTTAAAGGCCCAGCGGTTTGTGCCTAGATTGACCAGCTTCGTCGGATCGTACTGTCCTGTTGGGGCCAGCACTTTGAAGCTGACCCCGATAATCGTCTTTTGCTTCCACTTCTGCATCTCCGCCGCGGTCATCGCGGGGCCTCCCTTCAAGTTCACGGAAAAACGGAACACCCCGTCCATCAATCCTGAGCGATAAGCGCTTTTCTCCGCACCCAAGATCGTTCCGTGAAAATTGCCCACGCCGTAGGGAAGCCCGACGAGGACATTGGCTGAGCGGCCGAAAAAATCAAGTGTGTGATACATGGTGACGATGGGTATGCTCGTTGACGCGGTTGCGCCCGTGATCGGAGCGGTACCGTCAAGAAGCAGGTTCCCAGTGTAGTAAGAATAGGTCATGGTCACTGCGTTGGCTTGAAGCGGAGTGATCAGGTAGGCCCTGGGAGCCAGATCCTGAGCGAAAACGAGACTGGCGGCCCACAAGCTGGTCATGGCCAAGATTGATAAACGATAGAGCAAGCTTATTTTTCACCTAGCTCGTCACTGTTTCAGGAGACAGCCTGTGCGGCGGGTTGACCACTTGCGGATCGGCAGTTCTGAACACATTAGGCTAAACCTGTTGCGGCGGGACCAGGCCCGAAGGTCTGCGGCCAAATCACGGATGGTTCTCCACCACTGAAGAAAAAACAGCTTGGGTTACTCCGAAGGTCGCCGCATAGGCAGCATGACGCAGATTTGGCCCAGCCCACAAATCGTCGACTAGAACCGTTCGAAAGTTTCTTCGATGTTTCTTTTGCCACGGTTGGTCGGGACCGGTTCGCAATGTAAACGTTTGCGCCGATCCCGAACGCCGGGGTGAAGCGTTATTCAGATCAAGAAACGAGGCGCAATCCTGCTCGAGAGATCCTGATACCGAGAGCGAGAACAAGACTCACGAGACCCAACAAACCGATGAGAGGCACAGAGCTGGCGGTCTTCGGTAGCGTCGCGGGAGTCGCTGCAGAGGCGACCTCTGTTGGCGGTGGGGTTGACGGCATCGGCTTCGGACTTGAAGTTGCTACCAGCATTGGCTGATCCGCAGGCGGAGCTGGTGGAGGAGGAGGCATAGTCCCAGTGAGCTTGCGCTGTTGAGTTACAACTTGTTCGGGAACCTCGACGATTTTCGTGGCGGTGATGATCATTCCTGGCCGCAACGCGAAGGCGTCCAGCATTTCACCGTTGACCTTGAATTTCTGGTTTTTGGGAATCTTGAACTCTTGATTCTTGCCATCCTCCAAGGTGAGGATAACCGACATCGGGGGAGTTACATGCCAGACTTTCCCAGTGACTGTCTGAACGGTGGTAATCATTTTTGGTGTGGTGGTTGTGGTGATCGTACGTTGTACCTTCATGCCCACTTTCAGGTCATGAACGCTCAGTTGTTGGCCGTCAACGGTGATTCTGACACTGTCGGGTACATTGGGAAAATGACGAATCTGTCCATCTTCCGCTCTGACAACGAGGTCATTTCCGGAAACGTAGACGACTTCACCGCGCTCGGTCTTGGTTGTTTGCGTGGCGCCCCCGGCAACTGACGTGTCCGTGGTTGTTTGTACTTGTGCGCCGACTGCCGCTGCGAAAATCGTGGCGGTAATCGCGGCAAACAGCGCAGGCACAAACGCCCGCTTCATTTGGAATAACATTAGTTTACTTTCTCCTTTGTATTGATTTGATTGGATAATGCACCTGGGAAACCTCTGGAAACTTCAAAGTCCAGCGCTTTTGCATGCACGATGAACCGTTGTGGCGCATCGCCGACGAAATAGAACGGGTAACACGTCACGAGCGTTAAGGAAGGCGCGCCTCGGTTGGCCAACACGCTAACGTCTTCCGGTTGGACAATTTCAATTTGCTCGACAACATAGTGAGTAGTCTTGTCTGGCGCGATCAACTCCAGTTCTTCTCCAATCACGACGTCCTTCAATCCACGGAAGAAACCATCACGATGACCCGCGATGCCAATGTTGCCAGGCTCGCCGATCTTGGCGGTCTCCACGATCCGCCCGACACCTCGGTTTAGCGTTAGGTCATCGGTTCCGTTAAAAACGGGTACTTCAATGTGCAACTTCGGGATGCGCAGGATTGCCTCGGGCTGATCGACTTTGGTCGTCAGGCTTTCCCGGTACGCCTGTATTCTCTTTGGGTTCCAAATCGTAAAATCGGTGCCTTCATTGAGGTGTGAATTTGCTGCGCCACCTTCTCCTTCTGCAGCTGTTCCATAGGAACGCTCGAAACTCTGCAGGGCCAGGCGACTCGAAAAGTGGCTGTGAAGCCTCGTGATTGCGAATGCAGATAGCATGACGATTCCTATAATCAGAAACACTTGCTCAGCACGCCGCCAAAGTGCTTTGTCCTTAGCCATAAAACCAGGGCGATCCCAGATTTCGGCAGGGCAAGTTCCGAACACCGTTGCGAGTAATCGCGTGACAACTCAACCGCCCTCCCCGGCTTAGTGGCCAGAAGGGGAATGGACCCAAAGCAAAAGGCTCCTGCGAATGCGGCCAATTAGAGATAATTCGTTCTGTCTCCCAGGAAGCCCAACTGGTAACCACTCCGCACTTGGGTTGGAGAATATATTCGAAGACATGGCCAAGTTATTCGGAAAACTACCAAGTAGGCACCGGGAGAACTACGGTATTGGCCTACCTGGTTCAGCTAACCCCTACTGCGACAGCACACATCAAAGTGCCGGGTCCAAATGCGTGATTCAGTCGTTCACTCGCCCAGAATTGGCCCAGCTGGCAAAAGCGCCTGCGGCCAAGGCTACCGGAATCATTAAGGGCATGTGAAAAAGGTGGAGCGAGCAGTGTTTCAGGCGATTCTCCCTTGACGCCGGCACATCATTCGGCTACGTTGTCGTGGCTTCTAGAGAGAAACAACCTCTGGGATGCACACACACAATGACGTTTGACTGGCCGCCCGCCAGACTGCCCACTCAACAAGCAAAACCTGCCCAGAAAGAAAGAGAAGAAAGATGACTCCGGATGAACTCAACAACATCGCGGTTGAATTGAAACGACTCGGCTCTGAATTAAACCTGTCGGACCATCAAAAAGAGGGGCTCAAATCCTTCTTGACGGAGAAATACGAGAAGTTGCAAGAATACAAGAAGCAGAATCCAAACGTCTCGAAAGAGGATATTGCCCAATACCTCGCCAAGAACCGTAGCGCTGGCCGTGAGAAACTCGAAAAATTCTTGACGCCAGACCAACTCACAAAATGGGATGCGGAGATCGCCAAGGCTAAGGATTTCCTCAGCCAGCGAGCCGCGTCGGCTTAACCAAGAAAAAGCGTTTCTCGAACTTCGAAGCCGGTCTTTTGCTACTGAACTTCGAGAAAATCTGATCGAAAGCACATCTTCGTAGGGCGACTGTCTCAGCAGTCGCCCTTTTTACGTTCGCGGCACTGCGTTCTTAAGTTGGCTTCCGAATCGCTGGTCGAGCGACAGACGGCACAGTAATTCTTCGGAGAGCTTTTTAGTAGTTTTCCGAATATCCGATAGGGCGCACTCACATTACATTGCAACCACGGGAGAATTAAGCAATAGGTGGGCGGCCGGCAATATCAACGCCATCCCCATGGCGACTCCAAGGGCCAACCTGACCATGGTCGCCCACCAACTGCTCCTGAAGTAGGTTAACGACGCGTCTGGATGCCGGCAACATTGGGACGAGCAGCCGCGCAATAAGGTTGCCGGGCATTTTATTCGAGTTTGCAGGACCGGAATATCTGAATTTTCCCCTGGGCGGGGGGAAAGTTTGGGTACTACGAATCCTGCAAAGTATGGCCCCGGGTCTCCAGGTCCGGGGCCACCTTCATCTTCGGTAATCCCGAATTCGCGGCGAAAAGGCCATAAGGAATACACGCAAGCTTCGCCACTCTGGACACGATTCTGATCAGACCGGGGACGACAAGGAGAGAACAAATGAAGAAACGATTGGCTATTTTGGCATTGGTGACTATGGCGGTAGTAATGGTAGCGTTGCAAGTCCGAACGCAACCAACAGCGGTGAGCAATTTAACCTCGGCTAGCGCGGCGAAGCGTATCGTCGCCGCAGCGGATGACTCGGCCATCAATTCGGATGCGCTTGCCGCGCTGAACAGTATGGGCAGCTACCTGCGTACACTGAAGACATTCCAGGTCGAAGCGGTGACCACCAAGGACGACGTACTCGATGACGGACAACTGATCCAGTTCGACACTCACGTCAACTTGCTCGCGCGCATGCCGGACCGTTTGCGCGTGGAGGTCACAAGCTCACGGCAACATCGATTCTATTTTTACGACGGCAAGAATTTTACCCTCTTTGCCCAACGCGTGAATTATTACGCAACGGTGCCAGCTCCCGAAACCATCGGAAAGCTGGCCGACGAACTCAACGACAAGTTGGGTATTCAACTGCCTCTTGAGGACCTCTTCTTTTGGGGTGGACCGCGGTCGAAGGTCAATGAGATTACCGGGGCGATCGACGTCGGACCTGCCGAAGTCGGCGGCGTTACCTGCGAGCAATATGCCTTCCGCCAGCCGGGATTGAATTGGCAAATTTGGATTCAGCAGGGTGACTTCCCATTGCCGCGAAAACTGGTGTTGTCGACGTTAACGGACGAGGCGCGGCCCCAGTACAGTTCCGTGCTCCAGTGGAACCTCGCACCCTCGTTCAATGAAGAAGCCTTCCAATTCCAACCACCTACCGACGCGCAAAAGATCGTGTTCGCGGGTGAAAAAGCCTCAGACGTTGCGGGAAATTAAAGGAGAACTCCATGAACCGAACAATCCAAAAGTCTTTAGTTGCACTTAGCGTTCTGCTTCTGCCGTTCTCAACAATCCTCAATGCTGGCCCTGGGGGCGGCGGCAACCACTCGTCCCGCGGGAGCGCAACCTCTAGCGTGAACCGGGGCAATACCAGCAACACCAATCGAAATAACAACACCAACGTCAACCGCAATACCAACACCAATGTAAACTCAAACAAAAACGTCAACGTGAACGCGAACAAGAACGTCAACGTCAACGTCAACGTGGACAACAATCGCGGCGGCTACTACGGCGGGGGCTACAATAACGGTTGCTGCTACCACCAAAGTGTTGGAGGAGCTGTGGCCACAGCAGCTGCAGTAACGGCGACGACTATGGTGACGGCGGCTGTTGTCGGTTCCATGGTGAATACGCTTCCGCCTTCCTGTACGTCAGTCATCGTGAATGGCATCGCGTACCAGCAATGCGGCAGTACGTGGTATCAGCCACAGTTTTCGGGTGGCAATACCAACTACGTGGTCATAAACGCGCCTCGGTAAGGTGTACGAACCTCTCGTTTGCCCGACGGCGCCTCAGCAATTCACTTCCAGTCGGCGGAGCCGCCCTCAACTGAGGGCGGCACGCGTTTCGGCCGAGGACCAGGCTGGCTGTCGACCTCAATTTGCGCGAAGAATCAGACCACGATGCAGCGACCCTTATCATATTCTAAGTTCACTTCAACAATGCGGGTGTTCACCATGCATCTTCGAGAGAAATATCGGGCACTAGCTGTGACGTTGGCTGCAGCACTCCTGTACGTTTGCACTTTCCCTGCTATTCTCTTGGCCGGGCAGGATGCAACACCTTCTGAGCCACATCTGCTCCACACCATCACCACCACAGAGATGTTCACGTTTTTGTTCTTGATGCTGGGTCCCATCAAGATTCTTGGCCCTTTTGTGCAAATGACGCGCAAAGGCGATGAAGTGTTTGCGAAACGGCTGGCCGTTCGCGCCTTTTTCTTTTCCTGCGCGGCCTTGGCAGTTGCGGCAGTGATTGGCGAGAGGTCCATGCGGAAATATCACATCTCGGTCCCAGTGCTCGCGATCGCCGCGGGAATCATCCTATTCCTTGTGGCCCTGCAGACCGTAATGCATCAGTTCGATACCAACGCCACGCCGACGCATCGCGAGTACGAACCCTCGATGAGACTGGCGGTTTCGCCGCTGGCGTTTCCAACCATCGTGACGCCTTATGGTGTCGCTGCGGTAATTGTTTTCATGACCTTAACGCCGGACTTTGTCACTCGCACCGAAATATTCGGCGCATTACTGGTATTGATGCTACTGGACCTCGTCGCCATGCTCTTTGCAAAGCCCGTGCTGAAATATGCAGGCATGCCGCTGCAGCTGCTCGGTACAGTGCTTGGAATTATTCAGGTTGCACTCGGCTTGCAGATCATTATGGCCGGCCTGCGCGGTTTGGGCGTGTGGTCCCCACGATAAACAGAATCATCGCAACGACAACCTTATGCAGTGGATGCCGCAACATGCAGGCGCTCTTGCACTTATGTTCCGAACGGATGGAGTCCATCATTACGTAAGTGGTTCTTCGGTAGTTTCTCGGGGCTACGCTAGTAATTTTCCGAATACCTTCTCATTGGCCCCGGAAGTAAGTTGCAGACAATGCGTGAAGAAGCGACAAACGGGCGATCGGAATCTTCGATCAAACCTCAACTGGCACCCCCTGTGTCATTATCAATTCCGGTCGCCCACCCCCAAAACCCGAACGAACTATTCGCCACGCGCTGGTTGGTTTTTCTTTGTATGCCAGACGCGACAGAAACGATGATTCACGATTCGAAATACCGGCATCCATTTTACAGGGAGCTGTTAAACTGAATTGTTTCCCGGGCGGGGAAGAATTCAGGCACAAAACCACCCTGTGAACCACAGCCCCGGACCCTCGGGTCCGGGGCTGCTTTTTGAGATCCGCCGTGCAGGTAAGGGTGATTTTCATGACGCGAATGCGGGTGGTAGTGGCGGACGACGTTGCTCTAATGCTCAGTGCCGTAACCGCATTGTTGCAGAAATCCTTCGATGTGGTTGGCGCGGTTTCCAATGGACGAACTGCTCTGAAGAAGACCTTGGAGCTAAAGCCCGATGTGGTTGTTCTGGACGTCTCGATGCCCGTCATGAATGGAATCGAGGTAGCGGGTCAGCTGAAGAAGCGCGGCAGCGAGGCGAGGATCGTGTTTCTCACCAGCCATGAAGATCCTGAAATTCAGGAGACTTGCCTTGCCGTGGGAGGGCTCGGCTATGTCTTGAAAGACCTCATCGCCACGGACTTGATTCCAGCAATGAATGAGGCGCTCGCAGGTCGTGTGTTCTTCTCAGTTCTCTCCCCTCACCATAGAGAAAGAGGGTAAAGCGTGCACGTTGCTTTTTCGCCGCTTTATCCACCGCCTCAAGACTTAGAAAGAACGACCGTCTTCCATTCAAAAGGAGCGTCCCGACCGCTTCCCCGGTGGTCCTGGCCATTCCGATGGTTTCACGCATATTGCCATAGTAAAGGCGGTTGGAATTTGAATACAGATTGCGACCAGAGCCAGAATCGCCAGCATGGTCACAACTCCAGGTTCGCGAAAGCTTTCAACCCCGGCCAGGAACGCTACCGAAACATTTCGCTGTGAAGTTCCCAGTGCCAGGACTTTTCTTGTGTCCACATGCGGTCCGCCAAGAGCAAACCCAGACCCGAGCGAGGCGAGCACGAGTAGAGCCCCAGCGACGATAGCCTTAAGGCTTCCTTCCCGAGGCACATTCGGAAGATTGGCTGCCAGGCCCAACGCGATGACTAAAATCAGCGCCACATTTGAGGCGACACGGAAAACGGGCTGGAGTCGCTCAGCGATCTGATCGCGATAGGCTCGAAGAAACAGTCCCGCAGCGAGTGGCGGGAGCACCACCGTCAAAAGTGGCCTCGCAATAGACCACGCGTGCGCGTGCACAGCCGGGAAAAACGTCGGCAGCACCAGGGGCATATACGCGATTGTCACCGCCATCTGCAGTGCCATAAGCCCGATGGCAAGCGCGACATTACCTCTGGCAAACTCCACAAGCTTCGGGAAAAGTGGAGCGCCGCTGGCCGTCCCTAGCAGGAGCAACCCAATCGCGAGCGACCGATCCATGGTAATTGTTTTGGTGATCAGGTAGGCCGAAAGTGGAACCAGGACAAAGTTGGCCGCCAACGCCGAAAGCACCAGCCGAGTGGACCTGAACGGCTCAGAGATCTGCCGGATCGTCATGTTCAGCCCCATGCCGAACATGCTGGTCAGCACAAAGGCAAACACAGCAAACCGCAACGGCAGTTCCAGAGAGTTCGACAAAATAGTCTTTCTTAGTCTTGTGGGTGTTCTTGCTTAACTCGTACCAACGCGGGGATTCTCAGCACAAGCTCTGTACCCTTACCGGGAGCGCTGTTGATCATCAATTTTCCATTCAGGAGCCGCACGCGTTCCTCCATGTTCGTGAAGCCGATGCCCTTGGCAAATGCCTCTCCTGAACTAAACCCTCGTCCTTCGTCGCGTACCCGCAGTTCCAGTTGGTTCTCCTGCCGGCTGAGGGTGACGTAGGCTCTCGCGCTGCCGGAGTGCTTCGCAATGTTCATCAGACTTTCCTGCAGCACGCGATAAAGGCACGTGGCAGCCTGCGGCGAAGCGTCGTCATTGGAAGCCGAAGCTTCAAACACGGTTTCGATCCCACGGGTACGCTGGAACTCACTGCATTGGGCCCTCAGCGCCCGCACCAGGCCGAGTAATTCCAAGCGGGCCGGGTGCAGTTGCCGCGACAAGCCGTGCAGATCTTCCGCCACCGACGATATGGATTCCCGGACGTCTTCAAGATCGGCGTTCAGTTCGCCGGCGGACAGGGCGCGATCGCGTCCCGCCAGGTTGGTGATTTTCATGGACACGAGAGCCAATCGCTGGGAAAAGTCGTCGTGCAGTTCACGCGCTATTCTGCGGCGTTCCTCTTCTTGCGAATCGACAACACGTCCCGCCACGGTGAACAGTTGTTGCGCTGCCGCCTCCAGTTCTTCCTTTTGTTTCAGGAATTCGATCTGTGCGCGGCGTCGCTCAAAGAATCGCGAAAGCCGCTCACAGGCAGCTAACAGGGTATTGATCAATTCCTGATCGGAGGCGATTGGCCGGTCACTCGCAAACTCCAGGATTGCTTCGACCCTGTCGCCCACCAGGACCGGAAGGTGAATGGCAGATTGCACTCCGGCTTCCAAAGCGGCCGGGGCGCGAGGGTACAGTTTCGCATCCGAATAGTCGCTAAGCGGATCGTGGATGACTGGCTTGCGAGTACGCAACACTTCCCCCGGGGCGCCTGAATCGGTTGGCCAACTCAGCCGGGCACTGATGTCAACCAATTTTGCGAAACGCTCTTTGTCCTTCAAATAAAGAATATGCGCAGGCTTGGCCAATTCCGGCTCGTCATCATATATGAGTAAGGCATGGCCGCCCGGGAATTCCAGGATTTGGCAGATCACATTGAGGGAATTCTGCAGCGCTTCGCGCAACGTTGTCGCCGAAATCGCGATGGTGGCCACGATGTGCTCCAAGCGTGTCTGGCGCGTTGCTTTGTAAGCTACCTCGGTTGCTTGCTTTTGATCGCTCAGGTCCCAGGCCGAGCCGACAAATCCGGAAAGTTGGTTTTGCGGGTCCAAACGCGGTAGCCCACGATCATGGACCCACCGGTAACCGCCGTCCTTGTATTGCAGGCGATATTCGAACTCGAACTCGCGCTTCTCGTCGAACGCCGAGTGATATGCCTTCAAAATTCGGTCGCGATCTTCAGGGTGAACGAGCTTTAGCCAACCGTCTCCAAGCTGCTCCTCCTTGGGCACCCCTGTGAATTCCAGCCACTGGCGATTGAAAAAGGTACAGCCCTTGTCCGGGCCGGACATCCAAATCAAAACCGGGGCCGCATCGGCCAGCGCGCGAAATTCCTCGTCCAATGTCTGTGGGTGCAGTTTGTCTAATTTTTCTGCCGTGATATCTCTATGGAAGATCAGGGCATGCGCACCAAACTGCCGAAACGGGCGGACAATCTTGCGGTACCAACGAAACGTGTCACGGCTGCGGCAGATGTATTCGCGTTCGAAGTGGTCATTATCCCCGCTAATAACGGACCCGATACCCGTCCACACCTCGTTCAGGCCTTCCTCGGTAGATGTGGAGCGACAGAGAGAAAGATAATTGGTTCCCACCGGGTCGCTTAAGGCATCCGAGGAAGGTTCGTTCTGGCGGGCGAGTTCGTTCCAGGCAGAATTCACGGCCATCACCCGGCCTGTTGCATCGATCACCAGGCATGGGTCAGGCAGCACCTCAAGGAAGGACTGCAATAAGTGGAAGTCCGGATTTTTTGAAGCACCCTGGGCGGTCACTACTTCTCCCTCAACAAACCTCCATGCCTAAGCGGAGGTCTTAAACGTCTGGACATTGATCAATCCGATCTTGATCGCATGTTGTACCAGTTCCGCGTTGGTCCGGATTGCCAGCATTTTCATCAATTGGTATTTGTGGGATTCGGCGGTACGCGTCGAGAGCCTCAATTGCGCGGCGACTTCCTTCATGGATTTTCCCTCGGCCACCAGTTGCAGGACCTCGCGCTGACGAGGAGTGAGCTGAGGCCCCTTGGTCGCCGCCGGGCGACGGGCCGCCTCTGCCAGCAGGGTGACCAGGTCGCAGGGGAACTGCGGGCTCAGGTAGTACCCGCCTCGATAGACGCTCTGCAGCGCTTCCTTCAATTCGTCCCCGCTCGCCGTCTTCATGACAAACGCAGACGCTCCCTCGCGAAACACTTCGACCGCGACGCTCATATCAAAGTGCATCGTCAGCATTACGAACTTGCTGCGCAGTCCCAGTTTCTTGAGCGTGCTTAACGCGTCCAGGCCGTTCATGATGGGCATGGATACATCACTCAGGATCATATTGGGTTTATGCTGCACCGCTAAATCGACGAGCTCCCGCCCATTCGTGGCGATTCCGAGTACTTCGTAAGGCGGGCTTAGTAGCGAGCGGAGACTCTCAGCGAAAAGTTGGTGGTCGTCGGCAATCAGAATAGAGGGCATGGTAGCCTCCCGCAAAAAAAGCGCAGCTCAATCACAAGATTCACGGCATTGAATTCAGCGACGGGCGGAAGGAATCGGACCTGGTACAGTTTCTACAGAGCTGTCTTTACCGCAGTACGTTACAGTAAATTTACGTGCCTGGATATTGGTAGTTCTGACAGGTCTATTAAATTTCTCAAGAAAACTAGGCTAGTACTAGCCCTTGGCTTCCGCGCTGGCTCCGCGCTTCCCCGTATATTGCTGACACAGCATCTGCTTAACTCCGTAGTTTTCCCTGCCTCCTCTGTTGATTTTACGGATTCCCGAAGTGCTCCTTACGCGCCAGAGTGGATACGCCGGAGATCAGAAACCTATCGGGAAACCCGACGAAATGTACAACCCTCTTAAAGTCCTCGGTCATTGGCCGACCTGGTGTTTATTGGCCGGGCTAATGATCTGTGCACCCTCGAACGCCCAGGAACTCGGGAATGTTGTGCGCAGTGACAGGGGTCTCAAATCGGGAACTCAGCTCCCACCCGGTTACTTTTTCACTATACCCCTCTACTACGTCGAGGATTACACCAGCGTCCGTGGTCCGAATGGGAATGCGATTCCGGGAAAGATTACTGGCGATGTGAAGTTGTTAATTCCCGTGGCTTCGGTGACCACAAAATGGAAGTTGCTGGGCGCGTATTACGGATTCAAGGTCGCTTTCCCTTTCTCTACGCAGGCTGTAGGCTCAACCCTGGTGCCTATTTCGAAAGACAACAGCTATGGCTTTGGTGACATTTATATCCAACCGATTAACCTAGGATGGCACCTCAAACGCATAGATTATCTTGTCGCGTATGGATTCTATGCGCCCACCGGGAGTGGCATCCGCAGTCTGGACCAGTGGACCCACACCCCCATGTTCGGGGTCACCTACTATTTTGATTCCGCAAAAAAGTGGACCATCGCCGCCAATGCGACGGGTGAGATTCACCAGGTTAAGACCAACACCGACATTCTGGTGGGCAACTTCCTGACGGTCAAAGGCGGCTTTGGGTACTCTTTTCTCAAAGGCGCGGCGAGCGCGGGAATCGATTACGTCGGCCAGTGGAAGACAACTCACGACGGTGGAACGAATTTACCGGCCATCTTGCCCAACACCTTAAATAAGGCTTACGGTGTTGGGCCTGAGCTCAACTTCCCCATCTTCGTTAAAGGCAAGGTGGCCAGTTTCATCGGTGCCCGCTACGTTTGGGAATTCCATAACTCCAGCAACTTCCAGGGCAACAACTTGGCCCTGACGTTGACCGTGGCGAAGTTCGACTAATAGCGCGAATGAAAATACCTTTTGCATTTTTTCCGGCCACCTTGCTCTTTTGTTGCGTGTTGGGTTCATGCTGGGCACAAACTCCGACACCTGCAAAGGCACCTGCTGGCTCAGGGGATGAGGGGCTTGCGCAACAGGCTGCCGATCCCACCGCTCCATTAATGGCTTTCAATATGAAAGAAGAGTATTACCCGAGTTTCTACGGCTATCGCGGCTCGGGTAATGATTTTGTTGTTCAGCCGGTGATTCCATTTATGGCGTGGGGGCAAGCGAATCTCCTCCGTGCCACCGTGAACTACAACATCAACGGACCGGGCGGAAGCGCGCTCAACAACGTATCCGTCTTCGATCTGCTCGTCTTTAACGAAAAATGGGGACGCTGGGGTTTCGGCCCGTTGGTGCAGTTCGCCTCCAGTCAAGGGCCGGGCACAGACACCGCGCTGGCCGGCCCCGCGGTAGGTTTCGTAGCCAGAAAAGGAAAGTGGAACCTGGGCTTGTTCAACCAGAACCTTTTCGGCAGCTACACCCGCTTCTCGAGCCTTCAGCCCATCATCGCCTACATTCTTGGCAGGGGCTGGACGCTGGCCTCAGGCGACGCTCAATGGAGTGTGAATTGGAGAAAGCCACAGGTTGTCTATATGCCCGTTGGAGTGCAATTGGCGAAAGTCCAAAGGTTGGGCAAGCAACCTGTCCGATTCCTCTTCAATCCGGAGTACAACGCCCGAAACTATACCGGTGCGCCCCACTGGTCGCTTCGTTTCGGGTTCACGATTTTGGCTCCATCAAGGTGAGGAAAATGATGACGGAGGAATGATTATGAAGATCAAGAGAGTCTCTCAGGGCTTGGGTGTGATATTTGCCAGTGCCGCGTTGCTGTTGATCGCTGGATGCGGAACGAATGTCGAGGAAGCAAAGACGCCGGTGCAGGCCGCCGCCACTGCGAAGACAGCCGCCAACGTGCCAACGAATCCCATGAAAGAAGCGTACTTCGGCGAACAGCATCTTCACACGGCTTACTCGCTGGACGCGTACATCGGTGGTGCTCGACTTATGCCTTCCGATGCCTATCGTTTTGCCAAGGGCGAAGAAGTCGAAGTTGGTGGCGTCAAAGTCAAGCTCCACCATCCTCTCGACTGGGCTGCAGTGACCGACCACGCGGAATACATCGGCGAAATGTATTCGACCATGGTCGACGACGCGCCGGGTCACGACCAGGATTTGCTCAAGCAGTTGCGCGGCCTTCAGGGAATGGACGAACGCGAGAAGTGGTTCATGGAGTATGTGGTGAAGAGCAATCGCTCCACCACCCCGCAGCACCCACCTTTCTATCAGGGTGAAGCGACCGCTGTCAGCGCTTGGAAAAAGATTCTGGCTGCAACGGAAGACGCGTACGAGCCCGCCAAATTCACCACTATCCCCGCCTTCGAATGGAGTTGCGCCTGGAAGGGCGCTAATCTCCATCGCAACATTTTCTTCCGAGACATCCAACAAGTCCCCGAACGCCCCATGAGCTACATCGACCTGAACCATGAAGAGGAACTGTGGAAGTGGCTGGCGAGTCAGGACCAGCGGGGAATGAAAGTTATCGCCATTCCGCACAACTCCAATGCCAGCAAAGGAATGATGTTCGGCGACACTAACTCCGCAGGCGATCCGATCGACCTGGAGTACGCCGAAATGCGCAGCCGCTACGAGCCGCTCGTCGAGATGATGCAGATCAAGGGGAATTCCGAAGTGCACCGCGCTTTCTGGGCGGCTGATGAATTTGCGAACTTCGAGAATGCTGACTCCATCGGCGATTACAGCGATCGCACCTACGCGAAATACGGCAAGAAAAACTGGGTGCGCTACGCGGTGACCAAAGGGCTCGCGTACGAAAAGTCACTAGGCGCAAACCCTTTCCACTACGGATTTGTCGGTGGTACCGATAATCACGACGGACTGATGTCGAATGTTGACGAAGACAATTTCACCGTGGGCAGCCACGGCGAAGCCGACAATACTGTCGAGAAGCGCCGCACTGGCGAGGTGGGCGGCTGGATCAAGGGCAAGGACCTAAATCCAGGCGCGCTGACCGGCGTATGGGCGCCCCAGAATACCCGCGAGGCTATTTGGGATGGACTGAAGAATCGCGAAACGTTTGCCACCAGCGGTCCGCGCATCAAGGTCCGATTCTTCGGCAAGTTGGGCAAAGTCGATGCCCCCGCGGACACAAAGAGCCTTGTCGAAAGTGGATACGCGCAAGGTGTGCCCATGGGCGGAACTTTGAAGACTCCGGGCCAGGGAGCACCGAGCTTCACCGTCTGGGCAATCAAGGAACCCGACGGTGCCAACATTGACCGCATCCAGATCGTCAAGGGCTGGGTCAACGCCAAGGGCGAGCCCCAGGATCAAGTCTTCGATGTGGTTTGGTCCGATAACAGAAAACCTGGCCCCAACGGCACGCTGCCCGCCGTGGGGAACACCGTCGATGTGACCAAGGCCACCTATACCAACACCATTGGCAGCCCCGAACTCATGGGCACGTGGACCGACAAGAGCTTCGACCGGAAGTCACCCGCGCTGTACTACGTCCGGGTGCTGCTAATCCCCACGCCGCGATGGAGCACGTATGATGCGGTCCGAGCGGGCCTGCCGTTGTTGCCAGACGTACCGGCCACGGTACAGGAACGGGCTTGGAGCTCCCCCATCTGGTACACCCCGGCAAAGTAAGCGGCTGATAACAGTAATCCGTCCGGGTCGACTCAGTAGTTTTGCGAGTATCTCTTGCGGCACGCCAAAACTACCATGTAAGCCTCAGGAAACCATCAGAGACGCCCTTCTTTGCGGGCGACGGAGTTCTCAATGACGACAGAACGACGAAACAATGTTCTCTGGCTAACCGTAGTTATAGCTCTTGGCATCGGGATGGCGCTGGTGTTCACGGCCGGCTGCGGCACCACGCTGACGAACCAGACGGCGAATCAACCGGTTGCCGGACAAGCTGAAGTGGCAGCAAAAGGGGCGGTCCAGGCGAACGACGTCGAGACCAACGTGGCCGACCCGAACGCCAAAGTGGAGTGGAACCGCGATTATTCGCCCTACGTAAATCACAAATACCCGGATCACGTTTATTTTGGTGACACGCACCATCACACGGCGAATTCTGGAGATGCATTTATGGGCGGCAACCGTTTGGGTCCAGAAGATTCTTACCGCTTCGCGCGCGGTGAGCAAGTCACTTCATCCTCGGGCGTGCCCGTCAAACTCTCGCGACCCCTGGATTTTCTGGTGGTATCTGACCACGCCGAGGGCCTCGGCCTTATGTACCAGGTGTTCCAGGGGAATCCCTTGTTGACGGCGGACCCGACGGTTGCGAGGTGGGCTAAGGCGCTGAAGGCGGGAGGACAAGAAGCACGGGATGCGGCAAACGAAGTGGTCTCCGACCAAGCTCAAAATAAGCTGCCAGCTGTGGTGAAGGATCCAAAGGTTGTAGGGCCGCTGATGATGTCGGTTTGGCAAGCGTACTTGGCGACGGCGGAAAAGTATAACGAGCCGGGCCGCTTCACGGCGATGATTGGCTACGAGTGGACTTCCGTACCTGGCGGCAACAATCTTCACCGCAACGTCCTGTTTCGTGACAACAAGGATAAGGCGGAGCAGGTCTTCCCCTTTTCTTCCTGGAATAGTGAGGACCCCGAAAAGCTTTGGGAATGGATGGCCAAGTACGAAGAAAAGACCGGTGGCAAGGTTTTGGCGATTCCCCACAATGGAAACCTTTCCAACGGTCGAATGTTCGCTCTAGTGGATTTCGAAGGCAATCCCATGACTGCGGACTACGCCAAGCGCAGAGCCCGCTGGGAGCCGCTGCACGAGGCCATGCAAACCAAGGGTAGCAGCGAGACGCACCCGACACTCTCACCCAATGATGAGTTTGCGGATTTTGGTGTCAAGGGATGGGAATACGGAAATCTCACGCTCGAGGGGCAGCCGGAAACTCCGGAGATGCGGCCCTTCATGTTCATCCGCGGCGCGCTGATGAACGGCCTCGCTCTTGAACAGAAGCTAGGGACCAATCCGTTTAAGATTGGTTTCATCGGTGGCACGGACGTGCACAATTCGCTGACTTCGATCGAAGAGGACAACTTTTTCGGCAAGCTCGTTGGGCAGGATCCGCACCCCGACCGCTGGAAAGGGGTCGCCAAGAAGGGATTAGGGTTCACGCGCTACGACTGGATGTACGAGGCCGCGGGCTACGCCGCCGTGTGGGCCCCCGAGAACACCCGCGCAGCCCTTTGGGACGCTATGATGCGCAAGGAGTGCTACGCAACCTCCGGCACGCGCATGACCGTACGTTTTTTCGGCGGATGGGATTTTGTCCCAGAGGATGCCCGCACACGCTATCTGGCGGAAATCGGCTATCGCAAGGGAGTGCCGATGGGCGGGGACTTGAACAAGATCCCTGCAGGCGCGAAAGCACCGACCTTCCTTGTCGCTGCAATGAAGGACCCGATTGGCGCAAATCTCGATCGAATTCAGGTCATCAAGGGCTGGCTGGACAAGGACGGCAAGACTCACGAAAAAATCTACGACGTAGTGTGGGGCAATGCTGATCGCCGCAGGCGCGGTGCTAACGGCAAGATTCCTCCCGTCGGCGACACGGTGGACGTTTCCCGGGCGACCTGGACCAACACCATCGGCGACCCGGAACTGGTGACCGTCTGGAGGGACCCCGACTTCAACCCGGCCCAACGCGCCTTCTACTATGTCCGCGTCCTTGAAATTCCGACGCCACGTTGGACCGACTACGACTCCGTGCGCTTCGGAGTGAAGATGGGCCCCGAGGTACCAATGAAGCATCAAGAGCGGGCTTGGACCTCGCCCATCTGGTACACCCCGACACCATAAATCTGACTGGGCGATACTGGGCAACCGTATTTCTTCGGAGTGCGATTGCGTAGTTTTCCGACTGTCTCACGTCGTGCTCCGAATCTATGCTTCATTCGTACTTCAGATTGGGAATGAAAGGATTAGACGCATGCGAATCGCACGTTCAATTTTTGCGGTCATAGCCTTGGTACTATTTGCCACATGCATTGCGCCGACGGCGGTGCAGGCGCAGGTTGGTAAGCTCGAAATCAATAAAGCGCTTTACGGCAAAGGGGGAGCGGGAAATGACGTGACCCGCCGCCTTCAAAGGATGATTCAGAACAACACCCTGGATGTAAAGGTCACCAACGACAACATGGGCGGAGATCCGAATAAAGGCGCGGACAAGACCCTGAAAGTCGATTACACCTACCGCGGACAGCACCAGCACGTAGTTGTTAAAGAAGGCGATCGACTAAAATTGCCCTGAGAGTTGGGCCAAGCAAAACGAAATTGAATGGTCGGACCACCGAGGGCTCGGGCAGAACCAAATAAGAGTTTGCGCCCTTTCGTTTCGATTTGAGGAAAGAATCTTCGACTGCGCTCAGCGAACCGCAATCATTGTTTAGCAGGGGCGGCATCCGGTTGCGACTCATAGGCAGCGATTCTGTTGCGGAGTTCCTCGGAGAGAGCCGCGTCATTCTGGCGCGAGGCAACCTCCAGGGCCCGTCGCGCGGTTTGCGCCGCCTCTGAATAGTGGCCCAGTTCCGCATACATCGCCGCGAGCATTTCGATACTCTGCGGTTCGTTTCCGCCGGTAAGTTCCACGGCCTTCTCGAATTGTGGAATAGCCTCGGTAAAGCTATGCCGCGCTGCCAGTACGCGACCCAGGTTGAAGCGATACTCGGGCGAATCGGGCACGAGAACGACAGCTTTATCTAGATGCGCGACCGCGTCGTCGAATCGGCCTCCCCGGGCAAGAATGATTCCCAGCATATTGTGGCCATCCGCGAAATCGGGATCGAGTTCCAAGGCCTTGCGGATATGCGCGATCGCTTCGTCGGTCTGCCCACTCTCCAGCAAGCTAGTGGCAAGGTTTCCTTCCGTCAAAGCGTCGTTGGGATTGAGAGCCAGGGCCTGCCTTGCGGCCGCCATGGAGTCCGGCAGATTGCCGGTACGCGCAAGGGCGACGGACAGGCTGGCATAGGCGGAGGCGTTGGTACCGTCCAGTTCAACTGACTTGCGATACTGCTCGATGGCCTGGTCGAGTTGGTCCTGTTTGTCGAGCGCATAGGCAAGATGATAGCGAGCCTTGCCGTCCGTGGGGTCAAGGTCCACAGCTTTGGTCCATTCGACTGCGGCCGCAGCGTAATCACCTTTGCGCGCCAATTCGCCGGCAGCGTCGGAGAGGCGGTAAAACTCTGTGGCGGGTGCATCCATCTTGGTCAGTCCGTCGGGAGGAATGTTGACGAACTCGGGGATGTTTACCCCGCGATTGGCGGCCGTTGCGTTTTCCACCAGGATAGCCGGCGAGTCTTTGCCGTTCTCGTCAATGTGCGTGAGGAATAGCTGGGTATAGAGGGAACGGCCTTTGGAGGAAAAGGCCAGCCAGCGCCCGTTGGGAGAGAAAGTGTGCCACGAATTCATGCGCGGCAAATTGCAGTCGAGCCGCCTGGCAGTGCCACCTTTAAACGGAACGATATAGAGATTGCTGTCCGGACGCATCAGCAGGCCATTGCGATTCTGAACGAAGATGATCCAGCGCCCGTCGGGCGACACCTTTGGAAAATTGTTACTCATTCCATTTTGTGAGGCGCCTTCGATCCGTTCCGGAGTTCCGCCCTTGCCTTCATTGAAGGGGATTCGATACAGATCGTATTGAATCTGGGTTTCGTCGGGGGAGTTAGCAACCTGCGCGACATTCTGCCCATCGTGGTAGGGCTCCCTGGCGACGGCCCTGGAAAAAACCAGATATTTCCCATCGGGACTCCAGAAAGCGGCGGCTTGCACGAAAGCGGGGTCGTCGGCACCCAGCAGAGGTTTCAGCTTGCCGGTGGCCTTGCTATACCAGGCCAGAATTCCTTTGGTGGGGAAGAAAACCTGGCCGAAGCCGTAGTCGCGGTAAAAGCCATTGTAAAAGCGGCTGTCAAAATCTTTGATATGCGACCCGGGGTTTTCGATGGAGGTGACCACGTACTGTCCGTCCGGCGAAATCTGCGACATAAACCCGAAGCGCTTGCTGGCGCGCTCTTCGGCAAATGAACTCCAACGAATTACGTTTTCATTTCGGATGGAGGTCTCCGCTTTCACCGGCACGATGCCATAGAGCCCCTTATCGTTCCCAGGGCCGTCCACGTCCAGGCCCATGAACGATCCATCGCGCGAGAAGGAGTGACAGTTGATGCAGGTAGGCAGTCCCTGCATCATCAGTCGGCTTTGCGTTTCGCCCACATAGCGCAGCCGCCAGGCGATAAACGGAATCGCCGCAGACGGGATGGGCATAATCACGCCCTTTTCGCCTACGGGAACGGAGATGAGCGGCACGTCACGAAAGAAAATGGGGGCTCCGACCGGATCCTTGGAAGTCTGAATAGTGACCTGTCCTCGCGAGGTAGCTTGTGTCAACTGCCCATCGCGAAAACCAGTGATGGTGATCGTCGCCGGTTGCTCGACGGAGTGCCGCAGGATCGTCTCCCAAGCAGCGGCATCTGGCTTCCAGGTGTGCCCGGCAGCCTCTTCAGGCGTCAGTGTAGGCGGCACAGCGCCAGCCTGGGCGCAACGCTCATCAATCTGACCAAGGCGCAACCGCTCGCCGCCGGACTTGATCTGAACCGCAGCAGACCCGTCCGCGAACGTGAGGTCGATCCGCCAAACGATTGCAGCGGGGTCTGCATCGCGCCACTGGAACGTTGGAGGCGCAAAGTCCGGAGGGAACAGCGTGTGTTCGAAAGGATAATCAACAGTGATCGCCGCAAGCGGGGCAGCAGCTTTGGTGTCACCGGCCTGGTGGTTAGCGTTTAGGCCTACAGCCAGGCAGAGCGAAAAAAGGACACACCCAACGATGCTCGGGAGCACGCTGACAACATCACCTTTGAGGCGGACCCACAGTGAGTGAGTGACTGCAGTACTGATTCTGCCCAATTGAACGTGCACAGATGCCCCTGGAATTCCCAGTTCTCAGATTAGCAGATTCGCATGCGTATGGGCTGCGACATAAGTCACACTCGTGCTACCTGGTGTTCTGCGCCCAATTCACCTAGGTTGAAAGAAGAAGGTGTTGACAACCCCAATAAATCGATGAAATTGCTCCAGGAGGGCACCAGCAATCGAAATCCCCAGTGCGGCTCAGGTCGGCTATTTTCATTGCCTTACTTTAGAATCAATTATATCCGCACCTGGTAAGATGCGGACTCTACAAGGGAGGCAGAGTGTGACACGTATGCAGGAATCGTGTTACTAGAATCAGGGGCGGAGCGTAATTTGTATTGCTGCTTGAGGGTATTACGCACCGTGTGGGCAATAGCTAGCGACTGGAAAACTCGCAAAACAGTCTTCCCGTGAGTCAATCATTTGTCAGGCGACTAATCCGATTTACGTGTCGGCACGTCGGCCAGCAGGGAGTTTTGTAGCAAACTGGACACAGGGGGCAGCTTGACAACCCGTTTCTTGGGTCTTTTTGTTTTCGTGGCCACATGCCTGTTCGGCCAGAGTAACTACGGCGAACTGCGCCTCAAGGTGACCGATCCTGCCGGTCTGGGGGTCAAAACAACCGTCCATCTGACCTGTGAGGCGAATCAATATCACAGTGCTCTGACGACCAATGAACAGGGTATCTTGGCCGTCCAGCGGCTGCCGTACGGCATTTATCAAGTCGGAATTACTGAGGCCGGCTTTGTGTCCATTTCTGAATCAGTAGAGATTCGATCGTCGCTTCCGACCGATTATATAGCCCAACTCAAGTTGCCATCGGATAATGAGTCGGTCACCGTCAAAGAACATGACACGTTACTCGATCCAGATCAGGCTGGATCGGTAAGCGAAATTGGCTCCGATGACATTCAGCACCGGCTTACCGCTCTGCCGGGCCGTTCCATGCAAGATCTCGTGAACACACAGCCCGGGTGGCTGTATGAAGGAAATGCCGTGCTGCATCCCCGGGGTTCCGAGTACCAAACACAGTTCGTGGTCGATGGCATTCCGCTGACGGACAATCGATCTCCGAGCTTTGGCCCAGAGATTGGTGCGGACGATGTGGATTCCGTAAGCATCTACACCGCCGGATTTCCCGCTGAGTACGGGCGGAAAATGGGCGGTGTGGTGGAAGTGAACACGCTGCGTGATCCTCAAGCAGGTTTTCGCGGACAGTTGGTGCTTTCGGGCGGAAGCTTCAACACTGCCGGTGCATTTGCCTTGGGTCAATCCACATGGGGCAAAAATACTCTCGGCTTCACTGCTTCCGGAGCGGGCACGGATCACTACCTCAATCCAGTAGTACCGCAGAACTTCACCAACAACGGGACAACCGGCGACTTCTCGATCAATTACCAGCGTGATTTTTCGACTAACGATCGGCTCAGTCTGGTAGTTCGTCACGAATTATCGCGCTACGCGCTGCCCAACGAACAGGTTCAGCAGACGTGGTGTTATGCGCCCGGCCAGTTAACGGGACCTCCTTGCCAGCTGCAAACCGCCAATAACTTTGAAACTATGGGTACGGCCGCGTACCAGCATATTTTCTCGCCGAACGTTGTCACGGATTTCCGCGGCATGGTTCGCAACAACTCCAATAACTTCTCCTCCAACGACCTGTCCACACCTATCATCCTGTTTCAGCACAACTTCTTCAACGAAGCCTATTTCAAGGGCATGGTTACCATCAATCATGGTTCGCAGGAGTGGAAGGTTGGAATCGAATCCGACAATATCTTCCTAAACGAAAGCCTCAGCTATGTAATTACAGACCCATCGCAATTCGATCCTGATACCGCGCTCACATTTAATTTCCCCGGTGCCACCCCCAGTCAGGGCAGACGGCCGGACCTCGAACAATCAGCATTCGTCCAGGATCAGATCCATCTCGGCAATTGGGCGATGAACCTCGGCTTGCGATGGGATCACTATCAGTTGGTGGTCAACAAACAGGCCATCGAGCCTCGCGTGGCGGTTTCCCGCTACTTCCCGGCTCTCGGTTTGGTCGCGCATTTTTCCTACGACCGGATTTTTCAGACACCGTCCTTCGAAAATATTCTGCTTTCCAGTTCTTATGAGGCGACAACGATCAATCCCAATTTCCTGAGTTTGCCAGTGGAGCCTTCCCAAGGGAACTACTACGAAGGAGGAATCTCAAAAGCTTTTTGCACAAATCTGAGGCTGGACGCGAATTTTTATCGGCGGCTCGTCAACAATTACGCCGACGACGACCAGATCGCCAACACCACCATTAGTTTCCCCATTTCTTTCCGGAAGGCCATTATTTACGGGGCAGAAGCAAAAATTGAAGTGCCCAATTGGCACGGCCTTTCTGGCTTGGCCAGCTATTCCTACATGGTCGGAAATGTATGGTTTCCGGTGTCGGGCGGTCTGTTTCTCGGTGGCGATGCCGCCGCGGCAGAGTCACAACTAGGAGGTCACTTCCCGGATTCGCAGGATCAGCGCAACACCGTTTTTACCCGCTGGCGATATCAAGTCAAGCCACGCTTTTGGATCGCCGCAGGCATGCAGTACGGCAGTGGGCTTCCTTTCGAGTTCGACGGGGATCCACAGACCGTGCTCGAAGAGTACGGCCAGCAAGTGCTGAATCGCATCAATTTTGCTCGCGGGCGTATTTATCCCTCGTTGATTGTTAGTGCTTCAGCAGGCGCCGACATTTACAAGTCCGAACGCATGAACGTCCGCCTCCAAGTTGATGGTCAAAATCTGACCAATGTCCTCGACGTTATCGACTTTGGCGGTCTTTTCTCTGGAAATGCAATCGGGCCGTCGCGCAGCTTTGCCCTCCGTCTTAGCACGAATTTCTAGCGTCGATCATCCCAATTGGATCTCGCAGACTCGGGTCTCGGATGAGTTTCCGTTCCCATGCTCTGGGAAGGTGAGCACCGGACAAATACTCAGTCGCTCAGGAAATCACCACCAAAACCGGCGCGAAAACCATGGGCTACGACCCCGCGACCGGGAACCTCATCGTTCCCACCAGCGAAAACGGCGCCATGCAGGTTCTGGTTCTGTCATCTAAACCTTGAACAGGCAGTTGTGAGTGGTTGAGCGATCCCTGGGCTAGATTCGAACGGCATGGCTTGATGGCCCCAAGGTCCACTTTTTTCCGGCCGTGATCTAGCGGTTTTACTTTTCTTTCGCCATGTGCAAGCGCATGATCATGGAATCAGAAGCCTGTTGCGGCGTAGACCCGCTCTTCTCATAAATAGGGTTGTGAAACCGTGCTGACATACGGAGAGTTCCATGGGCAAGCGTCTGCCAAAGCGTGAGCTATTTCAAGAAATCAACGTGGAGCGGGAGGCGCTTAACACGCTTCTCAAACAGATCAAACCCCGGCAGATGACGTGTCCAGGTGTTACCCCGGGCGGATGGTCTGTGAAGGATATCCTGGCCCACGTCGTGGGCTGGCAGGGGCGAATCCTGGAATGGCATGAAGCGGAGCGGAGAGGTGAAACCCCGGCTGTTCCCGCACCTGGATTGACGTGGGCGGATTTGAAGCGCTTCAACGAGATGATTTACCAGGAACACCGCCGCCGTTCCCTGAAAGCGGTGTTGCTAGATTATGAGGTCTTTCACAACCGCATGATCGATCTCATCAAAGCCACTTCCGAAGCAGACCTTCTCGCCGTAGGCCGGTTCAAGTGGATGGGTCCGACGTGGACGCTCAGCGACTATTGCCGTGCGGAGACTGCAAGTCACTATCGTTGGGCGCGCAAGTGGATTCGCCGGTGGAAGCGTGCCCAGGACCAGAAATGAACATCGGGTGGATCAGTCTCTAGGACTGTACAGTTTCCGTCATACGGCGGCCACAGCAATGGATCCCTTGATATCCCACAGCAGATTCGCAGGCAGCGTATGGGCCACAGCGGAAATGGTGTGACAGACGGTTACACCCATACTTTCTCCGATGATGAACGGAACGCGGCCGAGAAACTTAGTGAATCGGAACCGCATGGCCTTTGATTGATAAGAGGAAAGTGATTTCTTCCCAAGTCTTTCCCAAAAAAGAAGAAGGGCTTGCTGGAAGCAGCCAACAAGCCCTTGTCAATCAGTAAGGGTTGTACGACCTGACGAAGCCCCGCGCGACGGAAGTCCTGGTGTGTAATACGCGCAAGAATGCCGTGAGAGAAGGCAGCAAGAGTGATCGGATCGATGCCCGCAAGCTGTCCGAACAGTTGTTCATGAACAGCGTCAAGTCGATCTATCACGGAGAGCACGGCTTGAGAATGATGAAGGAGTTGACGCGCAGGTATCTAACCATCACCAAGGATCTCACCCGGGTCATGAATCGACTGAAGGCTTTGTATCGCAGTTGGGGCATTCCTTGTGCCGGCAACGAGGTGTACACACCACGTTACCGTGCAGAATGGCTCGCCAAGATCAAACGAAGCGGGGTATATTACACATAAAGTAAATACAGCCGAAGTGCTAATTTGAGTAGTACGGGGACGGGCTGGGAGGGCCGAGGCGTGCTCTGAGAATTGCCGAACGATTTTTGCCGAATCAATGACAGCATAACTGAAGTAGAGTATGGTCAAGTTCTAAGGTATAGGCGGATACGTAGCCAGTTCGATTCGGGGGACCGAAAGGCTCAGTCCACGTGCGCATCCGCAGACCACCAGTGCGGCAAAAAAATCCTTGCTTCTGGTGAATCATGAGCCTTAGATATGTTCCTGAAACTTTAGGCACCGAGCTGCGAAGTAACGGGCATGGAACAGCAAGTGGACTGGGTGCTCCAGCGAACCGACACATATGCGGGCGAACAACATCAGGAGCCCAGAGCCATAATTATTAGGCAAAGACACCCAGATTCTCGATAAGTAGGTCAAACGAAAGCATTCAACTAAGGAGAAGCAATAATGCGTAATCGAATCAAGCCAGTGGTTATCTCGGGGGCCGTTTTGCTCTGTCTGCTACCGCCCGCTGTGCCGCCTACCGTTAGCCAAGAAAGGGGTCCTGTTTTTGAGTTTGACAAGCAAAAGAGCTCGATGAAGTTCAGCGTGAAGGCCTCCGTCGCCATCGAAGGTACGTTCGAAAAGTGGGACGCCACCCTGACATTTCCCTCAACGGATGTTACGACAGGCGTC
>Ga0074045_10000573_pt1 | contig 35792 bp, 30 predicted proteins | sample BogForMeECP23OM2_FD_94442 | JGI IMG/M metagenome (GOLD analysis project Ga0074045, IMG submission 94442) | Bog forest soil microbial communities from Calvert Island, British Columbia, Canada - Bog Forest MetaG ECP23OM2 | ecosystem: Environmental > Terrestrial > Soil > Wetlands ...
AAGGGAGACAAAGCCGACAGCGGCGGAGATGCTGAAATTGAGACCGGAGATATAGAGGGCCAACACGCCGCCGGCAACTGCGAAGGGTATTCCGACAAGCGCCAGCAGGCTGTCACGCAGGGAATTGAACGTGGCATAAAGCAACCCCAGGATAAGCACGAGGCTGATCGGCACAATGATTTCGAGGCGCTTTTTGGCTTTCTGCAGGTCTCCAAATTCGCCGGCCCAAATGAGCCGGTATCCGGGCGGCAGTTTCACGTTTTTCGCGATCTGCATCTGCGCGTCGGCAACTGTGCCGCCGAGGTCGCGCTCGCGCACGCTGAACTTGACCGGGATGAAACGTTGCACACTCTCGTGATAAATCCAGGACGCTCCCGTATCCAGGGTAATCGTCGCCACTTCGCTCAAGGGGATGTAAGTGTTTGCGCCGCTGCTCGTTTGACAGGCCACCTTGACGTTGCGGATTTTTTCGATGCTGTCGCGATATTCCGGCGGGAAACGGACAACCAGCTCGAACTGACGATCGCCCTCCAAAACCGATGTTGCCGTTGTTCCGCCAAGCGCTGCCTGAATGACGGAGTTGACATCACCAGTATTGAGACCATACCGCGCGGCTTTGGCCCGGTCCACCTTGATATTCAGGTTCGGCTGTCCCAGGACCGGAAAGATTCCGAGGTCGGCGACGCCACGGACCTTACTCATTTGGTCCCGGACTTGCGCGGCAAGTTTCGTCAGGGTTTCGAGATTAGGTCCGACGATCTTGACCGAGTTGACGGCTTTGACGCCGGAAATAGCCTCCTCGATGTTATCCTGGATATATTGCGAGAAGTTGAAGGTGACCCCGGGCAGCTCGCGCTGAAGTCCGGCGTTGACCTGCCCGGTCAGTTTATCCTTGGTCATACCCTTTGGCCATTGGTCGAGCGGCTTGAGCACAGCGAAAAGTTCGACATTCGAAAATGGCGACGCATCGCTGCCGTCATCGGGCCGGCCATGCTGGGACGTTACAGTAATGACTTCCGGAAATTTCAGGAGGATCAGGCGCATTTTTCTCGTGGCCGCCTCGCCGTCTTCCAACGAAAGCGTCGTAGGCATGGAAGCGCGAATCCAAAAATTGCCTTCTTCAAGTTGCGGTAGGAATTCGCTTCCGAGCCAGGGGACCAGCAATCCGGCCAGGGCCGTAAAAATAATTCCGATCACCACTATGATCCTGCGGTGGGCGAGGGCGTAACGCAGCACCGGATCGTAAAGGCGGTGCAGTACGCGTACGACTATGGTCTCGGTTTCCTTCAGATTCTCGGGGAGCAGAAAGGACGCAAGCACAGGTGTGACCGTGAAAGTTGCGATCAAGGCTCCGGCAAGCGCGTAACCGTATGTGCGGGCCATGGGTCCGAATATTGCTCCCTCGACTCCCTGCATTGTGAAGAGCGGCACGAAAGCGGCGATGGTGATTAGGGCCGAGAAAAAAACTGCCTTGTCCACTTGCAGCGCGCTGATCAAAATCAGCCGCAGGCGGTCCGTCCATTTTGGGCTGTGGCCCAGCTCAGTATGCATTGATATTCTCGTAGGATCCGGCCCCCAAAAGCCCTCGGAAAGATTTTGGAACAGACTCTGTCTTTCTTCCTTGCGTCCCTGGAAGTTTCGGAAGATATTCTCAACGAGGATCACCGCCGAATCTACAATGACGCTAAAATCAACTGCGCCGACCGAGAGCAGGTTCGCGCTTTCGCCCTGGATCACCAGGAGAATGATTGCGAAGAACAGCGCAAACGGTATATTCAATCCGACGATGATAGCGCTGCGGAGATTGCCGAGGAAAATCCATTGAATCAGGAAGACCAGAAGGCATCCTAAAATGAGGTTGTGCAAAACAGTGTGGGTAGTGACCGAGATCAGCGATCCGCGATCATAAAAGGGAATCAGCCTGACCCCAGGCGGCAGGCTGCCATCGTGATTCATCTTCTCAATTTCGGCTTTGACCTTTGGCAGCATGTCGTGAGCATGCTCTGTGCGGCTCATCACCACAATCGAGGCCACGGCGTCGTCCTCCATGTCATGACCCCAAATTCCGAGCCGTGGCCTATAGTCCACAAAAACCTTCGCAACATCTTTTACCAGCACGGGTATGCCGTTCGCCTGGCTCAGTACAACGTTCTCGATGTCATCGACCTTGTATCCCTGTGTCAGATCATCATTACCGCCATCGTCAATCAGCCCGAGGCCGCGGATGTTGATGGATTGCTGGCCAATGCGGATTTCGCGTCCGCCCACGTTGATATTGGCATTGCCCAGCGCGGTCAGGATTTGGGGCGCCGTGACGTTGTAGGCTTCCAATTTGTGCGGATCAGCCTCGACCTCGAATTCCTTTGTCGGGCCGCCCCAACTGTTGACAGCAATTATGCCGGGGATGGTCAACAACCGGCGCGTTACGATCCAATCCTGGACTGTTCGGAGATTGGTTATTCCGAAATGCTTCGGACCTGTCACCTGGTAACGAAAGATTTCCCCGGTACCGCTGTTCTGTTGAATCGTAGGCACCAGATTGCCCGGAAGGCTGACATTTTGTTGCAGAGCGATGGCAGCCTGGCTATAGGCAAAATGATAGTCCACCCCATACTTGAAAACGACCCGGACGAATGACAGGCCATAAAATGAAGTTGACCGGATGACATCGATGCCGGGAGTTGTGTAGAGCCCGATTTCGATGGGGCACGTATAGTAACGCTCCATCTCCTCTGCCGAGAGGCCGGGCGCCTGCGCGGTAATCTCCAGGATGACCGGAGCCGGATTTGGATAGGCATCGATATTGAGCTTTTGAAAAGAGAGGAACGCGCCACCGGCAAACAGCAGCAGCCCTACCACAACAATTGCCCGGCGGGTCAGGCAAAATGTTATGAGAGACTTGAACATTATATCTCCTTGTTAATCGGTTGGCGGAGCGTCCAGCATGCTGCTGAGGAATATGCCGCCTTCGGTAACGGTCAGTTCTCCAGGTTGCAGACCTTCGACAATCTGATACCATCCGTCCTTGCACAGGCCAAGCTTGACCGGCCTTTGCGAGAAGCTATGGCGGTCTGTGGTGACCCAAACCGTAATCGTGCCGTCGCCTTCGTGGACCACACCGGCTGCCGGCACCGCAATAGAGCGGACAGGGTCACCAGTGCGAATGGCAAAGGCGGCGAGCATTCCCGGCCGCAGTTCGTGCTTCGGATCACGAATGTCCGAGCGGACCATGAGCCGATGAGTATCCGGGGCTACAGTTGCTCCGATGGTCGAAATTTTTCCCTTGAACAACCGGCCCGGAAATGCCATGAGCTTGACTTTGACTTCCTGTCCCAGATGGAAAAGCGGGCTATCGCTTTCCGCAACGTACGCTGCCATCCACAGTGTTGAGATATCGGCAACCGTGAAAGGGGCGGGCGGGGCGCCTGGTTGAGCCAGGAGTCCGGGCGCAGCATTCCGGGCCGTGATGCGGCCTGTTATCGGGCTGGACACAACCATAACCGGGTCAATCCGGCGCTGATCTGCGATTTGATCTGTCTCGGCTTCAGTTTTGCCGAAGATGCTTACGGCATGGCGGGCAGCCTTGAGCGCACCCTCCGCAGTCTGCTGGTCGGAGATTGCCTGTTGCAGGTCCTTCTGGGCGACTCCCTGCGTCTCGTAAAGCTTCCTGGCCCGCTCCAACGCCTGGGTAGTCAGGTCGAGAACGCCTGCGGCTGAGATCAAGGTGGACTCGGCTTGTATGAGGTCGGGGCTCTCAATTGTGTAGAGCGTCTTCCCTTTGGCCACATTATCGCCAAGGTCGGCGAACAGTTCGATGATTTTACCCTGGTTAGGAGGGTAAACCTGGACCGACCTGTCATCGTTAAAAGCGATATTGCCGACCGCCTCTTGCTCGATCGCGAAAAGATGCTCTCCTGCCGGTTCGACCTTGACCGATTTAAGCTGAGCGTCTTCCAGTGTTACGGTTTTTGCTGTTTGGGGATCGATGATATCCTTGCGTGAATCGCCTGGCGTTTCCGATCCTGCAGAATGGCAGCCGGTTCCCGAAATGAGAAACAGGAAAAGCGAGCACAGAAAAAATATTTGCTTAATATGCCTTCGCAACATGGTGCTATAATAAAAAATGAAACTTACACCAAACTTACGGGTAGGTACCGAATGAAAATTCTTATCGTCGAAGACGATAAAGTGCTTGCCGATGGGGTTATGACATCGATGATTCAGGCCGGGCATGCAGTTGACTGGACTGATAATGGTGAGGAAGCCGATATTATACTTTCCACCCAGGTTTATGATCTTGTGGTACTGGATCTGGGGTTACCACGTCTGGACGGCCTCGAAATCCTGAAAAGGCTGCGGAAACGCGGGAACAGGACGCCTGTTTTAATTTTGACTGCAAGAGACTCCGTGGAAGCAAGGATCTGCGGGTTGGACTCGGGAGCGGACGACTATATTACGAAACCTTTCAACCTGGGCGAGGTGGAAGCCCGGGTCAGGGTCCTGTTAAGGCGCGGCCAGTGCGGCGGCGCCAATGAGATACGCCTGGGATCGCTGGAAGTTGATACGGCGGGTAAAACGGTAAGTGTCGGAGGGCGCGTACTCGATCTTTCAGCGCGTGAACTTTGCATACTTGAGGTACTCATGCGCAACATCGGCCACGTGGTGAGCAAAAGGCAAATATTAGAAAAAATGTACGGTTGGGGTGAGGATGTAAGCGAAAACGCCATTGAAGTTTTCATCCACAGGCTCAGAAAAAAAATGGACGGCGCAGACGTTTCGATCCGTAATATAAGGGGTCTCGGATATTCAATAATCGAATCAAATGAATAAAAACATTTCCCTTCGCAGAAAGCTTCTCTTCAGTCTGCTCCTTCCGATGCTGTTCATTTGGGGCATCGGTTCAATAGGCTCATATTACTTCGCTTACAAATTCGCCAATATAGCATATGACCGCTCCCTTGCTGATTCTGCCAGAGACCTTGCCAGACAGATTACCGTTGTCAACGGCCGTGAAACATTGGACCTGCCGCCGGCAGCGGAAAAAATGTTTCTGACTGATGAATTCGACAAAATATATTTGAAGGTGACCAATTCGGATGGAGAGCTGCTTGCCGGTGAACCAAATCTGCCGTCTCCCGCAGTACATAGCCGCAGCAACGACCTCATTATGCATGACGGCCTGCTGCTAGGCCGTAAGTTGCGAATAGCCTCGCGCTACTATCTGCCTTTGAAAAGTCAGTCGAAGCGACCTGTTTTGGTCCAGGCTGCGGAAACCTTAAATAAGCGCAAAATACTGGCAAACGAAATCCTTACTGCCCTCGTGCTGCCGCAACTCCTGCTCATATTATCTGCGTCGCTGGTAGTATGGCTTGGAATAAGCAGCGGTCTTCAGCCCCTGCAGCATTTGCGCAGTGAGATTACAGCCCGCTCCCATCGCGACCTGAGTCCTGTTGAAGGGGGCCATGCCCCTATGGAAGTTCTCCCGATCATAGACTCTATTAATGGTCTGATGGCCCGTCTCGACGAGGCGATGTCTGCTCAGCAGAGTTTTGTATCCAATGCAGCGCATCAGCTCCGCACCCCGGTAGCCGGCTTGATAACCCGGATAGATTTGGCTTTAAGACAGACCGACAGCGGGAGTTTGCTGCACTCGCTTCAGCAACTCCGGGTGAGCTCCGAAAGGATCGCCCGTCTTGTCAGTCAGATGTTGGACCTCGCCAAGGCCGGACCTGATGTCAATAAAACGCCCGAACTGAGACCCTTGAATCTGACCGAAACAGTTCAGGAAGCGACTAAGGCATGGTTCTCCCAGGCTTTGGGGAAAAAAATTGATATAGGTTATGAAGGACCCAATGAAGAAATAATGATCAATGGGGACAAATTTCTTATGAAAATCCTGCTCGATAACCTTTTGGATAATGCGCTGCGCTATTCGCCCCCGGGAAGCAGTGTCACGACAAAACTGGAAAAGAACGGCAGTATTATTTTATCCGTAGAAGACAACGGCCCCGGCATACCTGTGGAAGAAAGAGATTTAGTTTTTCAGAGATTCTACCGCATCCTGGGCAATAATGCCGAAGGAAGCGGACTTGGGCTGTCCATTGTTAAAGAAATAGCTAATTTACACGAAGCAACTGTAGCTATTGATGGTACAGGCGGCCATGGGGGCACAGCGGTTAAGCTTATTTTCAATCGGTCACACGCTCAGAACCGGGATCGGAGCCGCGCAAATTATTGAGTAACCGTGGGTCCTCAGGTGACCGCCATAAGGGTTGCACCCGGTAACCAGCAAGTCTGCGTTCGTCTGTTTAGCAGCCTGGCTCAGCACCGTGGGCACGTCGCCACTTCCGATAAATACATCTGCCTTGAGGCCCATTTTTTGCTGAAGCTCTGCGATATGCTGAGAAGCATAGCCGACGAGCACCTCTTTCCACTCCGGGTTGACGCTGCTGCCACCCGGCCCCCAAATCTCCACCCCGGCAGTGATGTGAGCGAGTGTGAGACGGGCCCCAAATTCGGCTGCCATTTGAGCAGCCCATGACACAGTTTTGTGATTATAGGCTTTGAAATCGACCGCGCAGAGGACGTTGCGGATCGCTAACTTCTGCACTTGCGGTTCTTCAGTGTGTGCGTCGGTCCAAACCGGGCACTCGGTCCCGTGCAGTACTTTCGCTGTTACAGAGCCCAGAAGAAACTGGCTGAACGTGTGGCCATAAGACGGCATCATGATCATGTCGGCTTTTTCCTCTTCAGCAGTCTGCACAATTGAGTGGGCCACGCCGCCTTTGACCAACATGCGTTTAACGGTGAGGCCGTCAAGCTCCGGGCCGAGAGAATGGTCCAGTTTTTTTTCGGCGCCTCTGATTATCTCTGCGAGCATATCCCAACCATAGCTCCCGGGGCCGTCCTCCGGCACACCGGAGGTATGGCTAAGTGATGTCGCGACGTGGAGCATAACGATCTCAGCATGGAAATGGCGGGCCAAGGCCGCAGCCTGATGGACCACACGCAGCGCGGGATTCGGGAAATCAACCGGAAGTAGAATTTTCTTAATATTCAGCATAGCGCACCAACTGCAATCATTTTATCAAAAAGGTTATATCGTTGCAACAACCGGATCCAAATCTCAAATATTTTATTATTTTTGATTTATTATCATTATAATAAGAGTAATGGAGGCTTAACCATGACCACAAAAACTGAAGGCAACAGTGGACCAGGAAGCCCATGAGCGCTCTCTAAAAAATCTCGAAAAGTTAGTAATTGTCAAACAAACCGGCGAGATATTGAAGAGCCTCGGGGCTAAATGAGAAGATCAACGAGCGTATGAGTATATGACTACATACTATATTTCCACATTTGGATGCCAGATGAATGTCCATGATTCGGAAAAGATGTCCTCTATTTTGAAGGATGAGGGGTATATTGAATCAGATAGCCTGCAGGAGGCCGACCTCGTCATTTTCAATACCTGCAGCATACGCCAAAAAGCTGAACAGAAGTTCTATAGTGAATTGGGGAGGATAAAGGAGCTTAAAAAAAGAAAACCCGGACTCACGATTGCCGTGGCCGGCTGTATTGCACAACAGGAGGGCAAGAACATTTTTAAAAGAGTGCCGTATGTGAACCATGTCCTGGGCCCTCAAAATATCCATATGGTCAGAGATATTCTTAAGTCAAATATCAACAGAATAATTGCGATTGACGACAATCCGCTGATAGCGGATACAGATCTTCCTGCCGAAAGAAAGGATGAGGTAAGGGCCTGGATTAACATTATGTATGGATGCAATAACTTCTGCAGCTATTGCATTGTTCCTTATACCAGGGGTAGGGAACGAAGCAGACCCAGCATTGCAATACTGAATGAAATTAAAAGACTTGCGGAAAAAGGATATATTGAAGTAACACTTTTAGGACAAAATGTCAATTCATATGCTGGTGATATAAGTTTTCCAGAATTACTTAAAGCAGTGGATAAAATAGAAGGTATCAGTCGTGTCAGATTTGTCACATCACATCCCAAGGACCTTTCAGATGATCTGATTGTCACTATTCGGGACTGTGAGAAAGTGTGCGAACATATTCATCTGCCGCTTCAATCCGGATCAACCAGGATACTCTCTTTAATGAATCGTAAGTATGAACTTGATGATTATCTTCGTAAAGTTGACAAACTACGTAAAGAACTTCCAGGAATTGCAATAACTTCAGATATTATCGCTGGATTCCCTAATGAAACGGTTGAGGACCACAGAATGACCCTCAAGGCTTTGCATAATATTGAGTTTGACGGTATCTTTGCTTTTCATTATTCGGTAAGGGTGGGAACCAAGGCGGCAGCAATGGGGGGACAGGTCGAAGATTCCATCAAATTGTCAAGACTTAATGAAATACTTGAAGTGCAGGATGAGATTTCTGAAAAGAAGAACAATGTATTGTTAAACAGTGTTCAAGAGATACTTTTAGAGATGCCAAATGAAAAATATCCAGAAAAAATGTCTGGTAGGACTAAAACAAATAAAGTAGTAAGTGTTTCGATTAATGGAAAAAATAGACCGCTTAACCCTGGAGATCTGATCAACGTAAGCATTATCAAAGCAAACAGGCATAGCCTTGAAGGGATGATAATAGCATGAGAATCTCCATCCTGACACTGGGTTGCAAAACGAATCAGGCCGAAAGTTTCTCTATTGAAGGAACTTTGAGGAGTGCCGGCAACGATATCGTTGATATTTCCGAAAGCCCGGATTTATGCATCATTAACACTTGCTCAGTTACAGCCAAAGCTGATCGCCAGTCGAGGCAATTGATATACAGAGCTTTAAGAAACAATGCTAGAGTCATTGTTACAGGCTGTTATTCAGAGCTTAAGGCAGATGAAATAAAAGGGATAGGGGCTGAAATAGATGTTATTAAAAATAATGAAAAAGATAGTATTATCACCAAGTTAACCAATTGCAATCCAGGCGATCCCTGCGTTAACCACCGTTATCCCAGACACAGGCCTATTGTTAAAGTCCAGGATGGATGCAATTTTTCTTGCAGCTATTGCGCGATTCCAAAAGCGAGAGGTAAATCCCGAAGTGAATCATACGATGAAATAATAAAGAAAATCAACGGATATGAGGCATCCGGATATAAAGAGGTTGTTCTTACCGGGATACACCTCGGCACCTATGGTCTTGACTTAAGATTTAAGAAATCACTGTCATATCTCTTAAGGGGAATACTTAAAGAGACATCTATGCCAAGAATAAGGCTCAGTTCACTAGGAATAAATGAGATAAATGATGATCTGCTCCATACAATAAGCGATAGCAGAATATGCAAACATTTGCATATACCTCTTCAGAGCGGTGATGATTCTGTACTAAAGAAAATGAACAGAACATATTCTACAGCCGCTTTTATCAAAAGACTCGAATTTATTACTGAAATGTTCCCTGATATCGCTATCGGCACGGATGTTATTACAGGTTTTCCAGGAGAGGGAGACGATAGCTTCCTGAAAACATGCCGTTTTATTGAGGATGCTCCATTTTCATATGTCCATGTTTTTCCTTATTCAACACGGCCTGGGACCCTGGCCGCCTCATTCGAAGGTCATATTCCAGATATGCATAAAAAACAAAGAGTTAACCTTCTAAAAAATATTGGGGATTCAAAAAAAAATGATTACTTGACAAGACACCTAAATAAAACCCTTGAAATAGTGATTGAAAATAGAACCACTGATGGATATATCGGCACCAGTGCCAATTATATCAAGGTTTTGATAGCAAGCGGCTTTGATCTTAGTGAGGAAACCTTGATAAATGTAAGGGTTACAGGATTCAAGAATTATCATGCGCTCGCAATCCCAGTAAATAGCTATCAACCCATTAACATATAATATTTTTTCATATGCCTAGAACTTATACACTATAGTTAGAACACTGCAATATCGCTTTTGCCTGATAATTATTAACATCGTTTATAACAACTTATCAACAATAGTTGTTTACAGATAATGTCTGATAAGATATATTATGTTAAGTTTTAAGTATGATGAATATACAAAAAACAAACAGTTACAATGTTAACCGTTCGAAATTTCTGCTCATTCCTCTAAATGTCTTTGAAATGTCAGAAACTTGTAATCTGTCTGTAACATTTGGTCGAAATACCTACAATAGCGGTATGTGGTTTGCTGTTTTAGATGGTGGATGCTTGTTTATTTTTACTGTAGTTGTTTTTGAATGAGGAAGAATGATATAGTGTATAACTATGAATTTTTCTAAAATGCTTGTTCCTACTATGAGGGAAATTCCATCCGAGGCTGAGGCAATCAGCCATAAGCTTATGCTCCGCGCAGGATATGTGCGGCAGCTTGCAGCAGGACTTTACATTTATCTCCCCCTTGGATGGAGGGTAATAGGCAGGATTAATGCCATACTTAAGGAAGAAATGGATGCTATTGGTGCTCAGGAAGTATCGATGCCTATTATGCAACCTGCTGAAATATGGCAGAAAACAGGTCGATGGTATGAAATAAAGGATGAAATGTTCCGTTTGAAGGATCGGACAGGACGAGATATGTGTCTCGGCATGACTCATGAGGAGATTATGACCTGGCTTGCGTCCAGAGAGCTAAAGTCCTACCGTGACCTTCCCCAGATATGGTACCAGATCCAGACTAAACTCAGGGATGAGGCCAGGCCCAAAAGTGGTATCTTGCGTACAAGAGAATTCATTATGAAAGACAGCTACAGTTTTGATATTGACGAGGAAGGACTTGACATAAATTATAAAATTCATGCTGACGCCTATCATAAGATATTCGAGCGATGCGGCCTTAAGTTCTATCAGGTCGAGTCAGACACTGGCATGATGGGTGGTGCCGCAGCCCATGAGTTCATGGCACCTAGCCCGGCAGGAGAGGATGATATCGTCTTATGCGATCAATGTCAATATAGGGCAAATATTGAGGTGGCCCAATCAGTTTCCACTACTATAAAGGATTTCGCCTGGCAGCCTGAAGAGGTTCATACTCCGGCCAGGAAAACTATAAAAGATGTATCAGGTTTCCTGAAGATTGAACCTGCATATTTTATAAAAAGTTTGTTGTTGATTTCAGCAGAGGGTCCTGTCCTCGTTCTTATCAGGGGGGATCAGGAGTTGCATGAAAAAAAGCTCACTATGTTAATCGGGAACTTTAAAGCTGCTTCAAAAGATGAGGTGCTTTCTATTCTTGGTGTTGAGACCGGTTTTATTGGTCCGATGTCGCACGAAATATGTATTCTTGCAGATATGTCACTGAAAGAAGGCACATTCATAGCTGGAGCAAATAAAGTGGATTATCACATTAAAGGTATTACTTCAACTCGGGACTTTCATGCGGAATGGCACGACCTTCACTTGGCAAAAGAAGGTGATGGCTGTCCAAAGTGTAAGGGTTCATTGAGAATGGAGAGAGTTATCGAGATCGGAAATATTTTTAAATTGGGAGTTAAGTATTCGGCTCCGCTGCATGCCGTATTTCTGGACAGTGCTGGCCAGGAAAAACCTCTAATTATGGGTAGTTACGGTATCGGACCTGCCCGGATTGCTGCTGCTTCAATTGAACAGAATTATGATAAGGACGGAATAATATGGCCTAAGAGTATAGCTCCATTTGATGTTGAGATTATACCGCTGAATGTAACTGATACCAGGACCAGAGAGACCTCAGAGAGACTATACGGCACTCTAATAGATAATGGGTTAGAAGTTTTGCTTGACGACCGTGATGAAAGGCCGGGAGTAAAATTCAAAGATGCTGATCTTATAGGGATTCCAGTCCATCTCATTATCGGTGAAAAATCATTAAAAGACAATATGATAGAGGTAAAAATAAGACGTACAAGGGAAATACTTAAAGTTCAGATAGAAGATGTTGCCGGGACAATTCTTAAGATAATCAATGACAAGTCTATCCCATAACCCCCCCTTCCCTAATGCTGCAATAGACATTGGCGCCAATACACTTAGATTATTGATTGGCTGTGATAATAAAGGGAAATTAATCCGTCTTTCAGCAGCGCGTGCAGTGACACGCCTTGGCAGGGATATAACAAAAAAAGGAATACTTAATCAAGACAGCATTGAAAAATCAATTAGATCACTAGTTGATTTTAAAGCATCAATAGAAAAATACAAGGCGTATAACACCATCGCAGTCGGTACGAGTGCTTTACGTGATGCAGACAACAGCCGGGAGTTTATTGATGCAGTCAAGGCCCGGACAGGTATTTCTATTAATATTATCAGCGGAGATAAGGAAGCCGAGTTGACAGTCCTTGGTATTTTAGGGAATGCTATTACTACGCCTTCAATGCCTGCTTTTATTACAGACATAGGTGGAGGAAGCACTGAATGGATTTTATGCGACTCAACCTCCACAATAGCCGCAAAAAGCAGTGTTCAAATCGGCGCCGTTCGGTTGTATGAGCACTTTATTCACAGCGATCCGCCTTCTCCAGCGGAAATTAAGAATATAAAAAATGCGGTATTTGAATCGGTTACGCAATCATTTCTAAGCTCAGGGATTAGTACCGGACTTAATGCCGGAAAAATTAAGAGCTTTATTGCAACAGGAGGTACCCCAACTACCGTAGCTGCAATCGATATGGGTCTCGATACCTATGATGCTGACAGTATCCATTTACACAACATTTCTTTTAATTCACTTAAAGCACAACTTGAGCATTTATTATCTCTCCCCTTATGTGAACGTGCTATTGTTAAGGGTCTCGAACCAGATAGAGCTGATATAATAATTCCGGGCATTATTATTCTTTTAACTTTAATGGAAATACTAAAAACTGACGCTATAACAGTAAGTGATTACGGATTACTTGAAGGGATCCTCTTAAATCCCTATTTAGCACGTGATGCCGCATAGGGTAAGGAAGACGGGAGACGGTGAGTACTTATTTTTCGACGTCCTGAAACTACCTGAGCAGGCAATCCCCATTTTCCATGACAGTGATATCCGAATCCATTCTGGTTTGGGCTCGGCGTTACTCGCCTCTTTACAGTAGAGCCGTGCATCGCGTTGAAAAACAAGTACTCCCCTTCTCCTGTTGTTTTTTTTACAGAGTGTCTTTAGAAAATATGTTATAATCCTCTCAATGAAGCAAGTTTTTAAGCGTCCGGCATATATTAAGAAGACGCCGTTCCGCTACTGCCCTGGTTGCGGTCATAGCCTTGCACACAGGCTGATCGCTGAAGTTATCGAGGAACTGGGCATCAGAGAAAGAGTCATAGGAATAGCTCCGGTTGGATGTGCAGTGTTTGCCTATGATTATTTTGATTTCGATATGATAGAAGTTGCACATGGCAGACCACCGGCCGCGGCCACCGGCATGAAAAGAACACTCCCCGATAGTATAGTTTTCTCATATCAGGGTGATGGTGACCTCGCAGCAATAGGGACAGCAGAAATTGTTCATGCAGCAAACAGGGGAGAAAATATAACAGTCATATTTATCAATAATGCGACCTATGGCATGACCGGCGGGCAGATGGCTCCGACAACATTGCTGGAGCAGAAAACAACTACAACACTAAAAGGAAGAGATTTTAAGACAACAGGTTACCCGCTCCATGTTGCAGAGATGCTCGCCACCATAGAAGGGGTCTCTTTTATTGCAAGGACCTCTTTGGATTCAGTAAAAAACCTCTTGAAAACCAAAAAAATGATAGAGAAATCTTTCAGATACCAGATGGAAAAAAAGGGTTTCAGTATGGTTGAGATTCTGTCTCCATGCCCTACTGATTGGGGTCTCTCGCCTAAGAAATCGCTTGAATGGTTAAGGGACAAAATGATGGATGTTTATAAACTCGGGGTTTTCAAGGATGCATATCACACATAGCAGGTATATATGGAGCATACAATCATTATAGCCGGATCAGGCGGACAGGGAACTCTTTTTCTTGGCAGGCTTATGGCACATGCAACACTGCTTGAAGGTAAAGAGGTTACCTGGATGCCTTCCTACGGTGCGGAAATGCGTGGAGGCACGGCAAATTGTACTGTCATTATCTCTGATGAGATGATCGGCTCTCCAGTCATCCGAAACCCTCATATTCTTGTTGTTATGAATGATGCGTCTTACACCCGTTTTGCCGGGAAGCTTCGTTCCGGCGGAATGCTATTATACGATTCATCTCTTATCAGCAGGACCGATCACAGGGATGACATAAAGGTACTGGGTGTGCCGGCCAGCATGCTGTCGGCAACAATGAACAGTACAAAGCTTGCCAACATGGTGATGATGGGGGCTTTGATTTCTTGTACCGCCATATTGTCACTTGATTCAGTAATTGAGGCCCTTAACGATATTACCCCTTCTAACAGAAAAAACACGATGGATCTCAACAAACAATTAATAGCCAAAGGATTCGATATCATTGAGAATAAAAAAGGCCAACATAGCTGACGTAAAAAAGATCCATGAATTTGTAAACTATTTCGCAAAAAAAGAGGCAATGCTGCCCCGTGCGCTTAACGAATTATATGAGGGAGTCAGAGATTTCATTATTTATGATGATAAGGGAACAATAAAAGGCGTATGTGCGCTCCGAATTATGTGGGAAGACCTTGCAGAAATACGCTCTCTGGCCGTTAGAGAAGCAGACCAGTTGCACGGTATAGGCAAGTCACTTGTCAGGAAATGTCTCAGGGAAGCGGGAGAACTCGGGATTAAAAAGGTTTTTGCGCTTACCTACCAGCCCGAATTCTTTAAAAAAATGGGATTCAAAGAAATCGACAAGTCCAAACTTCCACAGAAGATATGGGGGGATTGCCTGAAGTGCCATAAATTTCCGGACTGCGATGAGCATGCAGTAATTATTACTCTGAAGGGATAAGCTGTATTTTTATATCGGCCTTCGCCCGTAGTTCCTCAATATGTTTTTTCAATTGTTTGTTTGTCTCAAGTTCCAAAAGGTATTTTTCAATTTCATCTCTTACCGTAAGGTAGTCCCGCCCTTTGAATCGGCCCCTGTTTTCATCGTAGAATCGCTCCATGTCCTCTTCCCTGATTCTGATGGAGGATTTGATCTTTATGTCAATGTAGTCGCGCACCAGTTCATCTTTGTCCTGAGCTTCAAGCCGTATCTTTTCTGCTTCCTGAAGCAAAAGCAGGTTATTGATCATGGAATTGATTATGTCTGAATCCGAAATATTGCCCAGCCTCTTTCTTGTCCTCTGCGCATTTTGCTGGAATTCCGAAAGTGTTATTGCGGTATTATTGACGTAAGCAACTACCCTCTCGAGGATTTCCGCGCAACAGAAAGTGGCCAGCAGCCAGTGACCGGCAACCAGTAAGAAAAAAACGGCAAAAAAAACATGGCCGGATTTGGAGCTTTTAGCGTTTGACCGGCTACGGGTCCCCGGCCCCTGGCTACTTGTTTTAAAATGCATGCCCGATGCTGAAATGTAATGCGCCAAGGCTTTCTCCCTTCTCTCTGCTCAATTTGACCCCGTAGTCGATGCTCAACGGCCCTATCGGAGTCTTGTATCTGAGACCAAGACCGGATGTGAACTTGAGTTGTGCAACGTCCATATCCTGAATTTTTTCCCATACATTTCCTGTATCGACAAAAGTAACAACGCCGAATCCCCGTCCCACATCGGTCCTGAATTCAAAATTACCCATAGCGAAGGCATTCCCTCCGATAGGCGTGCTATCAGCCCCTTTTGGTCCCAATGTGTCCTGGTCATAACCCCTTACTGTTGTCCTTCCGCCTAAAAAGAAACGCTCTACTAACGGCAGTTCGGGGGACTTATTGTAGCCGTCAGCTACACCGCATCTCAGCGAAACAGCAAGCACTAACCTATTGCTAAGGCGCAGGTACTTATTGAAGTAACCCGATAGTTTCAGGAAATCGGCTTCAGAAAAGATCACTGAAGAGGCCGCTCTGAGTGATGCTCCGGCAAGTATCCCTTTTGCCGGATCGAAAGGATTATCTCTGGTATCGTAAATCAGTTCAGGACGCACTCCGCTTATAATAAGAGTGCCGGTGTCCTCCCTGCTCAATATTATATCAGGCTGCACATCTTTGGTGTCTACCACTGAAAAATCATAATTTAAAGCCGCTTTTATTGTAGCGCTCAGTTTTTTTTCTACTCCGACGCTTGCCGTCTCCCTTGTCAGACGATAGCTTGTCTCCCCGGTATCGATATTATACTCTCTCTTATTTTGATATAAGAGAGACGATTTGAAAGTCAACTCCCTGTTGAGAAAGTAAGGTTCGGAATATGAAAGTATAAATCGTTTTTCGAGGGAGCTTATTTCTGTTCTGAAAGATGCCTGCCTGTCCATGCCGAACAAATTCCTGTAGCTGATGTCGAGGAAGCCCCTGTATTTTTCATACTCGCCATAGCCCAAGCCGAAATCCACGGCCCCTGCGTTAGCCTCTCGGAATTTATAGAGTATATCTCTTTCGGAGTCATTTTTTTCAGACGGAACGACTGTAACATCGGTAAAAAGCCCAAGACGATACAGACGTTCTCTCTCCCTGTTCAGCTCGCTGTAATCGAACGGAGCGTCCATTTTGTGGGTAAGATTCCGCTCGATGACCTCTTGCTTTGTCTTTTGGTTGCCGAGGAGAATGTTCTTGCCGAAGAAAGTCCTGTTGCCTTCAATCAAATTAAATGAAATATGCGCAGACGTTTCCGCCATATCCCTGTCAATGTTAACTTTCGCCTCAAGGAAGCCACGATTGTTGTAAAAATCAACGATTTTGCGCCGCGAATCTGAGATATCCACCTCATTGTAAGGGCTGCCGATCTTGAGAGGTATTATTTTCATTATCTCATCAGAAGGAAAAAATTTTGTGCCGGCCACTGTAATATCCATGATCTTTACTTGTTGTTTCTCATTAATGACAAATTTGATGCCGACGCTCTTGTCCTTCGTCACTATTTCCGGGTCCTGGACATCAACATACAGATAGCCGAGGGCATGATAAAAATCTAGGAGAACGTCCTTGTCTGATTCCAGGTCATCGGGGCTGTAGTAATCACCTTTTTTTGAGACAAGAATAGCCCTTAGCCTTTCCTGCGGGATGGCAGCAGCCCCCGTAAAGGTTATGGCTCCCACCTTATACCGGTCTCCTTCTGATATGAATATTTCGAGCTTCATTGTGTCCTGGGTGGTCGATATTAGCGGCGCAGCCTGCGCAAAAATAAAACCATTCCGGTGATAGAGCGTAAGGATACCTGCTACTGTCTCTTCAATAAGATCATCGCTGATCTCATTGATGTCAAAAAAAGTCGCCTCTTTCATAAGGTCGCTTGACCCAATTGTTTTATTGCCGCTGAAACTGACAGTAAGTCTCTTGCCGGGATCAAAATTTATGGTCAATATACCGCTCTGATAAGTATATGACAGGGATGTTCCGACAAAGTTTTGTTTTTTGTAAGCATGAAGTGTTTTGCTTTTAAATCCGTCCATTTCCTCAAGGTCGAAAATACCGTTGGCCGAAAGCGTAAAATAGTTATTTATTATATCAGCATGCGAAGGGATTATAATCTGTTTGACAATTTCTGGCTGCCCTTCGTAAATAACTATTTGGATGGCAACCGTATTTTTTTTGCCGGGTATTGCCGAATAAGCGGCGTCGGCATCAACGAAACCTCTTCTGTGCATTGCTTCTTTAAGTATCGCAATACCGTCTTTGATTTTAAGCCGGTTAAAACACTCCGTCGCGCCAAACCCGAGCTGTCTTTTTATAAACCCCGTTGAGAAATGTTCATTACCTTTTACCGCAATAGAAGCGATAACCGGTTTCTCCTTTATTTTAATAGCAATCCGGGTACCGGCAGGATCAAGGCTTTCAATAATAATATCGTCAAAAATACCCAACAAAAAAGCACGCTTGACGCCTGCGCTCAGGGCAGACCTGTCGATAACACGCCCCGTATCAATATTAAGAAGGTAAAGAAGCTCAGACTTTGGAATTGAATGCAGGCCACTTACTTCGACCTGCAGTACAGGGCCTGCCTTATCAGAATAAGGCTGATCAGCAGCATAAATAACAGTATGCCTGCCGACAATGAGCAGAAAAAAAATGAACACTAAATGATTTATATTTCGCTTCATTAGAAATCCCGTGTTATTATTTGAAGCTAAAGCGGAATTTTATGTCCGCGCCCAGACTGCCCAGTTCATCTCTGTCGCCGACAAGGGATACGTTGGGTCCCAACAGGTATTCCAGTTTCCATACCTGCTCTTCACCTGAACCTGTAGAAGCGCTATAGGTAACGTAAAGCTTGTCTCCAATAAGCCGTTTTGAAACAGTAACCCTGGGAGAAACAGTTCCTGTCGAATTCGTCAACGCCGATGTAGTGGTTAGAGCGGACTCGGACTTCGATGATACTGATGAAGGTTCTATCGACAGTCGGTCTAAGCCGGTAATGGTCCTGAGGCGTTCTTCAAAAACATCCTGCATTTTTCCAGTAAGAAAAGAGGCAGCTTCGCCTGCACCGATGCCTCCTTGAAGTCCCCTCAGGTTTTTACCTATCTGACCGACAGTCAAAAGACTGAAGATATCGGTTTCAGCCAAAAAAGGATCGGAAGAGAGAGAAAGAGTAAACTGATTAACGTATCCGTTCAGGCTGAGCCTTATATTGTAGTTTATCACTTTAGTCTCGGCTACAATGGTAAAATAAGGCGTTATTTGATAAGGATTCGAAAAGTCCACGGTGGTCTGCAATATTTTAAACTCATTATTTCTAAAATAGACGAGTCCCTCTCTTGCTTCCAGCTTTCCCAGAACAGCCGGCTCCCCGACAGTCCCCCTTAAAAGAACATCAATTTTCCCTGATGCCTTAGCCACATTATTGTCAATCGAAAGGTTGGCGCCTGAGACCTGGACATTTAACTTGGTATTGTCCAGCCTGGAGGGTTCCACTTTCGGTTTCTCTTTCTGCCGATATCCCAAAAGCCAACTTTTCCATTCGACCCTCTCAGTATATTTCGCTCTCTTTATCTCAACATTGCCGAGAAGGGATTGTGAGGCGAGCGTGCCGCCATAGTTGAGGTCAGCATTGAAATTAATCAGGAAGTCTTTTGATACAGAGGCAGTGACGTCCCTGAGACGTGTATTCAGTAGAAATCGCTTTAAACTGAATTTTTGAAGATATGCTGCACCGGTCGCAGTAACATTGCCTCCTGAAAGTTTTCCGGCAGCGCTGTCAAGTATGATCCGGTCCTCATCGAAATAGAGATAAGCCGAAACCGAGGAGAGACGGTAGCGGATATTTTTGAATCCGAGAGTTCCGTTGGATATATCCATGTCTCCGTTTATTTTCGGATCATTCCAGTCCCCGGTGATAGAGCAAACAGAGGACGCATTGCCGTTTATTATATCGATATTTTTCGACAGTGCCTTAAGGGGCGCCAGGGACGACGAGCCCTCAATCAGAAGATCGTAGCGCGAACCGATAGAAACAGAGCCGGAGAGGCTGAACTCCGAGGTCTCACTTTTCATGGCTATGGAGCCTAATGAGAGTTTATTGTCTTCAAGTTTGAGGACAATGTTGGAACTGTTGGTATAACCGGTCCCATAAAGGTAAACATGGACATTGCTGATGCTTGCCAGGGCATTTATATGGTCCTTATCGCCCCGGGCCGCAATGTTACCCCTCAGGTTGACAAGCAGGTCCTCGGGAACATCTTTCAAGAAACTGGCAGCGATGAAATCATACCTGGCAGCCTGAAGGTCTGCAGAAACATTCCATGGCAGTGTCTGCGTGAGTTGAACTTCTCCTTTGAGTGTCAATTTTTCATTAAGAAGGCCGGCTGTCACAGTCGCATGCTTCCCATTAAGCGTTCCCTGTATATGACCGCCGCCCACAGGATGTCCTCTGTATCTTCCGGCATTGACGTCGCCTCTTAATGTCAATAGCGGATTTTCAAAAGTACCTGTGCCTCTTATTCCAAGGTTGGAAATAAAGATCGTGTCAAAAAAGTTGCCTTCAAAAAGCTCTTTATATCGTGTCCTGAGCTTCTCTATATGTTTTTGAAGAATAATGTCGGAGACCTTAATTGATTTGGCGGTCGCGTCGACAGAGAACGTATTGTGAGCGCCAACCGTCCCTGAAATGTCGACTGTTGAAGAACCCCTTTTCAAACGGACTGACTCTAAACGAACTGCGCCGCCTTCGTAAGTGACGTGCCCGTCTGCGCTGTTAACGGCATATTGGTCTGATATAGCCATGTCGCATCCATGAATATCTCCGGAGAGTTTTATTGCACTCAGACCGCCCGACAGATTGAAATCAGTATTCAGAACACCGCTCATAGTTAGTTTATTGGTCATCATCCCAACGAGTGTTTTGATATCCATATTACGCAGCGAGAGGGAAAGATCGAAATCCGGTTTTTTAAAATCGAATAATGATGCCGCACTCGGGAAAAGTATAGTGCCGGAGGCGGTGATTTTTTCCCTGGGAGATTGGGCTGAAAAATATTTGATGGTCAAGCGGTTTTTTTTGTAATTCAGGACACCCTCGGAGGTATCAAAAATAAAGTCACTATTGTTAACGAGCTTAACGTCAGCGAGGTTTTTAGTGTCAAGGGTTGTATGATGAGTATCAAAATGCATATCAATGACAGGGTCCTTAACACTTCCCGAAACGATATTAGAAAAGCGCGCCGGTCCTGAAACCGCTCTGAAATAAGGCGATGATAAATCCCCTATATCTGTTGTCTCCCCAGTCCCCCGAAAATTTAACGCGCTGTTTTTAAGGTCCAAAGATCCCGTGGTGTAAAGCTTCGATTTGCCGGTATCGAAAAACATCTGTTCAAAAAAAAGCATACCGTTCTTCATAGTGTATCCACTTTTTATGTTCCTTACTCTGCCGAGCACGTCCCGGCCCTCAACAGTTCTTCTGTAATAAAATTCGCCTTCAGGATCAAAGGCGCTGCCCGACGTTGTCAGCGTCCCGCTCACTTTACCTTCGGGCAGTATACGCTGCAAGCCTGCAAGTTTTAAAAGACCTTCGCTGGAGACATCCTCTGCCTTGACTTTAACTTCAAAATAATTGACAACGGGAAGCTTTATCATGGCTTCTACAAGCGCTTTACCCCTAAGAAGTCTTGCATTGCCGTCCAGAAATCTCAGCGCACCGTCATTATACAGGACTTTGCAGTCCAGCTTATCAACGGGTACCCCGAAGAGATCCCCTTTATCAAGTTCCGCTTTGCCTTCCCCGTACAGTTTATTGAGAGGGCCCTTTAAAAAACCGTCAACACTGACATGTCCGGCAATTCTATCTTTTACATTAAGCAATTCCATCAACGTTTCAATAAACAGATCTCCTTTGACTTTCACGTCGGCATAAAGTGCTTTGGTCCCTGACTTCAGGCCGTCAAATCGTATGGCTCCCTTTACCGTAAGCTGTCCCTCTCCATTGCGCTTCAGTCCGAAGATCTTCTTTATAGTGTCAAAATATAGCGTGGCTTCAGACTGGAACCTGCCGATAAGACTTTTTGTCTCGAGCGATCCCGAGGTCAGCACATCGGAGTTATAGGAAGCGATCTTAAACTTTTTCAGATCGATAAGCGTATCTCTTAAAAAGAAAATCGCTTCCAGTGACCCTGTCGCCTCATGTAATCCCTTCATGTTGAAGAACACTTTCCTGGATGAAACTATGAATTTAGGAGTCTTGTTTATAATGACCTCAGCGTCAAAACCTCCCAGGTCAGCCTTATAATGGCTGTCCTGATATGAGAGGTCCGCATCGGTGACACTGATCGATTTAATTTCGAGCTTAATGGGCATCTTAGCAGGTTTAGCCAGATATTGTTTTATATTTGCCGAAATCTCTTCGAACTGCTTTCTGTCGGCCTGCAGCCCGGGAGCTTTAAGAACGAGCCTTCTAACAATGAGTTTTTTCCGTATCAGCCCTGAAAGTCCTATATACCCTTTAACTCTCTGGACATCGAGAATCTTTTCACCATTGTCGTCAAATGATTTCAGTCCTTTGATCTCAACAAAAAGAGGCAATAGGTTTATGTATATCTGCTGGGCTATAAACTTTCTTCCGGTCGCATCTTCCAATTCAGGCAGTATGATCCTCTTCAGGGTATTTGAGATATCCGGCCCCCTCGATGCATATAAAAAAATGCCGCATAACAGCACGGCTGCCGCAATATATATAAGTTTTTGTTTCATCTCATAATAATACGCGCAATAGGCTATAGGTAATAATTAAAAAAATGAATCTGCCCATAGTCTGTAATCTGCGGCCTATTGCCCATCTGCCGGCGCCTCTGTTTTTTTGATTTCAGAATTGTACATCCCGCTTAATATCTTCATAACAAAGTCAGCAGTAAGTTTACCACCATTGTATTGTAAATAAAATACATCCCTCGCAACGCCATCTTCAGTATTTATTACAGCAGAAGTTATATCAATTCCGTACTTGAACAATTGTTCTGAAATATCAAATAACAGACCGATCCTGTCAGGCAACTGAAGTTCGAGGAGGGTGTGGATTGAGGAAGTCTCATTATCAATTTCGATAAAGTTTTCCAGCCTCTTGCCCGCAAAAAGAGGTTTTAAAAAACCTCTTTCAGGGCCGATCCTGGTATCCATAACAATAGCTTTGTAAAGGTCCTCTTTTAACTGCTCCTCCAGCCCTTCCCAGCAGATGGAACTCCAGTTAGACAATAAAATCTTATCAAGTGCCAGGGCCTTATTACTTGTATAAATCCTGGCCCTTAGAATATTAAGTCCTCTGGAACTCAGCACACCGACGATTTTCGAAAAGAGTCCCCGCTTGTCTTTAGCGGCAACAACTATCTCGGCAGTGTTGTCCGGCCTCTTATTTACCGCTATCGCAAGCTCCTCCTTTGCTGCCCTGGCGGCAAGATGGTAATCGGCCTGGACTATCTCGCTCGTGGATGAAATAACATACCTGTCCGGCATTGATTCTATAAACCCCTGCAGCATCCTGTCAGACGTCATGTATTGCTTTGCTCTTATCCCGTGCAGATGATCTTTGGTCCTCACATAGATATCATGAAAGAGATAGGCCTTCCAGTCCGTCCAAAAAACCGGATTCACAGCAGTCATGTCCGCATACGTCATCAAATAAAGTGAATCAAGGTTTTCTTCATTCTCAACAAGCTCCGCAAGTTGTGTTACGGTTTCGACCGCCTCACTATCTCTGTTAAGTGCAAGCTTTGACAGCACAATGTGATTTCTTACCAGGAACTGAATCCTTTTCCTGTCCTGATGTTCGATGCCGAAACGCTCCATGACGGCTTTCAGCATTTTATACCCTGCATCTTCATGACTGCCGCCGTTCCTGCAGTAACCGCTTTTCCCTATGTCATGCAGGAGTACGGCAAAAAACAAAATATCCTGCCTGGCCCTTTTGAGAATTTCCGCGAGATAACGGAGTCTGGCCTGCCGGGTATTTTTCAGGGTCTCAAGGTTTTTTACAGCGATCAGGGAATGCTCATCGACAGTATACCGATGATATATCTCATAGATAACCAGGTGTCTTAACCTGCCGAACTCAGGGATAAAACGGTCCAGTATCCCCATCTCATGCATCCGCCGGAGTGTATCATATACCCTGTTCCCCTTTAATATCTCAAGAAAGGCAGCCACGGACTTTCCCGACGGACTGGTTCCCCTGCTTATAAATAGCGCCCTCCCCCTTATACTTTCCTGTACATGATCACTTAATTTCCTGCCTGATATCGAATAAATGCTGAAAGCCTCCATAATTTTATCAAGGTCTCTGAAAATTCCCGTGTCTTTGACGGTAATTTCGTTTCTTGCAAGGTAAAAATCAGCTGTGATTTTTTTTATGCTCAGGTTCAGCGGAAATTGTATATACTTGCGCCCGCTAATGTTCATAATTCTCTTTAATGCTACGCTGATTGCTTCAGACTTCTTATAATAAAGACGCATCATTATTTCTGCAGCAATAAATTTTTTTGTGTTCTTAAAGCCCATAAGCTGCGCAACGGCATCCTGGAATTCAAACGAAAGGACATCATTCCTGCATTTTGAGACTATATGAAGGCTTAAACGGATCTTTAAAAAGAAATCAAAGGCTTTGATCAGATGCAGATAATCGTTTTTTGCAAAAATTGCTGTCAGGCCGGAGATATCATCTATTTTCAAAATTACTTTTGACAGCCAGGTGAGAGTGTGCACATCCCGCAGTCCGCCCAGGCCCTCTTTAATATTCGGTTCAAGAAGGTAAACGGAATCATCGAAGGTCTTGTGCCGCTTGTTGACTTCGGCTAGTATGTCTCCCACAAAATCCCGCTTTTTTTTAAATAATATTTTCGGATAGATTTCTCTTCTGAATTCTTCGAAAACCGTTCTGTCCCCAATAAGGAATCTGGAATCAATAATTGCGGTGCGGGTTTTCGGATCTTTGACCGAATCCTGCAGACACTCAACGAGGGTCCTGAAACTATGGCTTATGTTCAGCCCCATATCCCAAAATTTGTAAAGCACCGCCTGGGCCGATTCAGTGGTCTTTTGGTCCCTTACCCTGGACAGCAGCATTATATCGATATCTGAATACGGCACCATTTCACTGCGCCCGTATCCTCCGACCGCGATAAGTGCCAGATCATCAGGTGCACCGCCTGAATAGAAATCCAGTAATGCCATTCTGAATGCGTCCGACAGCATGTTGTCAACTTGTGCTGTCAAATCTAAAACTATCGATTTACCCGTGAACCCTCTATCGATCAGTTCAGAGGCCCTCTTGCACCACGGCCAGGTTATATCTTCTTTCATTCAGGCTCCGAAAAATACTGACGATTTCTCATAAATGTCTAATTGTAACACAGAGTTTGTTCTTAATTAACAAAGCCATCGTCCATCGCTCCGAAAAACAGCCTGCCCCTGCCGTTCATTTCCTTATTGTTTTTAATACTTATTGTTTTTAATATTGACGATAAGAAAGATTGTTGTTATAATGATCGAGTTATCTCCTAAGTGCACGCGGGAAATACTCAAAAGCACCGGCATTCCCTAATATTACCGGCAAGGGATTGCTCGTGCCTTAATTGAGAATATTTTTATATTCCATCTACAGGAGGTATTTTATGCCATTTGATGCAACAAAGCTGGCTGACTGGCAGATTTCCGAGGAAGCAGAAAAGACTATGCCTACCGCTGATGAGTGGCGCGAGCGTCTTGGACTTCAAAAAGACGAGATGCTGCCCATGGGAAGGCTCTCAAAGGTTGATTTTCTCAAGGTCATTAATCGTCTCAAGAAAAAACCCGACGGCAAGTACATAGAGGTGACGGCTATCACCCCTACCCCGTTGGGCGAAGGCAAGAGCACTACGTCTTGCGGATTGATGGAAGGCCTGGGCAAGCGTGGTGTGAACGTGGGCGGTGCACTGCGCCAGCCTTCGGGCGGCCCCACTATGAATGTTAAGGGCACGGCTGCCGGCGGAGGCAACTCCCTGTTGATTCCCATGACCGAGTTCTCGCTTGGACTCACGGGAGACATCAACGATATCATGAACTCCCACAACCTGGCTATGGTAGCGCTGACTGCGCGGATGCAGCACGAACGCAACTATAACGACGAACAGCTTCAGCGGCTCACCAAAATGAGGCGGCTCGATATTGACCCCACCCGCGTGGAGATGGGGTGGATCATGGACTTCTGTGCCCAGAGTCTGCGTAATATCATTATAGGTATGGGCGGACGTACAGACGGCTTTATGATGCAGTCCAAGTTCGGGATCGCAGTTGGGTCGGAGTGCATGGCAATTCTGGCGGTAGCCAATGACCTTGCGGACCTGAAAAAACGCATCAACAACATCACGGTCGCTTTCGACAAGAGCGGCAAACCTGTCACCACCGGTGATCTGGAAGTCGGCAACGCCATGGCCGCTTTCATGCGCAACACAATCAACCCCACTCTCATGTGCACAGCTGAATACAACCCCTGCTTCGTCCATGCCGGGCCTTTTGCCAATATCGCCGTGGGCCAGTCCTCGATCATCGCCGACCGTGTCGGCCTCAAGCTGTTCGATTACCATGTGACGGAGTCAGGCTTTGCTGCGGACATCGGGTTTGAAAAATTCTGGAACGTCAAGTGCCGTTTCAGCGGCCTGAAGCCCCATGTGTCCGTGCTTACCACCACTATCCGCGCCCTGAAGATGCATGGCGGGGGACCCAAGGTGGTTGCCGGGAAAGCCCTGCCCGAAGAGTACACCAAGGAGAATGTGGCACTGGTGGAAAAGGGCTGCGCCAATATGGTCCACATGATTAACGTTATCCGCAAGTCCGGCATAAACCCGGTTGTATGCGTCAACCGTTTTTATACCGATACAAATGCCGAAGTGGCCGTAGTCAAGAAGGCCGCAGAAGCTGCCGGGGCCCGCTGCGCTGAATCCCAACACTGGCTCAAGGGTGGCGAAGGAGCGCTGGAACTGGCCGACGCAGTTATAGATGCCTGCAACGAGAAGAACGACTTCAAATTCCTTTACCCTCTTGAAATGAAACTGCGCGATCGCGTGGCACTAATAGCAAAAGAAGTATACGGGGCCGACGGCGTTTCCTGGCTGCCTGAAGCTGAAACAAAAGCAAAGATGCTTGAAGACGACCCCAAGTATGCCGACTTTGCCACAATGATGGTCAAGACCCACCTGAGCCTCAGCCACGACCCGGCTGTCAAGGGAGTGCCAAAGGGCTGGACGCTGCCCATCAGAGATATTCTTATATACTCAGGAGCCAAATTCCTTTGCCCGTGCGCAGGCACGATCAGCCTCATGCCAGGCACGAGTTCCAATCCTGCTTTCAGAAGGATTGACGTCGATACCAACACAGGCAAGGTGAGTGGATTGTTCTAATCTCCGGTTTGATGCGATTACTCAAACCATCCGATTTTTATGGGTGGGGTTGTTTATGTAACAGTAAGATTCCCGTCGGCAAGACCGAAGGGAATCTTACTGTTTTGCAAACGGACTGGACAGACCCGGGAAATACAAACAAAGTTGCTTGCCATGATAAACTAAAAATAAATGCGGAGATCATAGAGAAGAGCTAAGAAGATTATGATATCGTCGCATCAGGCCAGACGGTTTTTCAAGTTGTTCATGAAAAGGGAGGACGACCATGAGACGCTTAATTGAAAAATTTCACACTATGATGATGGCAGCTGCCTTCGCTGAAGAGGGAGAGTTTGATACTGCCCGTCAGGTCATAAAAGAAAACCAGTTGAGGAAAACAACAAGGCCTTCTGCCGGCAAACGCCAGAGACCTGATAAGAGAAAAGAATTAAGAGCCGAATAAGAGAGGTTTTTACAATGGATAAGGACATTTCGAACTGGAACTAATTAAGATAGAACGAAGGGACAAAAAAATGATGAGAGGATCAGCAGCACTAATATTATTTTTAACAATTTTCTTGCTTGCTCTCTCTATCACCGGCTACGCTGTGGCATCAACCGATGCAGCTTCGGCAACAGCGGTTGCGGCATCATCGAATGTACCATGGTGGGTATGGCCGTTGGTATTATTTGTCGTCACATTCTTGATGGGTATCGTCGCCGTATTGGGCGGTGTGGGGGGCGGAGTGCTTTTTGTGCCTATAATATCGGGCTTTTTCCCCTTTCATCTTGATTTTGTGAGAGGTGCGGGGCTTCTTGTTGCCCTGGCTGGAGCGTTGGCCGCCGGACCGGGCCTGCTGAAAAAAAATATGGCTGATTTACGCTTGGCGCTGCCTGTAGGTGTTATTGCATCGGCATGTGCGATTGTCGGGGCCATGCTGGGGCTGGCCCTCCCTACGAACATAGTGCAGACTGCACTGGGTGCAGCTATTCTGGGTATTGTCGGCATCATGATGATAGCAAAGAAGTCGGTATATCCAGAGGTCAAAAAACCTGATGCGCTTTCGACGGCGCTCAGGATAAACGGCATTTATTATGAGCCCTCCTCAGATCATGAAGTAAGCTGGCAGATACACAGGACACCTCAAGGCCTGGCTACATTTATTATCATCGGAGTAATGGCCGGCATGTTTGGCCTTGGCGCCGGATGGGCGAATGTCCCGGTGCTCAACCTGATGATGGGCGCGCCCTTAAAGGTGTCTGTTGCAACGAGCAAATTCCTGCTCTCCATTACTGATACGTCGGCGGCATGGATTTATGTCAATAACGGCGCAGTATTGCCGATGATGGTAGTTCCTTCTATTATAGGCATTATGCTCGGCTCTATAGTGGGAGTCAGGATATTGGCAAAAACAAAACCGGCGGCAGTACGGTACATTGTAATCGTAATCCTCCTTTTTTCCGGGGCGCGGGCCTTGCTTAAGGGTCTGGGCATATGAAAATTAAAAAACATGCAACCTCGGCACTACACATAAATAGCGCGTGGAGCGCGCCTAAGGCGCCAAAAGAAAGGGCAGAAGGAGAAATTTTATGGATAAAAAAATAAAGGCAACAGAGGAGCAGCTTGCATACGCCAACATCCTGGAACTCGGCATGAAAGCCGGGTTGCTCATGCTTATTGTAACATTCATTGTTTATCTGAGCGGCCTCCTTCCACCTCATGTGCCGGTAAAGGACCTTCCCATGTACTGGAGCATGCCGGTAAAGAAATACTTGGCAGCTGCGCATATCCATCCGGGCTGGTCCTGGTTGTTCATGATCGGGAAAGGCGATTTTCTTAATTTTGTCGGAATTGCTTTCCTTGCCGGTGTGACGATCTTGTGCTATATGAGGATCATCCCGATATTCTTCAGAAAAAAAGATAGGGTATACGGTATCCTCGCAATCATAGAGGTTTTAATTCTGGTGCTTGCCGCATCGGGTATACTCAAGTCAGGTGGTCACTGAGCGGATGGAAATAATGAATCGTTGTCCAGGGAGAGGGGATGTTCAAATAATGCCGGCATACACTACCTTACCTTTGTCGTCGCTCTTTAGCGCGAGTCTGTTGTTGCATAATAGCATGCTCTTTGTATAAACTTGCTGGGCGCTTTCATAGGCTCTGCTTAAGAATGATTAACAGTTATTTTAAGGAGGGTGGATTATGAGAAAAAGAATTGTTGCAGTAATCTGGACTGTCGCAATGCTTGTTGCACTGGCTCTGGTTTCCTGCGGCGGTGGCGGTGGCGGCAGCAGCAGTGGTTCGGGTGGCTCCATCAACGGCAGCTCAAACTGAAACAGCAATGGCGCATTTCCATTAATGAAGGAGGATATCGGAATGAAAAGACTTTTGTTGACCAGTATCTTTATCGTCGCGGTATTGGTAATGAGCAGCAGCCTTTTGTTCGCCTCGACTACGCCGCTCACGCCGGGAGCGACATACACTATTTCTGTATATACGATGAACCACAATGGAACGGTCAGCACCACCCCCAGCGTCACTGTCACAGGGACTGCAAACAGCAACGGAAAGCTCACTTTTACGCTGAGCGGCCTGCCGACCTACCCGGATACGAACTTTATGATCTTGACCATTTCGGATGCGAATGGAAATATCGTACGCTATGGTTTTGCCCCTGCTTCGCCCTCAGGCGCTACCCTTCCGGTGGGAGTGAACGACCTTTCGACTACCCAGGGCAACGCCATTATATCGGCAGCAGGAATAGTGGGCAGTGATGATCCGATACCATTAGCGTACCTCGTCACTATACTGCGCTCTTCGATTGCAACGGCTGCTGATATCAGCGATCTGGCCCACCTCGGCGCTGCTGCCATTACCGGCGCCGGCACTGGCGGCTTCGAGGATTTCCTGCTTAGCACCGCAGGCGTCACTGCTGCCCAGCTTGCGGCCTTCAAAGGTTATCTGGTTTATAACAGCACTACAGGCAGTATGACCATAGCAAACCTGGTGGCAGGCTTTAAAGACGCGGTTGACAGCGGAAATACCACAACGGCAAACGACCTGATGCAGAAGGCAGGAGGTGACATGGCAGAGGTGTTTATGGACGCTGCCAATGCTGCCGGTATTGATCTGAGCCTGATACTTGCCGCGCATAATGCCGCAGGAAACATTGCGAATGCCTCAACTTACAAGGCAGATATGGCGAGCAATGACCCGAATTTCAGCTATTCCATGAATCAGTCCATGGATTCCTTTTTTGAGCGTATGGACGCGGTTAAAATAGCAAAGGAATACACTAATGCACTCACAACTCTGGGTGCGAGCGGCTCGCAGGTCACAGCGTTCAATAGTGCGGTACAGACATTGCTTACGACCAACCAAAGCATCGACACCCAGTATGCGGCCTTTTTCAGCAACCCCGACACCTATCTCACACAGAACTATGGCGCGGTCAGTCCAGCTAACTTTAATACCGTTCAACAAGCGATCAACGCGGCTTATCAGAACGCTTTCAGTACATTCCAGACAGGCATAGTCGATACAAATTATGACGTCTGTGCAATGCAGGCGAACGTGCTCGCTGATTTTGGCGCTGTAGAGTTAGGTGGGACCACGACGAATTTTCTGCCGTCGACTGGTCCTACGCCAATTAATTGTTCTTCATACAATAGTTCAACAACAGGTAATCAGGTAACAGAAGGCTCTCACGGTTGGAGCAGCTTCGGCACCTATTATGGTTTTGGCAACCCTCCGACCCCCGAAAACTGGCCTATTCCCCAGTTGGTCGCCGTAAACTGGCTGGCAACTAACATCGTGGTTACGAGCGGTGCCAGCACCGCTTTTACGTATACACGCGACACAACCCCGGTTCCGGCCGCCATGAACTGGATGACTGAATGTCTGGTAGGAGGCTCTGTCACTAATCCTATTTCTTCGACTGATGTTACTTATGGATCTACTCCCTGTAATGCTCAGACTGTTTCAAAAGGGTGGAAATGGGCGCAAACCAGAGTAAGTAGCGGCTATGGTGTATGTTGGATCCCTGGAGTGACAGGTCCTCTTTGTGTCGCTAATGGTGGAACATTGGTAATAGACAGGCACCCAGGGTTCGGAAACGGGCAGGTGATAAACAACTTAATGAGACTCCAGGAAGATGTTCAAATTCAGGAGTTTATTGAGAACACCTCAGAAATGGGATGCACAACTAACACCTGCAATCAGAGCGCACAAATGACGTTCGCAACAGCAATGAGCAGTATAGCTAACAGCATAAATGGCTACACAAACGGAAATACGAGCAGTCTTATCACCTCTGCACAGAAGAGTGCTATTGTCCAGCTTTGTCAGCAGCCGCAAATGGATTAACACAACGTATAGACCGGTCACAGTTAATCATTAACAGTTCACGGTTAACTGTGACCGGAAAACAGTCAACGGATTTATGTCATTAAACAGGTACCTACCCTATTCGTTAATGGCCCATTTCCTGCTTATCAGCATTGCCTTTATAAGTGTGCAAAAAACGGGAAAACTTCCTTTAGTTGTTCCAAAAAACGTGGTTATCGATGTCAATATTATCATGAACAGGGGGGATGGGCCGCTCTTGCCTCCTCCGGAAAAGAAACTGATTGAAGATGCAGTTCCGGCGTCCAATCCTGCCGGGGAACAGGCCGGCGTTCAGGAAGCGCAGCCCCCGGAAACAGCGGCAGATGAGAAGACAAACACCGGTGACCCTGACAAGGGGGAGGAGCATTTGCAGCAGACGAACGACGTCTATGCGGCAAGCATAAACGGCCGGTTCCTCCTTTATCATATCCGTATATTTTACAAAAATACCAGGCGCCTGGCCCAGGCACTCATTTTCTCCGGTATGAGCAATGATAACCGTGACAAGGTCAATAATACCTTCGGCACAGTTAAACTGAGCTATGAGGAGAGCGGTCTTTTGAAGGACATTGATATCGAAACAGAATCAGTACCATTAAAAGACTTGCTGGAACATATAAACTGGAAGGCGGTCTCCCAGCCATCTTCATATTATCTGCCGTACAGGACCGTTAACTTGGCAATAGCGGTGAAAAACAGCGCCATTTCGATAGGTATCACGGTGCAATAAGCTGAGAGCATAATTTTATGTTGAATACTGTTTTTTAAAAGCCTGATTGGCTATTATTGCCCAACCCCTCGAAAAGGTAAAATTAGCCTCCTCTACTGTTCTGGATCATCTTCTTCCTGCATAGACTGACGCCAGAAATCCGGGTTTTCGTAGCGTGCCGCCAGAGCCCCGATGTCGACCGGCGAAGTGTCCGTGCCCGCCTCCAGGGCATTGCGCAGCAGGCGAAATCCAGAGCGCAAAACAAATGGCGCAGGTTGAGTTTGAACTTGAAATGAAGCGAGCCATAATAGGACCACTCGAACGCGTCTTGTCGAACTCGATGTTGCGCATGTAATCGGAGACCAGAGCAAACCGGTGGGGTTCGAGCATAGAGAACGCCTTCTGCTTGACCTCCGGGAATGGGGTCTTATCCGCGATTCAGGATGGACAGGCGACGTGATTCGGTCGTCATAGGGGTTACCTCACAAAACGGAATTTTTTGACATTTAGGAATATAGGGGCCGCCTCACGAAATGTAAAAAATCGTACGCTAAGCATTCTGGCATCGGGACAATTACCTCGCGTTCAACCACAGTAGCACCTCACCCCGGCAATAATTACTAAAAAATACTTGTAAAATGTCCATTTACAGTTTACAATATATTAAGTGATAAAAAAATTCCGGAACAAAGGCTTGCGGCGCTTCTTTGAGGATGACGATGGCAGTAAATTACCGCCCGAGATGTTGGAGCGGATCAGGCTTATTCTCTCGACTCTTCACGCCGCTCAAGAGATCGAGGGCATGAATGTGCCAGGGTTTAACCTGCATCCTCTCAAAGGAGAATTGAAAGGCTTTTGGTCGGTGACTATCCATGCGAATTGGCGGATTATTTTCAAATTTGAAGATGGAAACGCTTTCGACGTGGATTTTATTGACTACCATTAAAGGAGGAAAACCATGGAGATGAAAAACCCTATACATCCTGGCGAACTCGTTAATGCGTCGCTTGACGATCTTGGCTTCAGTGTTGCAGAAGCCGCTAAGGCGATCGGCATTACGCGCCAGCAGCTTCATAACGTAATAGCTGGGCGTAGCGGCATCACGCCGGAAATGGCTATCCGTTTTGAAAAGGCTTTCGGCAGCACGGCAGACACCTGGCTCCGGATGCAGATGAATTACGATCTTGCACAGACGCGCAAGCGGGCGAAGAGCATTACTATTAAGCGTCTGCATAGGAAGGTTGCTTAAATAAACGGGTATCCGCCGAGATACAGATTTGAGCAATGCAGTGCCGCAGAAGAGGATGACGACCTAATAGACAGACACATCGCTGCCTGGACAATCCGTTTCATTCCAGCCACTCGTTCCGGAGCAGTCTTACCCCCTCAGGCACCGCTCTGTCCATAATCGGTGCCGCTTGCGCCAGATTCGGAATGCCCATCTGCGGGGCATTTATAAGACCGCCAACGTAAGAGTTAATAAACCTCATCATGAGAACCAATATCGAGCAGATGAACAATGTCGTCATACAACTTGAAGATGATCCTCAAATCATGTGTCAGAGAACAGGCATATTTACCTTGTAATTCTCCGGTAAGAGGGTGCGTATGCAGTGTGGGATCAAACGGGTTGTTAGAAAGCTTATTCAGGAGATCCTCAAATGTCTCTTTTAGCGTTGGGTTTTTCTGGAGTAGTTTTTTTGATTTCTTACGAAAAGGCTTTTCGAGCTCAAGCCTCTTCATCGTCGTCGTGCGGCGTGTTAAGGATCGCGTGAATAGCTTCCTTGGGGGAATTACAGATTATAGAGTCACGTTCCTGCTCGGCTTTCAGTACACTACTTACGAGAGCCTTACGTCTTTTTTCCCTATCGGCCAAATAATCCGCAAATGCCCTCAATTCATGCAAAGCAGGCTCGGGGAGTACCGGAAGCATTTCTTTAATACGGTCTATTTCGTCAACTGCGGTATTCATAGCTTTAGTATACCACAAAAATATTTTGTAGCCCTCAAAGTATGTAGAATAAGGCTTAGGCTACCACCACCTACTCACCGTGCCCTATATTTGGGCAGCTATGGGAGCCCCCCTGCCAGGCATTCGAAGCGGTACACCGGAACTCTCTCTTTTATTCGAGTTACATATCGACCTTGTTCGAGCATCACGGTGACTGAGACCTTTTGATTGATCAACTGCTGAAGCTGTTTATACATCAAGCTTATTGGAAAGCCATATCTGGCGCTCCGTTTATTTTTTCCAATTTCCAGAAGGCCTAGAGAATTTGCAATTTGTTTGTCATCAGCATGGTAGAACTCAAAAAAACTTCCCACCTGGAAAAAGAGGACATCGCCCTTGAACTTCCGGCGGTAATATAAATACTGGTAGGGGTCACCGCAGAATTCGGAATTTAAAGTACGTTAAGCTGTCGCAAAGAAAAATAACTGTAACAGAAAATTAACTTGATTCAGTAGTAAGGCTTTGATTATACTTTGTCAATTTCTGGTTTAATCGAAGATCATTCTTACCTGACTTAATTTGGCTTGTGCCTTGGCCGCTGCTGCCGTAGTTTTGACACGGGCGGTTTCAATACAGTGTTTTATATGACGCATGTCTTTTTGGGGGATTGTGGGTCTTTTGCTGATCTTGTGCCGCTGAACTTGCATTAAGAAACCAGAAAACCGGATTGGTCCTTAAGGGGATTGATTCGGGTTATTTTATGCGAAGGCATTTATCTTGGAAATGAAACACTTAACCAAATATTGCATTTTTTTTATTTTGTTCACCTGGCTATCGAGCGCATATGCTGTCACTCTTGATTCCACGGATACGGGTGTTCTTGGGTCCCTTTTGATGCCCGAAGATAGCATTGATATCGGGATGGCGGCGCTAACCATCGCAAAAGTTGTATATCCCGACCTCGATATAAAGGCATACTCTGCCAAGATCGACGAAATGGTCGAAAAGGTCCGAATACTTACTCATGGAAGCACGGACCCTGATTACCGTGTAAGGGTGCTCAACACATATCTCTACAAAATGCAAGGTTTCAAATATGATCCTTCTGAAATAGACGTCGAAACGGAAAAATCGAAGAATTTGGAGGATCAATTCTTGAACGGTATCCTTGATACGAAGATGGGCAACTGTGTAACCATGCCAATGCTTTATATTGCTGTTGCTCAACGCTTGGGATATCCGGTATACGCCGTGGTGGCTCCTGATCATTATTTTGTGAGATATATTGATCCGCACCTTAAGAGGCAAAACATCGAAGCGACCGCAGGTGGTTATGTTTCTGATGGAGAATACATATATACCTTGCATGTGTCTAAAAAGGGACTGGAAAGCGGAGCATACATGAGGACACTGACCTATCGTGAGTATGTCGCCTAACTCGTACATGGTTTGGCCTTATATTTTAAGCGGCATGGCGATCCTCGTAGGGCTGTTGTGTATCTTTCAAAGAGCATCCTTGCAAACCCGCAATCCGCGGAGATAAACGCAAACTTGGGATCAGCCCTGAAATATTTATGTAGACGCTTGGAGCACATGACATCCAAGTCGGCGCATGAAAGGAAAAATCTAATAGAAAAGTGTGATAACGAAGCGGACTGGTATACGCAACGGGCCGAAGGACTGGGCATTGTAAGGCTTCCAAACACAAACTACCTTGAGGAACAAAGAAAGGCACAAAAAGAATACAGAGAAAAATAGGGTAATGTCAAAAGTTTCATGAAAGATGAGAGGAATACATGAAATGAAGACAGTGCAACGAGAAATTACAGTTGTCGTGATGAAGAAATAGACGTAAGGCGCGTCATTCCCGCAGTCTTTTAG
>Ga0074045_10000574_pt1 | contig 35765 bp, 40 predicted proteins | sample BogForMeECP23OM2_FD_94442 | JGI IMG/M metagenome (GOLD analysis project Ga0074045, IMG submission 94442) | Bog forest soil microbial communities from Calvert Island, British Columbia, Canada - Bog Forest MetaG ECP23OM2 | ecosystem: Environmental > Terrestrial > Soil > Wetlands ...
TTCATTGGCTGAAGCGCGACGGCGAACGGGTTCAGTCTCGGGGTCATGGGTCATCTCCTGCGTTGCGGGACGATTGTGAGGTCATGACGAGGGGACAGCGCGCCGTGTGACATAGCCTAAGACCTTTTTTGCGCGCGCGTTACGGACCCGCGAGAATCTTGCGCTCGATCAATCCTCGCTCGATCCGCTCGGCGAGTTCGTCCTCGGTCAAGCCCGCGGCCTTGACCCGGCCGAGATAGGGGAACGCGATGGTCCCGTCGGGTTCGACGCGGGCCGTCGTGTCCAGATCGGGCGCGGCGACGATCCGGATGGTGACGACGTCCATCGGGACGAGCATTCGCCCGCCGGCCAAGGCCGGCCCGCCACAGAACGCCGTCAGAAACAGGAAGGCGTCGAGTAGCGCTGCAGGGCCCGCCATCCCGGGCTTTTTGGCGGTCATCGCCCAGCCGCGTCTGCCGACGATCGCGAGATCCGAAGATTCACTCGGCGCCGTCCCGCTTCAACACCCAGTGGCCTCCGCTCTTCCGCTCGATCGTGGTCGTTTTCAATCCGAACGGCTCCGGCGTGGCGCCTCGGATCCAAAGATCGAGTTGCTCGGCGTCGACCGTGAGAAACACGGCGCTCGCCTTGTCCGCCTCGGTCGGAAAGAACGGATCGTAGGCGGGCTTCCATCGCCGGCGAACCTCGGCTTCGCGCTCTTCGAGACGCGCAGCGCCCGTCACGGCGACGAAGGAATCCTCGGCCTCGCGCTGAAAGACGAGCACGACCTTGCCGGCGCGGCGAATGTTCGCCGCTTTCCCTGAACGTCCGTCGGTGACGAAGCGGAATGTCCACGCGTCGTCGCCTGGCTTCGGCGGCAGCCGGCCCATCGGCCGCAGTCGGGGAACGCCGCTCCTCCCGGCGGTCGCGAGCCAACACGAGCCAGCACTTGCAACCGTTGCAGCGGCGCCCTCGACGAGCCGGCCGACCTCGGCGGAATCGCGTTCGTTCATGCGTTTTGCCTTTCCGTCGAATCGGGCCTTGTCGAAGCGGTCGCTAACGTCGCTAACCGCGTCCGCCGCGATCGGCGATCGCTGCTACAATGCGCTGAATCGATCCAAGCGCAATTTGTGCTACAGCCTGACGCTCGCTGAAAATTATGCGTTTTCTGGGTCGGCTCGCCGAAAGCGCCGCCTCATCCCGCCACGGAGGCGACCACAGCCTTCAGGAGCGCCGCCGCGTCGCGCGGATCGAGACGCACCTGCAACCCGCGCTGCCCGCCGTTGAGGAAGACGTGCGCGTGCGCCATCGCCTGCTCTTCGATCGCGACGCGGGCCGGCTTCATCTGTCCGAACGGGCTGATCCCCCCGACCTTGTAGCCTGTCGCGCGCTCCGCGTCGGAAGGCTTCATCATCTGCGCCGACTTGCCGCCGAGGGCCGCGGCGAGCTTCTTCATCGAGACTTCGCGATCGGAGGGAACGATGACGCAGACCGGCTTGCCGTCGACGAGCGCCATCAGCGTCTTGAGCACGCGTTCCGGAGACTCGCCGAGCGCTTCGGCCGCCTGGATGCCGATCTTGTCGGCGTCGGGATCGTAGTCGTAGGCGTAGACGGTGAAGGCGACTCCCGCCTGCTCGAGCGCCCTGGTCGCGCGGGTGGCCTTGGACAAGCTCGACTCGTCCCTTTAGAGGGGACGCCCCTCGCCGACCTCGTAGATGCGGAGGTTGCGATCGTGAAGACCGATCTCACTCCCGGCCGCGCGCCAGACGGCCATATGCGGGGAGGCGAAATGCGCATCGAGCGCAGCCTGATCGCGCCACAGCTCGCTGATATGGATCAGGCCCGGGTCGAGGAGGTCTTCGGCGAACGCGTAGCGTTCGCAGCCGTCCTCTCTCCGTGTCGCTTCAATCATCCGCCTCGCGGCGACGCGCGCGCTGGCGATTTTTTCGGGGAGAATGCGGACGGTGCCGGCGATCAGGATCATGGCGACACTATACAGGCGAGGCTTCGGCTTCGGAAGTCCGATGTCGCTCCTACCGCAGGTCGCGTTTGGGCCTTGCCACCGCGCTCGCTGAGCGCTGTAACGCGGTCAACGACCCGCGTCACCAGTGCGCCCACCCATTCAGACCCACTCGCCCTTGCGGAAGACCGGCGTGCGGGCGCCCTTGGCGTCGAGCCCGTCGAGGTCAAGCTCACCCGAGCCGATCATCCAGTCGATGTGGATGAGACTCTTGTTGCCGCCGCGCGCCGCGACCTCCTCCGGCGTGAGCTTGTCCCCGCCGATAAAGCACTTCGAATAGCACTGCCCGATCGCCACGTGGCAGGCGGCGTTCTCGTCGAACAAGGTGTTGAAGAACATGAGGCCGCTTTTCGAGATCGGCGACGAATTCGGCACGAGGGCGACCTCGCCGAGCCGGCGCGCGCCCTCGTCCGTGTCGAGCACCTCTCTCAGCACGTTCTCGCCGCGCGTGGCGCGCGCGTCGACGATTCGGCCCGCCTCGAATTTCACCGCGATGCCTTCGATCAGCGTGCCCTGGTAGGATAGCGGTTTGGTGCTGACGACATGGCCGTCGACCCGCAGCGCGTGAGGCGTCGTGAACACCTCTTCGGTCGGGATGTTGGGATTGCAGGTGACGCCGTTCTTCGCGGTCGCGGCGCCGCCGTGCCATTCGTGCCCGTCGGCGAGCCCGATGGTGAGGTCCGCGCCCGGCCCGGAATAATGCAGCGCGTGGAAGCGTTTCTCGTTCAGCCACCGGGTTCTCGTCGCGAGCGCGTCGTTGTGCGCGCGCCACGCCGCAACCGGATCGCCGTTGTCGACGCGCGAGGCGGAGAAGATGGCCTCCGCAAGCCTTGCGACGGCGACCTCGTCCTCGTCGCCCGGAAACACGCGCTTTGCCCATGACAAGCTCGGATAGGCGACGATGTTCCAGTTGATGTCGAAGCCCGCGATCTTCTCCAGCGCTGGCTTGTAGGCGATCGAATTCGCCTTGTTGGCTCGCGCAACTTTCGCCGGATCCTCGTCGGACAAGAGCATCGGATCTTCGCCAACGATCGCGAGCCGTGCAGTATTGGCCGCAAAAGCCTTGCCAACGCCCTCGTAGAGCCAGCCCGGCGCGCGGTCGAAGCTGGCGTCGGGAGCGTAGCGGTAGCGCGAGAGCGTCATCTCTTCGTCCGAGAAGATGGGCGTCACCAGCCCTGCGCCGGCCTTGTAGGCCTCCTCGGCGATCTTGCGCGCGAGCGGCAGCGCCGCGATCGGCGCCGTCAGGAACAGGTCCTGACCCGGGTCGAGCCGCAACCCGACCTTGACGGCGGTTTCAGCGAGCCGCGCCAGTTTATCGGGATCGATCGACGGGACGTTGCGGAGATGCGTGGTCATGGAGCCTCCGGGCCAGCGTGGGGCGCAAGGGTCGCAAGTTTTCGAATATAGGGGTCCGACGGGAGAACGAAAGGCCGGCCCTGGCGGCCGTTAGCGAGCGGACGCCGGCCGCGCCGTCTCGATCAGATCCCGGGTCCGCGACAGCAACGCCCTCAACACCGGGGACGGATTCGATTTGGCGCCTTGCCGAACCGGACGACATCGCGGGCGCGGTCGCGTTCCTCGCCTCGGACGAGGCCCGCCCATATCAAGCCCGGGCGCGAGGGGCTGTTCCGCCTCGTGCGCAGCCTGCCGGATACGCTGCGCTCCGAGCACGACCGGATCCTCGCAGAAGGCGATTTCGTCTTCGTTCACGGACGTTTCTCGGGCAACGGACGCACCGCCGCCACGATTGCAGTCGACATTCTCCGGATCGAGGACGGGCGTCTGGCCGAACACTGGGACGTGCTTCAGGGCGAAGCCACGCGGTCCGAGTCGAAGAGCGGCCGGCCGATGTTCGGCGACGCCTTTCCGAACTGAGCGCTTTCCTTGACCGGCTGGGCAGTCCATCGTCTCGCCGGCTCAGAGTGACACGCGAGAAGGGATTTCCGATGACCGCCAATTCTGCGGACAGCCTGCCCGACGCGCTCAAGGAAATTCGCACGAAGCCTCTCTTCGTGATGCGCCTGAACGTCCTGCCGTTGCAGGTCATCGGCGCGACGCCCGGGCCTTTTCGCCGCGTCGGCGTAGTCCCCGGTGGAACTTTCGAGGGTGAGCGCCTGTCCGGCGTCCTGCTCGAAGGCGGCGCCGACTGGCAGGACGTCCGCCGCGACCGCAGCGTCACGCTCAACGTGCGGCTCGTGCTTCATACGACGGACGGGGCGCTGATCGGCATGACCTACCGCGGCTTGCGGCGCGGGCCGGCCGAAGTCCTCGCCCGCCTCGACCACGGCGAACCGGTGGACCCCGCCGAATACTACTTCCGCACCGCATGCTTCTTCGAGACGGCGGCGGAACGCTACGCCTGGCTCAATGGGATCGTCGCGATCGGCCTCGGCCACCGGCTCGCCGGCGGCCCCGTCTACAGCATGTTCGAGGTGCTTTAGGGCGCGACAACCTCGACCGGCGTCCCGACGTCGAGGCCGAGGCCGCGGTCGGCGCGACCGCGATTGACCGCGATCTCGGCGAGGCCGTTGGAATTCTCGTACCAGAAGGCGTCCCCCTGCGGGCGGTCCGAGAAGGTTCGCGCCCGCCCGAGCGCGCGGCCCGCAGTAAGGAGTTTCGCGTCGGGCGGAACCTTGGCCGCCCTCAGCCCCGTCATGGCGTTGCCGTAGTGATCGACGTAGACGATTTCTGCGAGGTCGTCCGGCCAATCGGGACGGCGGATGGCGGCGTCGTCGATCGGACGGCCGGGCCGCGCGTCGTCGCGGGCGATCATGGCCGCGACCGGCGCGAACAGGTCGCGGCCATGAAAGTTCACCGAGAGATTTTCGGGCCGCCACGCGATCTCGAAGGCCCTCGCCGCCCCTGCCCTCCGCTGAACCATCTCGAACAAGCCATTCCCGGGGCCGACGAATGAGCGCCCGTCGGCTTCGACGATCACGGCCGGCCGCTCGCCGCCCACACCCGGATCGACGACGCTCAAGAAGACCGTCCCCTCGGGAAACCACGCCGCATAAGCGGCCAGCAGATAGGCGGAGCGCTTCGGGTCGCCCATCGGCGCGTCGGCGAAGAGGTCGACGACCGGAACGCCGGGCGCCATCCGATGCAGCGCCGCCTTCATCTGGCCGGTGTAGGGTCCCTCGAGTCCGAAATCGGTGAAGAGCGCGATCATGGCTCAAACAACCTTCGCCGAGCGCCGCGGTCAACTCCGCGACTGATCAGGGCTCGATACCTGCGCTATCGTCCCGATCGAAACGAGACCGGCCGCGCCCCAGTGGTCGCATCCTACGGAGGCGAAACATGGAGATCTTGCGCGCTGGCTCGAGGCCCTCGGGAAAGGGTCCGAACGACTGGTTCACCGGAACCGTCCGCATCGATCCGCTGTTCAACCCGTTCGATCCGGCGCGCTCGCAGGGGGCCTGCGTCACCTTCGAGCCGGCCGCCCGCACAGCTTGGCGCACCCATCTGCTCGGGCAGACCTTGATCGTGACGGCAGGTCTCGGGCGCGCCCAGCGCTGGGGCGGCCCGTTCCAGAATCTCCGACCCGGGACGTCGTCTGGTTCGCCCCGGGGGGAAAGTACTGGCGCGGCGACTCGCCGACCGCCGCCATGACCGACGAGCAGTACGGCGCCTGACGGTCCCGACGAGGCTCCGATCGCGCTAGGCGCCGTCGTCCGGCGGCGTGCGCCGGATGATGGCGCTGATCTTCTCGTCGAGCCGGTCCAGCTTTTGCGGCGTCGCCACGAGTTCGATGGCGAACCAGTCCTCAGAGCGGCGGACGATTTTGCCCTCGATGCGCCCCAGCACTTCGAGATAGGCGATCACGCGCTCGCCGATCGCGCCGACGGGACGCCCTGGATCGACATGCCCATGCGCGAGACGTCACGCGTCACGCAGGGGTAGTCGCGGCCGCCTTCCAGCATGTACCGCCCCCGCAGCCCCAACGGAATGCGGAGATGTCGTCGACGCTCGGCGCCCTCCCCCCTCGCCGCGAACGGCGCCTCGTCGCGGGAATGCTGCCAAGGCGGGGGTTGTTCCGGTTCGGGCGGCTGATCGCGATGACCGAAGGAAAAAAGTTGAGACATGCTTGGACGCCTGGCCGGTGAAGACGACGATCCGGCCGTCATGACCGGTGCGCGTCGGCTGGCGGCGCGCGAAAGGCGCCGGGTCCAATGCATTCGGACCCGCAAAGCATCTGAGAACGACCTTAACAATCCCTTGCCGGAAAGCCGTTCTCTCTCGACGGGCTGGCAGCTCTTGACCTTCCTATACCGACCGGTATAGCAAGGCGGCATGGCCGCCTCGCCAGACGACACGCGCGCTGAACTTCTCGACCGCGCCCTCGATCTCTTCGCCGCCTATGGCTACGACGGCGTCGGCGTGCAGCAGATCTGCAACGCCGCCGGCGTGACCAAGCCGACGCTGTACCATCACTTCGGCAGCAAGCGCGGCATCCTGGAATCGCTGATGGAGGAGCGACTCGCCGCGCTTTTTGCCGCGCTCGCCGACCCTGGCGCGCCGCACGGCGAGCTTGCCGCCGGGCTGACCGCGATCGCCGAGGCGACCTTTGCTTACGCCGCGGCGGAGCGGACCTTCTATCGGCTTTACCTGACGCTCTGGTTCGCGCCGATCCGCAGCGAGGCCTACGAAATCGCGCGGCGTTTCCACGAGCGGCACTTCGCCGCGGTCGAACGATACTTCCGCGACGCCGCCCGGAGCGACGCCGCCCTGGAAGGCCGCGGCCGCGCGCTGGCGGCCGCCTTTCTCGGGCTCGTCAACAACCACATCGGCCTCGCGCTGAACAATTACGCGGCCCTGAACGCGCGGCTCGCGCGCGAGACGGCAGCGGCCTTCCTTTACGGCGCGGTCCCGCCGCCCGCCGCGGCGCGGGGAAAAGCAAAGGCCGGCAAACAGGTTTACCGAACGGTATAGACGGAGGCGATCATGCCCACTTGGGTCGAACACGCAATCTTCTGGCAGGTGTACCCGCTGGGATTCGTCGGCGCCGACACCCGGCCCGAGCGACCCGCTCCCATCGCCCATCGCCTCGGCCGGCTCTTCGGGTGGCTCGACTATGCGATCGAACTCGGCGCCTCCGGCCTGATGCTCGGCCCGATCTTCGCGTCCGCGACGCACGGCTACGACACGATCGACCACTTCCGCATCGACCCGCGGCTCGGAGACGACGCCGATTTCGACGCGCTGATCGCAGCCGCACGCAAGCGCGGCCTGAGGGTCGTTCTGGACGGCGTGTTCAACCACGTCTCGCGCCGCCATCCCGCCTTTGAGGAGGTTTTGGCGCAAGGGCGTTCCGCCCCGCCCGCCTCGTGGTTTCGGCTGTCCTGGCCGCCGGGACGGGAAACGGCTGAGCGCCCCGAGGCCGCGACCTTCGAGGGGCATCGCGAACTCGTCCTGCTCAATCACGAGTCGCCCGAAGTCGAGAAGCTCGTCGCCGACGTCATGATCCACTGGCTCGATCGCGGGGCGGCCGGCTGGCGCCTCGACGCCGCCTACGCGGTCCCGCCGCGCTTCTGGGCGCGCGTGCTGCCGCGCGTGCGGGAAAAGCATCCCGGCGCCTACCTGTTCGGCGAGGTGATCCACGGCGACTACGTCGGTTTTGTGAAAGAAAGCGGCGTCGACGCGGTGACCCAGTACGAGCTGTGGAAGGCGATCTGGAGCGCGTTCAACGACCGCAATTTCTTCGAGCTCGCCTGGGCGCTCGACCGGCACAATGCATTGCTCGACACCTTCGTCCCGCAGACCTTCGTCGGCAATCACGACGTCACGCGGCTCGCGAGCCGTCTCGAGGACCCGCGCTGCATCGACCACGCGCTCGCGGTGCTGTTCGCCTGCGGCGGGACGCCCTCGATCTACGCCGGCGACGAACAGGCGTTCCGCGGAGTCAAGGAGGACCGGATCGGCGGCGACGACGCCGTCCGGCCCGCCTTCCCCGACGCGCCGGAAGCGCTCTCGCCGGCCGGCCTGCCGGTCTTTCGCCGCCACCAGGAGCTGATCGGAATGCGCCGCCGGCACGCCTGGCTGCATCGCGCCAGGACCCGCGTTCTGCACCTCGCCAACGAGGCGTTCGCCTTCGAGGCGTTCGACGGCGACCGGCGGCTCCTCGTCGCGCTCAACCTCGGCCGGCAGGCGGAGCTGCCGGCGCCGGGCATGCGCGCGATCCTGTTCGGCCGCGACGCCGCGCTTCGCCCCGATCCGCGCGAGCCGAGGGTGCGTCTCGGCGAGGCGGGCTGGGCAATAATGTCCCCGGCGGCGGGACCCCTGTAGCCGCGATCGCTGATCGCGGCGGACGCGGAGGGCGTCGCAAGGACGCCCATCGTTCGACGGACCATCCGACCGCGTTCGCCAGCGCCTCGCGTGCTCGTCCCGACCTTGATATGAAATCCATCGGGAGGAGCGAGCATGCTCGAGTATCTCGACGAAGGGCGCGTGCGTGCGGCCCTCGCATGGGACCCGCTGATAGACGCGATGGAGCGCGCGCTCGGCGATTTCTACGCCGGCAAGGTTCTGCAGCCCGTGCGCAGCGTGCTGACGGTCGAGGAAGGCCGGCGCTATCTCGGCGTCATGCCCGCGGTCGCCGACGAGGCCATGGGTCTGAAGCTCGTCAGCTTCTATCCGGCGAACGCCGAAACCGGCGTGCCGACCCATCACGCGATGATCGTGCTCATGCGCCCCGACACCGGCGAGCCGATGGCGGCGATGGACGGGACGCTGATCACCGAGATGCGCACGGCCGCGGTCTCGGCCGCCGTGACGCGCCGCGTTGCCCGTCCCGACGACAAAATTCTCGCGCTTGTCGGCGGCGGCGTCCAGGCCGGCGCGCACCTTAAGGCCCTGAGCCGCGTGCGCGCCTTCGAGGAGGTCCGAGTCTGGAGCCGGACTTTTCAGCACGCCGAGCGCTTCGCGGCCGAGCATGGCGCGCTCGTCAAGCCGGACGTGCGCGCGGCAGTGGAGGACGCCGACGTGATCGTCGTGGCGACAAGCTCGCCGACGCCGGTGCTGCACGGCGCCTGGGTGAAGCCCGGCGCGCATGTCAACGCGGTCGGCTGCCTGCCGGCCGAACTGGCGCGAGCTTGACGACGACCTGATGCGCGCGTGCGCGCTGTCGATTCGCGGGAGGCGGCCGAAACGGAATCGGGCGACGTTATTTTGTCCGGCGCGCCGATCCATGCAGAGGCCGGCGAGATCTTTTCGGGAGCCAAACCCGCGCCAAACGGCCCGACGACCGTCTTCAAGTCGCTCGGCCTCGCGGTCGAGGACATCGCCGCGGCGCGGCTCGTGTGCGAGCGGATTGCGGCGCGGGCGTAGGTCAAGCCCTCGCGTCATGGCCGGCTTGACCCGGCTGTCCACGCGACCGCCGTGTCCTAACCTGAAAAGCCACGCCCGCCCCCCGCTCGGGCGCTGGCGGGGTCGGATCGCCCGTCAGCCTTCCCGCAACATCTTCTTTCGCCGGCTCCACGATCGGCGCATGAGCGCGCCGCAACAGGGGCAGGAAGATCGCGGATCGTCCATAGCGTCCTCCCGCAAACGGCTCCCCGGCGTGCAAGGCGCGGCGAAGCCGGACGGGCAAAATAGGGCTGTCCGTTCGGCCGCGACAAGGCCCATGAAAGGCCATGATTGGAGAGCCGAGTTACGATCCGAGAGCGTTCCGTTGTCCTGAGCGACGCATGGGGCGTCTCGAAGGACGCTTGAGCCCATTTCGTCCGCACGTCGAGCGGGCCCGCTCCCGTCTCCGGCGCACCTGCGGCGCGCCCTTGAACGCAAAGGAGGAACCGATGCCGAACGCAACGCGACGGGATGTCTTGGCCGGCGCCACGGTCGGCGCCGGCGCGCTCATCGGCGCCCGGCAAGCCTCCGCTGACGAAGTCCAGCCGAGCCGCAAGCCCGGCGTCGGCGGAACGGATCCGGGGCCGCGCAATCCGCTGCGCGAGCGGCAGGACCCCGACATGGTCAACCCGCCCGCCACCGACCACGGAACCTTGCCGAACCTGCGCTTCACTTTCGCGGATTCGCACATCCGTCAGGAAAGCGGCGGCTGGACGCGACAGATCACCCAAAGAGAGCTCGGCGTCTCCAAGACCATCGCCGGCGTCAACATGCGGCTCAACGCTGGCGGCGTGCGCGAATTGCATTGGCACAAGGAGGCGGAGTGGGCCTACATGCTGTATGGCTCCGCGCGGATCAACGCGATCGACCCGCAAGGCCGCAATTTCGTCGAGGACGTGGGCGTCGGCGACCTCTGGTATTTTCCTTCAGGGATTCCGCACGCCATTCAGGGCCTCGGCCCGGACGGGTGCGAATTTCTCCTCGTCTTCGACGACGGCGGCTTCGACGAGGACAGCACGTTCCTGCTGAGCGACTGGTTCAAGCACACGCCGAACGAGGTGCTGGCCAAGAATTTCGGCGTCGATGGCGAGCTTCTCAGCCGCACCCCCGATCCGCGCCAGCTTTACATTTTCGCCGCGCCGGTCCCCCCGCCGCTCGGCCCGGACAAGCTTATGGGCGCGGAGCCGGTCCCGCAGAGCTTTAGCCACAAGTTGCTGGCGCAGGAGCCGATCCGCACGAAGAGCGGAACTGTCCGAATTACGGATTCGAGCAATTTCCCCGCATCCAAAACGATCGCCGCCGCGCTGGTCGAGGTCGAGCCTGGCGGCATGCGCGAATTGCACTGGCACCCCAACGCCGACGAGTGGCAGTACTATATCGAGGGTGAGGGCAGGATGAGCGTGTTCGCCTCGTCGGGCCAGGCGCGCACCTTCGATTACCAGGCGGGCGACGTTGGCTACGTGCCGTTCGCGATGGGCCACTACGTTGAGAACACCGGCTCGACGCCGCTGCGTTTCCTCGAGATGTTCAAGAGCAGCACTTACGCCGACCTGTCGCTGAACCAGTGGCTGGCGCTGACGCCGCCGGACCTGCTGAAGGCCCACCTCCATCTGGACGACAAGGTGACCGAGGCGCTGCGAAAGCAGAAGTCGCCGATCGTGCCGGCCTGAACTTGCCGAGAGGCCGCGGCGGCGCGGCGTGCCTCAGCGGGCGAGGTTCGCGTGAATCTCGGCGACGTAGCCGCCCGGAAACCGGACCATCGCCGCCTCGCGCCCATCCGAGGCGAAGGGCGCGACCAGCACGGCCGCGCCGCTCGCCCGCGCCCTACCCAGCGTCTCGCCGAGGTTCCCGACCTCGTAACCGTAAGTCTCCCGGCCGTAGGGAAAAGGCAGATGGCCGTCCGTGACGAGAACAGTCATCCTGCCGAAGTCCGACGCGAGCCGCACGCGCCGGAAGGTCTCGCCGGGACGGCCGATTTCGGCGCCGGGCGCCTGAGCCGTATCGGAAACGACCGCGCCTTTCGAGAACCGCAGGAAGTCGGCGACAAACGTGTCGGCCCGCAGGGGCGAGACATAGACGCGATGCTCGGGGACCGTCGCCAGCGGCGGCGCCGACGGCGCGACGGTGTGCCAGTAGAGCTGCATCGTGACCCCGCCCGGCCACTGGATCACGGCGTCGCGCCCGATCGGATCGGAAAACGGCGCAACCAGCACGTCGGCGCCCGCCGCCGTCGCCCCCGCCACCGCGCTGTCCATGTCGCTCACCAGATATCCCACCGGCTCGGCGCCGAACGGATAGGGGACCGGCGTCGAGAAGGCGAAGACCGACAGCCGGCCAACGGGCGTTTCAACGCCGACGAAGGTCGTGCGGCTCGGCGCCGGCGTCACGGCGGTGGTCGCGGCACCCGAGGCCTGCCCGCCAAATGTTGCGACGAAGCTTGTGACGAAAGCCTCGAGATCAGGCGCCGCAAGATAGACGTGGGCGCCGTCAAATTGCGCGCCCACCGCCGGCCCCGGCGCGGAGGACGGCTCGCCTGCGACCGCTTGCGACGCCGGTACCAGCCAAAGCAAGCCGAGCGTGGTTGCAGAAGTGAGGAAGCGTCGGTCGAAGACGGCGTTGTGGGACATCGGCGTCTCCGCGGGATAGGCGCCTGGCGCCGGAAGCCGGGCCGCTCTTCCGCCCGAGCCGCGCGGCGTCCTGCGAGGCTCTCGCATAGCGTCCGTCGTGGCAAGCCCTCGCGCGCGCCATCGTCCCAACCCCGAAGGCCGCAGCGAATCGCCGCTTCGCACTCGCGACGCGACGGCGCCTCCCGCCGGCGGGCTGCACTCGCCGTCTGATCTGCGTCTCGAGATAGACAAGAGAAAGGCCGCGCTCGCGCGGCCTTTTTTGCGTCTGAGCGCCGGTCGATTCGCTACTCGCGCGCGAGTCTCTGCGACACCGGCGCCTGCGCGGGCTGCTCTTCGGCGAAGCGCTGCCGGTAGACGGCGAGATTCTCGCTCACCCGCTGGACGTAGTCGCGCGTCTCGTCGAACGGGATTCGCTCGACCCAGTCGACCGGATCGGCGCCCTTGCGGGGATCGCCATAGGCCGCGATCCATTGCGCGACCCGCCCGGGACCGGCGTTGTAGGCGGCGAAGGCCATGGCGAGCGAGCCGCCTTCGTCCTCCATCACCTGTCCCAGGAAGGCGGCGCCAAGCTGGGTGTTGAAGGACGGATCGACGATGAGCCGCGCGTCGTCGTAGGCCACTCCCGCCCGGCGCGCGGTCGAGGCGGCGGTCGACGGCAGGATCTGCATGAGCCCCTTGGCGCCCGCCCCGGACGAGGCGCGCCAGATGAACTCGCTTTCCTGCCGCGCGACCGCGTAGACGCTCGGCAGGTCGGCCGAATGGGCGAGCGGCAGGAAGGCCGGCACGCCGGTCGCCGGGAAGGCCATCGCATCGAAGGCGTAACCCCGCAGCATCGCGATCTTGCCGAACTGGACCTGGGTCGCCGCGTCGCCGCGCCGCTGGACCACATCCGCCATCGCCGCCATCTGCGCTTCGTCGCGCCACGAGCGCGCCGCCTCGCGGGCGAGCGCCACCGCAAGGTCGTCGAGCCCCTCGTCGTAAAGCGCGTCGGCCGCGCGAACCGCGTCGTTCCGTTTCGCCCCTTCGGCAATCCGCTGCGGCGACCGCAGCGCGAGGCGCTTCAATCCTAGACGCTCGGCGGCAAGCTGGCCGTAATAGGCGACCGGTTGGGTGGCCGCATTCTGGTAATGCAGCGCCGCCTCGTCCCCGTCGCTCATAGCCTCGGCGGCGCGTCCCCGCCAGTATTCTGCGCGGGCGATCGACAGCGGCGTCTCGGCGGCGACCGCGGCGAGCGCGAAGCGCTGAGCCGCCTCGGACGCGTTGCCGAGGAAGCGCAGCGCGATCCAGCCGGCGTGGAACTCGCGATCGACCTCGTTCGCCGATTCGTCGGGTTTCGCCGCATTGGCGCAAAGGGCGAGGGCGAGCCTCGGTTCGTTGATGTCGAGAAGCTCGCGCGCCACCATGCGCCGCTCGCTCCACCAGCGATCCGGATTGACGAGCGCCTCGTGGTCGGCAGGCGCGAGGGCGAGCAGCGTCGCGGCCTCGTAGGCGCGGTTCGAACGCCGCGCGTCCTGGACACGGGCGAACAGCAATCCGGGGTCCCTTTTCAGCGAATCCGGCACGCCTTTGACGAGGGCCGGAGAGAGCGGCCCGCGCGCGGCGGCGTAGCGCAGGTCTGCGAGCTTCGTCTCGTCAGGTCCCGCGAGGGCCGCGGCGCGATAGGCGGCGCCCCAGTTCTCCGCATAGAGAAGGCGGTCGGCGCGATATTTGTGGTCGGCCCTTGTCAAGACCGGACCGAACTCGCGGAAGATCGCGCTTTCCGTCCAGGAATCGAAATTCCCCTCACGCCACAGCGCCCGGGCGGTCCGGATCGCGTCGTCGACCTTGCCGCTTGCTCCGAGCGCCCGGGCGAGCGCCATCTTGCCGGCGCTCGACTGGGGCGGCTCGGCGGCGAAGAAGGCCAGGACGTCGGCCGGCGCGGCCGGTTGGACGAGCAGCTCCGCCTCCTGGCGGTATCGAAGGTAGCCGTCGCCGGGCCAGCCCGGATGCGAGGCGGCGAAGGCGGCGAGCGCGGGGAAGGTCGGATGGGGATCGGCCCTGAGCGCCGCCCATTCCAGCGCGAGGCGGCGGTCGGGGTCGCTCTCGGCCCTGGCCAGCGCAGCAAGGCTGGCGACGTCGCCCTTGCGAAAGGCGACGACGGCGGGAGGGACGACCGGCGCCGGGGCCGGCGCAGTCCCATGCGCCACGCCGTTGTCCGGCAGGCCGGCTCCGTCCGGATGAGCCGCGCCAGGGCGGCTCGGCAAGCTCGATGGGACGCCACGGCGTAAGAGGGCCGCCGCGTCCTGAGCGAAGGTCTCGACCGAGGCGCCGGCTTCCTTGGCCAGAGTCTCGACGGACGAGCCGACGCGGGTCCAGGCGCTCTCGGGCGGCGCGCCTGTGGAAGACTTGGGCTGACCGCCGGGCCGCTCGGGATTTCCGTTCACGGAGGGTTCGATCCGGCCGAGGCCGCGCCGGAAGAGGGCTGCAAGCTCCTGCTTGAGGGCGTCGACGGCCTGCTTCGGCGGCCCGGACAGGGAGTCCAGTCGTTTCGGCGCGTCGCCGCGCTGCAGCGGCGCCGCGACGATGACGGCGGCGACGGAAACGGCGGCGAAAACCGCGGCGGGCCATATCCTCATCAGCACGATCCTCCCCGGCAAGGATGGAGCGATTTTGCTGATGAATCGTTAACCTTGTCGAGTGCGTCGCTTCCCCCTTTCGCGCGCCGCGCGTCGGGTCTATGTGTCCACACCCCGCCGGCGCAGCTTCCGCGTCCGGCCGCAACGTCAATGGACAGGAAGAAATGAGAGAACGGGCGAAGTTCCACGGATCGATGCCGGCGCTGGTGACGCCCTTCAAAGAAGGCGCGGTCGACGAACAGGCCTTCCGCGCCCTCATCGACTGGCAGATCACGTCCGGATCGCACGGCCTCGTACCCTGCGGCACCACCGGCGAAAGCCCGACCCTTACCCACGAGGAGCACCGCCGCGTCATCGACATCTGCATCGACGAAGCGCGCGGGCGCGTGCCGGTGATCGCCGGCGCGGGCTCGAACAATACGGCCGAAGCGGTGGCGCTGGCGAGGCACGCCGAACGCGCAGGCGCCGACGCCGTTCTTTGCGTCACGCCCTACTACAACAAGCCCACGCAGGAAGGCCTCTACCAGCACTTCAAGGCCATCAACGACGCCATCGGCATTCCCATCATCATCTACAATATCCCCCCACGCAGCGTGATCGACATGTCGGTCGACACGATGAAGCGGCTTTTCGAGCTGCCTAACATTGTCGGCGTCAAGGACGCAACCGGCGACGTCGGCCGCGTCTCGCGCCAGCGCGCCGCAATGGGGACCGACTTCATTCAACTTTCGGGCGAAGATATGACGGCGCTCGCCGCCATGGCGGCCGGCGGACACGGCTGCATCTCGGTGACGGCGAACATCGCGCCGGAACTTTGCGCCGAGCAAATGGAGGCGATTTTCAAGGGCGATTGGGACCTGGCGCTCAAGCTTCAGGACCGGCTCGCGCCGCTGCATGCGGCGATCTTCGTCGAACCGGGCGTAAACGGCACGAAATACGCGCTGAGCCTCCTCGGCCGCATCCGCGACGAGACGCGCCTGCCGCTCGTCCCGGTGAAGGAGGCGACCGAGCTCGTCATCCGCCGCGCCCTCGTCCACGCCGGAATGCTGAACGCCTGACCGGCGTTGCGCCGTCGCCGGGATGGATTGATCGATGGCCGAAAAAGAAAAGCCTAATTACAAGGTCGTGGCCGACAACCGCCGCGCGCGTTTCGACTACGAGATCGGCGAGACCTTCGAGGCCGGCCTGATGCTGACCGGCCCGGAGGTGAAGTCGCTGCGCAGCGGCAAGGCGACCGTCGCCGAGAGCTACGCCTCCGTCGACCGCAACGGCGAGGTGATCCTCTACAACGCCAACATCCCCGAATACCTGCAGGCGAACCGCTTCAACCACGAGCCGAAGCGCCCGCGGAAGCTTTTGCTCCACGCCAAGGAGATCGCGCGTCTCGCCAAGGGCGTCGAGCGCGAAGGCATGACGATCGTGCCGCTGCGCATCTATTTCAACGCCAAGGGCCGCGCCAAGATCGCCATCGCGCTCGGTCGCGGCAAGAAGCTGCACGACAAGCGCGAAACCGAAAAGGCGCGCGACTGGAATCGCGACAAGTCGCGGCTGATGCGGGAAAAGGGCTAACAAAAGCCGGGCGCCGCTGCGCGCTTGCGCTATTTCGCCTCCGCGGGATTTCGGAAGCTACGACCATTGAGCTAGGCGCTCAAGCTCTCCACCAACGCGCCGTTTGCCGCCGCGCTCAAGGCGGACGTCCTCACGCGCTGGCCGGGCGGCTTGGTGGAATTCTACGGCATGACGGAAGGCGGCGGCTCGACGATGCTCGCCGCTCACCTGTTTCCGGATAAATTGCACACGGTCGGGCGGCCGTTGCCGGGCCACGAGATTCGTCAACGACCGCATCTACAGAGCGCGACTCAGCGGAAACGCAAACGGCTCTAGGCCGCCGCCTTCAGCGCCTGCTCGATGTCGGCCAGAATGTCGTCGATGTGCTCGATGCCGACCGACAGGCGCACGTAACTCTCCGACACGCCGGTGGCGAGCTGGTCCTCGGGAGAGAGCTGCGAGTGCGTCGTTGTCGCCGGATGGATGGCGAGCGAGCGCGCGTCACCGATGTTGGCGACGTGATAGAGGAGTTTTAGCGCGTCGATGAACTTCCGCCCGGCCTCCTTGCCGCCCTTGATCTCGAAGCCGACCAGGCCGCCCTGCCCCCCTTTCAGATATTTCTCCGCGCGCCGGCGCGCCTCCCCGAGCTGATTCGACGGATAAATGACCTTCGTCACCTCCGGGCGCTTGCCGAGCCAGTCCGCGACCGCGGCCGCGTTCACCGAGTGGCGCTCGATGCGCAGGGGCAGCGTCTCGATCCCCTGCAGGGTCAAAAAGGCGTTGAACGGCGACATCGCCGAGCCGAGATCGCGCAGCAGCGTCACGCGCGCCTTGATGATGTAGGCGATGGGCCCGAGCGGCTTCACCGCCTCCGACCAGATCGCGCCGTGGTAGCTCGGATCAGGCGTGTTCAGCGCCGGCTGACGCCCTTTATGCTCTTCCCACGGGAAGGTCCCGCTGTCGACCAGCAGGCCGCCGATCGAGGTGCCGTGGCCGCCAAGGTATTTGGTCGAGGAATAGACGATGATCGCCGCGCCGTGATCGAACGGGCGGGTGAGGATCGGCGCCGCAGTGTTGTCCATGATCAGCGGGATGCCGAACCGGCGGCCGATCGCCGCCACTTCCTCGATCGGGAAGGCGATCAGCTTCGGGTTCGGCAGCGTCTCGGCGTAATAGGCGCGGGTGCGGTCGTCGGTCGCGCGGGCGAAATTCTCCGGATCGTCCGGATCGACGAAGCGCACTTCGATGCCCTGGTCCTTCAGCGTGTTCGCGAACAGGTTCCAGGTGCCGCCGTAGAGGTCGGTCGAGGAGACGACGTTGTCGCCCGCGCGCGCAAGGTTCTGGAGCGCAAACGCCGAGGCCGCCTGCCCGCTCGCCAGCGCCAGCGCGCCGACGCCGCCCTCGAGGGCCGTGATGCGCTTTTCGAGCACGTCGTTGGTCGGGTTCATGATGCGGGTGTAGATGTTGCCGAGTTCCTTGAGGGCGAACAGGTTGGCCGCGTGCTCGGCGCTCTGGAATTGGTAGGATGTCGTCTGATAGATCGGCACGGCGACCGCGCCGGTCGTCGGATCGGCGCGCCAGCCGGCGTGCAGGGCGAGCGTTTCAGGCTTCTGGGACATTATTCTCCTCCAAGGGACCCAATCTGACTCACGATGACAAAGAGTGATTCAGATATTAGTATATAAATCGACTGGACTTTTGTCCTTATCCATTTCTCTCCCCTCGCGCAAGACGCCGGTTCGCCGACGGCCAAACATTCAGAGGCCGCTGTCTTTCGAATTTCATTGTGCCTCCTGTATGGTCGGCGCGGGATCGATCGGAAGAATGAGTTCGCGGCGGTCGACAAAGGCCGTACGGAGGTCTCGGAGGGCGTCATGAGTTCGGAGCAAGGACACGGTCACGTGCGCAGGTTTCATTTGCCGCACTCTCATCTGGACTCGGTCTTTGGCGGCGACTGGTTCGGCGTGCGGGCGGAGGGTTTCGCGAGGTTTTTCGGCACCCCGACGTTTCTCATCGCACAGACGCTCATCGTCGCGGTCTGGATCTGGGTCAACGTCGCCGGGTGGACCCAGTTCGACGTCTATCCGTTCATTCTGCTCAATCTCGCGTTCTCGCTTCAGGCCGCCTATGCCGCGCCGCTGATCCTGCTCGCCCAGACGCGGCAGGCCGACCGTGACAAGGCCAACAGCATCGCCGACGCGCAGCATCGGGAGGAACTGCATCAGATCAACGAGGAGCGCCAGGAGCAGATGCGGAAGCAGTCTGGGCTCATGTTCGAAATGCTTGGGCAGAACACCGCGCTGACCGAGACGGTCGAAAAGCTGCTGCGACAGAACACCGAGCTCACCGAGACGGTGCGCGTCCTCGTCGAGCGCATCGAGACGATGACGACCGAACTTCACAGCCGTATCGCCGAGCCCTCGTCCTGAACGGGAAAGAGGCCGCCCATGAACCGGATTGGACTGTTCCTTGCCATCGCCTTCGTCGCCCTCGTCCAACCTTCCCTTGCAGCCGACCCTCGCCCGCCGCAAATCGTCGTCTCGTTCCTCAACGAGCCGGCGCCGATCGTGCAGGACGGCTCGACCAAGCTCGTCTACGAGATGGTGCTGACCAACTTCGTCAACAGCCGCTATGTGATCGACTCGATCGAGGCGCGCGCCGGCGACACAGACGCGACCTTTGACGCGGCGACGCTGTCCTCGATGATGCAGCGGTTTGACCAGCGCGGGCGCGAACCGCCTTCAGGCGACCCACGGACCCTCGAAGACGGTCGCAGCGCCGTGGTCTTTTTCATGCTCGACCTTGGCAGGGCGAAGGCGCCCTCGACGATCGCCCATCGCCTCACCGTCACCGACGACAAGGGCGAAGCGCACGTCATCGAACCCGCGCCGCTGGCGGTCGCCGAGGAGAGCCCGATCGTGGTCGCCCCGCCCTTGCGGGGGACATGGATCGCCGGCGACTCGGTCAACAACGGGAAGGACGCCGCCCACCGCCGCGCGATCCTCGTCATCGACGGGCGCGCCTGGATCGCGCAGCGCTATGCGATCGACTGGGTGCAGGTCCAGACCGTGGACGGCAAGGTCACGACCTGGAAGGGTCCCGAGGACAAGAACGCGAGCTATTTCTGCTACGACCAGCCGATTTTCAGCGTCGCCGACGGGACGGTCGTGGACGCGAGCGACGGCATGGCCGAAAACGTCCCGCATTCGGGCGCGCACGCCGAGCCGATCACGTTCGACAACGCCGGCGGCAATCACGTTGTGGTCGAGATCGCCCCGCACCGCTACGCCTTCTACGCCCATATGCGCCCCGGTACGGTGCAGGTGAAGGTCGGTGAGACCGTGCATGTCGGCGACCTCATCGGCCGCGTCGGCAACACCGGCAGCTCGGAGGAGCCGCATCTGCATTTCCATATCGACGACGAGCCGTCGTTTCTGGCCGGCCAGGGCGTCCCCTTCGCGTTCACGAAGGGATTGGCGAGCGGCCCGGTCGAAGCCGACGTCGCCTCTCCCGAGGCCGTCACTTTCGGCGCGATCGGACCGCAAAAGCCGTTCGTCGACGACTACCCGGCCGAGAACGCGCTCGTGACGTTCCCGTAGGTCATGCGCAATCGACGTCCCGTCATCGAACGCCTGCAAGCGTCCCGACGAAGTCGTCGCCGCGCGCATTCGACACTTTCTGATGGCAGGCCATGCGACTTGAAGGCTCGTCCTGCAGATACGTTTCCATCGTCGTATTGACGAGATTTGGTTGGGTCGGCGCGGTCGAGCGATAGGATTGGCTGGCGAGGCTTTCTCCGTCCGCCCGGCCCGGAAAATACGCGCCGTCGTTCGCCGGACCCGGCGGATCGGCGCTCGTCGGCCATTGCGCCGCGACGAGCATGTAATGCTCCCAGACGGTTCCCTTGACGCCGTTCAGCGCCCAAAAGGCCCTGTTCATCGCCATGAACGCGGAGTCGACCGGATGCCGGCGCACGACCTGCATCGGCGTGGGATCGGGCTTCGGCAGGTTGCTCCAATCGACGGGCAGCGTGTCAGCGGACCCGAGCGGCGGCCAGAGTTTCGCCGGCCGCGACGGATCGAAGAAACCGTACGGCGCCCCCGCGTCCTTTGCGTCGGGCTCGCGCGCTTCCCCCGCGCCAGCCGGCGGCACATTGTCGACGTGCTCGAACGTGCTCCATACCCACTGCGGTCGGGAGCTCGTCTTGATGACGATGTGAAGACCGACTAGCGCGAGGTCCCGCGTCGCGCACACCACGTGGCCCTCGGCCAGCGTTCTCGCGACGGCGACGATCGCCGCGCGCGTGACGTAGTAGCGTGCGCGGCTCGACGGCGGGTCCGCGGCGTTCAGCGGCCGCCACGCCGCCTTGACCGCGATCGAGCCGACCGGGAAGCGGGCAGGACGGCTCGCGTCCGGCAGGTTCCGCCCCTCGGTCCACCCGCTGCTGGCAAAAGTCAAAAATTCCGCCTCGTTGAACCGGATCTCGTAGCGCACGTATTCGCGGTTTTGTGCGACGAGCGGGTTGGCGGGCGCGCCGATCGTGAAGCTCGGCTGATTGAAGTCGGCGAAGGGCCGAAAGGATGCGACCGTCCGTTCCCGGTTGTCGCCGCCGCAAGCGTCGCGCGCTTGCGCGCTCCGCCACGGCGAAGGCGCGACCGGCCGTCCGTCGCCGTCGACCTGAAAGAGCTCGGCGTCGGACTTGAACGTCTCCCAGACCCGCTCGCCCGGATCGCCGGGCGCACTGCCGCGATCGGGCGCCCCGCGGTCGGCGGCGCCGGCGAGCGCAGGCCAATTGAGCGCGATGAAGGCCCGCCAGGCGAAGGTGGCCGCAGCGGCGAAGGGATCGCCTCCCGTCGTGAGATCGTCAAGACGATCGGGCGAGGCGAGGAGGTCGACGGCGCTCGCCCCCTCCGGCCGGCCCGGCGCGGGCGCAATCAGGGCGGCCGAAACGACAAGCGCCGCGACGACGTGCTTCACCGTCATCGGGCGCGGCCCCGCAAGGCGTCGACCGACCACGGACCCGGGCCGAAAGCCGCGAGCGCGAGAAAGCCGCCAGCGATGGCGACGTTCTTCTTGAACTCGATCGCCTGGTCCGCGCCTATATGGAAGAAGAGCGCCGTCAGCAGGCAGAAGCCGCAGAGCGCGATCGCCGCCCAGCGCGTCTTGAGCCCGATGAGAACAAGAAGCCCGCCGCCGAGCTCGGTCAGGATGACGAGCGGCAACAGGGCCGGCGTGACGCCGTGCTGCGTCATGTACGCGCCGACGTCCGCGAAGTCCGTGATCTTTCCGTAGCCCTCCGCGACGAAGATGGCCGCGAGCATGGCGCGGGCGAGCGCGAGGAGCGGACCGGCCCACCGTTCGAGAAACGCGAGCTCCCAATCGAGGACCGGCGCTCGCGGCCTTCCGGCGTCCTCGCCTGGCGACAGTTCGGCGTGGGACATGGCGAAAAACTCCCTTGCCATGGCGGCGCGCAAAGACGGCTCGGGCGTTGCGCGCCGCCGGGGTTCGTGGGCGCCTAAAGGGCGTGCGCGTCCTTAAGCGCCTTGGCGAGATCGTCGTAATATTCGCAACCGGTCGGGCCGCAGATTTTGGCGATCGAGGCGAGTTGCTCCTGGGCGAGGTCGAACCGGCCTTCGATCACATAGGCCTCGCCGAGATATTCGCGCACCTGGGGATAGTTCGGATCGAGCGCGACCGATTTGAGGTAATAGCCGATCCCCTCGTCGGTCCGGCCGAGCTTGCGCGTCGCATATCCCCGGTAGTTGAGCGCGCGCGGCGTGTTCGGGTTGTCGAGCAGGTCGAGGACGTCGATCGCTTCCTGGTAGCGATCGGCCTTCGCGAGGGCGTAGGCGTATTCGGTCAGCTCCCAGTCCGGAAGGACGCCGCCACGCCGCTGGAGGCAGACGTGCTTCTTCCGGTCCCAGACTTCTCCGGGACTGCAGGTCGTCAGGTCGTCCTGGTTGACCGAGCGATGCCAGAGGCCGCCCCCCGCGCCGCCGCCGGACCCGCCGCCCGCGCCGCCGCCCGACCCTCCCCCCGCTCCGCCGCCCGACCCGCCTCCGCCCGCGCCTCCTCCACCTGCGCCTCCTCCACCTGCGCCGCCCCCGCCGCCGCCCCCTCCTCCGCCGCCAGAGCCGCCGCCGGCGGCCATGGCCGCCGGCGCGGCGAGGGCAAGACCGGCCACGAAAACGGCGCAGGCGAATGCATGAATCGAGCGACGGCTCGACTTGAAGTCGGATTTTGACGAGGCTTGCATCGTTGGGTCCCTTCCCGTGAGTGGGTGGAGCCGAGGGAACACGTGAGCGCGCGCATTATTCGTCGAGCGACGGCGCCGTGAGCGAGGAGAGCCGCCGCGAGGTGCGAGCCGGGCTCGAGGCGCACCTTGCGCGCCTCTGGCGTTACGCGGTTGTCCTCGCAGCCTCGCGCGACACCGCCGACGACCTCGTCCAGGCGACCTGCCTGCGCGCGCTCGAACGAGCCGACCAATACCAGCCCGGAACCCGCCTGGACCGCTGGCTGTTCTCGATCCTCCGCTCGATCTGGTTCAATGAGCTTCGGGCGCGGCGGGTTCGGGAGGGATCGGGACTGGTCGCGGCGGATGAGGCGCTGTCGATCGACGGCGCCCGGACCATCGAGACGAATGTTTTGGCCTCTGAAGTGTTGACGGCCGTCGGGCGCCTGCCCGAGGCTCAGCGGGAGGCGGTTCTGCTCGTCTACGCCGAGGGCTATAGCTACGCCGAGGCGGCGGAGACGCTCGGCGCGCCGATCGGCACGGTCATGAGCCGGCTTCACGCCGCCCGGACCGCGCTGGCGAAATTGAGGTAGGAGGGCGCCGGTCCAATGACCGACGACGAGGAGCTGATTGCGCTGATCGACAACGAGCTCGAGCCCGAGGCGCGCGCGCGCCTGACCGCGCGCCTCGCCGAGGACGAGGCTCTGCGCGCCCGGTTCGAAGCGCTTCGCCAGTCCCGCGACCGCCTCGCCTCCGCGTTCGACGCGCTGCTCGATGAGGCCCCGGTCGAGCGGCTCGCCGCCGCCCTCCCCAAGACCGCGCCGGCGCCGCCGGCCCCGCGCGCGCGATTCCGGTGGGCGGAACTCGCCGCCGGGTTCGTCGTCGGCGTGCTCGTTGCAGGCGCTCTCGCCTGGTTTACGCTCGGGCGCGTCGAGGGCGAGAGCGAGGAGGATTGGCGCGCCGCCGTGATCGAATACGCCAACCTCTACACCCCCGACACCTTCGCGTTCCCGAGCCCCGACGAAGCCCTCGCCGCCCGGCAGTTGCAGGCGGTCGGCGGCAAGGTCGGTCTCGACCTCACGCCCCAAAGCGTCGCGACGCAGGGCCTCGCCTACAAGAGCGCGATCAACTTCGCTTTCGCGGACAAGCCCCTCGCCGAGATCGCCTATACCGACGAGAAAGGCGCGCCGGTGCTGTTCTGCATCACCGCCGACGGAGCGGGAGACGCGGCGCCGCGCCCCGACAAGCGAGATGGGTTCTCGACAGTCTCCTGGTCGCGCGGCGGGCGGAGCTACATGGTCGTGGGGCGACAGCCGGAAGACCGGGTCGTCGCTCTTGCGCAGACCTTCGCGGCGCGGTTCTAGGCGAGAACGGCTACGGACGCCGGCCGCTGTTCAGGCGGCCCCGCCGCGTCCCGCCGCCTCCGCCGCCACGGCGTGGAGCGCGTTCGCCATTGCGGCCAGGGTCGGCTCATGGCCCTTCACGGCTTCGTGACGGACGGCGAGCCAATGCGGCTCGTTGTAGGAAAGCCATGTCGCTCCGCGCTCGTCCTGCCAGACGAGCGCCTTGAGCGGCAGGTCGATGCCGATGGACTGGACGTCCTGCATCAGCGGCGTGCCGGCCTTGGGATTGCCGAACACGAGGACCTCGGTCGGCCGGAGTTCGAGCCCCGCCTCCGCCGCCGCCCTGGCGTGGTCGATTCGGGCGAGCACGGCCATCCCGTGAGCAGCGACCCCGGCGGCGAGCTTGTCCATCGTTTCCTTCGGTCCGAAACGGCTCTCGATCGTAACCAGTCCACCGGCCGCCATCGCCGCCCTCCTCTGTCCGTTCCGGCGCGCCGAGGGTTTCGGCGCCTTGACCGGCTCGCGATTATGTTGCGCAACGCCGTCATGTGCGAGGCGAATTGTTCGTCCATACGTTGCAAGCGTCGCGGACCGAAGAGCGAAAGGGAAAGCGGACATGATTTGCGTTGGACAGGCGCTCCGCGCCGGACTGTTCGCCGTCGCGGCGCTCGCCGTCCCCGCCGCGTCGGCGCGAGCCGAGGAGCCGTCCTTTGGACCGGAACTGCAGGGGTTCGACTATCCGTGGCCGGTCAGCGACTACGCCTTCTCGTCGCAGGGCGAGGCGCTGACCATGCGCACTATGGATGTCGCCCCGTCCGACCCGGCGAACGGGCGGACCGCCGTCCTGCTGCACGGCAAGAATTATTGCGCGGCGACCTGGGAGGACACGATCCGCGCGCTCTCCGCCGCCGGCTACCGCGTGATCGCGCCCGACCAGATCGGCTTCTGCAAGTCCACGAAGCCCGAGCGCTATCAGTACAGCTTCCAGCAGCTCGCGGCGAACACCCACGCTCTGCTCGCTTCGCTCGGCGTGACGGATCCGGTGCTCGTCGCGCATTCGACCGGAGGCATGATCGCGGCGCGCTACGCCCTCATGTACCCGAAGGAGGTTTCGGCGCTCGTCCTCGTCAATCCGATCGGGCTCGAGGACTGGAAGGCGCTCGGCGTCCCCTGGCTCTCGGTCGATCAGTGGAACGAGCGCGAGAAAGCGACGACGGCCGAGCGCATCCGGGCCTACGAGCAGGCGACCTATTACGCAGGCCAGTGGCGGCCCGAATACGACCGCTGGGTAAACATGCTCGCCGGGCTTGTCCGCGGGTCGGGCCATGAGATCGTCGCGCGGAACCTCGCCCTCATCGACGACATGATCTTCACCCAGCCGGTCGTCTACGAGTTCCCGCTGATGAAGGTCCCGACGCTCTTGATGATTGGCGACAAGGACGTGACCGCGATCGGAAAGGACGTCGCGCCGCCCGACGTGCGCGCCAAGCTCGGCCATTATCCGGAACTTGCGCAAAAGGCGAAGGCGGCCATCCCGGGAGCGGAGCTGATCGAATTCCCGGACGCCGGCCACGCGCCCCAGATTCAGGACGCGCAACGGTTCAACGCCGCGCTGATCGACGCGCTCGCGCGGCTTGGACGGTGACGCTCGGGCGAACGGCTCAGAGGCCGTAGCCGGTCGCTCCGATGGAGGGAGCGCGTCTCGCGCTCCTTGGGCGGCGAGACGCCGCCCCTCCGATTGACCGCGACACTTTCCGCAAAGGCCTGGAATACAGCTCGGCGTCCCGATCAAGAGTCGGGACGTCGATTTCGATCGGCGCACCGGCGCCCATGGACGCCGGTCAGGCGGACCGGCCGCTTCGGCCTTAAGGCAGCGGCGGGATGCGCAGCACCTGGCCCGGATAGATCAAGTCCGGATTAGTCAGCATAGGCTTGTTGGCCTCGAAGATGACGTTGTACTTGTCGCCCTTGCCCTTGCCGTATTCCCGCTCGGAGATCGCCCACAGCGTGTCGCCGCTCTTGACGGTATAGAACTTCGAATCGGGATCGGTCTTAGTGGGCTTGATGTCGTTCTGCACCGTGCTGACGCCTTTGGTGTTGCCCAGCGCGATGGCGATCTTCTCGGCCTCCTCGGTCGACTTCGCCGTCCCCGACACCTTCACCTTGTCGCCGTCCACTTCGACCTTGACGTCCGAGTGATCCAGGCCGTGCTTGTCGAGCTCCTTCTTGAGCTCTTCGGCCGGCGCGGCCTTTGCGTCGCTGCCGCCGAAAATCGACGCGCCAGCGTTCTTGATGAAACTGATCAGTCCCATGGTTTGCTCCTTCTGCCGGCGACCGGCCGGCCTTTCGCAGCGAAGGGGGCACCCCCTAAGGCGGGCGCACTATTCCCGAACCGCAAGCGCAGGACAAGTCTGGAGGCCGCGTCGCGTTCCTGCTAAGCCTCCCCGATCCCGCTTATTCCGGACGCCCGCATGGAAGACCCCTACGAGGTCCTCGGCGTCGCCAAGACGGCGACCCCCGAGGAGATCCGCAAGGCCTATCGTCAACTCGCCAAGAAGCTGCATCCGGACCTCAACCCGGGCGACAAGCACGCCGAGGAGCGGTTCAAGGAGGTCTCGGCCGCCAACGAGCTCCTGTCCGATCCGGACAAGCGCCGCCGCTTCGACGCCGGCGAGATCGACGCGTCCGGGGCGGAAAAAGCGCCGCCGCAGGGCCGCTATTATCGCGAGTACGCCAGCGGCGCGGGACACCCTTACGACAGCGCTGAAGGCTACGCCGACTTCGCCGAGGGCAACGACATCTTCGCCGAGCTCCTGCGCCGCAGCCGCGAGCAGGCGAGGGAGCAGGCAAGGCGCGCGCCGGGCGCGGACCTGCATTACGAGCTTCACGTCCCTTTTCTCGACGCCGTCAACGGTGCGGTGAAGACGATCACCCTACCCCAGGGCGGAACGATGGACGTGACGATTCCCACCGGCGTCGAGGACGGGCAGGTGCTGCGCCTGCGCGGCAAGGGCGCGCCAGCGCCCGGCGAAGGCCCGCCCGGCGACGCGCTGGTGCAGATCGTGGTCGAGCCGCACCGATTCTTCACCCGCGAGGGCGATGACATTCTTCTCGAATTGCCGATCACGGTGAAGGAGGCGGCGCTCGGCGGAGAAGTCCGCGCGCCGACCACGACGGGCGGCGTCATGCTCAGGATTCCCAAGCGCTCGAGCACCGGCGATACCCTTCGCCTCAAGGGCAAGGGCGTGAAGACGCGGCGCGGCGCAGGCGACGAACTGGTAAAACTCAAGATCGTCATGCCGAAGGAGCCGGACGCCGAGTTCGAAAACTTCCTCGCCGGCTGGACGCCGCCGGCGGGGTACGATCCCCGCAAGGAGATGTGAGCCATGATCGACGAGGGGGAGTTTTTGCAGCGCGCCCATCTCGACCGGACGACGCTCGAGGTTTGGATCCGCGAGTCCTGGATCTGCCCGGACTGCACGACGCCCGAGCGGGCGTTTACCGAGATGGACCTCGCCCGCGCCAACCTCATCCACGACCTCAAGCACAATATGGGAGTCAACGACGAGGGGCTCGACCTGATCCTGCATCTGATCGACCAGATGCACGGGCTGAGGAGGGCGCTGGCGGAAGCGCTGGCGAGGCTGCCGGAGAGGGGGAAAGGCTGACCTTGGCCGGATTCACCCGAACCTTGACGGGAGACGCAAAAAGGCGGAGCGTTTGAAGGAAGTGATGGGAACCCGCTGAGGGTAACAGTATGGCGGAAGCCGACAACAGTCTGATGCTGACGATCCTGAGAGAGATCCGTGCCGACACGAACCAGCATCGAACGATGCTGCTTCAGGTCGTCGATCTCCTGCGCCGTCACGACCGGCGGTTTGACGAGATCGAGCGGCGCTTCGGCGACGTCGAGCGACGCATCTCTGACACGCGTGCAGAAATCGAACTGATGGTGAAGGCCGAATTGCTGGGAAGGCTGACACATTTCGAAACGCAAATGGATGAGCGGATCGCGCAACTTGAGGATCGGCTTTCCGCGGCCGAACGCCCCCACAGTTGAAATGAACGGACGGCCGGTCTCGCAATCCATCTGATCGCGCTGCGTGAGGAGGCGTCCTTGCGATTTTCGAGCCATGTCTTCGGCCCCGCGGCTTTGCTTGCCGTAAGTACCGCCACCCTCGCCGATGAGCCTTTCCCGAAGACCGGCGCGGCGAAGCTCGCCGCCTATTCGGTGTGCCGCTCGCTTACCATCGTCGACATGGGGCCGGTCGGCTCGAACTCGTCCGCCGAATGCACCGGCATCGTGAAGACCCGCGACGGCTCGAAGCTGCTCGACAACCTCGCGATCCGCTGTCTCGAAGAGGCGAAGGCCCGGCCCGAGGGCTACGCCTTCACCGGGACCTGTATCCATACGGACGGCGACGGCGACAAGCTCTACATGACCTACGAAGGCCCCGAGAGCGGCGACGTCGCGCTCCTGGGCGGCACGGGCAAGTACAAGGACGTCACGGGCAAGGGAACCTGGTCCGTCGTCGACGCGCCCGGCAACAGCGCGAGCCTTTTCCTCTTTACGCTGACTTACGACGTGAGCTGGACGACGAAGGAGAAATGAAGCCGGCGCCCGCGGCTCTCTAATGAGCGCCGAAATTGCCTGTCGTGTCCATCCGCACATTATTCGGATAAGGCGGGTCAGGCGGGGCACACCCTGCGACGGAGAAGATCAGCGCAAATGCCGACAGCGTTTTGAGAAACCGGACCACGCGTTGTCCTTCCTGAAAGCTTCGGCGAGCGCGGCGGAGGCGTCGGGCGGGCGAGGCCCGACTCCACAAAGTCGCCACGCGCGGCCGCTAGACCATCGACCGGTCCACACGCGCATCGGAGTTCGTTCGTGGCTACGACCCCGCGCCCGCCTCAGATCATCCCCTACCTGTTCTACCGCGACGTTCCCGCCGCGCTCGACTTTTTGACCCGCGCCTTCGGCTTCAAGGAGGAGATGCGCCACGGCACGCCGAGCGGCGGCATGCACGCCGAGGCGTCCTTGCAGGGCCAGGTCGTCATGATGGGCCAGGGCGGGACCAGCCAGGACCTGAAAACACCGTCGGACGTCGGCGCGGCGACGATGGGCGTGTTCGTCTATATCGACGACGTCGACCGGCATTACGAGGCCGCCAAGGCGGCGGGCGCCAAAATTGTCCATCCGCCCAAGTACGCCGATTACGGCCGAAACTATTGGGCCAATGACCCGGAGGGGCATCCGTGGTTCTTCACCACGCCGCCGAAAACGACATGAGCGAAGGGCGCGCAAAACCTGTAGCCGCGATCGGTGATCGTGGCTGACGCGGTCCATAGGGCGCCCATACGGACGCCCGTATGTCGGGTCTCACCGCCCAGGGAGCCCGAGACGCGCTCCCTCCGTTTGGTTCCACGCACCCTTCCTACGCCTTTCCCCACCCTCCCCCCGTCGGCGTGATAACCTCGATCGCCTCGCCCGCCACCACTTCCGTCTGGGCGCAGCCCGGCAAGACCTCGACGCGGCCATCGTTGCGGCGCACGGAATTGCGGCCGAGTTCGCCTGGGCTCCCGCCCATCATGCCGGGGTTCGGGACTTTGCGATGCCCGCTCAGCACCGCGACCTGCATGGCTTTGAGGAAGCGGATGCGGCGCAGCGTGCCGTCGCCCGCCTTCCATCGCCCCTTGCCGCCCGAGCCGCGGCGAATGTGAAAGTCCTCCAGCACCGCGGGGAATCGGCTCTCGAGAATCTCCGGGTCGGTGAGGCGCGAGTTGGTCATGTGGGTGTGCACGGCGGCGGCGCCGTCGAAGCCCGGGCCGGCCGGCGCGCCGGAACAGATCGTCTCGTAATATTGGTGGGTCGCGTCGCCGAAGGTGAGGTTGTTCATCGTCCCCTGCGCCGAGCCCAGCGCGCCAAGCGCGGCGAACAGCGTGTCCGTCACCGCCTGCGATACTTCCACATTCCCCGCCACCACCGCGGCCGGATAACGCGGCGACAGCATCGAGCCTTCCGGCAAGATCACCCGAATCGGCTTCAGGCACCCGGCGTTCATCGGGATGTCGTCGTCGACCATGACGCGGAAAACGTAGAGCACGGCGGCGCGCGTGACCGGCTCCGGCGCGTTGAAGTTGGTCGGCTGCTGCGGCGACGTGCCGGTGAAATCGACGGTCGCCTCGCGGCGCTCCTTGTCGACCGTGATCCTCACCTTGATGACGGCGCCCTGGTCGGAGACCGATTCCGCCTCGCTGTCCGCGAGGCGGTCGATCACCCGCCGCACGCTCTCCTCGGCGTTATCCTGCACGTGGCCCATGTAGGCCTCGACCGTCTCGAGGCTGAAATGCTCGACCATGCGGCGAAGCTCGCGCGCGCCCTTCTCGTTGGCCGCGATCTGCGCCTTGAGGTCGTTGACGTTCTGCACCGGATTGCGCGCGGGCCAGGGTCCGCTCGTCAGCAACGCAACGAGGTCCTGCTCGCGGAAGCGGCCGCGTTCGACGAGCAAAAAATTGTCGATGTAGATTCCCTCTTCGTGGATCGTGGTCGCGAGCGGCGACATCGAGCCCGGCGCGACTCCGCCGATGTCGGCGTGGTGGCCGCGCGAGGCGACCCAGAAGAGGATTGTCTCGCCCCCTTCGTCGAAGACCGGCGTGCAGACGGTGATGTCGGGCAGATGCGTGCCGCCGTTGTAGGGCGCGTTCAGCGCGAACGCGTCGCCGGCGCGGATGCGCCCAAGATTCTCCTTGATGATCGTCTCGACCGAGCGGTCCATCGAGCCAAGATGCACGGGCATGTGCGGCGCGTTCGCGACGAGGCTCCCCTGCCGGTCGAACACCGCGCAGGAGAAGTCGAGCCGCTCCTTGATGTTGACCGAATAGGCGGTGTTCTGCAGCGTCACGCCCATCTGCTCGGCGATCGACATGAATAGGTTGTTGAAGATCTCGAGCATGACCGGATCGGCCTTGGAGCCGATCGCTTCGCGCTTGGGCAAAGGTTCGACGCGGGTCAGGACGACATGGTTCTTCGGCGTGACCTCCGCCCGCCAGCCCTCTTCGACGACGATGGTCTGATGCGGCTCGATGACGAGCGCGGGGCCGGCGACGGACGCCCCGATCGGCAGAGCCTCGCGCAGGAACACGCCGGCCTCGCGCCACGCGCCCTTTGCGAAAAAGCGCGTCCGGCGCGCGGGCGCCGGCGCGCCCTCCGCCGCGATCGGGCGCGCCCGCTCGGCAAAGCGCGCCGCGCCGCCGACCGCCTCCGCCGACACCGCTTCGATCACAACTGCCTTCGTCCTGTCGATGAAGCCGAACCGGCTCTTGTGCGCCTTCTCGAAGGCGCGCCGCATGGCGGCGCCCCAGCCGAGCGCGATCTCGATCGTCGTGTCGGACCCGGCGTAGCGCAGTTGCGCCCGCCGATGGACCTTGACGTCGCGCCGCGCGACCCCCTGCCGCTGGACCTCCGCGACCGCGCTGTCGGCGAGCGCGTCGGCGATGAGACCGACGCGTTCGAGCGCGAGGGCGTCGAGCGGTTCGTCAACCCCTTGTGCGCGCTGCGCCGCGATGTCGGCGAGTCCCATGCCGTAGGCCGACAGCAGCGACGACAGCGGATGGATCAGCACGGTCGAGATCGAGAGTGCGTCGGCGACGTCGCAGGCGTGCTGCCCCCCGGCGCCGCCGAAGCAGTTCAAGGCATAGCGCGTCACGTCGTAGCCGCGCGCCACCGAGATCGTCTTGATCGCCTCCGCCATCTTGGCGACGGCGATGGCGAGGAAGCCGTCGGCGACGGCCTCGGGCGCGCGGCCGTCGCCGATTTTCTCCGCGAGCGCCTCGAACTTCGCGCGAACCACATCGGCATCGAGCTGCGCGTCGCCATGTGGCCCGAACACTTTTGGAAAGAGGTCGGGGATGAGCTTGCCGGTCATAAGATTGGCGTCGGTGACGGCGAGCGGACCGCCATGGCCGTAAGCTGCGGGGCCCGGAACGGCGCCGGCGGAATCGGGGCCGACGCGATAGCGCGCGCCGTCGAAAAAGAGGATCGAGCCGCCGCCCGCGGCGACGGTGTGGATCTTCATCATCGGCGCGCGCATGCGCACGCCGGCGACCTCCGTTTCGAAGGCGCGCTCGAAACGCCCATCGAAATGGGCGACATCGGTCGAGGTGCCGCCCATGTCGAAGCCGATGACGCGGGAAAAGCCGGCGCTCGCGGCCGTGCGCGCCATCGCCACCACGCCGCCCGCGGGGCCCGAGAGGATCGCGTCCTTGCCGGCGAAGAGGCCTGCCGATGTGAGCCCTCCCGACGACATCATGAACATCACCTGCGCGCCGGTGCGCTCGACGTCGAGCGCGCGCGAGACGCGTTGAACGTAGCGGGCGAGGATCGGCGACAGATAGGCGTCGACAACCGTCGTGTCGCCGCGCCCAACGAGCTTGATGAGCGCCGAGCATGCGTGGCTTTCCGACACTTGCGCAAAGCCGAGCTCGCGGGCGACGGCGCCGACCATGCGCTCGTGTTCGGGATAGCGGTAGGCGTGCATGAACACGACCGCGACCGCGTCGAATTTTTGCGCGCGCGCCTCGGCGAGCGCCGCGCGCACGGCTTGCGGATCGGGGGCGGCCTCGACCGTTCCGTCGGCCCGCACGCGCTCGTCGATCTCGATCACCGCGGAATAAAGCTGCTCCGGCTTGACGATGTTCTTGGCGAAGATTTTCGGGCGCGCCTGGTAGCCGATCTCGAGCGCGTCGCGGAAGCCACGCGTGGTCACGAGCAGCGTGCGCTCGCCCCGCCGCTCCAGGAGCGCGTTGGTCGCCACCGTCGTGCCCATCTTGACCACGCCGATCGCGCCTTCCGGAATCGCTTCGCCCGCGGCGAGCCCGAGGAGGCGCCGGATCGCCTCGACCGCGGCGTCGTCATAAAGCGCGCTCTCCGAGAGGAACTTTCGGGCGTGCAGCCGGCCGGCCGGATCGCGGCCGATGACGTCGGTGAACGTGCCGCCACGATCGATCCAGAAGTCCCAGCCGCGTCTTGCTTTCACGATCGTTTGACCCTCGCCGCCGTCGCCGGCTTTGGCGCGACCCTACGAAAGGTCCTATGATTGGCGCAACCAATCGATAAGGAGGCTCATCATGGAAACGGTGAAGTTCGGCAAGACGGGCCTGCAGGTGTCGAGGCTGTGCCTCGGCTGCATGACCTACGGCTCGGCCAAGTGGCGCGAGTGGGTGCTGGAAGAGGAGGCGTCGCGCCCGTTCATCCGCGAGGCGCTGGAGAAGGGGATCAACTTCTTCGACACCGCAGACGTCTATTCGCAGGGGGCGAGCGAGGAAATTGTCGGCCGGGCGCTGAAAGAGTACGCCAAGCGTCCCGAGGTCGTGATCGCCACGAAGGTCCATGGGGCGATGGGCCCCGGCGCCAACGCCAAGGGCCTGTCGCGCAAGCACATTCTCGAAGGGATCGACGCCTCGCTGAGGCGGCTCGGGACGGACTACGTCGACCTCTACCAGATCCATCGCTTCGACCCGCTGACGCCGATGGAGGAGACCCTCGAGGCGCTCAACGACGTCGTGCGCGCCGGAAAGGCGCTCTATATCGGCGCCTCGTCGATGTACGCCTGGCAATTCGCCCGCATGATCGGCATCGCCCGCGCCCGGGGCCACGCCGAATTCGCCTCGATGCAGAACTATTACAACCTCGTCTATCGCGAGGAAGAGCGCGAGATGATGAAATTCTGCCAGTTCGAGAACATCGCCGTCATCCCGTGGTCGCCGATGGCGCGCGGCTATCTCGCCGGCTCCGGCGTCGGCTCCGGGGCTTCGACGGTGCGCGGCCGGACCGACCCGTTCAGCGCGACGCTCGGCCTCGGCTCGCCCCAGGACGAAGCGATCCGCGAGCGGGTGAACGCTGTCGCGAAAGAGCTCGGAACAAAGCCCGCCGTCGTCGCGCTCGCCTGGGTGCTATCGAAGCCCTTCGTGACCGCGCCGATCGTCGGCGCCTCGAAGCCGCATCACCTCGCCGACGCGGTCGCGGCGACCGAGCTCAAGCTCGACGCTCCCACGATCGCCACACTCGAGGAGCCTTATCAGCCCAAGGCGGTGGCGGGGCATGCGTGAGCCCTTCTCCCCGCTCTGCGGGGCGAGGGGCTTGAGGAGGAGCGCATGACCCAGGCCGGCACGAAGGACCATCCCATCACCATCGAGCCGATCGCCGGGCGCGTGCGCGTCGTCTGGCGCGGGCGGACGATCGGCGAGACGACGCGGGCGCTCGAACTCGCCGAGGCGGGCTACAAGCCCGTCGCCTACATTCCGCGCGAGGATGTCGACATGCGATTCCTCGACCGCACCGACCGCGTCACGACCTGCCCCTACAAGGGCGAGGCGAACTACTATGCGATCCGCGACGACGACGCCCGGGACGACAACGCCGTGTGGACCTACGAGCATCCGAAGGGAAGCGCCGGCGAAATCGCCGCGCATCTCGCGTTCTATCCGAACCACGTCGAGATCGTGCGCGCGGGTTAGGACCTATCGCGCCCGTATTGTTCAGCGTGAAGGCCGAACCACCAGCCCAGCCGGGCACCCCGTCTGCGAGGGCTGAGCCGCAAGAATGAGATCGCCGATTGGCGCCGAACCGGCCACATTGCCGGCCAGCGAAATCATGAGTTCGCCAATCGTCCGCTGCGAACCGTGACCTTGGCAACTCACGGTCACGCGCGCGCCGGCGCCCGCGCCGAACGACTGGTCGAATGCGGCTTGAATCGCGTCGGACGAAAGAGACTTGCCGACGTTCTGGGCGAACAGCTCCCGCACTCCGGAAGCATTGATCTGCTCGACGAGTTCCGCGGCGCGATTGAAATAGGAGTCGGCCGTGGCGCCGAAGCAGGTTCCGTGCTCTATCCATTCGTGCCGCTCGAGCCCAGACTGAGTTCCCGGCATGACCGCCGAAAGGCGCTTTTTCGTCGCGTCGCTCAGATCCGGTTCTGGCAGGCTGCTCCAATCGTGGCGCTTGTCCGCCGCGGCAAATTCTTGGCCGACATTCGTGCAGTAGGCCTTGCCGCGCGGCTGCGGCCAGAGTCCGTGGAGGCTCAGATGGGTCGCATCGAAGCTCTGTCCGGTTTCGTTAGCGCATTCGGTCTTGTCGGCGTGCTCAAGGCAAAAGGCCGGCTCCCAGCCGAGAGCAAGCACATGCGTCGCGCGCACGGCGCCAGCGTGCGCATTGGCGGACGGCGTGACTTCGGCGCCGTTGACGTCGCCGCAAGCGACTTCAACCCAACGCTGCGCGGGCGATGCGCCATCGACCGTGATCTGATAGTAGGTCGCGTCGGCTTTGTTCTTTCCAGTAATTGGGTACGAGCGGCCCGGCTCAATTGTTACGCCGCCCGGATTTGTCTGACGACGAATCGACTGATAGGCGGGGCAACCCTGCTTGGCGACCAATGTGCCCGACATCGGGACCTGCGCGGACGCCGGCGTCAGGCTGAAGCACAAGCCAATCGCAACGACGGATAGCAAGCTCTTCGTCTGCAATGTCTTCCACCAATTACTGCCGTCGACAGATAGAGGCTCACGGCGCTGAGGGCAACCTCCGCCCCCCTGATCGTTCGCGATAATGAATGGCGAAGCCGTCATCACCGAAGGCCGGGCCGCTCAAGCGGGTGACCGACCCGCCGGGCAGCCTTGAAATGTCGATCGCGCTCGCGATCTGCCAGATGCAAATGTCAGGAGGCGACCAATGGCGGAGTCGACGACGAATCGGGTCTCGAAGGCTGACGTCAATGGCAAGACCATCCTCTTCACCGGCTCGACCGACGGCGTCGGGCGCTGGGTCGCCGAGCGGCTCGGCGCCCAAGGCGCGCGTGTGCTGGTCCATGGCCGCGACCGGACGCGCGGAGAAGCAGTCGTTACTCGCATCGCGAAAGCCGCCGGCGCGGCGACGTTCCTTAACAGCCCGTTGATGAAGTCCCGGTTTTCGGCTTGAGGTCGGCTCGGCGCCGATGACGACGAACGCTGCGAATTCGCGGTCGACGACGACGATCAGGCCGAATGCCAGCGCGGCGTCGGTTCGAA
>Ga0074045_10000575_pt1 | contig 35690 bp, 31 predicted proteins | sample BogForMeECP23OM2_FD_94442 | JGI IMG/M metagenome (GOLD analysis project Ga0074045, IMG submission 94442) | Bog forest soil microbial communities from Calvert Island, British Columbia, Canada - Bog Forest MetaG ECP23OM2 | ecosystem: Environmental > Terrestrial > Soil > Wetlands ...
TCAAGGCTGCAAGACACAAAACTGTATCTATGTTGCGCGAAATGGAATAACCGATGGCTCTGCGGGCAAACAGGTCCAGGATGACCGCCAGGTAGACGAAACCGTTTCGGATGCCAATATAGGTTATGTCTGCTGCCCAAACCTGATTGGGCACTGTAACAATAAGGTTTGCCGTGAGATTGGGATAAATTCGCTGGCTGTGATTACTATCCGTCGTTTTTATCCAGCGGCGTTTGGTTTTCCTTAATAGCCCGCGTTGACGCATGATGCGCAACACTTTCTTATGGTTTACCGGAATACTCCGGCGGTGAAGTTCGTAAGTGACGCGGCGGTATCCGTAACCGGGAAACTCTTCGATAATTGCTTCGATCTGGGCAATGAGTTCCGAATCATTCCCGGAAGCGTTCTTTGATTGATGATAATATGTGCTGCGGGGCAGGTTCATGAGTTCGCACCCCCTTTCCGCGCTTTCGAGGAGGTGACGGTGTTCAATAATAAATTGTCGCTTTTCTTCGGCAGCGTCAAAAGGCCCCTCTGAACGGCTTTTTTTAAAAACTCGTTCTCCAAGGTCAGTTTACCGACCAGTTGTTCCAGTTGGTGAACACGGTCTTCAAGAGCGGCTTCCTTACTGGGCTCATTGTCATACCGTCCTTTAGCATACTGCTCTTTCCAGTGATAAAGAAGGCCGGAAGAAATTTCATAACGGCGTGTAAGTTGGGCTGGCGTGCTCATCCCGCTCAGTAGTTCTTCAACGATCTGACGCTTGAGTTCAGCAGCAAAACTCCTTCGGTGCTTCATGGCAAGTTCCTTTCTCCCGTTTCACGGGACCGGGATTCCTGCCAACTACTCTAACATATTTTGTCCAACTTCGGGGGTGCAGTCCACTTTCAGTATCAAGAAGATTTTCATTGAAACCAGGCGAGGAGCCGACAGGTATGGGTATGGATGAAGAACATCACCGTGTCTTTTCGGGATGTCACAACAAAGTGATGACGGTTCTGGATGTGAACAAAGGGAAATTAATTGCTACGGTACCGATCGGTTCAGGTGTTGATGGCAATGGTTTTGACCAGGAAACGGGTCTTGCATTTAGTGCAAACGGCGAAGGTACTTTAACAGTAGTAACGGAATCAGCTCCGGGCAAGTTTGAAGTAACCCAAACAGTGCCAACTCAACGTGGAGCTCGTACTATGGCAATAGATACGAAAACTCATAATATCTATCTGCCCGCTGCGGAATTTGCCGCGGCAATGGAACCAACAGCCGAAAACCCGAAGCCAAGATCCGTTCAAATTAAGGACTCTTTTGTAATCTTAGTCATTGGAAAATAAAAGCGAGAACAACATCTTCAAATCGTTAATCTAAATAATTATTCAACCTTTCTCCTTAAATAGATTCTAAAATCTTGTATCAACATGGGCTCTATTTTTATTCTTCTTTGTGTCGATTGTCGATCTGGAAGTTTCAACCTGATTTTTACTTTTAAATAATTGACATGCAAACGGAATTCTTGTATATTTAACGTATATGGATTAAATTCCCCGTCAATTGCGACGAAGAAAAAATTATAATCCACAAGATGCCCCGCTGCTTGCGGCGGGGAACTTCATGAGAAATAATATCTTACAAAACAAACAAATGCTGATAGTAGATAAAATGTTTGGAGTACGCATATGACGATAAAGGCATCGTGCCCGAGCGAGCAGGTCAAACCTCTAATTATTTATTTTTCTTATTGAGAGACGAACATGAATAAAATACAGAAAAAAAAATTTAAAAGATTATTTAAAGTTGACAGGGAACTTATCATTATCTTCCTTCTTGTTGTCATAACAGGTTTTATTTTTTTCTTCGTTGCCAATCAAAGGGCTTTCTTGAATTTCTTTTATCTTCCTGTTCTGTTGGGCGCGTATTTCTTCGGGAGACGATATGCTACTTTAGCCGCATTTTTCTCGATTATCCTTATCTTTGCTATGGCATATGCATATCCATTCTCTTTTAAGTTCGAAATGGATAGCGAACTGCATCGCTGGCTGGATTTGCTGACATGGGGAGGTTTCCTGCTCATAACGGGCTACACCATGGGGCTACTCTACGAAAAGAAAGAAACAGCATACAAAGAAATCAACAAAACGTATCAGGGCGTGATAGAAATGCTTGTCCTTATTATAGATTCTGTAGACAGCCAAACGCAGAGTCATTCATACCGTGTTTCCGTTATATCGGAACAAATCGCGCTAAAAATGGGGTGTACCCCTTATGAAGTAGAGAATATCCGCTTAGCCGCTCTCTTGCATGATTTGGGTAAAATCGGTATTAGTAGTGAATTATTACAAAAGATTGGACAATTGTCCGGTATCGAAAAAGATATGATTAAGAATCATCCTCAAACCGCTGTGAATGTAATTGAGCCCGTAGGAGGCAAGGTGCTGGAAATTCTCCCCCTTATCCTCAGTCATCATGAAAAATGGGATGGCAGCGGCTACCATTCTCAAGTCGGTGAGAACATTCCCATGGGAGCCAGAATAATTGCGGTTGCCGATGTCTATGATGCTTTAATTTCTGACAGGTCTTATCGTAAGGCGCTGTCACCATTTCAAGCAAAAAAGGAAATCATGGACAACGTTAATATACATTTTGACCCTGACGTGGCAGTGGCATTTGAAAATATATTTCCCAAAATAGAAGATATTGATACATTCATTTTCCCCAGAATGACAAACATATAAGACGAAAGACCGCATATACATTCAGCAGAATATTGGTCAAATCTTTACCCTGATGTTTGCCACAACTAAATTAAGCAAACGTTCACAAGTCCCGATATGATTTCAATATTCAACCGCTATATTATTACTCAATATTATTGTATATTTCTTCCTCTTCAGTTTTCAAAACTATAATTTTAGTTAAGTTTCCGCTTGCAATTGTTAATATTATTTAAATGTACAACATAAACTTACCCCAAAATAGCGGACACGTAATATCCGTAAATATATGATAAGACAATAGGGGGTAAAGATATGTGTGGTAATACTAATAAACGGTATGATGAAGCATTTAAGCGGGAGGCAGTTTAACTAAAACACACCCATGGAGATGAGCCATCCATCAGGAAACGCGGAATTTGATATATTGACATCTTGATCAAGTCTGAAATCATTATACCGTTCGGAAATCCATTGTTTCATCTTCATGTCGGATAATGCCCGTTCACTCATATTCTTGTTAAGATAATCGTCAATAGCTTCTTCCTTGATGATTATCTCGATCTTCCTGGATCGCTTGTTTTGTCGGTGTGGGTCGTTTTCGAGTTTCCAGTCGATTCGTATTAAATATTCGCCTCTGGAGAGTCTTGAATCAACCGAGGCATTTGCGGGTAATAGCGGTTTTATAATCCGCAGCCGGTAATCAAGCAGATCTTCATTCATTGCCGGTCATTTTTATCTTTTTTGACCATCCATATTTATCTGTCTTAACATTTCTGCAGGTTGCATTATATTGGAGCGTGAAAACAATTTTTTCCTGATTTTGTGCATCTTGATTGATGCGATAGTCAGTTATTGAACCTCCGAAAAAAGATGGTTCAAGCCGTTTTTTGTGAAAATAAATTTCACCGCCAACCAGTTTCTTAGCCTCGCTTTCATCTACGCTCAACAAACCGCTTTCCCATCTGTCCTCTGCCAACTTTACAAAATTGTTCAATGGCTCAATGATGTGTATATTCATTCTATTTCTCCTTTTATAATAATCATTTGATAATAATCAACTGGCACAATCCGGATTTTCTCCCCATTATTTTTGATCTAAAAACAAAAGACCTGCCTTAAGTATAATGGACAGGTCCTTAATATTGCGCTGGCTCTCTAAATCAAAGAGTAATTCACTATTTCTATAGATGTCTATTATTTTGCTCTTTATAGGATATACCTAATACAGGGGAAGTCAAGATAATTTGCTTTATCCTATGCTGTCTGTATTTGCATGAAATATTGTCATTTTTTAAACAGGCGGGAAATAGGGGGGAAAATAGGGTGCTGTTGTTCCCTATTATCATCCAAGTTTTTATCAAAAAATAACAAATATTATCTCATCCCTTGATTGTTCCGCACTTGCGGCATTTTCTGGCTCCGCGGAAAAGTTTTGTGCCGCAAATATCGCAGGAAAAAAGTTTTTCTTCGGCTTTGATAAACTCCTCTGTGCCCAGCTCTTTCCAACGAGGGATGGCACGTAGAATATTTTTCTTGCCTTCCGGTACCGGAAAATTATCAATTTTATCACAGGGGAAACTAATACATTGATGGCAACCGAGATAGCCCTTTTCCATGGCGCAACTTTTAACGGCGCAAATGGCGCAATACCAGTAAACCGAGTTAGAACAGCAGCCCTGGCAACTAATTTTATCCGGCGTGTCACCATAAGCTTTGGCTAATTTCTCCTTTAGCTGATCATCACCATTCGCTGTTGCATAATAAATACCGCAAACGCCGCAATAAAGACCGCATGGGGCAACCAATTCCTGGTTGATCATATATCCCTCCTAATTTTTTATAAATATTTCATTTATGTTGTTTCTTTGTAATAAATCTCTCAGCCAGTTCACCATGTCCGGTCCCTTGAAAAACGGCTGGTCCTGATAAAGTGTCAGAAATTTGGAATATGAATTTTCTATATCAGTGATGGCCTTGCCCACAACAGTTCGGATTGTCCCCAGCGAGTTGTGCTTGATGTTCATATCATCCGGCTTAATCAAGCCTAAGTTGATCAGATAACTTACTTGATCACTGCATTTGCAGGGATTGTGTTCGTCAAAAAGGCTACAATTTCTTTGAAAATAGTCGGAAACTTTTTTGCGCGACCGCGATAGAATTTTCCGAAAGTTTGCCTGTGAAATATCGCATATTTCAGCTCCCATGCGATCAGTTACATCAAAGATTGCTCCCAAAATCAGCACTATTCGCTCCACTCTGTTCAGACAAAGTAAGATGCATAACGTGCAGTAGTTTTTGGTCTCATCGATAATTTCTTTATCACGCATTAGAGCAGGATTTTTGTTGTCGGGCAGATTAAGCATATAAGTGTTGAAATCAAAATTTTCCGAGTGAGTCACAAAGAATTGCTCTTTTTTACTCTGCTTCATGTTTATGACATGATTGGCAACAATCCGGTATAACCAGGTTCGAAACGCAGCTTTTTTTTGATCATACGTAGCAAGCTTGGAAATGGTTATAATCAAAATCTCCTGCGTTACATCTTCGGCCCGGTGAATGTCTCCTGTCATATTCAGGGCGATATTAAAAATCCATGACTGGTGCCGCAGGATGAGTGCCTCCAAAGCCGCCGCGTCACCTTCTAACGCACGTTTTATATAATCGACATCATTTTCGTGCTCTTCGATCTTTTCCTTAAATGGATTGTGCATACTCATCCCATTCTTTTTAATAATTCATTTTTTCTTCTCATACATCTTATACAACTTTTCACTAAAAGTGTGACAGAGATTTTTAATTTACTTTCATTTTACTGATAGGGGAAATAGGGACGGGAAATAGGGACAACAGCGCCCCATTTAATTATTGACTTTGCGGATGGAATAGTTCTATTTTGTACTATGCTCAAAATAGCAGGAATAACAGCAATAGGATATCCGCATCACATAGCTCAGCGCGGCAATTACCGCCAGAAAAATAGGGCGCACTCCCCTATTTCGATTATAAAATCTGCCAGGGTATAAAATTGGGATGGTACAATAAAAAGAAAAATGACGATGTTGACCTATTGGTCATGGTTTTGTCCTGAAAGCAGTTTGCGGATAGATTTCAGTTCTCCCCGACGTTTTACGGTGGTTTTGGGATATGTCATCTTAAGTTCATTGAGCTCATCCAGGACAATTTGGGAAACGATTAACCGTGCATTTTCCTTGTCATCGGCGGGAACGACGTACCAAGGCGCATGACGGGTGCTTGTCGCGGTCAGGCAAGCCTCATAAGCCTTCATATAATGCTTCCAGTAGTTCCTCTCATTAATGTCCGAGAGGCTGAATTTCCAGTTTTTGTCCGGCTCATCAATGCGCTCGAGCAATCGCTTTCGCTGCTCGTTCTTCGACAGGTGAAGGAAGAATTTCACGATCCGGGTGCCGTTGTGGTGGAGATGCTTCTCCAAGTTCACGATGGAACGATACCGTTCCTGCCAAATCGTCTTTTCGTCCAACAGCTCATCCGGAAGCTTCTGACTATGAAGAATCTGCGGATGCACACGAACGATTAGTACCTCTTCGTAATAGGAGCGGTCGAAGATGCCGATCCGACCACGTTCGGGAAGACGCTGAATCGTGCGCCAAAGAAAATCGTGGTTCAGTTCTTCAGCACTTGGCTGTTTGAAACTGAAAACCTCGCAGCCTTTCGGATTCACGCCAGACATCACGTGCTTGATGGCGCTGTCTTTGCCGGCAGCATCCATGCCTTGAAAAACCAACAGCACCGAATAGCGATTGTAAGCAGAAAGCAGATTTTGCCACTCACTCAGTTTCTCGATGTGTTCGGCGAGGATTTCCTTATAATGCTCCTTCGACTTGTAGCAGGGCTTAACCTGCGTCGGCCACTGTTTGAGTTTGACCTTTTCATCTGCCGGGACACGGAAATGCTTGCAATTGATTTTCATCTTCATCCTTTCGGCAATACCAGCCGTGTTGTTCTCGTCTGTTTATTTATTGGATTCATCTTTCTGACCTGCCCCGAACACTTAACACATTTAGAGTTAGAGTTCTGCCATTTTTTATGAGGTAATTCGTAATTCATCATTTTGTAACATTCAGTTTGAGGCAATTCGGTGGGATAAATTCGATTGACAAGCAGTATCTTTATCCCTATAGTGAACCCGCGAAAAAGAGTTTATTATTGACATATTATTTAAACCTTTACATCAAATAAAAGGAGTGTTTTTATGGCAAAAGAAATACAGAATAAAATGGCCGAATTAATGGGAACTTTTATTAAAGTGGGGAAAAATAATACAGCATTAAATGATAACAATGAGATCAGCAAGCTCATGCAGGAATTAATGAAAAAAGTGGCAGAAAAAAATTGGAATGATTCAGCCAGGATTTATGAAATACTTAAAGTAACTTATAAGAAGTACAAAGATAATATCGAAATGCTTAACAGGAATGATGACGTTCTAAAAAAGACAATGTCTAAATTAAAGAATTTATATAAAGATGAAATTGCAAAAAAAATCAAAGAAACAGAATCCTTAAAAATTACGAATGATGCTTTTGGGTTGGCAATAAAGACATTTGAAAGTTATGAAGAATCTATAAAAATAATGAACAAACAATTAAAAATTGCTGCTGATGGTTTAAAGGAAGTTAAAAATTCATTAAAAAATAAAAAAAATCCAGAAAAAAAATCTGTAAAACCAAAAACGGTTAAGAAAAAATAAAACACTACTAATTGCTGAATATTATTTAAACGCCAATGCAATATGGTGAATGTTTTGAATCCGGTTATTGTACCGGAACTCATATCTTTGAGATGAAAATGCAGGATGCTTTGCGGGATATCGTGAAACTTTATAAGTCTCCTTTTTTGCATAGAATCAGAATGGCTTAATGATGTTAATTTTTTTCCCATTGGCAAATTTATTCTTTTCTTGATGCACAATTTATTACTTTTTCATTACCATCAACCAAACTATTGAATCTGCCAGTGGTTAAAAAGAATATAATTACTCGTGATATAGGGCAATTATTTTTCTGATCAAGAGTAATTACGGATTAACCGCGTTTCACTTAAATTAGGGTAAAAAACATTTATTTATAAGCGTCCAAATCAAGAGGGAAATACCTCTCTCAAACGCTACCCGGTTTCATATATTTTATAAAAAAGACTGTCCGTTAAACAGGAGTGAACTATGGCGCAGAAAGAATTATCGTCCACTAATAAACAAAAAGAGGATATAAATCTTGATGACTATTCTCTTTATCTGGACAGGGAACTGTCATGGCTGGAGTTCAACCATCGCGTCCTTGAAGAGGCACAGGATAAATCCAATCCGGCTCTCGAAAGACTCAAATTTGCTTCCATCTTCAGTTCGAATCTTGATGAGTTTTTCATGGTCAGGATAGGTGGCCTTTACCGTATTCTGGAAATGGATGTTGAAGATATAGATCCCAGTTTACAGATGCCGCAAATAAAACTCAATTCCGTTGCGGAAAAAGTTCGAGACCTTATTACGGAGCAATATAATTGCTTTATTGGAGATGTGCTGCCAAGACTTGCGAATGCAGGAATAACCATCAAAAAAATTGATGATCTCGACAAGAAAGAGATTAAGCGGCTTGAAGAATACTTTGAGTCGCATATATTTCCTGTTCTAACACCGCTTGCCGTCGATGCGGGACACCCATTTCCGTATTTTGGCAACCTCCGCCTTAACCTGATGGTCGTTTTTGAGGAAGCGGTCGGAATAAAGCGGCCACAGACTTATGCCTTCGTCGAAGTGCCGTCTGTTTTGAAGAGACTTGTTTCTGTTTCCGTGGATGCAGAGAAGGGAGAACACCGATTTGTTCTACTTGAAGATCTCATCTGCCATTATATTCAAAGATTATTTCCGGGAATGAAGATCAAAAATGTAACCGCGTTTCGTTTGACCAGAAACCATGACTATGATCTGCACGAAAATGAAGTTTTGGACCTTTTGCAATCGGTTGAAGCCGAGATCAAAGATCGCTCCAATAAAATAGCAGTACGGCTGGAGATTAATCCCGGTGTTCCGAAAAAGATAATCAATATGCTTTTAAAGCAACTCAATGTCGAAGAACGGTTTGTTTATGAGATCGATGGTCCGATCAATATTTGTGATTTTCTTTCTCTTTACGAACTTCCCATAGAAGCATCTAACAGGGATATCCCTTTCAATCCCCGTTTCCCCAGACAATTTACATCGGAAAAGGATATTTTTTCCATCATTCGTGAAGGCGATGTACTCCTTCATCATCCCTATGACTCGTTTGGCGTTGTGATGGACTTACTGAATGCGGCCGTCGAAGACCCTGATGTTCTGGCAATAAAACAAACACTCTATCGAACGGGAAATAATTCACCCGTTGTTGAAGCGCTGCGCCGCGCCGCCGAAAATGGCAAACAGGTAACAGCCGTGGTAGAGCTAAAAGCAAGGTTTGACGAAAGATACAACATCAATTGGTCGCGTCAGATGGATGAAGCCGGCGTCAATTCCGTATTCGGATTTGTGCAATGGAAAACGCACTGCAAGGCAACGCTTATCGTGCGGCGCGAGGGAAAACATTTGCGGCGTTATGTCCATGTATCAACCGGTAATTATAACACGATTACCGCTAAGATATACACTGACCTTGGTCTTCTGACCTGCAACCCCGATTTTGGTAATGATGTTTCCGCACTTTTTAATGTTCTTACGGGATTCAATTCATGGACCAGCGGCGATATGTTGACTCCGGAAACGGTGGCGTCGATGTTCCGGGTATTGATGGTTTCACCCGTGACAACACAGGATGCCATTCATAAGCTGATTGACCGGGAAATAGAGAAATCCAAATCGGGGATGCCCGGCCGGATCATAGCGAAAATGAACGCGCTTGTGGACACAAAGACCATTCGCAAATTATATGAAGCATCTCGCGCCGGCGTTCAAATCGATCTCATTATCAGAGGCATTTGCTGCCTGCGTCCGGGACTGCCGGGAATCAGCGAAAATATCCGCGTTACCAGTATACTTGACCGCTTTCTTGAGCATTCGCGTATTTACTACTTCCACAATGGCGGGGAACCGGAGATTTATTCCGGAAGCGCCGATTGGATGCCGCGAAATTTCAAAAAGCGCGTGGAAATTCTGTATCCGATAAAGAATGCTGATTTGAAGTCCCGTATCATAAACGAAATTCTAATGACTTATCTCGGTGATAACGTGAAGGCTCGTCTCATGCAGCCCGACGGGTCATATATTCGTATTGCGCCAAAGGAGGGCGAGAAGATTATAAGAGCCCAGATGGAGTTTATAAAAATTGCCCGAAGAGGGGGTATAAAAGCACCGCCTTATGAAGAGTTTGTTATAAAAAACAAGGCTAAGAAACGATCCAAGCGTTAAGGAGAGATAGATAGTTGCAAAATAACAAAACAAAAAATATAGACAAAACAATGGCATTTGTCATCAAAACAGTCCGGTTGTATGATCCTGATCCGGCTCACAGTGAACAGGTTTCCAAGCTTGCGGTGGCGCTTTTTGATGAGCTTCGCATCCTCCACAATTATAATGATGCTGAAAGGCGATTAATCGAGATCGCCGCGTGGCTGCACGACATCGGTTGGTCGCAGGCTGTATCAGGGAAGCATCACAAACTGAGCCGAGACATGATTAAGGAACTTGTTATTCCGGGTCTGGGCAAGCACGATAAAAATTTATGCGCACTTATTGCAAGATATCATACCAAGGCGTTGCCGGATGTTATAAATCACCGGCAGTTCGCAGTACTTGAACCGGAGAATCGTGACCTTGTCGAGTGGCTTGCCGGGATATTGCGTGTCGCAGACGGACTCGATTGCAACCATGCAGAAATCATCAGGCAATTAAAGTGTGAAGTCGCGGACAAAGTAATTACGATAAAACTAAATGTGATGGGCGACTGCCGGAGAGAATTGGAGAAAGCCCGCCAGAAGCAAGACCTTCTGTTAAAGAAAACAGGAAAGAAGATCGAATATCAATGTTGATCTCATTTATTTCCGATATCCATGGAAACCTGCCTGCGCTTGAAGCCGCATTTGCCGATGCGAAGAAGAAAGGCTTAAGCCGGATTATATGCGCGGGTGATATCACAGGATATGGCCCCTTCCCCGATAAGGTTTGTAATTTTATCCAAAAAGAACATATTCCTGCGATAATAGGGAACTACGATCAAAAAGTTTTAAAAACGGCAAAGCAGGGGACACCCAGTACTGCAAATATGAAAAAGAAAAAACGGGAAATACTACTATGGACAGTGCGAAACATTAATAATCAGAACCGTAAATACTTATCGAATTTACCTCATGACCTTGATCTGAAACTCCCCGGTGGCATAAATATTCTGGTTGTCCACGGCAGCCCTGTTTCTATGGAGGATACGATCTATCCGAGCATCACGAAACGAGGACTGGAGAATAAGCTCAGAAAAAAACGTCCGGACGTTCTGGTATGCGGACACACACATATTCCGTTTGTCAGACGCATTGGCGGGATACTTGTCGTGAACTGTGGTTCTGCCGGACATCCGGTAGATGGCGATCCGCGGCCTTCCTATGCCCTTGTTCAAATCGAGCCGGGTTCCAAACCCTGCGGACGTATTGTTCGTTTTGATTACGACAGGGATAGAACCATTACAATGCTTAAGAAAACATCGCTGCCGGATGAATTGCAAAAGGATTTTTTGGAAGGAAATAAGCGGAGGTTCCTGGAATGAACAAAGGAGAAAAACCGACAGAGACAGAATTAAAGCTCGTGCTGCCTAATCTGGATGCCGAGTCCGGAATAATAGCGATTTTGCGTGAACACGGTTACATCATAAAAAAACCGGATCAAGTGAAAAACGTTGATATCTACATGGACACTTTCGACTGGTTACTCATGAAAAATAAGCTCTCTTTAAGGTATCGTCTTGCCAATGGCAGAGCAATGCACACCATCAAGAGCATCGGGTCTATCGCTAATGGCATCGCCGATAGAATGGAAATAGAAGTTCCTCTTAGCGAACCGATTAACGACCCGACAGAAATTTCAACAAAGCAAATCAGGGAAATTATTGAGGGTGTCATTTATCCGCGAAAACTTCTCGAGCATGTCCAAATCTGCACAGAGCGCAGACGTTATCAGGTTATTTTACCGCAAAAAGCTAAATTCGAGATTGCTTTCGACACGTCAAGTTTCTCTTTGCGCGGGCTTCATAAACCAAGACGCGCACAAAAACTTCAAGAGCTCGAGGTGGAAATTATCAGCGGATCGGCATCCGCGCTAAAGAACATCTCCATGATTCTCTCGCGCAAATTCAATTATACGCCGTCAACTGAATCGAAACTGGAAGTTGCTATTCATCGATTAAAAGTATTAATCCCTTCAAAGAAACCGCCTGAAACTCTAATGACCAGATGCGATGACCGGCTTGATCTTGCCATTCGGAAATTTCTTACCCATCAACTTAACCGCTTTTGTGAAAATCTTCCCGGTGTAAAAAGCGACGTCGATACGGAGTTTGTGCACCAGGCAAGGGTTGCCACCAGAAGGATGCGTTCATCGCTGCGATTATTTCGCGACGCCGTTCCTCTGGGTACAAGAGAATACTTTGAAAGAGAACTGAAATGGTTGGGTGAAATGTTTGGCGCCGTCCGCGATGTCGATGTTTTTCTCTTGAATCTGAATGTATTCGAACATCAGATCGGACGATTTCCGGCAAAGAAAAAAAATGTGCTTAATGATTTAGTTGAAAAACACCGACGCGCTCCCCTCAAGTCTCTCATTAATGCGATTGATTCGCCAAGGTATGTAAATTTTGAGCGGCGGCTGCGGCGTTTTCTGGAAGGAGCGCTTCCTGTCCGTCCAAGATTGCCACTGGCTTTAAAACTGATTAGCGAAGTGGCGCCGGTAATCATCCCGGAGAAATTTAATGCTGTCATAAAACAGGGTATGACAGTCATCAAGAAACCAAAACTTAAGGAATTCCACGGCCTCAGAATCCAGATGAAAAGATTGCGCTATGCCTGCGAGTTTATGGCTCCGGCTTACGCAGGAGCGTTAGAGCCTTTTATTGACCGCACTGTTGAGATACAGGATTGCCTGGGCGAGATTCAGGACACTGTTTTTACCAGAGAATTTATCGATTATCTTTTCGATGAATGGAAAGGAAAACTCGTTAGCCCTGAGCTCGTATTTATCCTTGGAGAAATTTACCAGTTGCAAGTTGAGATTGCCAATGACAAACAGAAAAAATTCAGTAAAATATGGGAGAGATTTGACTCCGAGGAAACAACCAGACACATACAGGATATCCTTCCCATAAAAGCCGCGACTGATTCCAAAAATACACCGCCGGTCATAAGCAAATAATATTTGCACCATGGGAGCGATGTATTAAATTCCAAAACAGGTTTCCACGGAACGGGCGCTGTGAATCCATGGGTGATCGAGCGGTACGAATTTTTTCTTGCCGGCAACCAGTTCTAAAGGAACCGCTTTGGTTCTATCTCCTTTTAATGCAACCATAATTCCATATTTTTCCTGGTTTAGAAATTCGGCGCAAGCGAAGCCGAGTCTGGTTGACAAAATACGGTCGCCGGCGGAAGGCGGTCCACCGCGTTGCAAATGGCCCAGTATCGAGAGTCGAGATTCGAGCCCTGTCAATCGTTCAAGTCGTTTTGTCAACTCCAGCGTGTGGTTAACATGCTGGCGATGAAATTCCGCTAAAGCGTCGGACGCTTTCTTTTTTTTCATCTTACCGCGCGCTTCATTTTTTGCGGCAACCAGCTTTTTAATCATACACGCCTCGCTTTTCGACATTGCGCCTTCGGCTACTACGATAATACTGAAATTTTTACCGATCTTTGATCTGTGTCGAATCGCTTCAGAAATTCGATGCACATTATAAGGTATTTCGGGAATGAGGATTACATCAGCCCCTCCCGCGATTCCCGCTCCCAGGGCCAGCCATCCCGCCCGGTGTCCCATTACTTCAACGACGATAATCCGGCCGTGGCTCATCGCTGTTGAATGCAACCGGTCGATCGCATCGGTTGCAATCTCCAGAGCTGTATCGAAACCGAATGAAACATCTGTTTCGGGCACATCGTTATCGATTGTTTTCGGAAGCGTAATAATGTTCAAACCTGCTTTTTTCAAATGCAGAGCGTTTTTCTGTGTTCCGCCGCCACCAAGACACACGAGCGCATTGAGTCGATGACGGCGATAAACCTTTACGGCCTCATCGGTCATGTCGCTTATAACCCCTTTCATGATCATCCGATGCGGTTTGTCGCGGCTGGTGCCAAGAATGGTTCCGCCTACGGCAATTATCCCCGACAAAAGCCGGTCATCGATTTTTATGGTATTATCGAGCACCAGGCCTCGAAAACCATCTTTAAATCCTATAAACCGCATTCCCATTTCAAACCCGGCCTTACCGACCCCGCGAAGAGCAGCGTTTATACCAGGGCAGTCGCCGCCACTTGTCAGTATACCTATGTTTTTAGTCATAGTTCCGTCTCGTCTATAATTTGATAATGATATTGCTTTTGCATGCTTAAACTATAAGAAGTCCGGTCTTGCATGTCAAGAAAAACTTAGTAGGTTTTTTCAATCTTTGTTGTTGTTTTCAGTATACTCAAAGTTTATAAAGTTGATGAATGCACCAATGGATGAACATACCATTAAAGCAGGAGATTTCATCAGCATACACAGCTCGTACGGCGCCATTTATTCAAGACGGCATGAAAGTGAAGCCGGGTAACTTATAAAAAATTCCCCCTTAACAACACGTGCGCGAAGTTAAGGGGGAAAATTTGTCGATTAACATTATAAAATATTCTTATGGATATAGACCGTCAGATCTCCCATTCTATTTGTATAGCTTCCGTATTCATTGTCATACCATCCGAATATTTTGGCATGGACGACAGGCACTTGCAGGATCTTTTCAGGGAAAGCTTTCATAATATCAGCAGGACAGTTGGGAATATGAGAAAGATCCAGTTTGATAAAAGCGGTCCTTGTGTGATTAAATTGTCCTTCGATGATTACCGCCGCGTCAACGCCAATAAGGTCGGTGGGCACATTTTGTTCCATCGTGAATTTTATCAGACGATCGGGATTGTTTTCGGAAGCTTTACGGTATATTTCATTTATCATTGTTGTATTGATGGCCATTTGTTTATTTGCGCGGGCCTGAAAAGTCGTGTTAAGAATGATCAGGGACATGGTGCTGGTGGGCACTCTGATTGAATCCGCCATAAAACCGATGTTTTTTACCTCTGGAATTACATCGATCAAAGCCTTCGCGGCATTCGTGGATGTCAGAATGATATTATTCAGGATACTTCTGTTCTTTCTCAAATCTATTTCGCCGGCTTTCGGAACTCTGTCCAGCACGCTTTGGGAATTTGTAACAGCATGAATAGTCGACATTGATGCCGTTAGAATGTTGTTTGTTTCTTCGTTTTCCAGAAGAGGTTTGATCATGTGGGCAAGTCCCGTGGTCGTGCAGGACGCAGCGGAAATAACCAGATGTTTTTTCGAATCAAAAGCTGTATGGTTGATACCATAAATAAGAGTAACAGCGTCATTGGGTGTGGACATGGCTTTGTTCTTTATCTTGAAAGGCGAAGAGTTGATGACAACTTTCGCGCCGCCGTGCAAATGGCCTCGAATAGACCCGTTCTTGTTATCCGAAGAAACTGTCGGATCAACGAATTTTCCCGTACACTCAAGAACAACGTCCACCCCGTATTGCCTCCAGGGAATTTCGGCGGGATTTCGTGCTTCGCGTAAAATTGTGACGGGAATTCCGTCAATTAACATTTTCCCCTGTTTTTCGTCCGTAATTTTAATGAGTCGTTCCGATTTTATTCCGTATAAGAATCTATGCATCAGTCCGTAGGTCGTGTCTTTTTCAATGGTCTGGGCGATGGTATCAAGACTGGTGCCTGCTTCACGCCCAAGATTGACTACAATTTCCTTAAAATATTTTCTGTTCACATGGTGCCACAAGGTTAATTTTCCTATTCTACCCAAACTGTTAATGCCAATTACCGGCGGTTTGTTTTCAAATACCTGAACTTTTGCCATTATAAAAGCCTCCTTTATTTGTATTGAGACTCGCTAAAAACGAATGAAGTGAAGTTTGAAGCGTTAGTCGAATAATCACTAAAAAGCGATGTGTCTGAGTGATTGACATAACAACGCATGCCATAAGCTTTTTTGCAGAAAGTAATATGTCGGTTGGTTTTTTCTTCGAGTAATGAAAAAAATGCAGGAACACCCGTTGAAGCAAGCTGAAGTTAACACTATTTAAAAACGGTTTTGTGGTGACCGGAACCATAAACTGTCTTCCTTAAAAGGTCACCGTTTATTTACAGGGAAGACTGGAAAAAGTCAATAGCAAAAAGCATAAAATATTTGCTTATGACCGTCTTTGTGTTGGCGTAACTTATTTATTTTAAATAATAAATAACTAATGTTCGATTACGAGAAAAAATTGATTGCACAATAATTTTTCTAAATCTATTTATTAAAACATATTAAAAATATAATTTACTTGAAACAACTTACCATGTATACTAAGCAAAGGCTCGTAAAACAGAACTTATCGAGACAATTTAACAGGAGGCCGAAAGTGGTTAAAGCAAAGGCAAAAGAGATTGAATGGCTCTCCGATGCAGAGGATCACGACTACCCTGCCGCCCAATCCTATCTCAGCCTTCTCTATAACGAAAAGCATGCTGCCGCTATGGTAGCAAAGTTGAAATCTGCCAGAATTGTGCAGTTCAAAGCCAAGGACATCTTCCGGGCCTCTAATCTTTCATTACTGGGTGTAAGCAATTCACACATTGATAAAGACAGGGAAAAAATCCGGGAGGGGATAAAACTTTCTCCTCTCTTATTGGTGAGGGATGAAAAGAACGGCAAGACGGTGATTGCAGATGGCTACCACAGGCTGTGCGCGATCTATGGATTCAATGAAGATGCATGGATCCCTTGTAAGATCGTCTGAACAAAGCAGCCTCTTTATCTATTGCCTCTGTCTGTGCAGATCCTTTTGACCCGATTGAAAATAATATTTTCGTAGTCCGAACCTTCAGGTTCGCCTCCAGTATTTCGTAGTGCGTAGCTCCAGCTGCGCTAATTCTGCGGGTCTAAAGACCCGAACTACGACAGAAAACAAACGCTCACCGTAAAAAATATTTAATCCTTTTCATCCTTTATTCATAATTATTCTTTTGGATATCCCACCGTCTGAGCTAGAATAATTTTCTGATTATCGGTAAGTTTCATGGCTTTTGCCAGAGATTCCCTGTCAATAGATCCTCTGACAACGGTTGCCAAACCTTCCGACGCGCAAAACAGATAAACATTTTCGCCTATAAAACCCGTGTCCGCGGCCGAGTAAAATATTTTTTCTTCATCCGTTATGCTTCCCAACTTTTTGAAATCGGCCACATAAATCAGCGTCACCGGCGCTTCAGCGACAAACGACTGTTTTCCGGTTAGGGCACGGATATCCTGATTGATGATTGGCTTCAAAACATGCCCCTTGGGCTCATATAAGAAAAGTCCGTTGGCAGTAGCCACGTAAACATCGATCGACTGGCGGTTCATTGCCGAAGGCACGGTACGTTTCCCGTCTTTAGGCCGATTTATTCCGCAGGCGGCCCAGAGCATGTTGGATAGCACATTTACAGGAAGTTGTTTCGGACTGAAGGCTCTGTCTGATTTTCTGTCTTTCAAAGCACGCATTAGATTTTTACCGCTATCCAATTGCGGCGCCGGAAGTTTCATCAAATCAGCCGCGGCGCATAAAGAAAAGCCGAAAGATAAAATAACAACCGCAATAAATATTTTTTTTAACATGATTTATCCTCCATTTTAAAAAATATCTCTCAAGTAACAGCTTAATTATTTTTGAGTGACACGCCCCGGAAACTTTTATCAATTGTTGATTCAGAATCCGATTATTTGGCAGTATTATTGTCTGCTAATTTTTCTTCAAAAAAATCTTTGTGCCAGTTAAGCTGCGTCCCGGCAGCCTGCAGCGATGAAAGAAGTATTGCCTCCGCGACTTCTGCTTTGGTTGCGCCGGCATTTATCGCGTCATTAATATGATGTTCCGTGCAATGTTTGCATCGGAATACCGAGGCGACAGCCAAACGAATAAGCTCTTTTGTTTTCGCATCAAGGACAGTTTCACGGCCGGCAGCATTTGAAAAATGCTGATACGCCGCGCCTAAGGGCGACTTTCCTATGTACCACGGTGATTGCTTTTCCATTTTTCCTCCTCCTTGGAACTGATGTCATTTATGTTTTTTACCAATCCTATCGCTTGTGAAAAATCTCTGTTTGGCCAGGTCTTTTGCTGTCTGCGGTATAAAGTTTTAGTGGTGATACCGTCCCTTCCTTCGGCTAACTTTGTTGGCAACGTCGTCGGCTTCCTCAACGTATGTTCATATACGTCTCCGGAGCCTCCTCCTCGCCGCCTCGTTATCCTTTGGAATCGAAGCGGTATAAAGTTTTTACAGGTGCTACCGTCCACCCCCCTTTTAATCCCCCGCCGGCGGGGGACAGGTAAAAGATAGATTGCCACAGCGCACGAGGTGCGCTTCGCAATGATAGCGGCCGCACCAATGCTATATAATCGCTATATCATCATCTGAATAAGGTGGGGGCCTTGATCATTAAGCGCCCGGCCAAGCTCTTTTGACAGTTCATCGGCAGTGGTTGCTTTAACGGACGGCACGCCCATTCCTTTACCCAAGCTGACCCAGTCAATGCCGGAAAGGTCAGTCAGACGCAACGCGCTCTTGCCGGGTGTTACTTTCAGCCGGCCATACTCGATTTTTAGGATGTCATAGCTGCTGTTGGAGCAGATGAGCGTGGTGACATTCAGGCCTTCTCTAGCTTGAGTCCACAATGCCTGCAGAGTGTACATTCCCGCGCCGTCCGCCTGGAAGTTGATCACCGGCCTGTCGGGGCAGGCGATGGCCGCGCCGGTCGCGCATGGTGTGCCCTGGCCGATTGCCCCTCCCGTGAGCGTCATCAGGTCAAAAGGCAAAACGCCCGCAGTGATCGGATAATACATGAGGCTGGTTGTAACAGCCTCATCAACTATAATTGCTCCCTCAGGCTGAAGTGCCGCGATGGCCTGGCAAATCTTCGCCGAGTTGAGAGCGCCCGTGGGGATTTGGGGTATTTTCAGAGATGTCACCATGCCCGGACCCGGAACTTTGGGCGCGTCGAGTTCGTCTGCGAGCATGTCCAGGGCTTCCAGCAGGTCCTGATCAGGCGTGGATAGGTGAAACTTCTTCTGTCCGTCTTTTAAATAGTTTGCCGGAATGCCTTCATATCCGAAAAAAGCTACAGGCTCCTTTGCCCCGGCAAAAACAAATATCTCGTATTTTGACAGCATGTCCATGGCAAGCTCCGGAAGGTAGGGTATGCGGCTCACATCAGGCAGCCCGGCGCCTCGCTCGATACGTGCCGGGAAATTATCTGTGATGAGATCGCAGCCGCAGGCCTGTTTTATCCTTGCGGCGGCCATTAACTCTTTTCTTCCGATATATTTGCTGCCGAGAACAAGGGCGACTTTTTTTCCGCCTCTCAACAAGGCTGCCGCTGATTTTACGTTGTTTCCGCCTACGGATGGTTTTACCTGATTACAAGGAATAACGGCGCTTGGGCTGTAATTTTTTGTCTGGAGATCAAACGGGACGATGAGGGTTGCTATCTGTCCTGTTCGCGCGGCCTCGATTGCGTCTGTCATTTCCTGCCCGGGATGATCGGTTGAGCGGCAGGTGCGCTGCCATCCGGAGACAGTCTGTGCCAGAGACTCGATATTCATGGCAAGGGGCGGGTCGGACGCGCGGTGCCATGTGGAATGCTCGCCCACTACAGTTACAATTTTACTGTGCGCCCTTTTGGCATTATGCAGATTCGCTATCCCGTTTGCCAGGCCGGGCCCGAGATGGAGCAAAACCATGGCAGGTTTTTGAAGCATCCTCGCGTAACCATCGGCAGCCCCGGTACACACACCTTCAAACAAACACAGAACAGGCCGTATGCCTCCCACTGTATCAAGGGCGACCGCGAGCGGAAGCTCGGTCGTTCCCGGGTTGGCAAAACATACCTCTATTCCTGAATCCTTCGCCGCTTTAATAATGTACTCAGCTCCGTTCATAATAACCCCTTTTGAAATGATTTAGTTAACCAGCGATTCCGGCGCCTCCCCTTTGAGTATCCGGGCGATGTTTGCCGATGCCATATTGATGACCCTCCCGGCCGATTCATCTGTCACGCCTGCTACATGGGGCGATAAGATCAGCTTTTCACTTTCCACGGCAAGCAGCGGATTATTCATGAGTACCGGTTCCCGGGAGAAGACATCGATGGCCGCGCCGGCAATCTTACCGGTCATGATCGCTGCGGCAAGCGCCTTTTCATCCACAAGTTCGGCCCGGGCTACATTGATAAGATAGGCTCCGGGTTTCATGGCATTGATGGCGTCTTCATTGATCATGAAGCGGGTTAACTCCGTGAGAGGCGCGTGAAGACTGATGATATCGGACTGACTCAGAATGGTTGCTATATCGGCATACTCAACACCGAGTTGTGCTTCGATAACCGCATCCGGACGATAAGTGTCGTAGTATAAAAGCCTGCCCAGCCCGAATGGTTTGAGCCTTTGGGCAACCGCCTGGCCGATGCGTCCAAACCCCACGATGCCCCAAACCTTTGCCATAAGTTCCGCGGGCTTTATATTCATTTGTTCCCATTTGCCCGCCTTCGTGCTTGTATGGGCATGGAACATGTTTTTGAGAAGACACAGCCCGGAGGTGATCGTGTATTCGGCTACACTGATCGTATTGGCGCCCGCGGTATTGGCCACTTTGATTCCTTTTGCGGCGCACGCGTCCACATCGATGTGCTGATAGCCCACGCTGGGCTGCTGGATGAATTTCAGCTTCGGCGCCGCCGATACCATCTCCGCGGTAATCTTTTTGTTGAACGTGTAATCACCCAACACAATATCAACCCCGGAAATTGCTTTCTTAATTTCTTCATCCGGCATGTCATGACCGGCGATGACCTCGAAATCAGGCACACCAGGCGTTTGCTGTATGAGCAACTTCACAATTTCGGCAGATAAAGGGGCAAGGGAAAGCACTGTTTTGGACATATTATTTATCCTCCTCATAGAGATACTTGATTAAAGTGTTTTTGTTTTCACAATTATATTTTTATCACGAGTATATCCGCAAGTTCAAGGCCAATTATGCCGGTTAATAATTTATTTTAGTATTAATTTATTTGCACCGGAAGGGCAAAAAGAATGATCCGGTCGATAGAGTCTTTTTGACTCGATCGATTTTTAGAACCGGTCACATGGCCGCGTTTAAAAGATGCGGCCTGGCAAAGGAAATCTTTATAGACATTTTATATAAAATTTATCTTGAAATTATATTTCATATTTGTAATGGTACGTCATATTCATTATTTTTAAAGAATATGAAACACCTTGAAAATATTCCAATAAGTTTGCAGTAAGAATAATGGGGGAAGCTTATGATCATGAAATCCAGAGGAATTTTTGTATCATTATTTGTTATTCTGACACTAACGCTGAGTTTTATTAACGGATGCAACAGCAAAAGCGATTCACCATCATCAGCAAAAGCGATAACCGCGTTTTCTCTCAACGGTGTTGCAGGAACAATTGACGAAACCGCAAAAACAATAACGGTTGCCGTGCCGTCTTTAACAAATGTTTATTCACTGGCGGCAACCTTCACAACTACAGGTTCCGCCGTTACCGTAGGCACGACGACGCAGACAAGCGGGTCAACGATAAATAATTTTATAGCGCCGGTAGAATATACCGTAACCGCGGCAGATGGCTCAACGGTGACTTATACAGTTACCGTGACTATTAACCGCGCCTGGCATAATTCGGAAAGCTATATTAATCCCAGCGGAACGTCTGCCGGACAACCGCAAGTGGCGATGGATAATAATGGCAACGCGATCATCGTCTGGCAGCAATCTGACGGTACTTATGAGCAGATATTCAAAAGCGAATACAGGAATGGAGCATGGACAAATCCGGCAAATCTCACAGACAACATCAGCCCCGACGGTACGGGTGCCTGGTACCCGCAAGTGGCGATGGACAATAATAGCAATGCCATTATTGTCTGGCAGCAGTCTAATGGTACAAATTATCATATATTCAAAAGCGAGTATCGGGGCGGCGTTTGGACAAAGCCGACAGGCCTCACAGACAACATCAGCCCGGTCGGACAAGATGCTACATTTCCTCAAGTGGCGATGGACAAAAATGGCAATGCTATAATCGTCTGGCAGCAGTCTAATGGTACAAATTATCATATATTCAAAAGCGAGTATCGGGGCGGTGTCTGGACAAATCCGGCAAACCTTACAGACAACATCAGCCCGAACGGACAGGATGCTACTTATCCGCAAGTGACGATGGACAATAACGGCAATGCGATCATCGTTTGGCAGCAATCTGATGGCGCCAATTATCAGATATTCAAAAGCGAGTATCGGGGCGGCGTTTGGACAAATCCGGCAAGTTTAGCCAACAAAATCAGTCCCAGTGGTCAGGATGCTTATACTCCTTATGTGGCGATGGACAATAACGGCAATGCGATCATCGTCTGGCAGCAATCTGACGGCGTTAATTATCAGATATTCAAAAGCGAGTATCGGGGTGGCATTTGGACAAATCCGGCAAATCTCACAGATAACATCAGCCCCGACGGTACGGATGCCTGGAACCCGCAAGTAGCGATGGATAATAACGGCAATGCTGTAATCGCCTGGTATCAGTATGACGGCGCCAATAATCAGGTATACAAAAGCGAGTATCGGGGCGGCGTTTGGACAAATCCGGCAAATCTCTCCGACCACATCAGCCCTGCCGGGGGAGCTAATTCTATTATGGTGACACCAATGGGATTTTCGACTATGCGTGTGGCAATGGATAATAACGGTAACGCTATAATCACCTGGTTTCTAAGTGAATCGGTAGAAACCGTTTCGGAACCCGATAGTCAAACATGGGAAGCATATTCATTCATATTCAAAAGTGAGTACAGAGGCGGCGTTTGGCATAACCCAGCTGTTTCCGACGCTATCAGCGGCGGGGATGCTTATTACCCGCAAGTGGCGATGGACAATAACGGTAATGCCATTATTGTCTGGCAGCAAGAATTTGGTAATGCGGGCAACATGAGTGAGATGATATTCAAAAGCGAATACCGCTAATCAGCAATGCATTTTTCGGGTAATCGAGTCATTTTAACTCGATCGATTTTTAGAAGCGATTACGAGGCCGCGTTTAAAAGATGCGGCCTGACAAAAGGGGAGCCACTTTAGGATAAAGGAATCGCCCCCATCGAATTCCGAACAACCGGGTTTACCCTTTATCTGTATTTTTATTGAAGAATGAGCTTTTCGATTTGCCCTACGTTATCAAAATGTTTATCCCGCGTTAAAAGGGTGCCGCCCACAACCATGCAACACGCGGCAAGCCACACATCGTTTATTGGAATCTTGCAACCCTTTTTCTCCAAAGATCCATAAATGAGAGCATATTTGCGGGAAACATCTTCATCTACTATGATTATTTCAACATGAAAAAGATCAATAAACTGTTCTAGTTTTTCTTCATTTAATTTTTTCCGGCTGCTTTTACCAAAACCATAGTAAAGTTCACCCAAAACAATTGCCGGAAAGCAAATCTCGCGCCCTCTGCGGGCGATAATGTCAACAACGTCGGGCTTTCCTTCCGCGTAGTCAGAATATATATTCGTATCCAGTATAATCTTCATTGCCAATCGCCTTCTTGAACAGTTTCAAATACCGCTGTCGCACGCCGCAGTTCTTCCGCTTCCTTGTGGGAAAGCCAGCCTGCAAAATCGCGCAGCGCCTTTTCCCTGTTTTTGACCAATCCGAGCTTTTCATCCACCGCCTCGATGATAAAGGCCGTCTTAGTTTTTCCATTTTTTGCCGCCGCTTTTTTTATCATGTTTTCCTTTTGCACAGGTATCCTCAGACTCATCGGCATCGTAAACACCTCCTTGTATCTCTTTTTGGAAATTGTATCTCATTTGCATTCTTTTGACAAGATATTTTTAAAGCGGCCCCCTCTTCAAACATGTCAAAGAAAGTTCATAGGGATGCGGAAATTTTTTCTTCGGGTGGCAGGGATGAGAGACGCGGATATCCGCGCACCATTTCCCCCGTCGTGAAAAATGATGATTTAAGTGAAAGAATGTATTACGCCATTTGAAGGATTATCTTGCGTTTTGATTGCTCACGGGAATCATTTATAGGCAAGCGACAGGCAGTTGTCGAACATGTCGGATAGGGCCTGCACGGCTTCCTCACCTCGACCTTCTGCAAGAAGTGAAGTGAAGAGCTCTAAATGTTCAATACTTTTTTCGACACCCAGGATTTTAATGGAGGTTTCCCAGAGAAGCAGGCCTATATCCCGAAAAGCGTTCATCAGCACGGGAAAGAATGTATTGCCGCTCTTGAGGCAGATGAAACGATGAAAGTAAAAGAGCATCTGCGCCATTTCACGCAGGTCCTTGCGCTCCTGCTTCGATACGTATTCCCGGATATCGTCAATGATGCGTTTGAGCGCCGTAATATCCTCTTGCGTGTGCGATTTCGAGAAAATCCGCATAGCCTGTCCCTCAATGGCCAGGCGCATTTCCAAAAGCGATTGGGTGGTTTCGCGATCCAGCCGCCCCCCATGGAATTTGAGGATTGTTGCCAGGGTTTCGAATGTGCCCTTTTCCGCGTAATTTGACACAAACGTGCCCTGGCGTCCGCTTACATTTACAAAGCCCATGCGCTCCAGATGTTTCAGGCCGTCGTGGATAACCGTTTTGGATACCCTCATCTGCCCGGCAAGTTCCCGTTCTGAAGGCAAACGTTCGCCCATCGAAAGCTTTCCGGAAAGGATCATCTCTACGATCTTTTCCACAAACATACCCCGAATAGTGGGGGCAACAATCACGCCGAATTGCATAGAATATCACATCCTGTATTAAGGTCTGACCACGACCATTGATTGTTTCTATCATAATTATATTTGTAAATCAACATTTTTATTGACAGTAGAAATTCATTGCGTTATTCTAAGTATGCCTTGGTAAGACCATGGCAGTATTTCGAAATCCTTTAGAGGAACATTCGAAAAAACAAAACGCCAATGTAATCGTTTTTCCAATTGCGACCAAAGCAGGAAAGGGACCGGAGATGAAATTGACAAGTGGATGCATGGCTTAAATGACCGGGTCAAGGCCCGGTGGGAATAAAGTAAGGAGCATATTAATATGGAAACGAGAAAAAAAATCGTGGCGCTTGCGCAAAAGATCGCAAGTTCCCCAAAAGAATTCACCCAAGAGGATCCGGAATACTACGCGCTAGAATGCGTGGTAACGGATGAACATGCGGATGTGGCCCTCCAGATGGATGTCCGCGTCCCGATATCGCCTTTGATGCTTTCTCAAAAGTCCGGCAAATCACTTGAGGATACGACGCGGATTTTAGAAGAGCTGCTCGTCATAGGAGTTGTTGAAGCGACAAGGGAGCATGGCGAACTGGAATATACACTGCCCATCTTCGTGCCGGGTGTCATGGAATTCATGGTGATGAATGTCAAACAGGTGGAAAAATATCCGCAGATCGCCCGCGCGTTCGAGCAATTATCACTGCAACCCCTCAAGGGGGCGACACCGATGATTCCCGTGGGCGGCGGCGGCCTGGGCATGCACGTCATCCCTGTTGAACAAGCCATTCCCGCCGAGACCAAAACAGCCTCCTACGAACAGCTATCCCACTGGCTCAAGAAATACGACAAGATTGCCGTCGGCGACTGCTCCTGCCGCATTTCGCGCCGTCTGATGAGCGAGGGCTGCGGCCATCTGGAAAAAGACATGTGCATCGCCCTCGGCGATATCGCCGAATTTGCCGTAAGCTCCGGCAGGGCGCATGAGATCACCTATGAGGAGTGTCTCGATATCCTCAAAAAGGCGGAAGATAACGGCCTGGTGCATCAGATTACCAATGTTGACGGGTCCGACAAGATTTTCGGCATATGCAATTGCTGCCGCTGCTCGTGCTTCGGCCTGCGCACATCGCAGTTTTTCAACACGCCGAATATGTCCCGCTCAAATTTCGTGGCGAAGATTGACGACGAAAAGTGTGTCGCCTGCGGTCAGTGCGTGGAATACTGTCCCGCCAACGCCGTCAAGCTGGGTCAGAAGATCGCCTCTAAAACCCCTATTGTACAGCGGGAAACCATACTGCCCGACGACCACGAATGGAGCGAGAAGATGTGGAACCCGAACTACCGAGACAGCAAAGTCAACGTGGTTCCCACCGGCACCGCGCCCTGCAAGGTCAACTGTCCCGCGCACATCGCCGTACAGGGCTATATCAAACTCGCCGCTCTTGGCAAGTACAAGGAGGCGCTGGAACTCATCCGCAAGGAGAATCCTCTGCCGGCTGTCTGCGGACGCATCTGCAACCGGCGCTGCGAGTTCGAGTGCACCAGAGGCGACATTGATCAGCCCATCGCCATTGACGAGATCAAGAAGTTCATCGCCGATCAGGAGCTTAATCCCGCGACGCGCTTCATCCCGGAGAAGATGCACAACTACGGCAAAAAGATCGCCATCATCGGCTCCGGCCCGGCGGGTCTATCTTGTGCCTACTATCTGGGGATAGACGGCTATGATGTTACGATATTTGAGAAGGAAAATAAACTCGGCGGCATGCTCACGCTGGGCATTCCTTCTTTCCGTCTTGAAAAAAATGTCATCGACGCCGAGATCGACATCCTCAAACAAATGGGTGTGAAGTTCAAGACCGGCGTTGAGGTAGGGAAGGACGTCACCATTCCGGCATTACGCACAGAGGGCTTTGAAGGCTTCTACGTCGCTATCGGCGCGCAGGGCGGCCGGAAGCTTGGCGTTGAAGGCGAGACAGAAGGTGAGGACGCGCTGGGCGTTATCTCCGGCATTGATTTCTTAAGAAAAATCAATTTGGGTGAACCCGCGGGAATCAGCGGAAGGGTTTTAGTCATCGGCGGCGGTAACGTCGCGATAGACGTGGCAAGAGCCGCTGTCCGTACGGAGGCTGCATCGGTTGCCATGTACTGCCTCGAATCCAAAAAAGAAATGCCGGCCTCCGCCGACGAGATCGAGGAAGCCCTTGAAGAAGGCATCACGATTAAAAACGGCTGGGGTCCGAAGCGCATTATCGTGCAGGACGGCAAAGTCAAAGGCGTGGAATTCAAAAAATGCACGGCCGTGTTTGACAAAAACGGCAGGTTTGCTCCGAAGTATAATGAGAAAAAAACCATTACCGTTGAGGCCGATTGTGTTCTTACTTCCATCGGGCAATCCATTTTATGGGGCGATCTGCTCGTCGGGCTTAGCGTGGATATAAACGGTAACGGCACCGTCAAGGCCGATGATCTGACGTATCAGACGCGTGAAACGGACGTTTTCGCGGGCGGCGACGTTTACACCGGCCCAAAATTCGCGATTGACGCGATTGCCGCAGGCAAGCAGGCGGCGATTTCTTTGCACCGCAAGGTATGGCCGGGTCAGAGCCTGACCATCGGACGCGACCGCCGCGTCTATAAGATGCTCGACAAGGGCGGCGTCGTGGTGGACGATTACGACCATACCCCGCGCCAGAAGCCAAACCTCACCCCGGCAGATGCCAAAACAAGCTTTCATGACCAGAGGCGCACCTTCACCGTGGAGCAGCTTATGAAAGAAACGGAACGCTGCCTTGGTTGCGGTGTAAGTATTGTAGACCAGAATGTCTGTCTCGGCTGCGGCATTTGCACCACCAAGTGCAAGTTCGATGCGATTACGCTGGAAAAGAAGTTCGACGGCAAGATGATTCCGCTTGAAAAAACAGTGGAAAGCGTTATGACCTATGCCATCGAGCGCCAGCAGAAGATTGCGGAGCGTCTCCAAAAAGAGCAGGCCGAAAAGAAATAGCATGAAAAAGGGAAGAGCCGGTTTCAGTCGGCTCTTCCCTTATAACTTTAATTTGACTGTTCTGATACTTACACAAAAAAAGGCGTCCCGTTAAACATACGGACAAATAGGGCGCTGTTGTACTATTTCTCCTAAATGTGGTGCACTTTGAACTGGAATTCACCTTATAGATCGAACGGTTATTTTTGACAGTGTTTCAAAATCCGTAATCCAGCGCCATTTACTCTCCGCTGTACCCGCTAAATTGCCCCTGTTGTCGTCGTAACGCATTGAGGATCTACACCTGCCGTCCCTGCCGATCCTGACGTTACGTAGGTCAATGCCCCGGTGGTCTGATCGATGGTATAAACCGAAATATTGCTGGAATTTAAATTTGCCACATAGACAAATTTCCCTGAAGGGTCAACCGTAACTGAAACAGGGTATGACCCGGTTGCCACTGACGTTACATAGGTCAATGCCCCGCTGCTTTGATCAATGGTATAGACTGAAATAGTGTTTGAATACTCATTTGCCACATAGACAAATTTCCCTGAAGGGTCAACTGTAATTGATACAGGATATGACTCTGTAGCCACTGGCGTTCCCACGGTCAATGCCCCATTACTTTGATCAATGGTATATACTGAAATAGTATTTAAACCAGCGTTTGCTACATAGACAAATTTTCCTGACGGGCCAATCGTTATGGAACTGGGATTGTTCCCCGCTGCAATTGACATTACATAGGTCAATGCTCCTGTGTTCTGATCGATTGTATAGGCCCATATATTGTAGTCAGCCGAATTTGCCACATAAGCAAATCTACCTAAATAGTCAATTGTGATGGAAACAGGGTCTGACCCGGTTGCCACTGACGTTACATAGGTCAATGCCCCGCTGCTTTGATCAATGGTATAGACTGAAATAGTGTTTGAATACTCATTTGCCGCATAGACAAAGTTCCCTAACGGGTCAACTGTAACTGAGACAGGATATGACCCGGTTGCCATTGACGTTACGTAGGTCAATGCCCCGCTACTTTGATCGATGGTATATACAGAGATAGTGTCTGAATACTCATTTGCCGCATATACAAATTCACCTGAGGGGTTAACTGTGACGGAGACAGGATTTAACCCAGCCGCCGCTGACGTTACGTAGGTCAACACCCCAGTGGTTTGATTGATGGTATAAACCGAAATATTGTTGGTAACACTATTTGCCGCATAGGCAAATTTTGGTGCAGATGAGCTTACTCCCCCACTGGTTCCCGCTGTTGCCGTAAAGTTGGCAACCTGATCATTGTTATTGACGATGGATACGGTCGTACTTGTTGAGTTGAACGTATAACCTGCCAAAGAGGGTGTCACGGTGTAATTTCCGTTCTCCAGGCCCGTAAAACTATACTTTCCGCTGTAGTCTGTTGTGGTCGAGGAGCTTTTGTCGCCGCTCAATGTGATTAATACGCCTGACGACACAGCGCCGGTTACCGTACCGGAAATCACGGGAGTACTGCAACCAGTTACCATCACAAACATCAGCATAAGAAAATACAACAAAATTTGATTTGAACCGCTTCCTTTATTTATACTAATTGTTCCTCCTTAGAATTGAATTAAAAATAATCAAATGACTTATTTGTCGGAACGCACCGTAAGTGCGCGACCGATGAGCATCTTATTATTGAACGTAGACCGTATGCCAGGTCCAAAATCGAAGATGGCGACTTCATCTGTAGATGTGTTTATCACCGATGCCCATAAATATACACAGGTAATATCAATCAACGCCGTTGCGATAAAAATGCTATTGCGACCAGAGCATGCTGCCGGACGGGCTTTGCGCTCATCATATAACCCTTCCACTTCATCCAGCGTAGACATTCGTATCCTTATAGCCACCCCTATTGCATCGCTCATAAAAACAAGTTTAACCGATGATCTACAAATCGATTTATCAGTCATATGAAGCAAGCTATTAAATGCATTGTAACTTGCATTCTTTATGTCTAACCGCCGCCTAATGCTTTGTAGAGGGCGATGAGATCGGTGGCTATACTGCGCTCGCTCTGCACCAACGCATCCTCGGAGGTGTAAAGAGAACGCTGGGCATTGAGTACGTTGAGAAAATCGATCTGGCCTGCAGTATAAAGCTGCAATGATAAGTCCACAGCCTTGCGGTTGGCCACAACGGCATCATTAAGCGCCTTACGGTGCTGTTGCTCCTTGGAAAACGCAATTAACGCATTTTCAACATCCTGAAACGCCGCCAGGACTGTTTCCTGGTACGTGATGAACGCTTGATCTCGCAGCGACTCCTGTAAATGTACATTGGACACAATCGCACCGCCCTGGAATATTGGCCATGTCACCGATGGACCGAAGGAATATGAGCGACTGGCATCGGTCCACCACGTGCGCAGCAAGTTGCTATTCCAGTTCATTGTTCCGGTTAATGAAAATGAAGGAAAGAAGTCAGCTATAGCGACACCGATTTGTGCGGTGGCGGCATGCAATTGAGCCTCCGCTGCGCGTATGTCGGGCCGGCGGCGCAGCAAGTCTGACGGCAAACCGACGGGCACTTGCGCAGGCACGCCAGGCAGGTTACTCGTCGGTGTTAACTGCTTTAATAATTCCGCCGGCAACCGGGCCAACAGCACACTCAAAGCATAGATGGATTGCTGCGCGGCGGTTTCCAGGACCGGGATTTGAGACTCTGTCGTAGCAACGGCAGAGTCGGCATTGGCGACGTCAAGCCCACTATCGAAGCCCACATTAAATAGTTTACGAGTAATCTCAGCGATGTGTTTCTGGGCTTTCAGATTGTTTTTCGCGATTACAATCTCCTGCTGATAGCCACGGAGCTGAATGTAATTGAGTGCCACTTCAGCAGTGACGCTGACCTGCACATCGCGGATATTTTCAGTTGCGGCCTGGATATTGGCATTGGCAGATTCCACGTTGCGGCGCACGCCGCCAAACAGGTCGAGTTCCCACACTGCGTCCAAACCGGCTTGATAAAGATCCTGCCAATGCTGATTGTCTGGTATGGCGGCTGCATCGTGTAATTTCTGGTAACCGCCGTAGGCTGTAACCCCCGGCCACAATCCGCTGACGGCCACGCCCCGCAGGGCGCGGGCCTGACGTAACCTCGCCTCGGCGATTTGCAGGTCGAGATTTGTCCTTACCGCTTCCTCGACTAGTGCGCTCAATATCGGATCGTTGAACTGCCGCCACCACTGCGTAAGCTCGGCCTGCTGCGCAGTAGCTATTGATGGCTGTACAGTTGATGTCTTCGTCACGCCGACCCACTCGGCTGGGACTTTCGCCGGCGGCGGATGATAATCCGGGCCGACCATGCACCCGCTTACTGTCAGCATGGTTAAACAAACCGCTGCAACCAGGACAGAAACGTAGCATACTCGATTGTTTGTATTCATCAGTTCTGCCTTACTCATACCGAAGCGCATCGATGGGATCAAGCCTCGACGCTTTCCATGCCGGGTAGAAGCCAAAAATAACGCCTACGCTAGCCGAAACGATTACGGCAGCCACTATTGCGCCAACGGAAACTGCCGTCGGCCAGTGCAACACCGCGGATACAAGATATGAACTGCCGCGGCCCAGCACAATGCCCAAAGTACCGCCAAGCAGGCATAGCACAATCGCCTCTGTCAAAAACTGCCGCAGGATGTCGCCCGGTCCTGCGCCAACCGCCATGCGCAGGCCGATCTCACGCGTTCGTTCGGTGACTGAGACGAGCATGATGTTCATAATGCCTACGCCTCCTACCACCAGCGAGATCATTGCCACGCACAAAAGCAGTTTGGTTATCAACTCAGTCGTCGCACTCATCGCCTTGGCGATCTCGGTCATGTCACGTACGTTGAAATCATTCATATCGGCGGCGCGAAGGTGGTGCCGTTCGCGCAGCAGGGTGGTTATCTGCTCGATAGCAAAGGGAATCTGGCTGCTCGACTGCGCGGCGGTCAGGATCTGGTCCACATTGGTGAATCGAATCGGTTGCGGCGCGTCGGCCTGCTCTGAAGCCGTCGGAACATAATAGAGATTCTGCTGGATGTTCGGATAAATTTGGCTGATTGCAGTGACCTCGGCATTGCTCGCTGTGTTCGTACTACTCTGATTACCATTGGAAAGTGAGGAAGCAACCACGCGATATTTGATTGTCGTCCACGGCGCCAGCAGGATATCATCCTGATCCATACCCATTACGTTCGCGCCTTTTTTCTGCAAAACACCGATGATTTTAAACGCCACATTCCGGATACGGACTTCTTTACCGATGGGAGACTCCCCGTCGAACAACGCGCTGACGATTGTCTGGCCTATTATGCATACTTTGCTGGAATTGAGAACGTCATGCTCGCTGAACGCTTCACCCTTGTCCAGATCGGTCCATTCCCGGACATCCAGAAACGACGGAGTGGTGCCATAGATATATGTTGGCACCCAGTTGCGGTTGCCATACACTACCTGCGTGCGTGCGCGCACGATCGGCGCAACACTTCTGACAGCGGGGCACTCTTTAACGATTGCATCCGCATCCTGCGGCGTCAGCGTCATTCTGCTGCCTGATCCCTGGTTGACACCGCTAATGCTGACGGCACCCGGCACGATCACAAGGGTGTCGGCGCCGATACTGGCCATGGTGCGTTGGATGGCAATAGTCGTGCCGTTGCCAATCTCCATCATCGTGATCACCGCTCCGACACCAATGACAATACCCAGCGTGGTAAGCAAAGTGCGCATCACATTGCGGCCAAGTGCGCTGAAGGCTATTTTCAGTGTGCTGTATAATCTCATGCAATACCTTCATCTCCCGGTTGTCCCATACCGTTTATCAGGCCATCCTTGATATGAATGGCCCGCTGGGCGTGTTTTGCCACGCCGGGATCGTGGGTAACGAGAATGACCGTGATGCCATCGACGTTGTTGAACTGTTGGAACATCTCGAGAATTTCCTCGCTGGTGCGTGAATCAAGGTTGCCGGTCGGCTCGTCCGCCAGGAGCACCCGCGGATGGTTGACCAGCGATCGGGCAATAGCCACGCGCTGCTGCTCGCCGCCGGAAAGTTGAGACGGCTGGTGACCAATGCGATCAGCCAAACCAACCCTCCGAAGTAACTCAGTGGCGCGCTGTTTCTTTTGATGTTCATTGAGGTTCTCTTTTGTGTAGGTCAGTGGCATCAGGACGTTTTCCAATGCCGTGGTACGCGGCAGCAGGTTGAAACTTTGGAAAACAAAACCGATTACCCTGTTTCGCAGCCGGGCCCTTTCCGTAGCGGTGAGCCAGGAAATCTCGTGGCCGTCCAGCCAGTACTCTCCTGAAGTCGGATGATCCAAACAACCGAGGATATTCATCAGTGTGCTTTTGCCGGAACCACTGGCACCCATCAACGCAACTAATTCGCCGCGGGCAATGTTCAACGACACGCCCTTGAGCACCGGCAGGTCAACTTCACCCAGAGAGTAGGTCTTATGTATATTTCGCAATTCAATTAAATCCATAAATAAATCGTTGCTTCTCCAACATTACCGCCCGCCGCCGGGGGGACTGCCCGATCCAGTCTGGCCCTGGCCTTGGCGCTGTCCCCGCCCCACCTGGGGCGTGAATGGACTGCGTTCAGTATTCGGAACATCCATAGTTTCTTGTGTCGCCTCGCCGATGACTACACGCAGGCCCTCGGTCACATCGTCGCCTTCAATCTCTGTCACCATGCCATCCGTCAGCCCTGTTTTCACGCGTACAGGACGGACGAACTTTCCTTGCTCGACCCAGATAGTTCCGTGCGCATGTGGCATCGGAATGGTATCAGAACCATCGCTATCGCCTCGGCTCCGGGAACCGGCATGTGTATGCGGCGTTTGACGAGATTCCGGTGCGATCTGTTTGGGCCGCGGCAACCAACGCAGTGCCGCATTCGGAATCAGCAGCACGCCTTTCCGGCGGCCGATCATGAACCCGGCGTTGGCTGTCAGATAAGGCAGCAGTTTACCATCGTCATTTTTGGTGTTGACTTCGACGGTGTAAGTGACAACGTTCTGCGTCATCGTCGCATTGAGCCTGATTTTGCCGACCTGACCCTGGAACACTTGATTGGGAAGCGCATCCACGGTGAACTCCACCGGCTGGTCCTTAGAAACGTTTCCTATGTCTGCTTCGTTGACCGATACCCAAACTTGGATGCGCTTAAGGTCTTTGGCTATGAGAAAGATGCTCGACGCACTCAGGCTGGAAACAACCGTCTGTCCGATGTTAACCCGCCGGTCAACAATCACACCCTTGACCGGCGATTTTATGGTACAATAATTGAGATTAATTTGTGCAGTGGCGAGGCTGGCTTTGGATTGTGCCACCGCTGCCTTCGCCTGCTCCACAGCGGCCTCGGCCGAAGCAAGGTTGGCCCTGGCTACTTCGTAATTGGCTTTGTACTGGTCGTAGTCAGTCTGTGCCAGTGCATCGGACGGGCCAAGCTTCTGCGCCCGACCCCAGTCCTGCTGGGCATCCAGCAATTTCGCTTTCATCTGGAGAACATTGGCGTCGGCACTGATTTTGTTGGCCACAGATTGCTGAACCTGAGCCTTAGCAGCATCCACGGCGGCGGCGTAAAGTGAATCGTCAATCCTGGCCAGTACCGTACCCACATTCACGACCGAGCCGTAGTCAATCGCTTTCCCGTGTTTGTCCTTGCCGAAGGTTTCAACAATGCCCGAAACTTGAGCGCCCACGTCCACTACTACCTCCGGCTCGATCGTGCCCGTCGCGCTGATTGTAGCCGTCAGGTCACCTCTTTTCACCGGTACCGTGCGGAATGTCGGCACGTTCTTCCCCTTGGACCAGAATGACCACACACCAACGGCACTGATTACAGCGAGTACAATAACTATCAATATTGTGACTATAACTTTTCGTCTCATAATTATTTCTAATTTACAGATCTGCCACCTTATGCTAAGTCGGTTTTGAAATCAGCTGATCGGATACGAACATGCTTCTAATTTATCGGGCAAACCGAACATGCTCGCTCATTATTCCTTTCCATTATTTTTATCAGGATACTTATTTCTTTGAGTCGAATAAACCTGTTTTTCCCCGTGCTAAATGTTAACATAGTTTTCACCTTATATCATGGCTGTTCTGCAAATTCATTCTTTCTAAAGCAATCGCTTATTAGAGGCCATTAGCAGACGCGGCTGTCTATTTATCCTGGCAGCATTGTGGTAGCTACTTCATAATATACTCACGACCGTCCAGACAGGCACCCATTGCACGGTTATAGTCTGTGCGCATCTTGTTCAACTGTGTTTCTAGCATGCCACCGGCAGGTGCCGGCTGAGTTGGATCGTAATGTGTCTGGCTTATAGACCAACTAAGTATTACGTATTGAATTATATTGAGGTTGTGCCGCAATACTCGTCTTCATCGTACGCAAATACATTGCGGCACAACCTTTCTCCCACGAGGAGGGGATATTACTTATTGAGCAATACTTATGCCAACAAAATTTGAGCTAAATAACTGCTTGTTATTGAATGATAAATTATGAATAAGCCAAAATATCATTTATTTTTTATCGCGGTTGAGTGGATAATATATACCCATCTGAGGGTGTCCACATGGGCACAAAATAACCATTATAATCCGAGGTATTGTGTAAATGTTTGTCGGGTGCGAACGGTATTGATTACGGATTGAAACCTGCATGACAGCATACTGTCACAATCGATAATATTGATATGAGATATACTGTAAGAATGAAATAATATTGAAGAGCAGATGATATACACCCAGGGAAAGGGCAATAGCAATTGCCACCCACAGATCTCTCGTTTCACGCTTCGGAATATCGGTCCAGATCATAAAAAAGCCA
>Ga0074045_10000576_pt1 | contig 35678 bp, 30 predicted proteins | sample BogForMeECP23OM2_FD_94442 | JGI IMG/M metagenome (GOLD analysis project Ga0074045, IMG submission 94442) | Bog forest soil microbial communities from Calvert Island, British Columbia, Canada - Bog Forest MetaG ECP23OM2 | ecosystem: Environmental > Terrestrial > Soil > Wetlands ...
GAAATTGCGCGATTCGTTTTCTAGCAGCCGCCGGCCCATATCCGTGGCTTCTTCGCGTTCCTGCGTATTGATGAAATGGCGGATTTTGCTTTTGGCGTGAGAGGATTTGACGAAGCTCAGCCAGTCGCGACTAGGTTTATGGCCTTTCTGGGTGAGAATTTCGACCACATCGCCAGATACGATCTCGTGGCGCAGGGTCACCATCTGGCCGTTGACCTTGGCGCCCACGCACTGGTGACCCACTTCCGTGTGCACGGAATAGGCGAAGTCCACCGGCGTGGCTCCCTTGGGCAGTTCCAGAACCCGCCCCTTCGGGGTGAACGCGTACACTTCCACCGGCGCCAGATCCACTTTCAGCGTGGACAGGAATTCGCCTGGCTCCTGCAATTCCTGCGACCACTCAATCAGTTGCCTCATCCAAGTGATGCGCTGATCGTCATCACTCGAAACCGGTCTTCCATCTTTGTATTTCCAGTGAGCCGCCACGCCTTCTTCCGCGATGCGATGCATATCCTGAGTGCGAATCTGGATTTCGAAGGGTTGCCCACCATGAATCACAGTAGTGTGCAGTGACTGGTACAAGTTCGGCCGCGGCATGGCAATGTAATCCTTGAACCGGCCGGGAACGGGCCGCCAGATGTGGTGAACGACGCCCAAGGCAGCATAACAGTTGCGTTCCGTATCGGTGATGACACGGACCGCCAGCAAATCGTAGATCTGATCCAGGCTGCGCTCCTGGCGAATGATTTTGCGATGGAGCGAATAGATGCCCTTGACGCGGGCTTCCAGTTCCGCCGGAATGCTGTTCTCGACGAGCTTGGTGCGAATGGCGTTCTGCACTTCCTCGAGGAAGCGTTTGTGGACCGGAGCCTTTTCGGTGACTTCTTTTTGCAGAGCGAGATAAGCATCCGGTTCAAGAAAACGGAATGAGAGATCCTCGAGCTCGCCTTTTATGAGGGCCATGCCCAAGCGGTGAGCGATGGGGGCATAGATATCCATGGTTTCGCGCGCAATGCGCTGCTGCTTGGCAGGCGGTAGGAATTCCAGCGTACGCATGTTGTGCAGCCGATCGCCGAGTTTGACCAGAACAACGCGGACGTCGTTAACCATCGCCAGCAACATCTTGCGCACGTTTTCAGCCTGGCGCGCTTCCGGCGCCATCATGTTCAGCCGGCCAATCTTGGTAACGCCTTCCACCAGATGCGCGACTTCGGTGCCAAATCGTTCTTCCAGGCGCGAAAGCGGATATTCCGTGTCCTCGATGGCGTCGTGCAGCAGCGCCGCGGCCAACGTGGTGGCATCGAGTTTCATGTCCGCGAGGATGTGCGCGACTTCCAGAAGATGGGTGATGTAGGGGTCGCCAGAACTGCGGAACTGGTCGCGGTGGCGTTCGGCGGCAATGTCATACGCGCGTCGAACAAGCCAGGGATCCTCGGAGGGGCGGTTGGTACGCAGTTTTTCGAGGAGCTCTTCGAGACGGGCGTTGAGCTGACGCTCGGTGCGGTCCCGGTTGAAATTCAAGGGCAGGTTGGCCCGCGATCCCATAACTTAGTTTACGCTCCCAGAGACCGTTGCGGAAGTCTGGCACCGGGCGGGAAACGCTTTCAATACGGTGTCCTCGGCCAGGAAACAGCAACCGCGCAAAACAAAAGGCCCCGGCGTAACGGACCGGGGCCTTTCGTAAAAAGTTTAGAGGACTTACTGCGCCGGTGTCGTCTGTTCGGCACGCTTTTGCTTGATCTCCTTGACCTTGTCGAGAAGATCATCGGCCATCTTCGTATAGTTATCGCGTTCCGCCGTCGATTCGACCATGTCGGCCTTGCGGCGATAGAGCAGGTTCAGATAGGTCATGGCGTCATCATAGTCGGGCTTGAGTTCGATGGCTTTTTTGAGACTGGCGATTCCATCGTCCACCATGGCCTGATACTTGTCGGTGTATGCCTTGCGCACGTCTGGCGGCAGGGGATCGGTATCCTTGACCTGCTTATTGATGTGCGCTTTGTTATAGTCCGCGCGCATTTCGGTATTGCCGCGGTAGGCGAGCGCCCAGTCAATCACGCCGATCGAATAATATGGTTGAGGATCCTGCGGCTTCAACGCGATGTGCTTCTGGTGGTAAGCCTTGGAGTCTTCAAATTTCTTCGCGTCGAAGGGCTGTCCGGCCATCTGGTACAAGATGGACGCTAGCCCGTCGATGGCGCTGAGGTTGTTGGCATCTTTTTCGAGCACGTCCTTGTACTCGGCAATCGCTTCCTGGCCATGGCGCATGTTTTCATCCGAGGGAGCGCCCGGAATGTATTGACTGGCATAGGCGGTGGCAAGGTACAGGCGGGCATTGATCAGTTCCGGATCGAGTTCCTTGGCCTGCTTAAAGTCTTCGACCGCCGCGTCAAATTGAGCGTTCTTGAACGAGGCAACACCTTTGTTGAGGAGGTCGCGGGCGCGGAGCTTGTTGCATCCGGAAACGCCGACGACGAGTGTGAGTAATACCGCCAGGGAAAACATCTGGCAGGCAATGCGGGAGACCCGCGAGGACGTCCCCCGTCCAACCGTAACTTGTGTCATGGAAGATTCCATCCCTGAATCGCGCCGCCCCGATGCATTGGAGGCCGGTGCGTGGATTCACGTACGCCCTCTAGAGGTCATTCCATCACGTTCAGCGGTTTTTTTCCAGTTCCGAACTCAATAATCCTACCGGGGAAGCGCCCGCAACATGCAGGACGTCCAGAACCTCAGCAACCACCTGAAACTCGAGAGAATGATCACCCTGAAGAAAAACAACGCGATGAGCACGCCGAGCGAAGACCTGTTCCAAACGATTGCGTAATTCATCGTGCTGTACAACCGAACCGTTCAGTCGAATCGTACCATCGGATGCGACCTGAACGACGATAGTTTCCGGATGCAATATTGGAACCGGATCGCTTGTTTCCTTCGGCAAGCTCGCCGGCAGTCCCATCTGCCGGTGCGGTATGACCATAAATATGACCAGCAGCACCAGCAGAATATCAATCAGCGGGACAACATTCACATCAGAAACTATCCTGCTTCTACCACCAGCAAACCCGATACCCATGAGCCACCTCGTTTCCGGCAACCACACCCGGCGAGGAGCACTCTCACAACCTGCGAAAACGCAACGAAATCTTTACTGACCAGCTTCGAGTTTGGCGGTGATCAGGCCGACACGATCGATGCCGGCTTGCTTCATGAGATCGATGGCCCGGGCCACGTCCATGAACTGGACGTCGTTATCGCCCTTGACAAACGCCACTTTCTCCGCGCGATCCTTAAAAATCTGCTCCATGCGGGGCTCAAGACCGTCCCAATTGGTGTCCTCATTATTGATCTTGAGCTTTCCGCCCATCAGCACCTGAACGACTACGGTCTTATTTTCCAACTCCACGTTCTGCTGCTGGTTCGGCGACGGCTGCGGAACGAGGGCATCCAGGCCCTTGGGCGTCAATGGCGTGATGACCATGAAGATGATAATAAGGACCAACAGAATGTCGATGAGAGGCACGATATTCGGGTTGGCCATCGCCCCTTCTGAGCTTCCAACATCCATTCCCATGGCAAGTTCTCCTATTGATCCGCGGCGTCCTGTTTTTCGGAGGAGTTGGGCGCGCCGGGTGGGAGCCGGCGCGTTTCCATCAACTCAGCAAACGAATGACGACTACGGTAAAGCTAACCTTCACGCTTCAACTGCCAGCAGGTTTCGATGCTGGTGCTGTCGGAGCGCCACCAAGTGCTTTGGTTTTTTCCGTCAACAGACCGAGGGAATCCACACCGGCTGAACGAATCTCGTCGACGACGGCGACGACGTCGCCATACTTGGCGCGCGCGTCGCTCTTGACGTAAACGGTCTTGTCCAGTTTATTGGCGATCTGGTCCTTGATCTGGCCCGTGATTTCTTCCTTCTTCACCTTGGTGTTGCCAAGGAAGATGCTGCCATCCCGGGTGACCGCGACGACGATGGCGTCGTCCTTGTCCGCATCCTTCATATCGCGGGGGTCACTGACTGGCGCCAAATCCACCTGATGCGTCTTCTGCAACATGGGCGTGACCACCATGAAGATGATCAGCAACACGAGCATGATGTCCGCCATCGGAATGACGTTCGGCGCCGCCATTTGTGCCCCGGCTACTGGCTTATAGGCCATGATTTACCTTCCTTCAGTTTACTTCTTCGCGCCGCGCCGCAGAATGAAGTAGTTGATCAACTCCATCGAGGAGTTGTCCATTTCCACGTCAAACGCCTCGACTCGGTTGGTGAAATAGTTGTAGGCCCACACGGCAGGGACCGCGACGAGCAATCCGAACGCGGTGGTTACCAACGCTTCGGCGATACCGCCAGCGACTGCCGACAGACCGGTGGCCTTCTGCGATTCGATGCCCTTGAACGCGTTCAAAATGCCGACCACCGTCCCGAACAGTCCGACGAACGGTGCCGTCGAACCAATCGTGGCAAGCGCCGACAGGCCGCGCTTCATTTCCGCGTGGACGATGGCGACCGAGCGCTCGAGACCGCGCTTCGCGGCTTCGATCACTTCGGCGTCAGAAACTTGCTGGGAGGCGGACTGAAATTCCGACAAGCCCGTCGCCACGACTTTGGCGATGTGGCTCTTCTTGTTGCGCTCGGCGATGGCAATGGCTTCATCGAGCTTGCCATCCTTGAGCGCTCCCGCCACTTGCTGCACGAACAGCCGCGACTGCTTGCGGGCATTGTTGTACATCAAGAAGCGGTCGATCATGACACCGAAGGAGTAGACTGACAGAAGGAAGAGGATGACAACGACGATCTTCGCGAGAAGACCCATGTTGCCCCACATGGAACGGAGGTCCCAACTAGTGGCGGCCTCTTGAAGCCATGCCGCATAAACAAAAACTGTTGCTAACATTCGTTTGCTCCTTATTTTGCTGGTGGTCCCCGCGGGCGAGAACCAACAAGAGTCTAAATTCCACCACGTACTCAGAACGGCGCCAGGCTCCCACGACTCCCGCGCCGCCCCGTTGTGTTACTGAGCGAGAGAGAAAATCACGTCAATTTCGGTGTCGACTTCGACCGGTTCCCCGTTCAGCAAGGTGGGCTGATAGCGCCACTGCTTCACGGCGTCGAGCGCCGATTGCACCAGCAACGGATGGCCGGAAACTACCTGAAGCTGCTCGACGTTTCCGGACTTGCCGATGATGGCATGCAATTTCACCGTGCCGCTGATGCGCGTCTGGCGCGCCAGTGGCGGGTACAGAGGTTGCACGCGGTTAACCAGCTTGGCGGCCTGGACCGCGCCGCCAACGCGGGTGCGCGTCACGGCGGCCTTCGGAGGAGGCGGTGGAGCTGCGGTGCCCGCACCACCAATCACGCCGCCAATCACGCCGCCCATCGAGCCACCGGCCACGCCACCAGGAACACCACCGGCGATGCCAGCGCCCATGTCAGGCGGTTGCTCTTCTTCTTTGATGATCTTTACGTCCTTCGGGATCACCTTCGGGGCTACCAGTTTGCCCGCTTCCATCAAGTGCGCCACGGGTTTCACGTGAACCACGGCAACGGGAGCCGGCGGGGGAGGGGGCGGAGGGGGGGGCGGCGGCGCCAATAAGATCGAGGACATCAGCGTCCTCGGCAGCGCTTCCGTATAAATCAGCGGTATCAGGATAAGAATCGCGAGGAAGAGGACCTGGAAGAGCATGGACACAATCATCGTCCACGGCTTATTCGTCTTCTTCATCGAGGTTGAAACTACCATTTCTTCAAACATGGGTTACCACTACCTCCTCCCCGCAGGTGCAAGGCGCGCGGTGCCGCCCTCACTCCCTCGGGTTTTGTTGCCGGCTGCGGTTCCGGTGCCTGCTGCAACGCCCTGTCCACGCCAGCGATTCCAAGCGACGACGAGCGGTGCCGCAATACCAAAACTTGAGTACGTTCCTACCACAATCCCCACCACCAGGGCAAAAGCAAATGCCCGGAGCACCTGGCCGCCCATCAGGAACAGGACGAGCACGGTGAGAAAAGTCAATCCGCTGGTCAGAATGGTTCGCGAAAGGGTCTGATTGATGGACTTGTTCACTACGTCCGCGAACGGTTCCTTGCGCAGCAGGCGGTTATTTTCCCGAATGCGGTCGAAGATGACGATGGTGTCGTTCATGGAGTATCCCACGAGGGTCAACAACGCCGCAATGACTGTCAGCGAAATCTCAAATCCAAAAATCTTGAAAAGGCCTAAAGTGATAAGCACATCGTGAAAGACGGCCAGAACGGCGGCAAGGCCAAAGATAATGCGATCCATAAATCGCAGTACAAAACCAACGCTGCCCCTGGATGCCCAACCGGTCGACCCACCGATCTGTCCACCATAGAACCGGAAGGCAATATATACCAGCATGCCTGCCAAAGCATAGAGGGTAACGCGAATGGCCTGGTTGCGGAGTTCGGCTCCGACCTTGGCGCCGACGATTTCGACGTTGCGAATGGCGAAGGGCGCAAGTGAGTAATTGGCTTCGATAGCGGAAATCACCGCAGGAGTGGCACCGCTGACCTGCGCCAAGTCTGCGAAATTGGTGAGCACACCGTTCTTTTCCGTATCACGGTAGGCCAGAAGATTTTTCGCCAACGTCTGGTACTTGTCTCCGGCGGCGACGGAAAGGCCGAGGGGATCTTTCTGGGCTAGAAAGTTGGCCAAGGCCGAGGGAGTGACGGAGTTGAAGTCAGACTTGGAAGCATTGGAAACGCCATAGGTGGCGTTGAGGGCGCTGAGGACCTTGGCCTTGCTCTCGCCGAGAGCCTCGTCGCTCTGCCCAGCCTGCTCTACGAAAATCAATACTTCATTGGAGCTGGAAAGTGCGTTGTCGCTCACACTTTGAATCTCGTTATTGGTAAGCCCTTGTGCACGCAGCCCGGCGCGCAACTTGTCAATATCAGGGGACTGGGCGAAGCGCACATCGACGTTGGTGCCGCCCTTAAAATCGATTCCGTATTTGATGCCACCCTTGAAGAAGATTGCGGACCAACCGATGACCAGCAGAAGGCCGCTTAAAGCGAAGAAATACTTAGCCTTGCCCATCCAATCGATATTGGGCTGTTTAAAAAGCTCAATCATGCCGTTTTGCGCTTCCCTTCATTAGACTCCAGGGTGTTTCTGTTTGTTCCCGGTCAGGTAATTTACCCGGTACTAAAACCGCTAGACCTGGCTAAATGCTAAGTTCCGCCTGTCGTTCCATCTTCGTCAGGTGGTAGTGGAAAATCGTCTTGGACACGTAGATGGCCGTAAACACGTTGGCAATCAAACCAATAGTTAAAGTGATGGCGAATCCGCGGATCGGGCCGGTGCCAAAAATGAACAGAAAAATGGCGGAAACCACGGTGGTTACGTGTGTGTCGATGATGGTTAGAAATGCCTTATCGAAACCGGCTTCCACCGCTGCCGAGGCGGATTTGCCGTTGCGAATCTCCTCGCGAATGCGTTCGAAAACCAGAACGTTAGAGTCCACGCCCATACCGATTGTCAGTATGACGCCCGCAATGCCGGGCAAGGTCAGCACGGCGCCGAACATGGCTAACGCGGCCAGCAGAATGATGAGGTTCAAGATCAACGCCAACACCGCATTCACACCTGACAGACGGTAATAGAACACCATGAAGATCATCACTACTAACAAGCTAATGATCGATGCCTGTACGCCGTGGCGAATGGAATCGGCGCCGAGGGACGGTCCGACGGTGCGCTCCTCCAAATACTTGATTGAAGCAGGCAAGGCTCCCGCGCGAAGGATTTGCGCCAGTTCGTGCGCGCTCTCCTGACTGAAGTTGCCGTCAATGCGTCCTTGGTCCGCGATCTTGCCCTGGATTGTGGGCGCTGAATAAACCTTCTTCTCGAGAACGATGGCCATTTGACGGCCGATGTTTTGCTCCGTGAACCTTTCAAAATTGCGCCCCGCATCGCCGGAGAGCACGAAGTTAATTTGCCACTGCCCCGGCATGTCCGTGTTGCGACTTTCCGTGGCGCTGCGCAAATCACGTCCGGTGACTGCCGGGGTGCGGTTCAACAAATACCAAGCTTCTCCCGGATTCTGTCCCGCGGGCGTGCGACCTTGCGGGCTGCCCTGGACAAGTTCGGTGCCCGGCGGCAACACGCCGCCCTTGGCCGCCAGTGCTGCTGCTTCCGAAGGATAGGTTTGTGGATCCTCCACCAGCTTGAGTTCCAACTGGCCGCCAGCCTGAATCACGCGCCTGGCTGCTGCTGGATCGCCTTCACCAGGAAGTTGAACAAGAATCTCATTGTCCTGGCCGACGCGTCCGTGCCTCTGGATGGTAGGTTCGGTCAGGCCAAGAGCATTGATGCGGCGCTCGATGGTTTCGAGCGTCTGAGACATGGTGATTTCCTCGATCGCGGCGACGGTGGTCGGACGCATGGTGAGCAGCGTGGCGTTGGCCTCGCCCGGCGCAGTGCCGACGGTCCAGTTGTTTTCGAATTGATCGTGCAGCAAATCACGGAACTGCGAGAATTGGTCGGAGGGCACGTTGCGCACGATGATGTGGGTATCGTCGACGCGTCGCACTTCATCGTAATGAATGTTCTTCTGGCGCATGGCGGTGGTGAGCCGGTCGACGGTCTGGTCCGTCTCTTGGCCAACCGCTTCCTGTACCTGCACCTGAAGAATCAGGTGAGTGCCACCCTGCAAGTCAAGCCCAAGCTTGATCTGGCGCGTGAAGTTATCTTTGAGCTGCGCGAATGACGTAGGGAATGTGGGCAATCCAAAGATTGAATACAAACAAAGAACAACCACTGCCAGGATAAAAATTACTTTCCACTTCAGGTTGGGATTCATGGTTAGAAAATTTGGCGCAGCAGCGCACAAGCCGGGGCGGAATTACTTGGCATCTTCTGGAGCCTCCACCTGGGCGATTGCCGCTCGCGCAATGCGAATTTTTACGTTATCGGCGACCTTGAGAATAAAAGTGTCGCCGTCGATACCATTGATGGTGCCGTAGATGCCAGAGGTGGTGACGACCTTGTCGCCGTTCTTCACGGCGCTGAGCATCTCCTGCATTTTTTTCCGCTGCCGCTGCTGCGGCATGATCACCAAAAAATACATAATGCCGAACATCAGCAGCAAAGGCAGCATAAAGCCACCAAGCCCCCCGATGCCCGCCTGCCACAACAGAAATGCTGCCGAATTCATGTGCTGATTTCTTACCGTACCCTTTCGGAACTTTCCTTCATCCTAATCATAGGCCTAAAGCAGCCGGCTTTCCTGTCAGAGGAGAAAAAACAGCCGCGAGCGGGAAAAATCCCGCTTGCCCTGCCCGCACGATTCTCGTGATGAGAGTCGACTCACCGCGGGTTGCCACAGCATAGCGGACCTGGTCCGCTTGCCCGGCGCTTCGCCTAGGCTGGCCCCCCCGCGTAGCGGACGCGCAGCTCTGACGCGAAATTCGCTAGATGTCCAAAAGTGATAGCCTCTCGAATTTGCCGCATTATGTCAAGGTAAAAGCGCACATTGTGGTGGGTCGCGAGGATTGCCGCTGTGATCTCTCCCGCAGCGAACAGATGCCGAAGATACGCGCGCGTGTAACGGCGGCACACGCTGCACGCACAATTTGGATCGATGGGCCGCTGGTCCTCTATATATCGGGCGTTCTTGATGAGTACGCGCCCTTCGCTGGTGTACAGGCAGGCGTGCCGCGCCGCGCGCGTGGGCAACACGCAATCCATCATGTCGATGCCGCGCGCCACGTAGTCAGCCAACTGCTCCGGCCGGCCCACTCCCATCAAGTACCGCGGTCGCTCTTTCGGAAGCAGCGTGGTGACTTCGGTTGCCATCTTGCAGGTCACTTCGTGCGGCTCACCAACCGCGAGGCCGCCAACCGCGTAACCGGGAAAATCCATCTCCAAAAGCTGCCGCGCACTTTCGCGCCGTAGATCCGCAAACGTTGCCCCTTGCACAATGCCGAACTGCCATTGTGCCGGACCGCCGTTTCGGCCTGCGGCATCCAGAAAATACCTTCGTGCTCGTCGCGCCCACTCGGTCGTTCGTTTTACTGCCGCTTCCGCGACTTCGCGAGGAGCCGGCGTTTCGATGCATTCGTCAAGGACCATGGCGATGTCCGATCCGAGCGCGAGTTGGATCTCCGCGGCTTTTTCCGGCGTGAGTAGATGCTCGGAGCCATCCAGGTGCGAACGGAACCGCACGCCTTCATCCGTAATCTTGCGCAATTCGGACAAGCTGAAGACCTGATAGCCGCCCGAGTCCGTGAGGATGGCATTTCGCCACGCCATGAAGGCATGCAAACCACCGAGCTTGCGAATCAGTTCGTGCCCCGGCCGCAAATATAAATGATAGGTGTTGGCGAGAATGATGCCCGCGCCCAGTTCTTCCAACGCGTCTTGCGTGAGACCTTTTACCGTGGCGGCAGTGCCCACCGGCATGAATACCGGCGTTTCGATGACTCCGTGGGGAGTCGTCAGCTTACCTCGTCGCGCCCCCGTCGGATCGCTGTGCAGAACTTCAAACGAAAAACTCACTCGTTCAGTGTATCAGGAGAAAATAAACGCCCAGAGCGTCTTGACAACAACAAGCGCCCCCCAAATCGAAAACGCAATGATGTAGGATTTGGCGCCCTTCAGTTTTTTGGGATTTAAGGTGGCGAACCCAATCGCAATCAAGACTAAGGTCCAAATCGTAAAAATATCGATCGATTTGCACAGTGTCATCAGCCATTTCGCCGACTCTTCCGGCAAAAATGCCCCCAGGTTCGTTGCCACTGGATTGTTGGGATCGATTGAACCTTTGTCACGCAAGAACACGACCAATAAGAAGATTGGCGTACTCACCAGTCCCACCATGAGCGTGTGAGACACAATTGCCAGCGATTGCGAAAAAGTGGCATGTGCGCCGGCCAATAAGTTATACGCCAGCATCATGACGCCGGCGACGATCACCGCAAACAGAATCGAGCCGAGAATCCCCGCAACATAAACGACGTACGTGGTCACTTTGACCGAGATGTCGAGTTGCTTCTCCTTTTGGTCCGGAGAAAGCTGCGCTGTCTGGGGATTCTTTTCGAATTGTTCCGATAGATATTGGCGCCAATTCATCCGCTGATTCAGGGATACTGTGGCTACAATTCCCAAGATCGTGGAAATCACGACGGGGAGGATCCAGCTTGGTTTCCTGGCTATGTCTTCAAATGTCGACTTCGGAGAAAACAGCACGCCGATAATTCTTCCAAATGGGGAAATCTTGGCTTCGGGCTCGACCACAGGAGCAGGGGCTGGCATCGGTTCGGTTGCCATTCGAGGACTCCTTCACCACAGGATTGCTCGCTTCTGAGGGTTACTACGCAATTGCTGACGTGAAAGTATCACAGTTGGCCGGGCCGGGGTATCTCCGGCACCCCGCCAACAGGTCACGGGTGCAAGCCCGCTGCGGCTCACGCAAAAGCTGTGCGGCCGGGCTGGACTCAATTAGCTTCCCGGCACGCATCACCGCGATGCGGGTGGCCAGTAACTCGAGCCTCGCGCAGACGCAACCGCCCCTAGACTCTTCACTCCAGATGATTCAGTCCGTGCCGCGTCCCCGCCTGGTTCGCTTTCGTATCCGGGGCAGTCTTGGGGCGGTGGCCATCGTGGTCGTCGCAGTCATCGCGTTTACGGCATTCCTTGTGGCGACTCGTTCCGGCAATCGGGCGAAAGAGGGATTCCTCACTCCGCGGACTCCGTTCGGAATGACGAGTAAGTAGTTGGGTGACGAAACCTGCCGCAACCCTGTCTGCAGTTTCGCGAAGTTTCGATAGTAGAATGTAGGGCTCGATGGCCACGCCCGCAACGCATCGTGTGGACTGGTCGCTGCTGTGGGGGCGGCGGGCGTTCCGCTTTTTCTTCACGGCAATGTTCGTCTCGCTATTTGGCAGCGGGATGAACTTCATCGGCGTGAGCTGGTACATCATGTCCGCCACGCATTCCACGGTGGCGGTAAGCTGGCAGGTCATCGTGGTCACACTGCCCGGGCTGGTCGTGCCGTTTCTCGGGGGCGTGCTGATCGACCGCTACGACCGGCGGTATCTGGGGGTGTTGCTCGATCTCGCGCGCGGCTTCGCCGTTCTGGCTATCTCCTACATCGCGTGGCACGGCCATCTTCAGCTCTGGCATCTTTATTTCATGACGCTCATCACCGGCACTGGTTCCGCGATGTACTGGGCCAACGTCAACGCGCTGGTGCAGGAAGTCATTCCGCCCAGCCAATTCACTGGAGCCAACGCCACCGTACTCGTCGGCGTGCAGACCGGCATGTTGCTTGCCGGCACGTTCGTGGGGTTCATTTACGACCACATCGGCATCGGCGGAATCCTGCTCATTGACGGGCTCACCTATTTTGTTTCTGCGTACTGTCTGTCCTCGCTGCGCACGGGGTACGTTTCTCCGCTTATGCACCGGCAGTATCCGCGTGAGTTTTCCGAGTCCTCGGAAGGAACGGCGCAGGCGCTGGAAAGCGGCGAAAACCCGGAAGTTGCGGAAGCGGGTTTGTCACTGGCGGTGTACACGGACATGAAGGCGGGTTGGGCTTACCTGCGCGAGCAGCCAGTCGTCGTGGCCTTGGGAATCACGCACGCCATGTTAATGGCCAGCATTGTCAGTTCGAACGTTGTGTTGGTGGCGCTCGCCAGCGAGATTCTGCACTCCGGCGCGCGTGGATTCGGCTTCATCGAAGCAGGCTGGGCCATTGGCGCAATTATCGGCGGCTTGATCACCAGCCAATTACCGCAGCGCTTGCGCCTGCCACTGTATGTTTTAGCAATCGCGGGAATGGCGCTGGGGCACGTAGCTGTGCCGTTTGTTGTGGTGCTGCTTGGCGCGACTATTTTGCAAGGTTGTTTCGGATTTTTCCGCGCGCTCGCGGGCATTGTGGCGCAATCGTCGCTCATGGCCATCGTGCCGAAACAATTCATGGGACGAACGCAATCCGCCTTCGCCATCTTTGCCACCATTCTCCAACTCGCCATGAGCTTTTCTCTTGGTTGGATTGCCCAGCGTTTCAGCATTGCCATCGGCTTCTTCCTTCTGGCCGCGATGTACTTCGGGGCAACGCTGACGGCCGGCCGCGCGCGCAAGCTGCTTCAAGGCTCCGTGCCCTAAAGCGAATGCTGCCGGCACACAATTCCTGTTAAATTACGATCGTCCTCATGTCAAGCGAGGTCGTCCATGGAAATTCATACCATTCAGCCATTCATGCAATATTTTGGCAACGTGCGAGAGCGAACTATGCGCGTAGCGAGGTGCGTTCCGCCGGACAAAATTGATTGGAGCTACGCTCCCGGGAAATTCACGCTGGGCGACTTGCTGCGGCACATTGCGGTCACTGAGCGTTACCTGTTCGCCGAGAATATCCAAGGCCGCCCGAGTCGCTACACCACGCACGGCAAGGAACTCGCCGACTGCCGGGACGCCATTCTCGCGTTGATGGAACGCCTTCACGCCGAATCGATGCAGATTTTCTCTAACCTGACCGACGCCAGCCTTCAGGGAAAATGTGTCAATGTGGGTGGAATGGAAATTACCAGATGGAAGTGGATGCGCGCGATGGTTGAACACGAAATTCACCACCGGGGGCAAATCTATTTGTATCTTGGCATGCTCGGCGTGCCGACACCGCCGCTCTATGGCCTGACGTCGGAAGAAGTGCGCGCCCGGAGTAAATCTTAAAACTGGGAAATAAAGTCGATTAGCCACGCCGAGCGGAGCGAGGAATCTGCTTTTCGCGGAAAGACCGAAGCAGATCCCTCGGGCAAAACCCGCCCTCGGGATGACAAGTGCGAGAAAACGTCGTCAAGCTTCTAAGTCGTGACCGCCTCGGGCTTTGCGCCGAGAAGTTCCACTGCTGCTTGATTCAGCTTGTTGCGCAATGTATACCGGTCGTTCGCGCGTGTCACATAGCGCACAGCGACCTCGATGCCGCCCACAACCGGTTTGACGCTAATGGCGGGCGCCGCGGACAAGCCGCTCAGTTCGCGCGAGGTAGTGGAATTCTTCCATTCCTGCTCCGCTTGCTGCACGGTTTCGCTCGTGGCTTCGATCACCTTTTTGTGGATTGCGTCGAGCATGGGGTATGGATCTTTACCTGCCGGGAGCACCACGGCCAATTCGTCCCAGAGCCACTGGCCAGTGGTCGAAAAATTAAAGTAATGGCCTTCAATGGCGAAGCTGTTCGTGAAAGTCACGCGACGGCCAGTGGGATGGCCGCTGTCGGTCCAGTTCCCGGTCTCCAGCAGGACCGTGTGAAATGGCCCAATCTCCACGACTTCGCCGGTGACCCCGTTAATCTCCACCCAATCGCCCAGCCGCATTCCATTTTTGCCCATCAGCACGAACCAGCCAATGAAGCCGATAATGAAATCTTTCAACGCCACCGTAAGTCCTGCGCCGGCCAACCCGAGGAAGGTGCCAAGTTGCCCCGGCGGCCCGAGGAACACAAGCAAAATCAAAAAAAGAGAAACGATCTGTAGCGATACGCGCGCGACCGTGCGCAGAGACTCAATCTGCCGGCGATCCATGCTCAAACGCTTAACGAGCGAGTCCATCCATGAACTGAAGAAAAGGCCCACCAACGCAATCAGCAGAATGATACCGATACCGATAAGCGCGCGATGCACCACCGCCCGCTGGTGCGCGGCAACCAGGTCGATCCACTGGGCATACACACCCGCCAGTTCCTTCTTTGTGTCGATTCGCTCGTCGTATGCCGAGAGGACCTTCTGGTTCTCCGCAATGGTTTCTGTTTTCTTGAGCAGCCCTGCGGTATCCACCTGGCTCGCGCCCACGGAGGGGGCGCCAGCATTGGCGACATTTGTTTTGAGCTTTTTGGCATGGTGAGCCAACTGCGGTACCGCCAACTTTTCGGCGTCGATCTGCGCGTCCAACGCATTATGCTTGGCGACCAGCTCCGCCAGGCTGGCTTCGGCCGCAGATTTGGCCTGCCAAAGCTGGAGTTGTTTTTCGTGGAGGCCTCGCCACTGGATGGCGCGATGAATCAAGCCAACTTGATCGGGAACTTCGGGTCCGGATGGAACGGCGGACATCGTGCCGTGCGCTGCCTGCTGGTGTTCTGCTTTTAGCGCTTGGAGACGGCCAACCGGGTCGCCGCCCGCTCGCTCCAGATCATGTTTGGCGTCGTCGACTTCGTCCTGAGCCAGTTCGCTATCCGCTTCGGATTGGATGAGGTCCGCTTGTATCGCATCTTGTTTGGACGGGGGAGCCTTAGCCAACTGCTCGGAAAGCTGCTTGGAGCGTTCCTGCTCGGCCTGCAGAACAGCTTCGGCCTTTTGCTGGCGTTCCTTACATTCTTTGGCCTCTGCCGAGAGCGCCGGCGGATGCAACCGTGCTTGCCGGATGGCATTTTCAAAAGCAATATCGACGTCGTAGTCCGCGAGCCGTAGTGCTTCCTGCGCGAGAGAGCGCTCGTCGTGCGTGGTGGCCAATTGCGCCAACTGCTGAGCGGTGGTGAGAGAACTCTGGTCGACTAATGGTTTTTCCGCCGGTCCGGATTGTTTAGCGCCAGCTGTCGTGAGGGACGGCAAAGGCTGTCGCGTCTCCCAGAATCCATAAAATGTAAATCCGGCCAGTAACACAATGACAATTGCCGCGACCTGTTGTGCTTTTCTCATAGGAATTACCGCTTCTCATCCTATCGTCAGTTTGGCTGGGATTCCTTCCAATCTCGGCGATTCCTTCGTGAAAGGCAAGCACTTCCTGAGCACATTGATGCGCGAGATCTCTTGCTCCCAGATTTCCGCGCGCCTAATCTTACTCATAAGGACCCGCCATGAAAGACCCGCGACTTCCTACGCTTCTCTATCTCCTCCTGGTTGTGTTCGCGCTGCTGCGGTTTGCTCACGTGTATCCTCTGTTGCCCGACGTTATGGCCTCGCACTTCACCGGCCACGGCACACCAAACGGCTGGCAACCAAAACAGGCATTCTTCGTCTTGATCGCAGTGGTGATCGTCACTTCCGCGATTTCTACGTTTGTCGTGCCTCGCCGTTTGCCCCTAATGCCGCCTGAGAAGATCAACTTGCCAAACAAATCGTACTGGCTGGCTCCGGAGCGTCGCGAGGAAACCTGGAGATTCTTCCGCACGCAGATGGCCTGGTTCGGTTGCGCGCTGCTTTTGCTGTTGCTTTACACAATGTCTCAAGCCATAAACGCCAATCTTCCCAGCATCGGCTTTTTCGATTGGCGTGGAATGTGGTACGCCCTCGGCGGATTCCTGTTCTTTTCGATTCTCTGGGTGATTTACTTGTTGCGTCATTTCTGCAATGTGCTTAAATCGGAATTTGTTTCGTCAGCCCACTGAGGAGACAAACGCGTCTAACGCATTGACGCCGAACACTCCGGGGATTAGTGTAGGTATTAATACGGTTGCGTCAGAAATTGCGAGACACCTGGTTCCGCTCCGAACTGCAATTCACCCTTTCCGTGAGAGATCAGTATTGACGAGTCTTCCGCCGTCGCACACGTGTCGTAGAACTTTCGCTCCAGAGGGTTGCGGGTTATCCGTGGCATCATGAAAAAATATCTCATCGTCGTTGAGGAAACCGGATCAGGTTATCTTGCGTATTCCCCGGATATGCCGGGCTGCGTTGCCAACGGCCGGAATCGCAGCGAAGCGGAACACAATCTGCACCGCGCGCTGGTTTCGCATCTACAGAACCTTCGCGAATGCGGCGAAGTGCTGCCGTCGCCTCATACGTATTCCTCATATGTCGAGCTTCCCTGAATCCCGATTGTTAAATTCGAATTGCCGTTAACGAAGAGCAGGTGTGAGGTCTGTTCGCCGGAAGTCATCGCCTTTGAACAGTATCGGCTCGCGCATCTCTTTCGCCAGGGCGTAGGCAAAACACTCTCCCAGGTTCAAGGCGGCCGGCTGTCCGCTCCCTTTTCCGAAATCGCGGTAGGCGTCGCGGGCCACACGCGCTTGCGCCTCGGTCACCGGCTCGATCGATATGTTTGCTTCTCGAAGGAGTTCATCGAACCGGCGGGTGGCCACTGGATCGCGGCTCCCGTCGATGACCGCTGCCGCTTCGGCGAAATTCACCGCGGAAACTCGCCGGTTCCGCGCGCCGGCGATCGCTCTTGCAAACGCCTCCGCCTCTGGCTCCGCTCGCAGAATGGCCACAATCGCAGAAGTATCGATAATCATCGCGGCAAGCCCTCTTCGTCGTAGAGCAATTCTCCATGGTCCTTGCTAGGAAACGGTTCCTTCAGACGCGCCGCGCAGTCTCTGCCAATCTCCAACATGCGGTCTGCAAGACCACTTCCGCGCTGATTCCGCAGTCGATCCAAGCGCTCGCGAACGGCTTCGGTTACTGCGGTGGTCAGGCTCTCGCCCGTCAGCTTCGCCAATTGATGAGCCAGTTTGTGAGTTTCATCGTTCTTGATATTGATCGCCATATGGTCCACCAGTCTACCGTTGATATTCTACCATTCTACCACGATCCGCAGGCATAGTTGATTTCTTGTATCCCCAGACACCTGCATCGCGCTGGCGGTCACATCATTTCTGGAGGCTCGGTGCTATCTCCTGCAAGGTCGCGCAGTGATGGATGCGGGCTCATCTTGAAGGAGCTAACGCGGCGCGGCAGTCAAACCGCGAAGGGGACTTCTATGCTTAAAGGTTGCAAGTGGTTTTGTGTTTCGTCGATGCTGTACCTCGTTCTTCTTGTGATCGCTGCGAGTGTGGTGTCAGCGCAAACGCCACTGAAATCGGTCAATTCGCCTGAGGGGGGCAGAATCATTTACGGCGTGGTAGACGGGGCCGCCGGTCAGGCGGCCGCCATGGCCTCCGTGTTGCGCGCGGTACATAGCAACTGCGGCGAGCGGCCACAGGTAGGTCAGGTTTTCCAATTTCGCGGTACCGATACAGTGGGAGTCTTCTTTACCGTGGTGAATCACCCGGCCGGAAACGTAAAGGTTGCGGGGTTGGTTATGGCTGCCATGAACCCGTCGCAGCGAGTGGAAGCGGCTCTGGTGTCGGATAATGCCACGCGATTTGGCAACACGGTGAATGCCATGCTGAAGGAACTGTTCAGGGAGTGGCATCCGGGCTCGGCGGTCGCGGCGACCCCGAGCACGCCCAAAGCGACTAGTACGGTTCCAGCCGCGGCGAGCGGACATTCAGCGCCGGCTGCTAAGCTGCGCATGGTCACGGCCACCGACAACTCGGCGAGCATCGGCATCCCCGATGGATGGACGCTGGATCCTCGCAGCGCCGGCGGCACCATGCTGGTCACCGGGCCGCAGGGCGAACAGATCGGTCTGAGTATGACGCGCATGGCGATCGACCCGACGAATCCGAATCAACGGAGACTTCCGCACGTTCCAGGCACGATCGTCTATCCATTCCGGGGGGACCTGGTGAAGTCCTATCCGGACCTCTTTCAGGCCTGGAGGCGCGCCAACGGGAAACCGCCAGCGCAGCTTCAGGTGGACACGATCAAACCAATGCCTGCACCGCAGGGCAACCACTGCATTCTGGCAAACGGGCACATGGATCCTGACGGAAAAGGGATGCAGACATTCAGCGATTACATGTGCGCCTTCGATCCCGGAAACTATGGCGCATACATCGTCACGCTCAGTCACATGCTGGTTTCCAATACCCTCGCCGAGCAGGAACATAACACCCTGACCGCAATCATAGACAGTTGGAAGGTCAATCAGGAAGTGATCAACCAGCAGACGGCAGCGGCCAGTCAGCAAATGGCTGCCAACACCCAGGCATTAATCCAGCAGAGCCAGCAGTACGTAAACCATATACACCAGATCGGGGCGGACGCCACCGCGCGAATGAACGCTGCACAACAGGCCCACGACATGCAGAACCAAGCCTTTGAGCAACACGAGGACGCCATATCCCGCAACGGCCAAGCCTTTAGCAACTATCTGCTGGATCAAACCGTAGTTCAAGACAACAACATGTACAACAACGGCACTATCGGCCACGGTACGCTCTGGAACTCTACCGCCGACGCATTGGTGAAGGCCGATCCCAATCGATTTGAGATCGTGCAAACTCCCAATTTCTGGAAAGGCATCGACTACTAACGCAGGGGTGTGATGGATGTCTCACAGCCACTCAGTGGGAGGGGACACTCTCGCGATCGTGGTGACGGTGAGATTTGATGAGGAACATGAAGGGGATCATCGCAAGGCAAACGACGCCGAGAAGCCAGAACACATCGATGAAAGCCAGCATGGCAGCTTGACGCTGAAGTTCTCCGTAAAGGACTGCACTCGCTTGCTGCGCAGCGTACGCCGCATTTGAACCTTTCTCCTGAAGGCCGGCAGCAAGCCCATGGAGGGCCGCGAGATAGCGTGAATTGAGCGGCGTCATGTGAGAAACGAGGTCGACCTGATGTTTTTGCGTGAGGCGTGCCTGAATAGTGGTGACCATTGAGATGCCCACGCTGCCCCCAATATTGCGCGCTAAATTGATCAAGCCCGTGGCGCTGTTCATCTTTTCCTTGGAGACGAAGGAAAACGCCACCACGTTGATGGGCACGAAGAGGAACCCAAGGCCGCCGCGAGAAATCATCCAAACATAGACAAAGGTCCAGAAATCGGTCGTCAGATTAATATAGGCGAGTTGAAACATCCCGAACGACAGAACCAGCAAGCCAAAAATGACCAGCCAACGCGGTTGGTACCGTGCCAGCAGCCAACCCACCAGCGGAAGTGAAAGCAGCGTAACAACCGCCCCGGGAGAGAGCACCAAACCACTGAGTTCGGCTGTATAGCCAACCAGCGTCTGCAAGAGTACAGGCAGCAAAACGGTGCTGCCGTATAACACCACGCCCAACAAAAACATCAGCAACGTAGCGGTCGCGTAGTTACGGTCCTTGAATAGACGCAATTCGACGACGGGATCTTTCTGCCGAAGTTCCCATACGATCGCTCCAAGCAGCCCAACGGCACAAGCAACTGTGCACCACACAATGAAACGAGAACCAAACCAGTCGTCGCGCTGCCCCTTATCGAGAACAACCTGCAGGAACCCCAAACCCACACTCAGCAGGCCGAGGCCGATGTAGTCAATCCGCACGCGATGGCTATTTTCGTTCTTCGTGACGTGCGCCGGGTCGTGGATCAACGTCGAGGTAAGAAAAATGGAGAACAAACCCACAGGAATATTGATAAAGAAAATCCATCGCCAGGAATAGTTATCCGTGAGCCAACCGCCCAATGTGGGCCCAACGATGGGAGCAACTACCACTCCCATCCCATAAACCGCCATGGCCATACCCTGCTTCGAGCGCGGAAAACTTTCCACGAGGATAGCTTGCGAGACCGGCTGCAAACCCCCGCCGCCCGCTCCTTGCAGCACTCGGAAAAACACCAGCAAAGGCAGGCTGGTCGCCACGCCGCAGAGAAGCGAACTGATGATGAAGATAAGCACGCACGACATGTAAAAATTCTTGCGGCCGAATAGCTTGGAGAACCAGCCGGTCAGCGGAAGAACGATGGCGTTGGAAACCAGATACGAGGTGAGCACCCAGGTGCTTTCGTCGACTCCTGCCGACAAACTACCGGCGATGTGCGGCAAGGCGACGTTCGCAATGCTGGTGTCCAGCACCTCCATGAACGTAGCGAGCATCACCGTAAAAGCGATCAGCCAGGGATTTACACCGGGGCGGGTGAAGTCCGTGACGGGCAGAGCCTGAGATTGAGCCAGCGTGCTCATCGGCAGCAGCGAGCGGTGACCGAAGTCGGCGGGAGCGAAGGTTTATCGAACGAAATAAAACGGTTGCGTCGGAACGGTCACCTAAGCAGGATAGCGCCAGGGAAGCAAGTGGAACAGTGGCGTGCGTCACACCGCCAGATCGCACGAATTGGGCGCTACCTACGAGTCACCAACTACTTCGGTGGGAAGAGCGATAGGAATTCTGGATCGCTATGCAGAGAGATAAGGTCGGGATCCTGGCGAGGCCAATCGGCGTTGGCATATCCAGCCGCGAGAGAACGCCGTAACAGGGCGAGAGCTTCCGCCTTTTTGTCCAGCACGGCGTAGGTGCAGGCGGCATTGTAGAGGATGTTGGAATCGTTGGGACGAAGCGCCACCGTCATTTCTAGATGCCTCACAGCATCATCAATTCGGCCCATATTGGCGTAATCGGCGGCGAGCAGGCTTCGCGCGCGAACATCTTCGGGAACGATTTCGAGTTGGTGTTCCAGAGTGCGCATTTCCATTTCGCGGTAACGTTTGAGCTCATTAACGCGCCCAAGGCGTTCGAGCGCATTCACAATGGGGACGAATACGTTGTAGTCATCGCCATTCGCTTCCATCGCTTTTTCAGCCAAATCCGCCGCTTCCTGGAACCGGCCCGAAGCGAAGTACACACGTCCCAAAACGTTGTAGACCCCTTCGCAATCTGGCTTCAGCGCAATCGCACGCTTCGCAAACTCGATGGCTTCCTCGTGCTTGCGCTGCGAATACGAGATGCGCGCGCGCGCCACCAGCGCCTCAGCGAGATTGGGATCCAGTTGAAGAGCCTTGTTGCAGGCCTGATCGCCTCGCTCCACCCATTTGGGATTGTGTTCGCGGATTTCATGAATGACCGCGCAAATATAGGCAATGCCGGCGTGCGCGAGGGCGAAACTCGGGTCCAGCTTGATGGCTTGCTCATACATCTGCAGCGCAAATTCCAGGCTCTCGCGGCGGGCATAACTTCGACCGCGAAGAAAATAGTCGTAAGCCACAGAATTTTGGGTGGGCTTGGAGGCGATCTTCTGCTCCTCCTGCGGGGAAAGGTTGATGCGAAAGGCTTGCGCGATGCTGCGTGCGATTTCGTCTTGCACTTCGAACACGTCATCCATTTCGCGGTCGAAGCGCTGCGCCCATAGTGCGTGGCCTGTGCGGGTTTCGACGAGTTGCGCGGTGATGCGCAAGCGGTTGCCGGAACGACGGAGGCTCCCGCCAAGGACATACGCCGCGTTCAGTTCGCGGCCAACCTGAGGTGCGGTGACGGGCTTGTCTCGATAAGGCAGCAGCGCCGGGCGGGGAAACACTTTCAGATTCTTTATGTTCGCCAGCTCGGTGATGATGTCTTCGGTCATGCCATCGCGGAGATATTCGTCTTCCTTGGCGCTGCTGAGATTTTCAAAATAGAGAACCGCGACGGAATTTTCGGAGCGACTCACGGAGGCTGGGGAAGGAGCAACATAGGAAGCGGTTCTGCCAGAAAGAGCGCGCTTCCCGGAATCCAGGTCGCGTTTCAGACGCTTGAGGTCGGCGCGAAGCTCGGCCGCGGACTGGTAGCGCAGATCGCGGTCTTTTTCGAGCGCTTTGAAAATAATGGCGTCCAGCGACTCCGGCAATTCCCGATTCAGCGAGGCGGCGGGCGGGGGATTGCTGTTAAAAATGGCATCGAAGATGACTGCCGAGGTTTGTCCACGGAAAGGTTGTGATCCGGTGACCATCTCATACAGGACCGAGCCAAAGGAGAATAAATCAGAGCGGGGATCGAGTGGATCGCCGCGCGCCTGCTCCGGAGACATGTACGCGATCGTGCCCATGGAAGTGCCCGGCGTGGTCAACGTCTCGTCGTGTACCGGAGTACTCTTATTTGTAGAATCGGACGGCTCGGTCTCCGGAGAGACAGCGAGGACTTGGGATAGCTTGGCAAGCCCGAAATCCAAAATCTTGGCCTGGCCCGTGCGTGTGACAAAGATGTTAGCGGGCTTAATGTCGCGGTGGGTGATGCCTCGAGCATGGGCGTGGTCGAGTCCGTCGGCAACTTGTACCGCAATGTCCAGCACCCGGTCCGCGCGCATGGGAGTTCCTGAAATCAGGTGCTTCAGCGTTTCGCCTTCGAGGAATTCCATCACGATGAAAGGATGGCCCTCGGCATTTTCCCCGATTTCGTGAACCGTGCAGATATGCGGGTGGTTGAGCGAAGCAGCGAAGCGAGCTTCACGCAAAAAGCGATCGAGGGAAAGCTTATCGAGTAGCGCCTGGGCCGAAAGAAATTTCAGAGCCACGCAGCGGTCTAGAACGGTGTCTCGCGCGGAATAGACCACACCCATCCCACCGCCTCCGAGCTTCTGGAGAATCTGGTAGTGAGAGATGGTCTGACCAATCATTTCGAACGAACGCCTAAACCAGGCTCAACGAGGATATTGAGAATTGCATGCAGTGTCAAAGAATCACTAAACCGGGCGGAAATGCCGGTCAGCGACCACGGGAATGCTACGTAACGTAGCGGCCTAAACAACCCGCCGGATATCAGGCATCCACCTTTTTTGACGCTGAGGGGCTGCTTTCCTTAGCATGAGGAACCCAAGCACAAACAGAATTCCGACAAGCGACCCTATCAAAAGAAGTTGATACATAAGACCGCCTTATTTTGCATTCAGGATAGGACGATCCCACGAAATCGCCCGGCTATACCTACAATAGAGCGAGCTTCGCGCGGCGCGAGCGACTATTTGGGGTCGTGTTATGGGCTTGTAAACACGGCCAGGATTGACGGGATTTATGCACAAGCCGCTGTGAATTTGCGGATGACTAAACAAGTAATTCTATAAACTTGGGCTTGACGTATGGCGAATGAAAGGCGAACATTTCCATGACTGCCTCGGGCCAGCAGCAGGATATGACCGCAGACAAATTCTCCATAACGTTGAAGCGGTATTGGGGCTATGACGGCTTCCGCCCCCGGCAGGAAGAAGTCGTGCGTGGTTTGGCATCTGGACGCGATGTCTGCGTGGTCATGCCTACAGGTGGCGGCAAGTCTCTGTGCTACCAATTGCCGGCGGTGCTGGACGAACGGCGCACGGCTGTGGTGATCTCACCACTGATTGCGCTCATGCAAGACCAAGTTGCGCAATTACGGCAAATGGGCATTCCCGCCGTGTTTCTGAACAGCGCCGTGGTGGAGGCCGACCGACACGAGGTGAAGAAAAAAGCCACCGACGGGGAGTATCGGTTGATTTATGTTTCGCCCGAGCGCGCAGTAATGGAAGGCACGGCCGAGTGGCTACGGAAAGTGCCGGTATCGTTTTTCGCCATCGATGAGGCGCATTGCATTTCGGAGTGGGGCCACGATTTCCGGCCGGAGTATCGCCAGTTGAGCAAACTGCGGGCGATGTTTCCAGAGCAGGCTATCGCCGCGTTCACCGCTAGCGCCACGCAGCAGGTGCGCCACGATATTGTGCAGCAACTGCGACTGAAGGATCCGCTGAAGTCCGTGTCCAGCTTTCGCCGCGAGAACCTTCGCTATTTTGTAACGGAATGCAAAGGCCGGATGCAGGATGAGTTGCTTCTGGAAGCTGTCCGGCGGGTCAAACAGGGAAACGTGATTGTGTACTCGCCCACCGTGGCCCGCGTCGGTGAAATCATCGACATGCTTGGAGAAAACGGAATTGCCGCGGTTGGTTATCACGGGCAAATGGATAGCAGCACCCGGCGCGAGAATCAGGAAAAGTGGATGACGGAAGAGGCCCGAGTGTTGGTGGGCACGATTGCGTTTGGGTTGGGAATCAACAAACCCAATGTTCGCGCCGTGGTGCGCCTCGGACTGCCAGACAGCATCGAACAGCTCTATCAGGAAACCGGCCGCGCGGGCAGAGATGGATTGCCGGCCGACTGCTATCTCCTATGGGAGAAGAAAGACAACGGGCTGCGAGCGTTTTTCATTAACCAGATCGGCGACTATGAAGAGAAAGAAAGAGCGTGGGGCCGCTACCATTTGATGCAAGGATTTGTGAACGGCAAGCAATGCCGCCAGAAACAGATCTGCGAGTATTTTGGCGAAACCGTGAAGTGGCAGGGATGCGGAGTCTGCGATGTTTGTGGGGGCTTGCCATCCTGGATGCGAGTAGCGCGCAAACCAAAGAAAGAAAATGGAAGAGAAGTCCAAGCAGCGCAATCGAGGAAGTGCGATTTGAGAGGGCCGCTGCGACTGGGGCGCCCAGCATCCCCGTGAATGAGGAGTTGCGCGAGTTTCTGCGGGAATGGAGAAGAACAACCGCGCGAGAAAAGATGATCGCAGCGTTCATCGTGCTGCATGACACCACTTTGGATGAACTGTGCCAGAAGAAGCCAAAAACCATGCGTGAACTGCGCCAGATCTCCGGTATGGGAGAAAAAAAGTGCGAGATGTACGGCGAAGAAATCCTCCGACTGTTCCCACGATTTGAAAACGGAGAGCGGGCCAGCGAGCAATCTCGTGCCAAGCCACCGAACGCTTCGCTCGAAACTCTGGAACTGCTGCAGCAGGGCCACAGCTTTGAGGAGATTGCACAGATTCGCGGGAGAAAAGTGACGTCGGTGGTTGCCCTGGTGGCCGATCTAATCGAAAAAGGTGAAGTGGGATTCCAGCAACAATGGATGTCGGTGGGCCGGCACCAGCAGATTCGCGAAGCGTGCGCACGCGTAGGGCTGGAGTGGATGAAGCCCATCAAGGGAGCCCTGCCAAACGAGGTAACCTTCGACGAAATCCGCCTGGTCCTCGCGGAAATGAGACGAGAGAAAACAGCTCAGGAAGAGGTGCATCTGTAGGGGTCCAGCACTGCTGGATCCGACGTCCTCATCAACATCAACACGAAGACAGCGGAGCCATCTCTATTTCAGAGGAGCGTGGCCGTCGAAACGGGCGGCGGAGCCCAGTTCTTCCTCGATGCGCAGCAGTTGGTTGTACTTGGAGATGCGATCCGTGCGCGAGGCAGAACCAGTCTTGATCTGACCGGCGGCGGTGGCCACGGCCAGGTCGGCGATGAAAGTGTCCTCCGATTCACCTGAGCGGTGAGAAATGACGGATTTGTATCCGGCTTTACGTGCCAATTCAATCGCGTCAATGGTTTCGATGACGGTGCCAATCTGATTCAGTTTGATGAGGATGGCGTTGCCAATGCCCTCGTTGATGCCACGTGAGAGTCGTTCAGTGTTCGTAACGAAGATGTCGTCGCCGACGAGTTGAAGTTTTTTCTTGGAGGTTTTCGAGCCGATGGATTGCGTGAGCACTTTCCAACCAGACCAGTCGTCTTCGGCCATACCGTCTTCCAGCGACACGATAGGATATTTTTCCACCCATTTGGTCCAATAGTCCGCCATTTCCAGGGACGAATGCGTGGACTTGTCTGATTTCTTGAAGACGTATTTACCGCTGGCCTTGTCGAAAAACTCACTAGCAGCCGGGTCAAGCGCAATAGCGACCTGTTCCCCGGGTTTGTAGCCAGCCGCTCCTATGGCTTCCAGAACAATCTGGATGGCTTCCTCGTTGGATTTGCAACTCGGCGCGAACCCGCCTTCATCACCGACGGCCGTGGAGTAGCCGTGCTTCTTCAGCGCCGATTTCAGGGAATGAAACACTTCCACGCCCCAGCGCAGCGCTTCGGAAAAAGTCGGAGCGCCCACGGGCATGGCCATGAATTCCTGGAAGTCGACGGAACTGTCCGCATGAGCGCCGCCATTGAGAATGTTCATCATGGGAACAGGCAGGAGATTGGCGGAGTGATCGGTAGAATAGCGCGCCAGATACTTGTAGAGCGGTTCCTTGGCAGCCACCGCAGCGGCGCGAGCAGCACCCATTGAAACGGCGAGGATGGCGTTAGCGCCAAGGCGCGATTTCGTGGGCGTGCCATCCAGCAAAATCATTTTGTGATCGAGGGCGCGCTGGTCGGCAGCATCGGAACCGACGACGGACTTAGCGATCTCCGAATTGACATTGGCTACGGCCTTGAGCACGCCCTTGCCAAGATATTTGGATTTGTCGCCGTCTCTGAGTTCGAGCGCCTCGTGCTCGCCCGTGGAAGCGCCAGAGGGAACGATAGCGCGGCCAAACGCACCTGATTCGAGAGTAACTTCGGCTTCGACAGTGGGATTGCCGCGTGAATCGAGCACCTGGCGGGCATGGACGCGGGTGATTTTGGTGGACATGGTAGTTGGTTCTCCTGTGTGGTTTACAGAAGGCAAATTGTAGCAGAGGAGGGCGAAACATCACGTGACGGGCGACACGTTTGCGACCCCGAGTTAAAGACCGAAGATTACGGAGACGTTATTTTTACTCTACTTTGCCGTTGGCTCCTTTGGGAGAGCAAAGGCTACGTACACGCCACCCGATTTGGCTTTAAAGTCCCTGCCGCCTCCGGCTGCAATGACGATGTACTGGCGGCCATCCACGGAATACGTGGCGGGTGTAGCATTCCCCGCGAACGGAAGTGTGGTCTCCCAGAGCAACTCACCGGTGGATTTGTCGAAGGCGCGGAATTTCTTGTCGTAGTTCGTGGCCCCAATGAAAAGCAATCCGCCCGCAGTGACGATAGGCCCGCCGTAATTCTGCGAACCGGTATTCTTCATGCCTTGTGCCACCAGTTCCGGGTATTCGCCGAACGGAATCTTCCAGACATATTCGCCGGTATTGAGGTCGATGGCATTCAGCGTGCCCCAAGGAGGCTCAACTGCGGGGTAACCGTCAGGATCGAGAAAGCGCCTGTAACCGGTAAGGTGATACTTCATCGCCGGCAAGAGTGGGCCCGTGGTGGTCAGGTCTCTATCTTTTCCGGTCGCCAGAAAATTCATCAGGGCATCCAGTTGTTCCTCGGAAAGGTTCGGGAAACCAGGCATCCGCCCTTTGCCTTCCATGATAGTGGTGGCGATCTGATGTTGAGACAGCCGGTCGGCCACGCCGATAAGCGAAGGAATGGCCGGCGGCGAACCGGCGAGATTTTCCCCGTGACACATGCCGCACTGGCCCAGATAAATTCCCTTCGCGCTTTTCTGGGCCGTGGTTTCCGCCAGGGCTCCGGTCCAGACAATGTCATTGGCATTTACATAAAGGATGGCGGTATCCGGGTCGACCGCGGAGCCACCCCATTCCGCCCCGCCATCAAATCCAGGAAAGACGACGGTGTCTTTTCCCACACTGAAGGGAACAAACTGACCTTGATTACGAAAGGTCTTGAATCTTTCGAGCGCCCATTGGTGTATTTCGGGCGTGCGTTTGGTCAGCATATCTTCGGTGAGGGTCTGGCGGGCGAATGGCGCTGGCTTTACGGGGAGGCCCTGTTGGCGGGCCGTAACCTCGCCGGGCAAGGAACTCTTTGGGTAGTCGCGATACTCGATGGGAAAAAGAGGCTGGCCGGTCAAACGGTCAAATAGAAAAACGTATCCTTGCTTCGACGGTTGCGCCACGGCATCGATGGATTTGCCGTCATGGCGGACGGTGACAAGCACCGGAGGCGACGGGAAATCGCGGTCCCACAGATCATGGCGCACACCCTGAAAGTGCCAGAGGCGCTGGCCGGTCTCGGCATTCAACGCGATAAGACAATTCGCAAAAAGATCATCACCAATGCGGTCAGGCCCATAGAAATCGAATGCAGCAGAGCCGGTGGGGACATACAGGATGCCGCGAACGACATCGACGGACATGCCCGCCCAGTTGTTCGCGGAGCCGCTGGTTTTCCAGGCATCTTTGGGCCAGGTGTCATACCCAAACTCACCGGGGTGCGGGATCGTGTGAAACACCCACCGGAGTTTGCCCGAACGAGCATCGAAAGCGCGAACATCTCCGGGCGGTGCCGGTAGCGATTCGGGATTGCGCCCACCCACGATAAAAAGATCCTTGTACACGATCGGGGGAGTGGTAAGAACCACAAATTGCGCGGACGCGGGTTCGCGGCCAAGGCCTTCGCGGAGATCGATGCGGCCGTTCTGGCCGAAAGAAGGGATAGGGTTGCCAGTCGCGGCGTCCAGAGCGTAAACGAAGTTCATCACACCGGTAAGTATGCGTTTGTCGTGGCCATCACTCCAATAAGCCAGGCCGCGATCTGGCTGGGTCCCACGAATGCCAGAGTCAAATTTCCAGAGAAGTTTTCCCGTGGCGGCGTTCAAGGCAAAAATTTTCTGGGTGGGAGTGATGCCGTATAACACACCGTCAACAATAATGGGGCTCGTTTGTAGGCCGCCGGTTTCACCGGAATCAAAACTCCAGGCGAGTTGTAGACTCTTGACGTTAGCGCGATTGATCTGCACGAGCGGCGAATAGTGGGTGCTGCCGGCCGAGCCGCCGTAAACCGGCCAATCCCGCTGTTCCTGCTGTTCCTGAGCAAGCGAGGGATTCGCCACACAGAAAACTACCAGATGAAAAAACAGAGCGAAACGATGCGCAGTGCGGCCTCGCACGAATGAAACAAGATCAACTGCAGCTGGAGAAATCCCGCTCACTGAGATTCCGGCTCTTCGATCAGGGATTCCTGGCGCACGACGACCACGATGCCAGAAGGAGTTACATGGAAACGGCGGCGGTCCGCTTCGATGTCAAAGCCGATTTCAGTATGCTCCGGAAGGCTGACATGGCGGTCGATGATAGCGCGGCAAATCTTGGAATGACGGCCAATGTTGACGTGGTTGTAGATGATGGACGCGGTTATTTCGCAGAAACTATTCACACGCACGTCGTAGCCAATCACGCAGTTCTGCACCCTTCCGCCGGATAGGATCGAACCGCCCCCGACGATGGAATCAAGAGCGACACCCATGCGGTCTTCGTCGGCAAAGACGAACTTGGCGGGAGGATACTGCTGCTGCCAAGTCCGCAAGGGCCAGTGTTTGTCGTAGAGGTTAAAGACCGGCGAAACGCTGACGAGGTCCATGTTCGCCTCGTAATAGGCGTCAAGGGTGCCCACATCCCGCCAATACAAGGATTCCTTGCTGTTTTCATCCACAAAGTTATACGCAAAGACGCGATGCTTGGAAATGATGCGGGGAAGGATGTCCTTCCCGAAGTCGTGGGCGGACTTGGGATCTTCAGAATCCGCAAGGAGCACAGGAATCAAGAGTTGGGTGTTGAAAATATAGACGCCCATGGACGCGTTGCAGTGCGTACGCTTGTGGGGAGAAGGTTTGGGCGCGGCAGGCTTTTCCTCGAATCCCTGGATCCGCCAGTGTTTGTCCGTCTCAAGTACTCCAAGTTGCTTAGCAGCTTCTGTCACAGGGATTTCTATGGTAGCGACGGTGACGTCGGCGGCGGAATCAATGTGCTGCTGAAGCATTTTGGCGTAATTCATCTTGTAGATGTGGTCGCCGGACAGAATGAAGACAAACTTCGAGCGCTCGCTCCCAATCGAATAGATATTCTGGTAAACGGCGTCGGCGGTTCCCTGATACCACTGCTGGGAGACGCGCATCTGTGGGGGAAGCACTTCGATAAACTCACCCAATCCCATCAGCGGTGACCATCCGGCGCGCACGTGGCGCGAAAGGCTGAGCGCCTTGTACTGCGTGAGGGTGAAGACGCGTCGAAGGCCAGAATTGACGCAGTTGGAGAGAGTGATGTCAATGATGCGGTAGAGCGCGCCAAACGGTACGGCAGGCTTGGCGCGGTCGCGGGTGAGCGGCCAGAGACGTTCGCCCTGTCCGCCGGCAAGTAGGACGCCAATGGCATCGCGCATGTCGGGCATGAGAATCGGCTCCCGAGGCAGGAAGTATGAAGCAACCCAGTGTACCAGCCTATGCAAGCGAATGGAGACAAAGAGAAGTACAGTGGAATACCGAGAAGGGTTAGGCTCAGAGCAAGAGTAACTCGAGAGATAACAAATCCAAGCGATACCCCGGGCGACAGAAAGAAAGCTTGACTTGCAACGAGGGAATTGACTACAAGAAGCCAGCTACCCCGTGAGATAATGTACTCAGGCGTAGCGTCGCTGCTGGTGGTAGACGCTACAAGCAACCAATCCGAACCGGAATAGAGGTGAAGTTCATTGGCAGAGGTAATTATTCAAGAGAGTGAGTCTCTTGAGAATGCACTGCGGCGCTTTAAGCGCAAGGTGCAGCAGGAAGACATCATCAAGGAAATAAAGAAGCACAGCTTCTACATGAAGCCCGGTGAGAAGCGCCGGGCAAAAGAAGCGCTTTCGCGGAAGCGACTGCGCAAGAAGCAGCGTCGCGAGCAGGACTAAGCTACTGCGCGAGACGCGGCTCGGCGCCGCACTTCCGGGATCAGGCCCCAGTCAGGCAGAGATGTTGGGAATTCGTTCAGGTTCTTCGCCCGCCGGCCCAAAAGACCTGCGCCCGGTGACCCCGGAGCATGGGTCTAGCTTTCAGTCCAGGCCCATGGTGAAAGACGAGCCCGTCCACCCTGCCCGAGAGGGGTCCAGGGGGAGCGGGTCATGGAATTCCACGATAAGGTCCTGAAATGTTCGGAGTGTGGCGCCGAGTTTGTATTCACTGCCGGCGAACAGATGTTCTTCGCCGACAAAGGTTTCAAGAACGAGCCAAAACGGTGCAAAGCCTGCAAGGCCAAACGAGCCGAAACCGGGGGCGGGGGAGGTGGCGGCGGGCAAATGCGATCCGAAACCAAGACAACGTGCTCGCAATGTGGCAAAGAAACAACAGTCCCCTTTAAGCCAACGCAGGGCCGGCCGGTGTTCTGCAGGGAGTGCTTCCAGGCCAGAAGGTCGATGGGAGCCGCGTAAAAAAAGAAAGAAAGATTGATTGGGAAGGATTGGGAGGGCTATCGGAGTCGATGGCCCTTTTTTATTTTACGGGGTGAGTTGTGAGCCAGGACTCAACCTGCGCGAGGGCTTCCGGCATATTCCGGCGACCGTAGCCAAACCGAATATGACGAGGTTCATCGTAAACCGTACCGGGGAGCAGGAGTACACCCGCCTGTTGAACGAGTTGCTCACAGAAGGCATGGACGTCCTGTTGCGGCTTATAGCGAGCGAATCCGATGGTGCTGGCATTCGGAGCCGTCCACTCGAACAGTTCAGTGTGGTGCGCGAAAAATGCGGAGAGCTGCGGAAGATTGTAGAGAACAATCTGCAGATTGCGATCGATGAACTTCTGACGATGGCGGAAAGCCAAGGCGGTCAGGAATTCGCTCGGGGCGCTGGAACAGATGGTGGTGTAGTGTTTGAGCGAGACGATCTTTTGCAGAAATGCGCCGTCGCGGCAGGCCAACCATCCCAGGCGCAGGCCTGGCAGGCCGTAGGTTTTGCTGACAGAACCGAGGCTGAGAGCGCGTTCATAGAAATCGCATGCGGCAGGCAAGCGGACGCCGGGATCGTGTTCCAGTTCCCGGTAAACCTCGTCGCAGAAAACGTAAATACCATGCAGCGCGGCGAGTTCCAGAACTCGGCGAAAGATCTGCGGACGCATGAGCAAGCCGGTGGGGTTGTGGGGAGTATTGATATAGATTGCGCGGGTGTTCGGACGAATCAGCTTCTCGAGAGCCGAGAAATCGTGAGCCCAGCCATTCTCCGGCTTGCGATGCCACTCGCTGACCGTAGCACCGGTGCTCTTCGGAATTGTCAACGCACTCTCGTAACAGGGCGTTTCCACGATGGCGTGGTCGCTGGGCGTAAGGAGCGCGTGGTAGAAGAGGAAGATGGCCTCTTCGGCGGCGGAAGCAACCACCAACTGGTCAGGATGAATCTGCTGGTAGATGGTGGCGAGAACTTCGCGGAGCCAAGGCGCGCCGGGCGATTCCGTGTAGCCACACCAATGTTTCAGGAACGCATCGTGGGCACCCGGCTCAAGAGCGAGTAGCTCCTCGATAGTCTGCGACTCGGCATCCGAGGAGGACAGCAAGTACTTTGCAGAAAATTCATGCTTGCCCATGTACTCTTCGATCCGGAATGGTGTGATTTGCATGAACAGGAGTTTGCCAAGGGCGGAGGGCGAGCGTCTAGAACCAAATTGACTGCGGGTGGCCGCTAGAGGGATGTGTTTTGAGGGATGACGGAGTATGATACTGGCTCCGAAGTCCCCTGTAGCGATCACGCTATCCGGAGGGCCACGCATGGCTCACCGCTTCACCATCGGTGTCGAAGAGGAATTCCAAATTATTGATCCAGAGACGCTGGAGTTGCGCTCGCACGTGGTGCAACTTCTGTCGGCCGCGGCCTCGCGCGGGCTCGGCGACCAGGTCAAGCAAGAAATGCACCAATCGATCGTCGAAACGGGGACAAAGATCTGCGAGAACGTCAACGAATTGTGGCTGGAAATGCACCGGACGCGAAGTGAACTGGTGTCTGCCGCGGAAAGCACGGGCCTGCAAGTCGCCGCCGCTGGAACGCACCCTTTTTCAAGCTGGATCGACCAGGTGATTTCCCCAGGTGAGCGCTATCAGAACATTGTGGAGGAAATGGGACAGCTCGCGCGATCGCTGCTAATTTTCGGGATGCACATTCACGTGGCCATGCCGGACAAGCAAACCACCATCGACATCATGAACATGGTGCGCTATTTCGTGCCACACCTGCTGGCGCTTTCGACAAGCTCGCCGTTTTGGATGGGAAGAAACACCGGGCTGAAATCGTTTCGAACAACGGTTTTCCGGCGCTTTCCGCGGACAGGGATTCCCGAACAGTTCGATTCCTGGAGCGCCTACGAGCATTACGTGAATCTGCTGATCCGGTTGAATTGCATCGATAACGGAAAAAAAATCTGGTGGGACGTCCGGCCACACCCGACGTATGGAACACTGGAGTTTCGTATGTTTGATACCACGACGAAAGTGGAGGAAGCCGTGGCGATTGCCGCGCTGACTCAAGCGATTGTCGTGAAACTGCACCGACTGTACACGGGCAATATGGGCTGGCGAATGTATCACCGCGCGCTGATCGAAGAAAACAAATGGAGAGCGTCGCGCTATGGTATCGAAGGCAAGATGATCGATTTCGGGAAGGAAGAAGAAGTCCCTATGCGAGATTTGATTCCCGAACTGTTAGAGCTCGTGGACGATGTGCTGGACGACCTGGGTAGCCGCAGCGCGGTAGAATACATTCATACCATCTTGAACGAAGGCACGAGCGCGGAGCGCCAGGTGCGCGTATATCAACAAACCGGCGACCTGAAAGAAGTGGTCAAGCACCTGGTGAGGGAAACGCGTGCGAGCGCAATGGAAAGTCAGTCCAACTCCGCAGGCGCGATGCACTAAAATCATTTCTTTGGGCCGCGAGCAAAGAGGGAGGAAACCATGGTGAAGGTGGGATTGTTGTGCGGACGAGAATTCAGTTTTCCTCCGGCGTTTCTGGAACACGTGAACAAGTTGGGTCAGAGAGACGGTGTGACCGCCGAGCTAGTGAAACTGGGCGGAACGAAGATGGGAGAAGCGGCGGAATACCGGGTGATCGTGGACCGTATCTCCCACGAGGTAGAATATTACCGTGGGTACTTGAAGCACGCGGTGTTGCAGGGAACCTACGTAATCAACAATCCGTTCTGGTGGACCGCGGACGACAAGTTTTTCAATTACGCACTCGCCGCGAAACTCGGATTAGCCATTCCAAAAACAGTACTGCTGCCGCAGAAAGGCTATCCCGCCGACGTGGATATCAACTCGGAATCGCTGCGCAACCTGAAATATCCGATCGATTGGGTAGCCCTGCTGGACTACGTGGGCAGGCCGGCGATATTGAAGCCGTTTTCTGGTGGCGGGTGGAAGCACGTCTACAAGGTGAATAACGAAGAAGAATTGCTACAGGCCTATGACCAGACGTCACCGTATTGCATGACGCTGCAAGAGTTCATCGATTTCGAGCAGTATGTGAGGTGTTTCACCTTCGGCAAATCCGATATTTTGCCGGTGGCGTATGACCCGAAGGAGCGCCGCTATCTGGTGGAGCACAATTACCTCAAGCCGGAGTTGGGCACGCGGGTGGTGAAAGACGCGCAAACCATCAACCTGGCGCTGGGTTACGAAATGAACACCATCGAGTTTGCGATTAAGGATGGTGTGCCGTACGCGATCGACTTCTTGAACCCGGCGCCGGACTTCGAGCGCGACCGCATCACGGAATTCTATTTTGAGCACGTCGTGGAGAGGATGGCGCGCTTAGTGATCGACCGCGCACTGCACGGCAACGTGGCCAATGCCTGGCCGCGCTGGGAAGAAATGCTCGGCATTGGCGCGCCAGCAGGATTTACAGGTGCTCCGCGCACTGTCCAGAGCGCACAAGCAGCGCCTGGTGCGCCTTCGGCAAGTGTTCACCGATGAGAACCGCAAAACCACGAGCCACCGGGAACCCGGATCCAGTTGAGTATTGGGATGAGTTGCTTCGCCCGCTGGTCAAAAAATCTTCGGAACTAGCGAAACACTTCCTGGAAGAAGTGCGCGCCGCAAACTTGACATTCGGCAACCGGGTGCACTGTCCGTTTTTGCGGCCGGTATTCCTCTCCCCACAAGACGAAGAACGCGTACGTAAAGTGGCAGAGACTATCGCCGCGATTGCGGAACGGTTGACGAGCGCGGCGCTGGAAGATACTTCACTTTTCGAACAATTTCATCTGCGCCCCGAAGAAGAGCGGTTGGCGCGCATGAATGGCGGCTATGCTCCGGCAAGCGCCGCATCACGCCTGGACGCGTTCTTGCTGCCCGAATCGCTGAAATTCACCGAATACAACGGCGAATCGCCGGCGGGTGCGGGCTATTCGGAATCGCTTTCGGACATTTTCCGCAGACTGCCGATGATGGAGGAATTCAAGAAGCGTTTTGAAGTGCACAGCTACCCACTGACGGCCAAATTGCTAGACGCTCTTGTGACGACCTACGTGGATTGGGGCGGAAAATCGAAACGGCCGCAAATAGCGATCGTGGATTGGAAAGAAGTGCCCACCTGGAGCGAATTTGAGATTCTTAAGGACCGCTTCGAAAGGTTGGGCATTCCCGTGGAGTTGGCCGA
>Ga0074045_10000578_pt1 | contig 35599 bp, 28 predicted proteins | sample BogForMeECP23OM2_FD_94442 | JGI IMG/M metagenome (GOLD analysis project Ga0074045, IMG submission 94442) | Bog forest soil microbial communities from Calvert Island, British Columbia, Canada - Bog Forest MetaG ECP23OM2 | ecosystem: Environmental > Terrestrial > Soil > Wetlands ...
ACAGCTCCGTGGGCCTGGTCAACCGCACTGTCCGAGATGTGTTCTAAGAAGGGCAGTTCTCAACAGCGGGCCGTCGTAGGGGCGGCCCGCTTTTTCTTTCCGGCAGCGACAATCGTTCGCTGTTCGCGATTCTTCGACATTGCTCCACGAAACGTGTAGGATGCTCGCGTTCCATCCACCTGCACTCGGGGCCTCACTAAACAATCAAGAACTTGAGCTCGCAAGCCAAGCGACCGTGGGGCGCTTGTGCGGTTTGAAGTGCGGGAAAACTGATAACGGAAGAGAGGACACAATGAAGCGCAATCAGCTGCTGTCAGCTGTTGGGATCATGTTGTTCGTAGTGTGCTCGCTAGCCGCCCAGGAAAAGGGCAATCTGGCGAGCATCGAGTTTCAGAAAGTGAAGGGTTCAAACGTGCCGCAGTACGAGGCGGGACGCAAGCAAAAAGCGGCGTGGCACAAGCAGCAGAACGATCCGCTGCCGTTGCTGGTATGGGAGACGATGAGCGGGGACAATACGGGAACGTTCCTGGTAGGCCACTTCGGCCAGCATTGGGCGGACTACGACAAACCAGTGGTTAGCGACGAGGCGGATCTGGCGGAGTTCCAGAAGGTTGTGGGGAACTACGTGGAATCGGTCACGACTCGCTACTACGAATTCATGCCCAAGGTGAGTAATGCCAGCGGGGACGACACGCCGTCCAAGTTCTCGGAGATCTTCATCTATGAGGTGCACTCCGGGAAAGACTCGGATTTTCGCTCGGGCATTGAACGGGTTCACGACGCCGCGGTCAAGACCAAGTGGCCGGTCACGTATGGATTTTACGAGTTGGTGAACGGGGGAACGACAGGGACGTTTGTGTTATCCATTCCTCACAAGAGCTGGGCAGACTTCGAGGACAAGCCGGATGTGAAGCCTTTCCGCGACATGCTCAAAGAAGCTTTCGGACAGGCTGAGGCGGATTCCATTGTGGAGCGCTTCGACCATTCGATTGAGAAAGAGTCGAGCGAGATCATCCGGTATCGTCCTGACCTGAGCTACCTCCCGGGCAAATAGGGGTGAACTGAAGACGAACGGTTGCGGGAATAGTTTCGGGCCCACCTTTCATTGTTGGAGGTGGGCCCGAAGTCGTTTTGCTAGATGCCGTAGTTGGCGGTGCGCAAAGCGTCTTTGTAGGCTTCGCGAGCTTCGGTGGCTTTGGCGTGAGCGTCTTCTTCGCGGAAGTGGGCGTCGTCCCATTTCTCCCAGGCGATCATGGAGTGGTCGAGAGTGGCTAAGGCTTCCTCGGCGCGAATGGCATCGACCCATTCGTCGGTGGCCTGTTTGTAGGCGAGACGCAGTTGATCGAGGTCGGGTGCAGGCATAGTTGTGGAGAGTAACGCCGCGGGATATCGCGGTCAATCGGACGGCGCGAATTTAACGGAAAATTAACATGGAACGATCCCAACATTTGCCGCTCTCATCATCCTGTCATTCCGACCGCAGCCGGAGCGCCAGCGACGGCAGAGTGGAGAGCCTGCCCCTGACTGAAGCCGAAGGGAACCTGCTGTTCTTTCCCTCTCCACACTTCCCATCCTGTCATCCTGAGCGGAGTTGTCGTTTGCGAAGCGAACGACAACGTAGTCGAAGGATCCCTAGCAGTCCAGCCGCGGGTTCGTGCGAGTCCTCTGCCTTACTTTCCCGCTGATTTCGTGCCGGCTGCGCTGCCGTCGAATTCTTCGGCCATCCAGTGTTGGAGTGCGGTGATGTTTTGTGGACGACCGAGGAAGTTCTTGACCAAGTCATTGGCGGACATCGAGCCGCCGGGTTCGAGGACTACGCGGCGGTAGCGCATGGGAGCGTCACCAGCGAGCAGGTTTTGATGATCGAATTGCAGAAAGAAATCTTCGGCGATGACCTTATCCCACAGGTAAGTGTAATAAGCGGAGGAGTAGCCGCCGAGGTGGCCAAAGGAAGCCCAAATGTGGCTGTCAGGGAGCGGCTTAAACAGAGTGTAGTGGCTGGAGTCGTCGAGGGTGACCTTGTCGAGATCGACGTTCTCCGGCTTGGTCTTATAGATGTCATAGGAGATGGCGCTAAAGGAATTCTGGCGCTCGACCCAACCACCGCGGCCGAAGGCGGAGGCGCGGTTCATGCGGGCGACGAGTTCGGCGGGGATGGGTTCGCCAGTTTTGTAATGGCGGGCGAATTTGGCCAGAACTTGCGGGCTGGCAATCCACTCTTCGAGCATTTGGGAAGGAGCTTCGACGAAATCCGATTCCATGGTGATGCCGCTAATGCCGGCCCACTGTTGCTGGCCGCCGAGAATGTGATGCATGAGGTGGCCGAATTCGTGGAAGAAAGTCTGGACGTCGCCGTAGTCCATCAGGCCGGGATCGGTTGCGGTAGGAGCCGGAAAATTGCAAACGAGAATGGCTTCAGGGAGTTGCTTGCCACGTATGCCGTCGAGGACGGGAGCCATTTCGGCGTGGCTGTACTTGCCGGGCCGCGGATGCATGTCGAGATAGAAGCGGCCGATGGGCTTGCCGCTATCGATGACGATCCACGTTTCGACCGCGGGATCCCAGGCGGGGACGTTATCTTCCTGCTGGAAGGTGACGTGGAAGAGGTCGGCGGCGGTGTCGAGGATGCCTTGCTTCACTTCCGTGAAGGGGAAATAGGGGCGCACGGATTGCGAGTCGAAATCGTACTTGGTGCGGCGAACTAATTCGGAGAGATAACCGCGTTCGTGTTCCCAGATTTCTTTGGCACCGGGATCGGTCTTCTGCTTTTCGGCGAGCAACATTTCAAATTCACGTTGCGAAAGGTCGCTGGCAGCGTCGTTGACCTGCTGAATGAAATCTGCGATGTTGTGGCCCTTGGCGATCATCTTGTCTGCGGCGTTGTAGTCGGCCCACGAGGGATAGCCGAGCAGAGAGGCGATCTCATAGCGCGTCTTCATCAGGCTGGTGAGAACCTCCTGATTCTTGGGGTACGCGCGGGTGTTGAAGGCGAGTGACATGCGGCGGCGCAGGGAATCGCTTTTGGCGAAGGTGAAAACGGGAAGCGCATCGGGATAATCGGTGGTGAGATGGACTTTTCCGTTGGCGTCGGGTTTGTGGCGATCGATGTAATCCTGCGGCAGGCCGTCGAGTTCGGCGGGATCGGCCTCGACCACTTTCTGGCCGTCGGAAATATTGCGATCGAACATGGACTGCTGCTCGGTGGCCTGGTCGTTTAATTTCTTGAGGCGTGCGCGGGTGGCATCGTCTTTATCGACTCCTGCAAGGCGGAATTCGAGAAGCTGGCGAGTTACATAATAACGAGTGACGGAATCGGCCTGGGAAAGATCGAGCGCGGCGAGTGCGTTGTAAACGTCGTGATTGAGAGCGATGGCGTTCTGCGCCGCGCTCGCTTTGGTGAGCATCGCGGTGGCATGATCGCGGAAAGTGGAATCGGGATGGACCTGCTCCATCAGCCCGGCGAAATAGGCGGCGGAATTGATCTGATGGAAGGCTTCGTCAAGCGGCATGAGAGTGTTCTCAATGGTGCGTGGGCCCTTGGCGGCGAGCAGCGTGTCGATGGAACGTTGGCCGGCGGCAAGGCGGTCGGTCTCGATTTTCTCGAAGGCGGCTACGTCCGGCTTGGAGGCCCAGATTGTGGGCTGAGAAACAGAAACTTTCTGCGCCGAGACGACGGCGGCAAGAACCAACGGAAGGCAAAGAAAGATGGCCACGCGGGCTGCGAACAACATGAAATAACCTCGTTGAGGAAGCTCTCTGAACGGGTGGAGCGATTTGGTCCGGTTTCCTACAACCGGTTTGAGGTGCGGATAAATTGTTGACGACGGCATGTTGCGATGTCAAGTGAAGCGGGCTAAGTTTGGTCGGAATCATTTACTGCGCGGACCTATGCCCGCTCAATTCAAAGACCGAGGCCGGTATTCGCCATGAAGAAAAATGTATGGAGAGCGGTGATCGAGATCGGGTTCATCATCTTTCTGTTTTATTCGAATCTCTTGATGGGTGAATTCGAGCGCTCAGGCCTGGGTGCGAGGAAGGGCCTCGCCTGGGCAATGGGAGATGTTTTTACCTCGGCCAATTTTGGAATCGCAGCGATCGCCGCGCTTATCGGCTATGGCCTTTTTGAATTTCTTCGAAACCGATTCTAGGTGAGAGCGCATCTCAGGATCTGTCGCGGAGACACTTCCCGTCTTCGAATGAACTCTCTATCGCCAGCGTTTTAGTTGTGGCCAAAGTTGGGCGAGCGTACCGAACTTTGCGCCGTGGCAGATGAAGACGGGGATTTCTTTTTCGAGTGCGTAGGGATTGTCGGCGGACGCGCCGACGTATTCGACTTGATTCCAGAGTTGTTCGAGCCGCCGGCGGCTGTCGTCGAGGACGATCATGCAGTTGCCCGAATAGCCACGCGGTCCCCAGAGAAACCAGGATTGATGGCCGCTGAGGGAGCGGGGAAGGCCGTAGCGGCGGCCAAGGAAATCGATGGCGCCCGCTTGGCCGTAGTCCTGGGCGAAGATGCCGCAGGCTTCATCTTTGCGCTCGTCTGGGGACAATCGATTCCAGGCTACGGCAGTTTCCGCGACGATTTCCTCCCAGCCAAATTGATCGGCATACCACTGCGGAAGCGCGGCACGGGCGTGGCTGTGCTCCATGACGGGGAGCTTGAAGGGGAGATGGTGCGCGTAGGCGAGAAAACTGTCCGGAGAAAGTATAGGAATGGTGACGGGTAAGAGGTAGATTCCATTCGCGAGCAACACGACTGCAATGGCGACTTTGAGCCAAGGGCGGCGCGGGCGTGTGTTCTTCGGTGCCTTGCTTTTATTTCTGTCGATGGCGGACTCGATGACCACTGCACCCGCCGCCAGCAACATGGGATAGATGGGCGCGAGATAATAATTTTTCCCGTGGAGAATGAAGAAGACCGTGAAGCAAACCAGATAGCACCAGCCGAGAGCACGGTAGGGCCTGAGCCGGGAGGAGAAAAGGAGAGCGAATAATCCTGCGAGCCAGATGGGAGCGGTCAGAGGATTCAACAAAATGGTCTGCTGGAAGAAATATTGCGGGAACGGAAGGACGACGTCACGACCTTCGGCACGGATGTTGTGCATCAGTTCAAGGAAGGGCCAGTGATAGTGGATGTTCCACAGCAGATTGGGAAGGAAGATCAGGAAGGCTGCGAGGCCACCGATCCAGATCCAGGGATCGAGGAAGGGGCGGCGCTGCGTGGTGAGAAGGAGTCCGACGACCATACCGAAGCCGAAGAGGGCGATCGAATACTTCTCCTGCAGGCCGATGCCGGCGATGATGCCGAACCAGAGCCAGTAGCGAGGCTGGTTGCGCTTGATGGCGAGGACGGCTAAGTAGGCGCAGCCCATCCAGAGACTCGGTTCCAGGCAGTTGGTAGTGAGCAGGCTTCCATTGGAAAGATATTGTGGCGCGGTCAGGATGGTGATGGCGCTGAGCAGAAGGGCGAAGCGGCGTCCGCCGAATTCGCGAGCGAGCAGCCCGGTTTGGACCACCAGAAGAGAAGATGCCAGCGCGGGGATGAAGCGAATGCTGCGGAGTGAATCGCCGAGCACGGCTCGGCATAGGTGAATCAGGAATGGGATGAGCGGGGGTTGGTCGACATATCCCCAGGCGAGGTGATCGCCGCAAGCGATGTAATCGAACTCGTCGCGAAAATATCCGTAACGGTTGTTGAAGTAGATGTGGAAGAGGAGTTTGGCCAGCGCGATGGCCCAGATGATCGCCATTCCACCAGCGAGGAGCGAATACTGGCCGCGCACGGGAGAAGAACGCGCTGACACAGTGCTGGACATGACGGGAAAGGATAGCGGAAGAGTGAGGAACTGTCATGCGCGGGCTGGGACATGGTCGCACGGAGGAAGATTAGGAGCACATCAGGATAACCACTACATGCACGAAGGTAATGTTCCCGGTTGATTACCTATTCTTGCCGTTAATCGGCTTGTGGTAACGTTTGAATTACCGCATATTCAAAAGGCTTGAATAGGGTTTTTGTCCCACGTGTCTTCGTCGACTCGCAAACCGGGCATCCATATCGCATGGACAACGGTCACATACCGCAGTGTGGCCTTAATGATCATGGGTGGGGCGATGCTGTGCTTGCTCGGGATGCGGCTGGCGTTTCCGCAATTTACCGAGAGCAGCATCAAAGTGGCCGACGGGGTAGCGAACAAGGTTCTGGAGCGGGTGGCGGGGATGGCTCCGCCTGCGGGTGGTGGCGGAACGACCGCGCAGCAGGCTCATTTTACGGCGCTGGATGGCACGGTTCGAGTAAAGAAGGGCAGCAGCAGTAGCTGGCTGGCGGCGGATTACAACGTGCCGCTGGACAAAGGTGACGTTGTGCAGACCGGGTCGGAAGGCATGGCCAAGGTGGTATTTAATGACGGCACCAGCTACACCGTGAAGCAGGATTCGTTGATCGTGATTGAAGAAAACTCGGCCAACGATCAGCAGCAGACCAATGTGGCTGTGGCGGTGAGCACGGGAACGGTGGATCTTTCAACGGCAACTTATTCTCAAGGATCGAAGTCGCAGGTGATTGTGGATGGGGCCCGGGCATCGCTGGCTCCAGAATCGATGGCGCGAGTGCACAACGATCCTACGCTGGATCAGCACGAGATCCTGATGAAGAAGGGCGCAGGCGAAGTGACGCGGAACGGGGAGACCGTCGAGTTGGCGAACTGGGAGAAAGTAAGTTTCAAGCGGGAAGAACCCCACATGGAGAAGGCGAAGGACGCAGGGCCGCCGACGCCGATTTCTCCCGCCAACATGGCGCCAATTTTTACTTCCGGGGAACCGACCAAGGATGTGGAGTTTTCCTGGACGCCGATGGCGAATGCGTCTGGTTACCGGCTTCGTATATCGAGAAATCCTTACTTTTCTTCTACACTGGTAGATAAGAGGGTCAACACAGCGGACGTATCGGTTACAAGCCTTGGCGAAGGTGCGTACTACTGGATGGTGCAGTCGTACGACGGGCTGGGAAAAGAATCGGTGGAGAGCGAGAAAAATCGCTTCACCATCATTCCCAAGGGAAAGCAGAACGAAGCCATCGACCTGGAACTGGACCCGTTTATTCAACACGGACACGTGATTGAAGTGACCGGCAAGACGCAGATCGGGGCGCGGGTGATGGTGAATGGGCGGGAGGTTCCGATGGTCTCCACCGACGGTAGTTTTCACTACTTCACGCCGCCGCTGGCCACCGGAGAAGCTGTGATTACGGTAACAGCACAGACGTCGCAGGGTGGAGTAAACACGCAGCAGAAGAAAATTATTATTCAGTAAGGTTACGTGGCAGTTCGCATAAGTTCGTGCAAGCCGGGTTTGCCCCGGAAGCAGAGCGGTTCGAATCGGCTAAGAAGCGAGAGAAGAGTTCGTCATGTCAAGCAACGGCTTTCATTCATCGCGTTCCCACAACCTCAGGTCTTTATTCAGCCTGTTCTCGAGCGATCTGGCGATCGATCTGGGGACGGCCAACACGTTGGTGTACGCGCGCGGGAAGGGCATCGTAGTGAACGAGCCTTCCATCGTTGCCATCAACAAGAACACCGGCGAAGTGGAGGCCGTGGGCAAAGAGGCGAAAGAGATGCTGGGGCGGACCCCGGGCAACATCGTCGCCATCAAGCCCATGAAGGACGGCGTGATTGCCGACTTCAAGGTCACCGAGAAGATGCTCAACTATTTCATCCAGAAGGCGCACAACCGGAAGATGCTGGTGCATCCGCGCATTGTGATTGGTGTGCCTTCGGAGATTACGCAGGTAGAAAAACGCGCGGTTATGGACTCGGCGTACCGCGCCAAGGCGAGCGAAGTGCATCTCGTAGAGCAGGCCATGGTAGCGGCGATTGGTGCCGGATTACCCATCACTGAGCCGAGCGGGAACATGGTGGTCGATATTGGTGGTGGTACAACGGACATCGCAGTGATTTCGTTGAGCGGCATCGTTTATTCGCGCTCAGTGCGGATGGCGGGCAATCAGATGGACGAAGCCATCATGAATTATCTGAAGCGGAAATATAATTTGCTGATCGGTGAGCGCACCGGTGAACAGATCAAGATGGAGATTGGGTCGGCTCATCAGCTCGACAAGCCGATGACGATGGAAATCAAAGGGCGCAACCTGATCGAAGGTGTGCCGAAGACGATTACGGTGGATGATGGCGAGATCCGCGAGGCGCTGAGCGAGTGCGTATCGACCATCATGAATGCGATTCGTGTAGCGCTGGAGCGGACGCCGCCGGAACTCTCGGCTGACATCAGCGACCGCGGCATCGTGCTGACCGGGGGCGGGGCGCTGCTGAAGAATCTGGACAAGCGCATCCGGGAAGAAACCGGACTGCCGGTTTCGATCGCGGACGATCCGCTGTGCAGCGTGGTGCTGGGCACGGGCAAGATGCTCTCGGACTTCAAGCTGCTGCGGAAGATTTCGATTGAGTAGAAAAGCAGGGGTCAGTGGCCCAGAGGTCAGGGACCAGAAAAGCCTACTGACCCCTGGCCCCTAATCCCTGACCACTGACTTATGGAATCCGTACTCGGCCGTTACCGCAACCTAACCATTCTGGTGGGAGTCCTGTTTCTGCAGGTGCTGGGACTCGCGGTCCAGGTCAAGCGTAGCGGCGATTCGGAGAACACCCGGCTCATCCGGGTATGGGCGGTGGATGCGATCACTCCTCTGGAGCGAGTCCTGGTTTGGTTCCAGAACGATAGCCGCAATATCTGGCGCAACTATTTTTTCCTGCGCGGGGTGCGCGCAGAAAACCGCGAACTCAAGCAGCAGATCGAGCAGATGCGGCTGGAGCAGGTGCGCCTGACGGAAGATGCCGAGCAGGCTCACCGGCTGCAACTGTTGCTGGCGTTCAAAGAGCAGATCATCGCCAAGACCGTGGCGGCGCAGGTGATTGGATCCAGTGGCAGCGACCTTTCGCGGTCCATCTATATCGACAAAGGATCGAATGAAGGAATCGCGACCGACATGGCGGTGATCACAGTGGGCGGGATCGTGGGCAAGGTTTTGCGGGTCTATCCCTCGACTTCACTCGTGCTTATGATTAACGACCAGACCAGTGGCGTAGGCGCCATGCTGGAAAAGTCGCGGTTGCAAGGCGTACTCAAGGGCACTGCCGACGGAACCGTGGTTCTGGAACGGGTGATGAGCGACGAGAAGGTCGACCCCGGAGATAGAGTTCTTAGCAGCGGAGGCGACCAGATATTTCCCAAGGGACTGCCGGTAGGCACGGTCGCGAAGGTGAGCCCGGGGCGGGAGATGTTCCTGAAGATCGAAGTGAAGCCTTCCGCGGATCTGAGCCGTCTGGAAGAAGTGCTGGTAGTTACCGAGAAGCAGGAAGAGAGTGCGGTGGCGGACGGCGTTCGAGTGCGGGCCGCCGATATTCTGGCGCAGCGGTTGCCGTCGGTTCCGGACAAACCGGCGGTGGATCCGGCAGCCATGGCTGGAAACAGCAAACCTATCGAGCCTGCGGGAGGAACTAGCGCTGGGACGAAGCCTCTGACTTCGGTTGACGGCTCGGCAAACTCTGAGAGTTCTGCGCACGTGGCGACGGGATCTACCTTCAAAGTTGCAGGCAATGGTTCCGCGGCTGCGACGCCGGCTAAGGCGACCCCTGTCAGCGGCGGAAGTTCGCAGGGCGTGACGCCTGCTGGGCAGACCGCGAATGGCCCGGTTGCAAAGAAAACGGTGTTGAAACCGGTATCGAGCGACCCCGTGTTGAATAGCAGTTCTCCGGCTGCTGGTACGTCAAGTGCCGGTGGGGTCCGTCCGCCAAAGTCGTCAACGGAGCAGCAGAATCTCCCGGTCTCACCTAATCCGCAACCACCCGCAACTGAAGACGATCCCCATTAGCGTGCCCATCACTTACACATCAGGGGAGCAGATTGAGGTCTACCGGTTCAGCATTCCGGTGACGGTGGGCGTGCCGTTGCTGGCGCTGTTTCTGCAGGCGTTCGTGCCCAGGCGTCTTCCGTTCTTCTCTATCTTCGACTTGCCGCTGCTGGTGACGATTTTTTTCGCCATGGCGCGGCGGAATCCGATTTCAGGCCTGTTCACGGGCGCGGCTATTGGGTTGGCTCAGGATATGTTGGGCGCCTACCCGATCGGAATCTACGGAATCGCCAAGACGGTCGTGGGCTATTTTGCGTCCTCACTCGGAGCGAAACTGGACGTGGAAAATGCTGGTGCCCGGTTCCTGGTCACGTTGGGTTTCTACCTCGCACACCAAGCGATTTATTTTACGGTTGCCCGCGGCATGGTTAGCCTGACGCTGAATTGGAGCTGGGGCCGGGAAATCCTGGCCGGGCTGGCGAATGCGGTTCTCGGCGTGGGCTTGTACTTCCTGCTGGATAAGTTTAAGCAGAGAACGTGAAAACTAGTGGTCAGGGATCAGTGGCCGGCGAAAGCTGTGCAGACTATGACTTCCGTTACTCGCTTCGGTCATCGTTCGGCTTCGGCTCCGCAGTACAATAAACCGGAAAGCTCCATACCTTCAGCTTTAATTGTGACTGGTTGCGGATCAGGCGAAACTCCGACGAGCGTTTAACCGGCCACTGCTCACTGGCCGCTGATTTATGTTTGGTCGCGATGAAAAAGTATCGGCGGTCCGCCTGACGGCGGCACAGTACCTAATCCTGGGTATCTTCCTCGTGCTGGCTTACGGATTGTGGCGGCTGCAGGTCATGCAGACCGATTTATACGCGACGCTAGCCGAAAAGAACCGCATCCGCAATGTGCCCATCCTGGCGCCCCGGGGCAAGATTCTGGATCGTGAAGGGCGCGTCATCGTGGACAACTACCCCTCGTTCTCAGCTCTGCTGCTGCGCGATTCTTCGCGCGATCTGAATGGAGATGCGGACCTGATTGCGCAAGGTCTGCATCTGGACGCGACCGAAGTGCGGACTCGCATTCACCACTTCTCCTCCATGCCACAGTACCAGCCGATCTTTCTAAAAGAAGACATCACTCCCGATGAGCTGGCGTTTATCGACGCGCATCGCAACGAACTGCCCGAACTGGACACGATCGTGGCGCACCGCCGCCTGTATCCACGCAACGGATTCATGGCACACCTGATCGGCTACGTGGGCGAAGTGACGGAAGACATGTTGAACCAGCCGCAATTCGAGCTTTATAACCCGGGCGACGTGGTGGGCGTTTCGGGAGTGGAGCGGCAGTACAACAATGTGCTTATGGGCCAGAATGGCGCGCGACGGGCCGTGGTGAACAGCCATGGGCGTGAGGTGGGATTGCTGGGGGAAACGGACGCGATCCCAGGAAAACAATTGAAGCTCACGCTCGATATTGATTTGCAGATCGCAGCCGAAGAAGCGCTGGAGGGCAAAAACGGAGCGATTGTGGCGATGGATCCGCGGACCGGGGAAATTCTGGCGATGGTTAGCCGGCCGACATTTGATCCTAATGACTTTGCGGTGCGAGTCTCTCGGGATGAATGGAACAAGCTGGTTAACGATCCGGACAAGCCGCTGCTGAACAAGGCGATTCAAGCGCAACTGGCGCCCGGCTCGACATTCAAAATCATCATGTCGGTGGCAGGTTGGCAGGAGGGAATCGCGCAGGATCTCCATGTGAACTGTACTGGCGGGGCGGAATTCTACGGACGGCGGTTCGGCTGCTGGGTGAAGACCGGGCATGGTTCCGTCACTTTGGAGAAAGCCATCTACCAGTCTTGCGACGTCTTCTTCTATACGCTGGCGGAGAAATTAGGCATCGACCGGATTGCGAAATACGCGACCATATTGGGGTTAGGAGAGAAAACCGGCATCGACCTGCCCAATGAGGTCAGCGGTGTCATGCCGTCCGAAGAGTGGAAGATTAAGAATTTCAAGCAGAAATGGTTTGCCGGAGAAACCATTTCAGTGGGAATCGGGCAGGGCGCGGTCGCCCTGACGCCGGTTCAGTTGATGCGCGCGATCGCGGCCATCTCCATGGGAGGGAGGATGGTGGTGCCCCATGTGGTCGATCCGCGAGGGCTGCCGAGCGGGTACGTCGAGACCAGCCACGTTACGGAAACGAAAAATGTCCAGATCGATCCGAACGGGTGGACTTTTATTACCGATGCAATGTCGCGGGTGCTGCTGCCGGAGGGCACGGCTCCTTCGGCGCATATTCCGGGGATTGATATCGCGGGAAAGACGGGATCAGCGCAGATTGTGTCGCTGGCCACGCGGGCTAGGTTTAAGAACAGTGACGATCTGGCGCAGAACGGGTGGTTTGTCGGATTCACGCCGCGGCGCAATCCCGACATTATTGTTTGCGTACTGTTTGAAGGCGGCGAGCATGGGAGGTTGGCGGCGCGGCTGGCGACGCAGGTGCTGAAGGCTTATGTCGACAAGCAGCGGCGCTTGCCGAACAAGATGGTGGAGAAGACAGGGAGCGATGGCAAAGTGGACATAGGGGCTTTGTGGACGGCGCCGGAGAGCGACAAATTGGAGGGCGGGCGACTGTCTGTGAGTTTGTCGAAGAGGCGGCCGTTTCTGGCGGCCGCCGCGCCCGGGATCGTCAGTACCGAGTACCTGGTACCTAGCGGGAAAATGCAGTGAAGATGCAAATTCGGACTTTGGGCAGGGAGGCAGTTGCTCGGTACTTGATACTGGGTACTCAGAACTCATGAGTCGTTACGTTTCATATCGCGATTTTGACTGGCTGCTGCTGGTCTTTGTGCTCATGATCTGTGGCCTGGGGGTGATGGAGATCCACAGCGCCACGATCCACACCAAGTTCGTGGGTTCCCACGTCAAGCAGATGTACTGGGTTGCAGCCGGAGTGGGGATGATGTTCCTGATCAGCCTGGTCAATTACCAGGCGTTGCTCGACCGAATTCATTGGTTCTACATCGCGGCGGTGGCTTCGCTGGTGGCTGTGTTGCTCTTCGGACAAAAGTACTTAGGGGCGAAGCGCTGGATCAAAATGCCGGGTGGGAATCACTTCCAGCCTTCGGAATGGGTGAAGCTCATCCTCATCCTTGCCATGGCAAAATTTTTCGCAGACTTGCGGCACCGGGAGCTTTCCTGGCCGGACTTTATGAAAGCTGGAGCCATTGTAGCGATTCCCATGCTGCTGGTGCTGAAGCAACCTGACCTGGGGACCGCCCTTACGTATATTCCCATCGCGGCCATGGGAGTCTTCCTGGGCGGAATGCAATGGAGGCAAGGGCTGGCTGTGGCTCTGGCTGCGGGCATAGGAATCGGAGCGGTATTCTTTATTCCCCAGGTTCATGTGCTCAAGGGGTATCAGAAGCAGCGGCTCACCAGCTTCCAGCACCCGGAAGACGACCCGCAGGGGACGGGGTACCAAGTTGAGCAATCCAAGATTGCGGTGGGTTCGGGTGGGTTGTGGGGCGGCAAAGGCTCGCAAACACATGGGGCTTTCCTGCCAGTTCCCCAAACGGACTTTATTTTCGCGGCATTCTCCGAGGAGCACGGATTCGTGGGCGCGCTGGGGGTTCTGCTGTTATACTTCATAGTGCTGATGCGTTTGACGCAGAACGCGCAAACGGCGCCCGACCGCGCTGGCACGTTCGTAGTCATGGGTGTGGTGGCTGTGCTTAGCTTCCATATCCTGGTCAATGTCGGCATGGTGGTCGGTTTTATGCCGGTCACCGGAATACCTCTGCCGCTAATGAGTTACGGTGGGTCTTCCGTTCTGTTCATGTTCCTGGCGCTGGGGATGGTAATGAATGTACGAATGCGCCGGTTTGTGAATTAGCTGGGCGAGCCAGGGTTGGCTGAGCCGGCTAAGGGTACGTGAAGCTGGAAGCGGGAAAACGGCAGGGAGCAGTTGCTGCGCTTAGGCGCAGCCCCAAAAATATCGATCGCCCTCGCGTAAAGGGGGCATTTTCACCGGCCAGTCGAGCAGTAGGAGGCCGGGCAGGATTGAAGCAATAACGCTGCTGGCAGGGAAACGGCCCCCCGACCGGAAACGGTCAGAGAGTGCGGTCACAAACCCGGCAGACGAAAAGCGAACAGTGCAGAAGATACCCAAGCTTGTGCAGCGGACTCGGTCAGGGAGAAACCTCCCGGGCCCCAGCCGTCCCCCCTCCGGGGCCAGCCTCGCGACGCTCGATCCTCCCGTGTCCTTCCTCGCTTCGCCCCGGTGAAACCCGTCCGACTCTCTTGAATGAGTCGGAGCGAGACCGGAGTGTCCATGAATAAAGAGTTGTTTGTTTCTTCCACGCCTCACGAAACCAAGGTGGGGCTGGTGGAAGATGATCTGCTCGCGGAAATCTACCTCGAGCGCGAAAATGAATACACCTTAGCGGGATCCATTTACAAAGGCCGGGTCACCCGCGTGCTGCCCGGCATGCAATCGGCCTTTGTTGACATTGGCCTGGAGCGGGATGCCTTCCTCTACGTTTCCGACTTTATGGAGTTGGAAGAGCACGACGAGGATGTAACCGACGTTGTGCCCGCCGGCCGTGGAGTGCAGGATATGCGTTCGCAGCCTCCGGGCGATGAAGGCGAAGCGACTTCCGGCGTGCCGGCGGAAGGCGGCGCGGAGGGCGGTGAATCCCCTGCGAAGTTCGAGGGCGAATCAAGCGGGCATTTCGCGGGAGAAGAAGAGCCGGGGGAGAGCCAACCATCCATACCTGCGGTTTCAGCGGAGGCCTCCGGCGGAAGAGACTCCCAAGATCGCGAACGCGGAGGCTGGAGGGGTCGGCGGCGCCGACGCGGCGGACGCCGCGATGGACGCGACCGAGACCGGACTGCGGAACCGCGCTCGGCGACGCCAACGGTAGAGAGCGTGCCTGCTGCGGCAATTCCTCGCCAGCAAGAATCAGCCCGGGGACATCAGTTTGGCCCCCCAGCCGGATATCAGCCGATCCTTCTTCCGGGAGAATCGATCTCCAAATATCGCGGATTGGCGCAGCCAGCCGCGACACAGCCCCTCCGTGGACAAGAGGATCGAGGCTTTGAGCGAAGCGGCGAAGTGCGCGTCGAACTTGAGGCGCCCATTGCTGCCACTTTTCCAGACGACGAACCCATCTTTGCCAGTCCGGCTGCCCCTGCGCGACCGCAGGTTGAGGAACATCAGGTTGAGGAGCATGAAGATGCGCAGCCGGTTGAGGAAAGAACGGTAGAGTCGGCCGCAACGTCGCTGAACTGGAATCGCGAATTTTACCGGCGGGATTCGGAGATCACAGGAGCGGCAGCTGCGCCTGCGAAGGGAACCGGGACGGTTCGAGAGGTGGTCGAGGAAGGCGATGAAACGCCGGACACCCCCCAGGTATCTGATCGCATTGCGGCTGCCTCGCCGGAACAGGTTGCGGCGTTCGCTGCTCCTGGGACCCTCGAAGAGGAGACCATCGACGAGGAAGAAGCAGACACGGTTCGCTACGAGCAAACTTCCGATGAGGGCTACGACGAATTTGAAGAGGAGACGCGAGCGGCAGTGCAGCAAGGTTCGGAGACGAGCTCGCTTTCTGAAGTCCGCGAGACCGTCGATGAGATTCATATGACCTCATTGGCGGAGTCCGGGGCTGCGCCAGCGGAAGGTGCTGCGGCGGAAACGGAAGAAGACTCGGAGGAGATGGAACTCGAAGAAGCCCAGGCGCAAGCGGAAGCTTTGCTGGATGCCGAAGCTGGCGGAGCCGGGGCGGTGGATGCCCGGGCGGAGGTTCGTGCTCCGGCGAGTACGGCAGGTTATACGCAACGAGCGCCACGTCCGCGCCCGGGTTATGAGCGCCGGGGTGGAGGACGCCGCGGTGGTGGACGCCGTTTTCCACGCCGCGAGTCGCACGAGGTTCCGAAGATCAGCGATTTGCTCAAAGAAGGCCAGGAAATCCTGATACAGATTGCCAAGGAGCCCATCGGCAAGAAAGGTGCGCGCATCACCAGCCACATCGCGTTGCCGGGGCGGTTTCTGGTCTACATGCCAACGGTGAACCATACCGGGGTTTCGCGCAAGATCGCATCCGATGAGGAGCGGCAGCGATTGAAGCGCATTGTGATGAGCGAGCGCGATAATGGCCAAGGTGGCTTCATCGTGCGCACCGCCGCGCAGAGCGCGAGCGAAGACGAACTGCGGGCGGACATCCGCTTCCTGAAAGGTCTGTGGAACGACATCAAGACGCGCGCCGAGGCTTCGAAGCCGCCGGCATTGATCTATCACGATCTCAACGTGGTAGAGCGTGTTCTGCGCGATCAGGTCACTTCGGATTTCTCGGTCATCTGGGTGGATACCGAACCGGAGTACGAGCGCATCCTGCGTTTCTTCAATCGCTTTCAGCCGGGGCTGGTGAAGCGCGTAAAGCTCTATACGAAAGAAACGCCGCTGTTCGAACAGTTCGGCCTGGCCGAGGAGATGAACAAGGCGCTCAAGTCGAAGGTGTGGCTGAAGAGCGGCGGCTACATCGTGATCAACCAGACCGAGGCGCTGGTGGCCATCGACATCAACACCGGGAAGTATGTAGGCAAGACTTCACGGCTGGAAGATACGATCGTCAAAACCAACGTGGACGCCATCAAGGAGATCGTGCGGCAGATTCGGCTGCGCGATCTGGGTGGCATCATCATCATCGATTTCATCGATATGGACGAGCGCCGCAACCGGCAACGGGTGATGCAGGCGCTGGAAGAAGAATTGCGGCACGACCGGGCGCCATCCAAGGTGCTGCAGTTTAACGATTTCGGGCTGGTTGCGATCACCCGCAAGCGCGTAAAGCAATCGCTGGAGCGTACGATTGGCGCGCCTTGTCCTTATTGCCAATCCACCGGCTACGTGAAGTCGCTGACCACCGTGGTCAACGAGATTTACGTGGAGATGCGGAAGATCGCGAAGCATCTGGAGCACGAAGATGTGATGTTGCGCGTGAATCCCGATGTGGCGAAGGAGTTGAAGGGCAACAATGGACGTCTGCTGAACGAGATGGAAGAACTGACCAAGCGGACCATCATTGTGAAGAGCGATCCGGCATTGCATCAGGAGCAGTTCGACATCAATTAACCGTTGAATTTGCTCCAAGACACAAATTGGTTCGGGTGGCACCCTGAGCAAACGAAGCGCGCCGAAGGGTGCCGCTCGAACCAATAAACAAAGGGCTGATCTCCCTTCTTGCAAACTCTCCTTGAAATCAGGAGCGACCAGCATGTCAGCATCGACTGAACATCAAGCAGGTTCTCTCTCTCGCCGACGCTTCTTCCGCTGGGCCAGTTCGCTTGCCGCCGCTTTGGGCGCGGCCCCGCTGTTTTCCTCTGCCAAGGCCGTTTCCTCGGCCGAGGGATCGTCAGACGGCGAGGACTACTATGCGAAGCTCGGGGTTCCCACGATTATCAACGCCGCCGGCACCTATACCACGCTGACGGCGGCCTGCATGCCGCCGGAGGTTCTAGCCGCCGTACAGAAGGCCGCGCTCCATCCGGTACGCCTGCACGAACTGCAGCAGAAGGCAGGGGAGTACATTGCACGTCGCCTCAAGTGCGAAGGGGCGGTTGTGACTTCGGGCGCCTCGGGAGCCATCAGCCTGGCGACCGCTGCCTGCCTGCAGTATGCCAACAAGATCAATATCGTGGACATGCCGCAGGCCATCGACGGGATGAAGAATCAGGTCATCGTGCAACGGGCGCATCGTTATGAGTATGACCGCGCCATTTATCTCTGCGGAGCGCGGGTGACAGAAGTGGTCACGCTCGACGACTACAAGCGCGCCTGCGCCGCTGGCAACGGGGTGATGACGAATTTCTTCAATGCCGCGGAAGACGAGGATGGGGTTGCAGGCAGCGCGCAGATTGGTCGGCAAGAGTGGCTGCGGGTGGCGCACGAGTACAAGATTCCGTGCCTGCTCGACGCCGCTGCCGACATGCCTCCGATCTCGAATCTATGGAAGTACACGGGCATGGGCTTCGACCTTGTGACATTTTCCGGGGGTAAAGGAATGCGCGGTCCGCAAAACGCAGGCCTGCTGCTGGGCAGGAAAGTCCTGACGGATCTGGCCCACGAGAACAATAATCCGGGTGACGGAATCGGCCGCGGCATGAAGGTGGCCAAGGAGCAGATTGTAGGCATGGTTGCGGCGGTCGACTGGGTTCTCTCGCACACGGAAGAGTCGATGCAAGGCGACTACCAGAAGCGGGCCGATCTAATCGCCGATGCTGTGAAAGGCATCCCTTCGGTCAGGACGGAGACGGTGGTTCCGAGGATCGCCAACCATGTTCCGCATCTCCTGATACGCTTCGACCCGGCGGTCACTGGAGTCACCACTGAACAGATCGTTGATGCTTTGCGCAGAGAGACGCCTTCGATTGAACTGAACCCGAACACCGGCCAAAAGCCCAACCAGGGCATCCCGGCGGATGCAAACACGCTCGTGGTCGGGGTATGGATGTTGCAGCCCGGGGAGGATGCGATCGTAGGCCGACGGATTCGCGCCGCCCTTACCAAGAGGGCCTAAGTTTGCTAGGAAAGGAAACTTCGCTTGGAAACTAGAAACTGAGAACTGCTGCTAGCTTCCCGGATGCGCGAGAGCCTTGACAGCCAGATCAGAGCGGGTGCGCAGCTTCTGGACGGTTTCGTGGATGGCTTTCGCCGACGGCCCTGCGCCGCTGCTTTCAGCCGTCTTAGCAACGCTACCGGCCTCCTCCGTGATGCTGCTGGCGATGTCGAGCAGGACTACGAGCGCATCCGCATGAAGCTTCCAAACCGAAGACATGCTCTGGCTACGTTTGAGTTCTTCGAGTTCGGTGTTGATTCTGGCCACGCAGGAAACCAGGCGAATAAGAGTCCGAGCCACATCGGCGCGAGGGCTTTTTTCTTCAAGGAAGCCAGAGCTGTAAGCGTCGGCCTCGGGCACAGTCAGGGTCAGGTTGAAGAAGCGCATGGGCACGACCTGGCGGTATTTGGGATCGGCGACGCGAACGAATACGCGGATCGATTCCTCGACGCGGCGCATCTTGCCTTCTTCCGCTGAAACCTGTTGCGCGGTGATGGCTGGCGGCTGAAATGCCTGGGCAGGAGCGGGGGCCTTCGCTGCAGCGACCCGTGCAGGCTTGGCGGCAGCTGCTGCCCCTCCTGATGCTGGGATGTTGCGGCCGGCAGCGGGCGCTAACAGGGATTTGCGGATGGGCGGGCGCCGGTCGAGTTCTTTCTTAAGTCTGGAAACACGCCGGAATTTTTCCAGAGCGTTGCCATAGTCAGCCTTCAGCATTTCTTTCTGCTCGATTGCGGCCACGTGCTCGACGGTCACTTCCACTCCGTCGACTGTGCTCAGAATGCTGCCGCCCATCTCATCGAGAGCCTGGGCGAACTGTTTAATTTCGCCGAGGGCCTTGACGAAGAGTTCGTCGAACCGGGCGCCGAAAGCGGCGTTGTGGGCCGCGACCGTGGCCAGTACGCCGGGATGGTAGAAGGATGAATCCAGCCAGCGCTTCAATTCGCGCACGCGGGAAACGATTCCGGAATCCATGAGCGAATTGAAATCGCGATAGCGGGCAATCTCTTCGCGCAAAGGATCGAAATTTCTGAGCAGTTGAACATGCTCTTCCGGCAGCGAGGGCACATCGGTATCGGCGAGAATTTCGATCAGGGCAATTTCAAACGGAGAAAGCGGCAGCGCGCCGTCAAGCCCATAGCCCTGCTGCTGCCATTGGCCCTGAACCCGCGGATGACGGTAAAGGAAAGTTGCAATCAGGTCAGTCTTGTCGCGATTGATATCACTGGGCTCGCGCCGCCGGACAAAGTAGCGAAGGAGTGCTTCGGCGACCTCTGAATCCGTTTCGGGAGTCAAAGCTTGCCGCAACATGGCGGGAGTGATGGCCATGTCAAGCACATGCAGCCAGCGATACATCCGCGACAAAGTTTCCGGCAGGTCGCGGTCGGTATGGCGCAGCGCAACCTCGTCGAGTCCGCTCGGCAAGGGAACCTCGCTGCCGAGCAAGTCGCGCAGGAGCTTCTGGTAGAAACCCTGGACGGTCGCCAGGATGGCTAACTCAAATTTAAGATCCTCGGCCAAGAACGCTCCCGCGAGCGAGACTCTCCCTGTTGGGTAAGAAAATTCTTTGCTGCTGTTCAAGTAGAGACGAAAGTCACCCCTGCTGCAAGTTACTACCGGAGGGACACTGTTACGCGTATGCCGAGGCTGGTGCGGAAGTACATGGACTTCCGCGCCGGCGGGACAAGCGTCAGAAGCCCCTTCAGAAGACGTGTTCAGAAGAGGTGTTCAGAACACGACGGTCTTGTTGCCGTAAAGAAGGACGCGGTTTTCCACGTGCCAGCGGACGGCGCGAGACAGGACGACTTTCTCCAGGTCGCGGCCTTTGCGGATGAGATCCTCCACGGTGTCGCGGTGCGAGACGCGGACTACATCCTGCTCAATGATGGGGCCGTCGTCGAGAACTTCGGTGACATAGTGGCTGGTTGCGCCGATCAGCTTGACGCCGCGCTCAAAGGCTTGATGGTAGGGCTTGGCACCGATGAAGGCCGGCAGAAACGAATGGTGAATATTGATGATGCGTTGCGGATAGCGGTTGACGAAATCGTTGGAGAGAATCTGCATGTAACGGGCGAGGACCAGGAAATCTGCGCTGTGGTATTGGATCAGAGAGCGGATTTGTTCCTCGGCCTGTCGTTTGTTGTCTTTCGTGATCGCGACGACGGTGTAAGGGATTTTGTAGAAGTCGGCGATGGGCTGGTTGTCGGGGTGGTTGGAGATGATCAGCGGGATCTCGCAGGCGAGTTCGCCGCTCTGGTGACGGTAAAGGAGATCGACGAGGCAGTGATCATACCTCGAAACCAGGACGATCATGCGCTGGCGATGCGAGGATTGCGCCAGGCGCCAGGTCATCTGAAACTTTTCGGCAATCGGAGAAAAATGTTTGGCGAAGTCGGTGAGATTTTTGTCCGAAAGATCGATATCGAAATCTCTGGGATCGAATTCCACGCGCATCAGGAAAAGCCCGGACTCCTCGTCAGCGTGCTCGTCGGCGTGCAGAATGTTGCCGTTGTGGCGATAGACAAAGTCGGCGATGGTGGCGACTTCGCCTTTCCGGTCGGGGCAGGAGATGAGGAGGATGGCGGAATTTTTCATCGCTTGGAAAGAAGGGGCCAGGGCCCTCTTTTGCGTTCGTTCTCTTTAATTCGACAAAGTATCGTTTTAAGTTTACCTCGATGTCGCTCTTCGTTTTTCTGACGGGCCCACAGGATTTAGTAACAATGCTCTTTACCGTCTGTCCCACTCGTGCAGCGTTGATTTTCAGCGCTGTAGCCCAGCCCGGCTTTCGGGTCGTAACAAAATCCGAGACAAACGTCCCTCATTTCGTAATGCGAACCTGCACCGATTGGAGGGGCCCGTTCCAATTCGTGGAAGAAGTCCACTAATTCAGCAGGGGGAGAAGTAGCGTTCTCCGTGGTGAAAGCAGTAATGGCGAAGCTGCCCATTTCGGTGTACCAACCTTCGGCGTGTCGGGCGCGCAGGGCTCTCGGCGATTTATCCAGTGTTCGCTTGAGCTCGGGCAAAGCCTGAATGACCCTCAGTTTGGCGCGAAGATCATCCGTTAAGCTTCCCTCGTGCACGGCCTCGCCGAACCCGTAATGGAACAATTGACGGTCGTTTCGTACTACGTAGTACCTGCCGTTGCGGTAAACACTTATACGAGTCTCATGAAAAGTCTTTCCATCCTTCTTAACATTCAGAACGCTCAGTTCCGGGTTTTCGGCGTCAACGATCAAAGGCTCCCGATAAGGAAGGGCGAACGCTGCAAACCAGAAAACAACGAGTATCAAAGGGATGGCGATTGAAGGCCACATTCGCTGGTTCACTGCGCGGCTTCCGAGTTGCCAATTACAGGGAAGCAATCTCGTGATAGCCCAGATCAAGGTCATCAGGAGGACCTCAACGGTCAGAATCCTGAGTTGGGAATAACGAGTGTATACCGGCTCTTGCTGCGATGAGGCGTTCATGGCGATCCAGGAGTTACCAAACCCTCGGGACTCAGTCATGAAAATCCACGGTAGAGGTAAAGCCGCCCCCGCGCCAGCAACCATGTAGCCGACACGCGCACGCCAACGCAACAGCAAGGCACCGATCGAAAGGACAAAAGGGCTAAGAAGCACGGCGAACCAATCCATGCCAATAAATAACAGCACGTCACGCTCAGTTCTCGCGTAACTGACAAGCATCCACACGACCACCGCGGCCGAGCAAACGGGCAGAAGCGAGGCTTTACGGCTCGGCTTAGGTTGCTGGGTTTGGTTCATTGAAAGATTAGACACCGATCGCTGGCATCGCGGTGAGACATTTTCTTGCCGTCACGAACGAGCATGACAATACGGAGTCATTAGGTGACGAAAGTTCGCTCGCGCCGAACGGAGGAGGGTTTCTCGGCGAAGTTGCAGGTTTGTTAACGCTTCAGTTCCTTCAGGATCTCCCGCGCGGCATTCGCCCCTGAGCCACCAGTCAAACCTGCGCCGGGATGCGTGCCGCTGCCGCAAAGATAAAGACCGGCTATCGGCGTGCGATAGCGCGCCCAGTCCAGCAGCGGTCGCATGGTGAAGAACTGGTCGAGGGCGAGGTCGCCATGGAAAATTTGGCCGCCGGTTAATCCGTAAACGTCTTCGAGATCCTGCGGAGTGATGATCTGGTGCGTCAGAATCAGTTCCGGCAGATTGGGAGCGTATCGCGCGAGCGTCCCCACTACCGTTTGCCCAAGCGCCTTCCGCTGGCTTTCCCAGTCACCCTTCAGCTTGTAAGGCGCGTACTGCATGTAGATCGACATCACATGCTTGCCCTCGGGCGCAAGCGTGGGATCAGTCAACGACGGGATCGCGGCTTCCAGATAAGGCTGGCGCGAAAAGTTGCCGTACTTGGATTCGTCGAAGGCGCGCTCCAGATAGTCAATCTCGTGGCCGATGTGAATGCGGCCCTTGAGTGCAGCGCCGTCACCATTTTTCAACGCATTAAAATTCGGAAGGCCAGAGAGCGCGAGGTTGACCTTCGCGACTGTGCCGTTGCCGCGGTAGTGCTGCAACTTCTGCACAAAGTCGGGGGAAAGATGCGTGGGATCGGTCAGCTTGAGCAGTGTGCGTTTGGGGTCGGCGTTGGAGATGACGGCGCCGGCGCTGATTTCTTCGCCAGTTCCAAGCAGCACGCCGGTAGCTTTGCCGTCTTTGACGCGAATCTCGATGACCTCGGCAGAAGTGCGAATCTCGACGCCAGCAGCCTTGCCAGCGGAGGCCATGGCTTGCGTGAGAGAGCCCATTCCGCCTGCGGCGAAGAACGCTGAGCCGGCAGGATGTGAGTCGCCGGCGGCACGAATCAGCAGTTGCAAGCTGCTTCCGGCTGACCATGGCCCGAGAAAAGTTCCGAAGATTCCGCGAGCGGCTATCATGGCCCGCAATAATTCCGTCTCAAAATATTCCGCCACCAGATCAGCAACAGCCATGGGTCCCCAGCGCAGCACGCGGTACAAATCCCGCTTGCCGAGATTGCGTAAGGCACGACCGGTCTTCAGCATGCTCCAAAGATCGCCGCTGCTGGGGTGGTCAATGTCGGGCGGTGTGGTGGCGAGGGCCTCCGCAATTACTTTGCTGATCTTCCCCAGTGATCTTGCGAACTCGGGATATTTCGCAGCATCTTTTTGCGAGAAGGCGGCGATCGCCTGTGCGGACTTGTCTTCGTCCTGATAAAGCGAAAGCACGCGACCGTCGGGAGACAGCGTCGTAACGCAGGCCTCTGTTGTGATGAACCGCAATCCGTGCTTCTCGAGTTGCATATCGCGAACGATGTCGGGACGGACCGGACCTGCGGCATGCGACAGCGTGGAGCAACGGAAGCCGGGATGAAACTCGTCGGTGATGGCGGAGCCTCCGACCTGCGAGCGACGTTCGAGGACCAGAGGTTTGAATCCTGCCTTGGCCAGATAGAAGGCAGTGACCAAGCCGTTGTGGCCGCCGCCGATGATGACGATGTCGCGCTTTGCCTCGGGCATGGTTAGGCGGCTCCCTTGTCTTTCAGAATTTCGAGGGCCGCGAGACGCCCCGGCGCGCCCATGATTCCTCCTCCGGGATGCGTGGCCGAGCCGCACATGTAGAGATTCTGGATGGGTGTGCGGAAGCGCGCGTAGCCGGGCGCGGGACGAAGAAAGAAAAGTTGTTCGAGCGAAAGTTCGCCCTGGAAGATATTGCCTTCGCTCAGCCCCCACTCGCGTTCGAGATCGAGCGGGGTGACGACTTGCCGGTGCAGGATGATGTCTTTAATGTTAGGCGCGTACTCGGCAATAGTGTTGACGACAGTGTCGCCGAAAGCTTCTTTCTGATCGTCCCAGTTCAGGCCCGGACGAAGCTTGTAGGGCGCGTACTGCACGAAGCAGGAGAGCACGTGCTTGCCTGGCGGCGCCACCGACGGATCTGTGAGCGACGGGATAACCATGTCGATGTAAGGCTTGCGCGAGAAGTTGCCGTACTTGGCGTCGTCGTAGGCGCGCTCCATGTATTCGACAGAAGGCGAAATCGAAATCGCCCCGCGGAGGTGCGCGCCGGGTCCGGGAATGGCCTTGAAGTTTGGCAGAGCGTCGAGCGCCATATTTACCTTCCCGGACGAGCCGCGGTATTTGAAGCGGTTAATGTCTTCGAGAAAGTCCGCGGGAAGATGTTCGGCTTCGATGAATTTGTTGAAGGTGAGCCGAGGATCGACGCTGGAGGAAATTGTGTCAGCGTAGATCTCATCGCCGTTGGCCAAGACTACACCTTTCGCTTTGCCATCCTTGACGATGATTTTCGCGATGGCGGCTTGGGTGCGGATCTCGACTCCCGCTTCGCGAGCGGCGTCGCCGATAGCGTTTGAAATTGCGCCGGTGCCGCCGCGCGCAAATCCCCAGGCGCGGAATGCGCCGTCGATTTCTCCCATGTAGTGGTGGAGCAGAACATACGCAGTGCCGGGCGAGCGCACACCAAGAAATGTGCCGATGATGCCGGAGGCGGACATGGTGGCTTTGAGGACGTCGGTCTCGAACCACTGATCGAGAAAATCGATGGCGCTCATGGTCATGAGCTGGACCTGATTGTATTTGTCGTAGCTCGACATGCCCTGGAAGCGGCGGCCGATGAAGAGCAGCTTCATCAGTTCGCGCGGATTGAGGGTGTTCGGGTCGGGCGGGACCATGCTGAGAATCGGCTTCACGAAACGGCACATCGCTTGCATGGCTTTGCCGAATTCGTCGTAGGCTTCGGCGTCGACACGGGAATGGCGGGCGATCTCGCGATGAGTCTTGCCGTGGTCGTTGACGCGCCACAGATAATCGCCGCTGGGCATCGGTGTGAACGTGCCGTCGAGCGGGAGAATTTCCAGGCCGTGTCGCGGAAGGTCGAGATCGCGAATGATTTCCGGGCGCAGCAGCGAGACCACGTAGGAGCAGACTGAGAACTTGAAGCCGGGAAAGACTTCTTCGGTGCAGGCCGCACCGCCGAGAATGTGGCGGCGTTCGAGCACGAGAACTTTCTTTCCGGCACGCGCCAGGTAGGCGGCGTTGACCAGGCCGTTGTGGCCGCCGCCGATCACGATGACATCGTATGAATTGGAACCAGCCATTGGCTCTTAGCTCCTAGGTTTTGGCTTCAGGTCTTAGGTGTCAGGTGTTAGGAAAACGCAATGATACTCGCGCAGAAATGGTCTGGACAGGTGAATCAGAGCCCGCTGGGCAGGACGCTCCAACTGCGGAGGACGCTCGATGATGCTGACTTGGTTGAACGCATGGCTGAAGTTGCATTGTCATTCTAGCGGGAACTGGTGGTTTTGTCTGCACATTTGCGCGGGCGGTGACTGAAAGTCATGAGCGCAGAGTTGCCGCGCCGCATTGTGCGTGCATATAATCCGGCTTCGACTTAATTCTTTTCGAGGCTACTCTCTTGCCCATTGGAACCGCATTTCACGAACGCACTTTCCCGCTTTGCCAGAGTTTGAATTACCGCGAGTGGTCGGGATACTACACGGTCAGCGTGTATGAGGTGCACCACGAGCACGAGTACAACGCCATCCGCAATGCGGCGGCGCTGATTGATATTTCGCCGCTCTACAAATATCTGATCACCGGCAAAGACGCCACCCGGCTGGTGAACCGCGTGATCACGCGCGACATCAACAAGGTGAAAGTGGGGCAGGTAATTTATTGCTGCTGGTGCGATGAAGAGGGCAAGGTCATCGACGACGGCACGATTTCGCGCCTCGAGGAAAATGTTTACCGCTGGACGGCCGCCGACCCGAGCCTGCGCTGGTTTCGGCAGAATGGCCTGAACATGGATGTGCAGGTCGAAGACATTTCCGAGAAAGTTGCGGCTCTGGCGCTGCAGGGGCCCACTTCAGCGAAACTCTTGAAGAGTGCTGCCGAGGCCGACATTGCGAATCTTAAATATTTCCGCGTCACGCATGGCAAGATTGCGGGCGTGCCCGTGGACATTTCGCGGACGGGCTATACCGGTGATCTCGGTTATGAGATCTGGGTTCCATTAAGAGAAGCTAATGACGCTGTCAAGGTTTGGGATGCGCTGGCGGAGACAGGCAAGCAGTTTGATCTACATGCCGCTGGCATGCTTGCGCTAGATGTAGCTCGGGTGGAGGCAGGGCTTCTCTTAATCGAAGTGGATTACAGCAGCTCGAAGAAGGCGTTGATTCCGTCGCAGAAATATTCACCGTACGAGTTGGGTTTCGCCAAGATGGTGCATCTCGACAAAGAGAATTTTATTGGCAAGCGGGCGCTGGAGCAGGACTCGAAAAATGGCGTGCCGCGGCAGCTGGTCGGAGTGGAAGTCGATTGGACCGATGTGGAAGCGCTCTATGAACGCTACGGCCTCACACCAGCCGCGCCCAGCCAGGCTTCGCGCGTGGCTGTGCCCTTGTACTCGGGGGAGAAACAGGTTGGTAAGGCGACGACTACGAGTTGGTCTCCGATTTTGAAGAAGATGATCGCGCTGGCTAGCGTGGAGACTGAGCATTCGAAGCAGGGGACGCAGTTGCAGATGGAAGTTACGATTGAGGCGATCCGGCTGAAAACGAATGTGAAGGTGACGGCGCTACCATTCTTTAATCCGGCGAGGAAGACGGCGACGCCGGTATAGGAGTTTTGATCCTGGTTGTTTTCTGACCGATTGGCGAAAACAAGCGTTCGTTATACGTGTGCCTCCGCCTTGCTTCGCGCACTGCGGTCTTTCAGGTCGAGCACAAGCCGGTAAACGGAATCCACATCGTCGATGTCGGAGAAAGTCGCGATGTCGCCAACGTTAAATCGGCTCCAGCCACGGGCCTTCTGTCCACGCCCCGCGATCATGGGATGCTTTGGCCCAAACCACAAGGTTCCGGTTTCTCCACCATCGCGTTCGATGGTCGGAATAGCATCAAGGTAAGCGGAGCTTGTCTTTCTCTTGGTGCCATCTTGCAAAACCAGTACGCGGCGATCTGTGACGGCGTAATATGTTCGTCGCTTGATCCAGGCGTCGTATAGAAAACGGCCCCAAATCATGTACTGCCCGATCACCACGAACGGAATACCCCAGAGGGCGAAGAACACCGGAGCAGTATGTTTCGAATGGCCCCAGATGCCGAGCACACCTGATTCCCAGAAGATGGCAAAGCCGCCCCAGAGCAGGCTGAAGGGAATCATCGTCCAATCTTCGGAGTGGAAAATCACGCTGCGATTCGGCTGGCCTGCCCACAGCAGACTTTCGCCCGACATCAACTCGGGTTGAAGCTTCATCGCCGCTTCTGGGTTGATCGGTCCCATGTTTCTTAGTGCAGTTTTCGAATACTAGCCGAGAGCAGCACATTTTATGAGATTACTAACGTTTTGCGGTTCAGCTCGGTCTGCTCAAATTACGGCCTTTTTCGCCTGTGCTGCTCTCTGTTTTCCAGCAATGTAGAGCCATACTCCTACCACGACCAGCACTCCGGTTCCTCCTACAATCTTGAATAGAGCCAGCGGTTTGTTGGGCTCATCGGGCTGCGGAATGAGCGACAGGAAAATCGTCAGCGCAGTCGTGAGGAATCCGAGGGTGGCCACGAGCTTGGCCATCGTTTTTCCACCCGGGACGCGGATCACCTCTGGGCCGGCGGGCTCACGCTGCAGCTTGATCATGGCGGCGAAGAGATAAAGATAAGGAATGAAGTACGCAATCACGCCCATGCTGACCAGCACGTCGTAGGCGCCTTTGACGCTGGTTCCGGCCTGGCCGAGAAAAACAAAGACCACGCCCAGGACGAATTGAGTCAGCAACGCTACCCACGGAGTCTTCCAGCGCGGGTGCAGCGCACCAAATGCCGGCGGCAGGAAGCGGTCCAGTCCGGCGACGAAAGGCAGGCGCGCTACGGCGGCAAGGTAAGCGCCGGCAGCGCCGATGTTGCTGAGAGCGATCAGGAAGGCGGCGACGGGCAACACACCGGGAAAGCCCACGCGCCCAGCGGTTTTCGAGATGGCCTGCACCAGTCCCTGCAAGCTGTTGACTTCGCTCGAGGGCAGTGCGAGTAATACGCACGCCGTTCCCAGGATGTAACAGAGGGTGACGGTGATCCCGCCAAAGAGCAATGCGAACGGGATCGAGCGGCGGGGATTCTTGATTTCCTCTCCCATGAAGGATGCAGTCTCGCATCCGCCAAAGGCGAAGGTCAGCACCGACCAGAAAATGATGTCGTTGAAATGCAGGCTGGGCGTCATCGAATGTAGGGTGAACGACGTGGCCGAGCCATAGCGATGCCATGCGATCAATCCCATGACGATGACGATGCCAACGGGAATCCACATAGCAAACGCGCCCACGTTGTGCAGCCACTTGCCCACGTCAAGCCCGACGATGTTCATCAGCGTGGCGACGCTCAGCGTTAGCAGAGAGAAGACGATGTAGAAGGTGGCATTGTTTGACAGGTGCGCCCAGGCGTTCTGGCGGATGAACAGGATGTTGCTGGCGGCAAAGTAGAGGACCGCCGGGAAGTAGGGAAGATTGCTGGTCCAGTAAGTCCAGGCGGACATGAAGCCGGAGAAATCTCCGAAAGCGCGCTTGCTCCAGACGTAGAGGCCGCCTTCGCTGGGATAGCGTGAAGAGAGTTCCAGCACAGAAAGCGCGAGCGGAGTGTAGAAGCAGAACCAGGCGCCAATCCAGATGACGATGGAACTGGGACCGGCCGCTGCGGCGGTGGCGATCCAGCGCAGGCTGATGCCGGTGACCACATAAAATAAGACCAGATCGCGGAAGCCGAGCACGCGCTTGGGCCGGTTGGGATCTTCAGCTTCGGCGATCGATACGCCCGGGGAGACAAAGGGAATTCTGCTCAGCGGGTCATGATCCGCGTTCGAGTCAGGCAATGCGAGGCCCCAGGTGCATCATTCCGTCTTCTCAGTCCGAGCTTATGGGTCGAAACAAGGCGAGTCAGGAATAACACTGATAGAGATTGCGAGCAAGCGAAAGTTTTCCCGGCCAGAATCTTGCCTCCCTGTGTAGGATCTATGTCACCATCGTAGGCAGGCCCTGACTAAGACAAAGGAAATACAGGAAACGCTGTAGGCCATTTCCGTACCGTTAAGAGTAGCCTTCCGACGTGGCAGCCCGTCGGCATTCCAATCGTGGGGAAATCTCGAGCAAGGAGAGACAGCTATGAAAGCCAAGTGGGTGGTTGTCGTAATTATTCTGTTAACGCTCACAACTCTGAGCATTGCCCAGGACCGTGGCCAGCCCTCAGCCAGATCCGAAGAACGGATCACCAGGGAAGTTCGGCACGAGCTTCTCATGCTTCCGTATTTCGACGTGTTCGATTTCATCGCTTTCAAAGTGGACGGCAGCACGGTCACGCTGCTCGGACAGGTCGTGCGACCTTCGCTGAAGTCTGACGCTGAGAATGCGATCAAGCACATCGAAGGTGTGGAGAAAGTGGATAACCAGATCGAAATTTTGCCGCCGTCCCCCATGGATGACGGGCTGCGGATTCGCTTGTACCGTTCGATCTACGGCTATTCTTCGCTGGAGAAATATGCCCTAGGCGTGCAGAAGCCGATTCGCATCGTCGTGAAAAGCGGACGAGTCACGCTGGAGGGCGTGGTGGATAACGATACGGACAAGAATCTGGCGGGCCTTCGCGCCAACAGCGTCCCGGGCATCTTCGCGGTGAAGAACAATCTGCAAGTGGTCCCGCCGAAATAGAAAGGCAGTAGCTAGTGGCTAGTGACCAGTTAAACTGCCCTGTCTGACCACTGATCACTGACCACTGGCCACTGATGTTCCAAACGGATCCTCCAGCGACGGGCTTTGCGGCGTGAACAATTCCGCGCCGCTTTCTGTAATGTGCATGTCGTCTTCGAGGCGGATGCCAAATTCTCCGCGGATGTAGATGCCGGGCTCATTGCTGGTGGTGATGCCGGCCGCGAGTTTGGCGTGGTTCCCGCGGACGAGATACGGCCACTCGTGGCCATCCATGCCCAGGCCGTGACCCAGGCGGTGGACAAAGTATTTGTAGTCCGGACCGTAGCTGGAGTCGACAATTACTTTGCGTGCGGCTGCGTCGACCGCGCCGCATTCCACTTCTGGACGCGCGGTTGAGAGCGCGGCCGATTGCGCGCGGTGAACGATGTCGAATACTTTTTTCATTTTGTCGCCGGTCTTTTCCGGGAGCTTGCCCAGCACGAATGTGCGCGTGATGTCGGATTGGTAACCCTCGACGGTGCAGCCGTCATCGATCATCACAATCGATCCTTCGTGGATGACCTGCGGCGTGCTCGATCCGTGTGGGAACGAGGTGTATTCATCCACCTCCACGCTGGCTTCGCCGGGAAAGCCGAGCTGTTCGTAGGCTGCGGCAATCAAGGTTTCTACCTGCTGCTGCGTCATCCCCTCGCGCAATGCTCGATAGACGGCCTCGTAGGCAGACAAAGTAACCTGTGCCGCGAGACGCATGAGCGCGATCTCGTGCGCGCTCTTGATCATGCGGCACCCAGCGGTTATCGGCGTGGCACTCGTCAGGGTCAGCTGCGGTGCGGCATGGGCAATTCCATCGGCGAAAAAGAAGCGGACCGTTTCTTCAATTCCCAACTTGCCATTTGCCATCCCGCTGTCTTTCAAACCTTGCGCTACCAGGCGATAAGGGTTTTCATCTTCCTGCCAGGTGCGCACGTCGGGACGGTCTCCATCTGGTGCATGGGCAATCTCTTCGCGAGCTCGGCCTTCTTCGAACGCTGGACATACGTAGAATGCGGCGCCTTTCGCCGGCAGCAGGAAGGCGAACATGCGCTCACCACCCCACCAGCGTATTCCGGTGAAATAATCCAGAGAGGTGCCAGACATCAGCAAGATGGCGTCGATTGCGTTCTCGCTCATGAGTTGACGGGCGCGATCCTGACGCGCGGTGCGCTCTTCCCGCGAAATGGGAGTAGCCTCACTTTTTCGCGATTGCAAACGCGCAAGAGATGGCGGCAGAGGGGAGGCGTTGGCTGTTTTGTCTCTGACTTGGGCCGATACAAGGAAAGGGTGAAAGACGGTAGCGAGGCCTGCCGCCACGCCGCCCGCTTCAAGAAACTGTCGCCGGGAAAACATCAAGCCTCCAGACATAAAAATGACAGCCCGGTCATTATAGGGCTAAGTTGTCGGAGGGAATTTCAGCATGGAAGCAGGGTTTCAGTGTGCCGGCTGCGGCGAATGGAATGTTACCGCCGTGGATGAGTCTGGGGGCCGGCGGCAGAATTACATTGAAGACTGCCAGGTCTGCTGCAAACCGAATGTTCTGCACGTGGAATATGATACGTCGTCGCGGGAGTTTTTCATCACGGCGACACTGGAGTAATACAAAACGGTGTGCGATTTCCAGCCCGTAGAAACGGAAATTGGCAATTCGTTCCCGGCGACAGATTCGCGCTATAGTTAGCTGCCCGCAGTTCCGGTGCAAGCGGTCCGATGAAAGGAATGATGGCGATGCCCACAACCTATACCGGCAGTGGACGGATGGTGGCGCACAATATGGTAACCACGCAGTTCGAGCTGGACGGTTTTCGCGTGACGCGAACGCTAGGAGTAGTCAGGGGAATCGTGGTGCGCTCACGTTCGATCTTCGGCACCATCGGCGCTGGACTGCAGACGCTGGTCGGAGGCAACATCACGTTGCTTACCAATTTATGCGAGAAGACGCGCGCCGAAGCCTTCGATCTGATGCTGGAGCATGCGGCGGAACTGGGCGGGAACGCCGTGGTCGGTGCCCGCTATGACGCCACGGAAGTGATGCAGGGCGTCACCGAAGTCCTGGCCTACGGCACGGCGGTGTTCGTGGAACCGGTGAAGTGAAGCAAAAACAAATGAAAACCGCTGAGAACGCGGAGCACGCTGAGAACATCATAGAAAATTAGAACCTAATCACTGCGGTTACTCTTCTTTTTCTGCATCATCCGCAATTTTCCTTTGTAGTCCGCTAGTCTTTATAGAGCCAGCCTGCGACCAGAGCGGCCAGAATTGCGCCGAGCCACATCTCAATCATCCAGCCGAAAGGAAGCACGCGATCGCCGGCGAACCATGTGGCCTGTGCGAAATTTCCTGGGAAGCCCGCGAAGAAGCCAGCCAGAAAGCCGACCTTTAGCGCAGCGCCCGGACCAGGACCGAGACCACGGCGCGCCCAGGCATACAGATGCGCGACCGCGATCGACAGAATAAACAGCAGCACGATCCACTGGGCCACGAAGAAGGGATAGCGTGGCGTTTTCAGGAACAGCCCGGCATTCTGCGCCGCCACGTAGCGCGCATCGGTGATGACGAAGTGTCCCACCAGGAAACTCCATAGCAGCCAGACCACGCCTCCCGCCAAACCACCTAGCCAGATCCTGCCCCGATTGAAGTTCATTGGCGCCTCCACAAAGTGTCGCTGAGTAAATGGACGCAGTGTACACCATGGGTTAAGGGAGTGTGAGTTCAATCTGATCGACCGGAGCGCGGAGTCTCTTCGAAATGGAATTTTCCTACGACGATCTGGCTGAGGTATATTCGTCGGGTCATGAAAGTCGTGAGCGTCGTACTTCTTAGTTTGATCTGCTGTAGCAGTGCCTTCGCCATCGGCCACTCGCAGTCCTATAAATACAAGCGCCTGGGCAGCGACCTGGATGCGCAGACTCGGCCCGAACCCGGAACTGCCATGATGGGCGGTGGCGCGGATCTGGATGAAGCCTTCCGCTGGCTCTGCGGGAAAGGACACAACGGCGACTTTCTGATTCTGCGCGCGATGGGAAAGGACGACTACAACAAGTACGTGAACAAGGTATGCCAGATGAATTCGGTGGCGACGCTGATCATTCCCAATCGCAAAGCGGCGGATGATCCGAAGGTGGCGAAGATCATCCGGCTGGCCACGGTCATCTTTATTGCCGGTGGCGACCAGTCGCGCTACGTCAATTTCTGGAAGGGAACTGCGGTGGAAGAGGCCATCAATAACCACGTGATTGCGGGCAAGCCCATCGGAGGAACGAGCGCAGGTCTGGCGATTCTGGGGCAATTCGTCTATGGCTCCATGGACGACAAGTCGGGCGATGCCGATCTTACCTCGCAGGAGGTTTTAGCGAATCCTTATGCGCAGCGAGTCACGCTGGTACGAGATTTCCTGAAAGTTCCAGGACTGGAAAACATTCTTACCGACAGTCACTTCGTCAAACGCGACCGCATGGGACGAAGCCTGGGATTTCTGGCGAGGATTGTCGCCGATGGCTGGTCAACGGCGCCGCGCGAAATTGCTGTGGATGAAAAATCAGCGCTGCTGGTGGAAGTGGATGGTCGCGCGAAAGTGGTGGGCAGCGGAGGAGGCGCTTACTTTCTGCAGGTCACGGGCCCGCCGGAGGTTTGCAAGTCTGGTCAGCCCTTGACCTTACGCAACGTGCCTGCCTATCACGCGCCCACCGGGGCGACGTTCGACATTCGCGGATGGAATGGCGAGGGCGGCGAGGCCTACTCAATCTCGGTGGAAGCCGGACAGATTCACAGCAGCCGTGGGGGGAATGCAGTGTACTGAGCTGGCAGGGGGAAGATTTTTGGGCGAAGGAGCCCTCTTCTGGAGCCGGATGCTGCATTGAAAAACCGCTAATTTCCACAGTGAAGGGCCTGACTGGCGCGGATTGCAAGAAAAATCGAAGCGAATGAATAGCGAAGGAATCCAGAACCTAAACCCAACATCTTGTGGTCGTATAACTGGTTAACCACTAGTCCTCGTATTTTCCCGAATCCGCACTTTGGTCACGACCCAACCTTCAAGTTTTGTATTGACAATCAAGGACTTACGGATAAGATGTGGTACAAAGTGGTAGGAAGTGGTCAGACAGTTTAGAGCTGTGGGAACGGGAAGCTGAAAACGAGGAGCCGGTGGAAATCCGACCCAGAAGGACGACAAACAGCCCGAACCAGCCGAGTTTGACCAAGTTTTGTGCCGTCTTTACCTCCCTCGTGGCAGCAGCAGTGGTTAAGAGATCCTTCGGCGACAAGAACCGCCGCCTCAGGATGACAAACTATGTTTCGCGGCAATCACCCAACTCGCGTCGACGAAAAAGGACGGTTAAAGGTCCCGGCGGAGTTCAAGCGGGTGATCGACGAGAAGTACGGACAGCAATACTACATCACAAGTCTGGATGGGAAGGTTGCTCAAGTGTATCCCTTCGAGGAATGGGAGCGGATCGAGCAGAAGCTGGCCGGGCTCTCCACCTTCAATCCTACGAAGAAGAAGTTTCTGGACCGCGTGAACTATTACGGGCAGGTGGTGGAAATGGACGGGCAGGGGCGGTTGCTGATACCGCAACTGTTGCGCGAAGCGGCGCAAATCAAGGGCGAGGTTGCGGTTACCGGCAACCTGACGCACCTGATCGTGCGCAACCTGGATGCGTACCGCAAGCAGGTCGAGGAAGAAAAGTTCACGCCTGACGATGAGAAGACGCTCGACGAATTGGGCATCTAGTGGGCGAGGGTTCAATAGACACCCCTCAGGGGGTTGGGCATGGTGGTGGAAGGGGAGCGAGCCTTCTTCCAGCCAACCATGTTCCGGTTCTTTTAAAAGAAGCGATCGACTTTTTAAACGTGCGGCGTGGCGGGACTTATATCGACGCCACGGTGGGCCTGGGCGGGCACAGTTACGAAATCGCAAAACGCCTCGGCGCACCGGGACATTTGATTGGGCTCGATAAGGATCCAGCGGCGCTGGAAAAGGCAAGGGCGGTCTTAGGTGTTGGGTCTTCGGCCCCGAGTGACGCCGACGATCCGCAGCCTAAGACCTATGACCTAAGACCCGACTGGCCGACGGTCACGCTGTTGCAATGCTCGTTCGCCGAAGCCGGAGAGCGGTTCGTCAAGGGTTTTGCGGACGGCATTCTGGCCGACATCGGAGTGAGCAGTTTGCAGCTCGAGGATGCCGCGCGCGGATTTAGTTTTCAGGCGGAAGGACCGCTCGACATGCGAATGGACCCGCGGTCGGAGCGAACCGCCGAACAAGTGGTAAACCACCTCGACGAGCGTGAGCTTGCCGATGTGATTTACGAATTCGGAGAGGAAAGGAGGTCGCGGAGAATCGCCAGAGCCATTGTCCGGTCGCGGCCGATACGATCTACCGCACATCTTGCGGATGTCATATCAGCCGCG
>Ga0074045_10000579_pt1 | contig 35579 bp, 38 predicted proteins | sample BogForMeECP23OM2_FD_94442 | JGI IMG/M metagenome (GOLD analysis project Ga0074045, IMG submission 94442) | Bog forest soil microbial communities from Calvert Island, British Columbia, Canada - Bog Forest MetaG ECP23OM2 | ecosystem: Environmental > Terrestrial > Soil > Wetlands ...
CAGCAAGCCACGCCGCTGTGCGGAGCGGCGGTAGGTCAGCAGAAAAGCCGGGAGCAGTCCAAAGACCACAATCTCCGCGAACAAGATCGGCAAGCCAAACGGTTTATAGCTGTAATACTGCCATGGAGCAAAGCCCACTGACGGCGAAGTGAAGTTCAACCATATCAGCGTGTCAATTGACTTGGCGGCAACGTAGATCCCGAGCAGCACGCCAGAAATAAATCCCAGACGCCGGAAAAGTTCCGGCGGCACCAGCCGCCGGCCGGTTACCTTCTCGACGGTTGCCGTCACCAGCATCAGAAAGCTCGGCCCCGAAGCAATCGCCGACAAAATAAACAGGAAGAAGGTTGAAGGCCAGATGAGAAACCCCTGCCGGAAAGCGAAAGGACGGCCGCGCAACACTCCATAGAGCCCGCCCAGCGATCCCTGGTGGAAGAACGAGAGCAACGTTCCCACGCCTGCCAGCACCGGCACCAATTTGTGCAACTGATGTTCAAACACCAGAAACGACGGCAGCTTGCGCAACTGCCGGTTGCGCAGCAGGATCGGTATGTATTCCAGGCAGAGCACCAGCAGATAACAGGAGATACAGAAAGTGACCTCGGTGAGCATCGAGTGCGTATTCGGATGCCAGAAGGTAAACCAAGCGCGCAGTGGTTGTCCCACGTCTATCATTAATATGCCGACTGCACCGCTGTAGCAGATGAAGCCAACAACGACCGCGGTGTTCAGGATCGGCTGGAGCTCGGAGCGCTTCAGAATGTAAACCAGAAATCCGGTAAAGAATGCACCCGCGCCCAGCGCAATCACACCCAGATCCAGAAAAATCCACAGGCCAAAGGCGAACCGGTTGTCCATGTTGGTCTGGTTCAGCCCGTAATACAGGCACAGCCCAGCCGCATACACCCCCAGCGCGAGCACAACCGCCCAGGGAGCAAGCCAGAGCAGGAACTGCGGAAGCGAGGTTCGCTCCGCGCCTCGGACAATCCACCGACTATCAGCCAACGCCGCGCTAGCCATGTTTGACCTCCGAACCCGGACCAGATTTGGATTCTGCCAGCGCTTTCACCCACGCCTCCTTCGACTTGTAGTAGACCTTCGGCTCCGTGTCCAAGCGAGCCAGCAACCGGAACGCGTCCGGAGAATGTGCTTCGTGAGAGACAGGATCGTTCTGGTCCGCCAGATTTCCGAACCGGATCGCCGCCGTCGGGCAAGCTTCCACGCAAGCTGGAACGTAGTCGGCAGGATCGATTTCCCACTTTCCCGCGACAGCAGCCTTCGCCATGGCAGAATGCAACCGCGCGTGGCACATATTGCACTTCTCCACCACACCGCGCATCCGCACCGCAACCCCCGGATTCAGGCTCTTCTCCATTCCCGCAGGCCACGCCGGATCCCACCAGTTGAAATAGCGCGCGTGATAGGGACACGCGGTCATGCAATATCGGCATCCCAGGCAGCGTTGCGGCATTTGCATGACAATGCCGGTGGCTTTATCCACCTCGACGGCTTGCTGCGGGCACACGCTTACACATGGCGTCTCGTGCTCGCAGTGCATGCACATGATCGGGATGAACACTTCGCGCTGTGCTACTCCCTCCATCCCGTTCGATACCTTGCGCACCAGCATCGGCGTCGTTCCGGTTCGAGGACTCGCCTGTGGAACGGGCGGCACATTGTTCTCGGCCGCGCATGCCACCATGCAGGAGCCGCAACCGGTGCAGCGATCCAGGTCGATTACCATGCCGTAACGGGCGTTCATACGTTCCTCCGATCCGGCACTTCGCGTAAGCTGGATTCCAGGTAGAGTTTCGAGGCTAATGGAGGCAACACCGGCGCGCGCCAGGCATTAGACCAGTTCTCGCTTGAACTCACGGCCTGTGCGGGACCCGCGGTTGCCGGCCATTCCTTCAACTCGCACCGAAAGGCGGGGGAACGCGGCGACTCGTCGACCCAGACAGCTCCCCTCCAGAGTTGCTCTTCGAGCTTCTGAACGGATGCGAACTTCGCGACCGGTGTCGCTTCTTGTCCTTGCAGAGTTCCCACGCGCCCCCGGAACAGATCCGCGCAACGAGCGTGAATGACTTTCTCCACCGTAATCAAAGCCGGATCGATGCCGCTGAGAAACTGCGCAGCGCTCTGCACTTCCGGCGACGCCTTCAGCAAACTGGGAGCCACCGCATAAGTTGCAATCGCAGAAGCAGGCGCGGTGGGAACATCGGTTAACTCTTCCAGGAATCCCGGCGCGGGCAGCAGCCAATCGGCGGTGCTTGATCCTCCATCCCAAGCTGCGAAGCGGAAGACCTCGGCATTCGTCGGCGGCGTAAAGTCCCAAGGGACGGTGGAATCAATCAGCACTGCACGGGCCGAGCCGATATCGGCCGCGGAAGCATACGACTCGGCATGTTTTGATTTCCTCACGATGCCGCCGCGTGCTCCGGCGGCGCCCAGCACTACATTCAATGCCGCAATCGCCGGATTGTCGTCGTTCGCGATCGCCACCGCGGGAAGCCGTGCAACCATCGTCCGCGCCAGATCGGCAATCGCGCCGGTGCTAAGCCCAGTCTGCCCAGCAGCTTCCGCGAGTGTCATTGGCGGCATCGGGCCCCGTGCCGGGACAAGGTGCTCTTCCAGCAGCACACGCGCCACGCCCGCAGCCAGAGCGGCCTCAGAGCCAGCATGGACTGGCACCCACTGCCACGCCCGCGCTGCAGTTCTGGAAAACGAGGCTTCCACTTGAATCAGGCGCAGTTGCGGGTCCGCCGAGCCCGCCGCGCGCTCCGCCCACAGTCGAGTGAATCTTCCGGGAGTGGCCCAGCCATCCAGCAACGGCGCACCAAAACTCACAATCGTCTGCGCGTTCTCAAGATCGTAGCCCATCCCGGCTGCAGGCACGCCGCTCCAGCTTTCATAGGGCGCCAGGGCCAGAGTTTCCGGGCTGGAAACCGTGCGATAGCTGCCCTTCTTCTCTTGAACGAAAGTCTGGAACACCGATGAAGCCGCGCGCCCCGGGTAGCCATCGACGATCGCGACTGGACCCTCGCTGCAGGCTTTGGCAAACGCCGCTCGCGCCGCTTCCCACGAGGAAGAACTCGCCCCGTGACGCACCGTGCGCAACCGTCGCGGATGCCAGTTCAGTTGATGCGCTCCGAAGCCCAGGGGACACAAGGCTCCCCGGCTGAAGGGATGGCTGGCCACGCCGGCGACACCTACGGGCCACCCAGAGGCCATTCGCACCCGCATTCCGCATCCCTGGGGACATAAGGTGCAGAACGACTGTTTCACTTCGACGGGACCGCGTGCGGGCTGGGGAATCCATCCCCAATTTTGGCTCCAGATGGAAACGTCATCCAGCAGCTTCCACGGCACCGGTGTGACCAGCAGACCCGCCGTTCCGGCCGCGCCCCACAGCAGATCTCGTCGTGTGAGCTTCATGCTTCTCCTTTATTGATGGCAACCGAGGCAGCCGACCTCAATGTTGTGCCGGCGATGGCAGTCTTCACAGTCGCTCATCTTCATTCCCTCGTGCGGCGCCCGTCGCAGGCGCGAGATCGAGTGCCCCCAGATATCGCGGCTATATCCGCTGATCCGGTTTTCCTGATAAATCTTTGCCTCGTCAGTCTCGCCATACGACGAGTGGCATTCGGCGCAGGCCAGATTGGCGCGCTTCACGTGAATGGCGTGCGAAAACCAGACGTTCGCCGGTTGCTGCGCGTATACCAACCACGGAGTTTCTAGTCCCGGCTTGATGTAGGTGTCCACCAGCGTTGCTTCCGCCTTACTCGTTCCCATCTTCTCGGAATGGCAGCCCGCGCAAGTCTCCATCGCAGGAATTCCGGCAAACGTGCCGTCATCGCGAAGCGCATGGCACTGGCTGCATTCCGCCATCCCGGATTTCTCCGCATGCGTCTTGTGCCGGAACTCGAGCGGCTGTTGCTTCTGCACGTAGAGCACGCGCGGAAACGCCACCCACCCGGCCAACAGCGTGACCCCTAGCCCAAGTCCGAATGCAAGAAGGTTCCGTCTCGTCCTCATTCCTCCACCGTCCAGTCGTTCCTGGAAAAGAAATGCTGGAACAAACACACCAGATGCTGCCGCGACAACAACTGAGCCACTCCGCGTACGGGCGCTCCGCCATCACAGTCCAAAGCATGCGTCTCGTGGATTTCGCGCGTCAGGCGTTCTTGTTCCTCAGCCTGCCACGCCGCAGCTTGCGGCCCGGAGATGAGTCCCGCGCGTGTCCGGCCCGGCAGTTCCCAACCTTCAAACAACCAGCCTGCGCCGTAAGGGTCGGCGCTCAACCTGGCTGGATGGCTCCGTACGCGGCTGTTCACTCTCTCAATCAGCAGCGGGTTCGGAAAACTCAGCGGCCATTCCACACCATGAATGGTGAGCGTCAGAGCGGGACAATGGCTTCCATGCATCGTTACGAAGGTTACGCCGTCCACATTCCCGGTCACACCGGCCAAAAACCCATCGAGACCGAGATGGCACAACCCGGATTCCTCCGTGTCTAACCAGAAATGATTTGGGCTATATAGAAGATGGGGTGGCGGAGTCGTCGCGTGGGGCCGCGCCAGCGACAAATAGGAATCGCAGTAGCGGTAGCTATTGCTGGAGCAACTCGAGAGTTGCGAGTCGCTGAACGGCACCAGCTTCGGGACCGGCGAGGCTCCGCAGTACTGCACGCGGACCTCTTCCAGATGCGGACAGCGCTCTAGTTGTGCGGGGCTGGTGGTGGCCAATGGGCACTGCCGGTATTCCGATGAAGTACACCGGCCGCCGTCGGCCACCACCCCAGGCCCGTCGAGGATCAACTTCTGCACTGGCGCAGCATGGCAGTATCGCGCTCGGCCTTCTTTAAGAAAGGGGCACGCCATAATTCACTTCCGCCGCGGTTTCTCTTCCGGTTTCTCTGGTGAAGACTCTGCCTCCGAAGGCTCGACTTTCTCGCCTCCATCGGCCATGGTGAGCCCCAACCCTGGTACCGATAAGGTGTGCAAGTCCCCACGCGACATCGCCCAGAGTTCCTCTAGGCTGGCTGCAACAGGCGCCCTGTGTTCCCTTCGCGCCCACAACTCCCATCCCACAGCGCCGGTTACTACGAGCGCCGCCAGAAGTGTGACCGCAACCAATGCCAGGTTCATCACTTGTAGCCAAAATGTCCAATCATTTGCCATGTAGATTGACCTCCTTGCCGCTAGCCAGCGGCCAACCTAGAAGTAGCAATCCACACACCATTGAGCGAATGCAATAACTTACAAGTGATTTCCACTGCCAGATGTAGGGATTCCCAGCGCCTGAGTAGGGTTTCCCGACAAACCTGAGCTTTTGCCGCGAGAGTATCTGAAGCAGGGTAGAATGGGCGACGAGTGCGACGACCCGTCTGATGCGAGGTGCGATTTTAGTGGAACTCTACCACTGGCTGCCCACCGAGGCTTTGAAGATTGTCCTCGTCCTTTTCTTATCTTTCCTGATAGGGCTGGAACGGGAAGAGCACAAGGTAACCGCAGGCTCGTATTCCTTCGGAGGAGTACGTACCTTCCCGCTCATCGGATTGATTGGTTATTCCCTCGCCCTTCTTTCGGGCAAACAACTGCTCGCACTGACAGTCGGCTTTCTGGTCATCGCCGCATTCTTGCTTTTATCCTACTGGCACAAGCTTTCCGCCGCCGAAGCCGCCGGCGTAACCTCAGAGATGTCCGGTCTCACGACTTTCCTCGCGGGAGCTCTAGTCTGCTACGGGCATTTCTGGACTGCTACCGCGCTGAGCGTTGCCAGCCTGCTGCTGCTCGATCTCAAAACCGCGCTTGAGAAGCTTGCCGTTCGCATCGCTCCACAAGAGATTCTTACCTTCGCCAAGTTTCTACTTTTGACCGGCGTCCTCCTGCCGGTATTCCCAAATCAGGAGTTCGGTCGATTCCACATCAACCCTTTCAAGACTTGGCTGGTCGTGGCCGCGGTCAGCACCATTTCGTATGGCAGTTATGTTCTGCAGAAGTTGACCAGGCAACGAGGGGGCGTCGTGCTGGCAGCGTTGTTGGGCGGAGCATATTCATCGACCGTCACTACCATCGTGATGGCGCGCCGGGCCGCTCGTGAACAGCATCCCCACCTCTTTGCCGGGGGCATCCTGATCGCTTCTGGCGTCATGTACCTTCGACTGGTTGCGCTCTTGGCGCTGTTCAACCGGCAACTGATGTCTGTGCTGGCACTTCCCTTTCTCGTGCTCGCCGGTGTCGCGCTCGGTGCCGGCTGGCTCTGGACACGCCGGCCAGATCCCAGTACTCAAGCAGTACAGCGGGAGTTCGAGCCCAGGAATCCGCTCGAACTGCTGGCAGCTTTTTTCTTCGCCGCTTTGTTTCTGGGAATGCTGGTCGCTACTCAGTTAGCGGTGACCTATCTGGGAAGAGCGGGAGTGAATACTCTGGCTGCCGTCATGGGCATTACCGACGTGGATCCATTCATCATGGGGATGACGCAGGCGGCGGGCAACCTCACTCCTCTGAATATTGCGGCGGCCGCAGTGCTTATCGCCGCAGCCAGCAACAATTTCGTCAAAGGAATTTACGCCTACAGTCTGGCCGACCGGAAAACGGGTTTGCAGAGCCTCTTGCTCATGACCACTCTTGCTCTGGCTGGCCTCATTCCTTTGCTTGGGATGCGATCGTAACCCGTACGATTCGCACTGATGTGGCACGATGGCGGGACCGAGAAAGGGGAAGGCCGCTGCTCGGCAGCAGCGGCCTCCGACAATTCCACTTAGTCGTGCTCTTTGCGAATCTTCTTTCGGGCTCGCTTTTGCGCCAAAGCTTGCTTCACCCGGCGTCTCTCACCCGGCTTCAGGTAGTAGGAGTGACGCTTCACTTCCTTGATGATGTCTTCCGTCTGAACCTTGCGTTTAAACCGGCGCAAGGCGTTCTCCAACGACTCGCCTTCTTGCAAACGAATTTCTGCCACGCTCATCACCCCCTAACCCCGTCCTATATCGGACACTATAGAGCTTATCTCATTTGTGCCACGCTCCGCCCGACTATTTGCCCAATCGCCTGTTTGCTAGACATCCTTCAGTTGGTTCTCATCCATCCCGAAATAATGCCCCAGTTCGTGGATGACCGTCAGGCGGATTTGTTCGCGGACTTCGGCCTCGCTGGAGCAGACCGCCTCAATATTCTCCTGATAGAGCACGATGTGATCGGGTCCTGCCGGCAGGTCAAATATGCTCTTCCTGGTCGTGGGCACGCCATGGAACAGACCCAGAAGCAGCCGCCCTTGGCGCCCCGGCGGCCCTGATCGTTGATGTGGCGGCTTGTCCTCTACCAGAACCGCAACATTGCGAATGCGACTGCGAAATTCTTGCGGAAGCGAGTCGAGCACTTCCTCGACTACCTTGACGAAATGTTCACGCTTCATCCTTCACCCACCGAAAGCATACCGTGAAAACACGTCGGCACTGGCTTCTTGAAGGTGGGTTAGTGGCAATTCACCAGGGATTCTGCTGCCTCTTGCCGCTCCTCTATCGAGGCGAATAGGCGACCGCTTTGATTTCGATGACCAGCCCCGCACGAGCCAGAGCTGCGATCTCGAGAATTGTCCACGTAGGAAACGGCGCTTGCAGATACCGGCTCTTGATCTCCACGAAACGGGCCAGATGCTTCTGCAGTCCAACATGGTAACTGACGAGCTCGACAATATCGTTCAGCGAGCAGCCCGCAGCCTCGAGGACAATTTTAAGGCGATCAAATGCGTTCGCAATCTGTGTCTCGTCATCTTGCGGCATGGAGCCATCCGGATTGAGACCAATCTGGCCGGCTACGTAAACGAAATCGCCGGCTCGCACTGCTGCCGAATAGCCGAATTTTTCGAAAATGGTTGAACCGTCTTTGGTTGCAAAAATTGGATTCGACGGATTCACTGCCTCTTTTTTCTTCATCAAAGCTCCTCGAAAGATCCGTTACAATCGCGCACCCGGAGGAAGATCGAGCCCGAGCAGCAGCCGGCCGTACGCTTCGCCGATAGCCTCAGGCTGCAACAAAAAATGCGAGCTCATGGCATGCAAATCACGGAACAAACGTTCTGCCCGGGATCCGGTTGGCAACAAGCTGCCTCCCAGTGCTGAAAACATCTTCTGCGCGGCGGCCAGCGCAATCCGTGCCGCCATCGCCAACCGCATTCGAATCGCTCCACGTTCCTCCGGCGTGAGAGGACGGCCCCTCCGGATGATGTCGAGCACGAGATCTGCGTCGTCCAGCAGGGCCTGACTACGATGGCCATGGTCGCTTCCCCGGTTGCAACGTCGATCTGCGCCATTTTATCGTCGCGCTGCCGTTGTTGCGTTCCTGAGTTCACCCGGGTTTTCGCCACCTCGCGAAATTCCTCAGCCACCGCGGATGCAACTCCGAGTAGCGGCGCCAGCACCGACATGGCAAATATGGAGTTCAGCGGGTAATCATAGATGGGCTCACGGTTGGGGCAGGTAGGATGTTTTTCGCCGGCTTGGAGTTGGCTCCAACTCATCCAGCGATGGTCGGGAACGAACGTCGGCTTGAGGGAAATATCTTTGCTCCCGGTGCCGCGCATACCGAGTACGTTCCAGCTGGAATGATCAATGGAAAACGCATCCTGCGGCACCAGCACCACGTGTGGCTCCGGCGCACCACCGTTCCGGTCTGGCAGCGGCACCAGCAAACCCGCCCAGGACGCGACGTCGATGCCCGATGCGTAGCGCCAGCGGCCGCCGACCATCACCCCGCCCGAGGCTCGCTCCACCGTGATTCCCGAACCGACGCCACCCGTAAGCATGGAAACGATGGCCGGCTTGCCGCACAGGAAAACATCACGCTGGGCCTGCCCAGAAAATTTGCCGAGCATTAGAATGTTCGCGCTGTTGAGGCCAACGATCCAGGCACACGACCCGCAACCCCGGCCGACTTCAAATACTGCCTCCCAGGCTTCGCGTGGCGTGCAGCCCAATCCCCCGAAGAGCGGAGGTTGCATCATGCGGAACAACCCGGCGGCAGCCAGGCGTTCCACTACATCTTCCGGAATCCGCCTCGCCGCCTCAATCTCTGTAGCGCGGGTTTGCAACCAGCCGCACAGAGCCTTGGTCTTTTGAGCCATGTCGCCAACTTCCGCTCCGTTCACCGTTGACGTATGCAGTGTTGTCATTGCTCGTGTTCGATCTTCCCACAGGCGTTTCAGGCAACCAGTTGAAACAATTTAGACCCGGAGTTAGGTGCAACATTGTATCGCCAGATACGCGCCGCTTTGCTAATCTGTTGGGCTGACATCGAGAGGATGGTACCCTCGACCCAAGCACGGATGAGGCAAAAGACAACCAAAACCAAGAAGATACCGGGAACGTGGCGCATCAATCCCGAGCTCGCCCGTCTGATCATGGGCCAGGAAAGTTCTGGCCGGGCACGCCACTTTCGCAAGAACGAAATCATTTACGACCAGGGCACGATCTCCAGCAGGTTCTACTTTGTAGTTTCGGGGTTGGTCCAGGTTTCGATTGTGCGGGTGGATGGAGTGGAGGTGGTACTCGAATTCATGGGGCCCGAAACCATCTGTGGCGAAGGCGACGCGTTTGGCCGGTTGCCGCGGTTTTCTCGGGCGGTCGCGCTGGAAGAAACCGACACCATCGAGTTCGACACCACGCGGATGGAAAAGGTTTTCGCTCAGCACCCGGAGTTTGCTTTCGCGTTGTTGCGGGTGACCAGTCTCAAGCAGCGTGTGCTGGCCGTGAGACTCGAACATCTGGCCTCGCGTGAACCGGAGGAGCGGATCATGGACCTGTTTCATCGGCTCCAGGAAATGTTCGCAGTCGAGCACCCCGGTGGAAAACTCCTCGTCACCCGTCTCACCCATGAGCAGATCGCCGCTCTCACCAGCACCTCGCGAGTTACCGTGACCCGCGCCATGCGGGCCCTGCGCGAAGCCAACAAGATAGACATTCTCGGCGGGTATATTCTTGTGCGGTCCCGGCAATAAGTAAAATGCTGCTACCGGATTCACTCCAAACCACGTGTATCACCCGATACAGACGATACGGGGATCGAAAGCAGTAGCCTCAAATGAACCGGCTCAGACGATAATCCATCGGCGGCCGATCGGCGGCGTGCTCCTGTTCCAAAGCGGCCCCTTCCTGACACCGGTGCAAAGTTCCTGCGATTCTGCCGGCACTAATCTAATTGGTGTCCAATCGGTCGGTCTTGTTGATGGCGTTCCTGGAGTTTCACGCTACGGTTCAGGTATGCAATTTCTGAATTCCAATGCATACGCAGTACCTGGTTGGGACCAGGCGAGCAACAGCTGTAACACCATCGGCAGGTTCGGGAACGCGGGAATCGGCAATGTTGTGGGTCCGGGAACGAAAGCCGTTTCCATGTCTTTCATCAAGTCCGTTTCTTTGGGGGAAAAAGCGAAGTTGCAGATAGGAGCCGAGATCTCGAATATCTTCAATCACCCGAACTACATGCCACCCAGTCTGGTCGTTACGCCGAACAACACGGCTGGTTTCGGCACTCTAAACGCGGTACAGACGGCGGAAGGTGCCGGTCCCCGCATAGTTAATATCACCGTACGCATCAGCTTCTAACAGCTCTGCGGCCTAGCAAGCAGCGCTCATCTCCGCTAACCCGCGGGGTGAGCGCAGGGCTGCGGGCTTCGACGGGCTATTCATAGAGCAAGCCCGCGCGGAGAAGAAAGCGTTTGGTCAATGACCCGGCGTGCCTGTAAACACCCGGATTGCAGCCCATTTTCGAACGATCGAAAGAGGCGTACATGTATCAGCCAGAAACCTACTGGGTTGCCTTGCTTTTCATGGTCCTTTCCATGCTGTGCTGGGGATCGTGGGCCAGCACCATGAAGATGGCGCCAAAATTTCCTTTCCAGCTCTTCTATTGGGACTACGTCATCGGAGCCCTGGCAACGAGCTTGTTCTGGGGATTCACCTTGGGCAGCGCCCGCGGAGGCGAACTCGCTTTCCTTAATAGCATCCACCAGGCCGATACCACTCACATCGCCTGGGCCATAGCCGGTGGCGTCCTTTTCAATATTGCGAACCTTCTGCTGGTAACGGCCATTGATCTTGCCGGGTTGGCGGTTGCCTTTCCTGTGGGTATCGGGCTGGCTCTGGTGGTGGGTGTGTTGTTGAATTTCATGATCTCTCCGAAGGGGAATCCCCTGCTGCTCTTCGGTGGCGTAGCGCTGGTCGTTCTGGCTATCGTGCTGAACGCCGTCGCCTACCGGCGCCGAGAGATCGAAAAGAAGACGCTGAGCCTGCTCGGAATCGAAATCAGTGTCGCCTGTGGCATTTTAATGGGAATCTCCTATCCATTTATCGTGAAGGCGATTACTGGCGATCACTCTCTTGGGCCTTACGCGGTTTCCTTCGTCTTCGCTGTGGGCATCGCTTTCTGCACTATCCCGGTGAATTACTACCTGATGCGACGGCCGCTGACCGGCAGTGCACCGGTGGACATGAAAGGTTATTTCGGTGCCGGAAGTTTAAACCATTTCTGGGGAATTGCCGGTGGAGCAGTCTGGTGCACCGGAACCACGCTGAACTTTACCACTTCCCACGCGCAGATCATCGGACCAGCGGTCTCCTACGCCATTGGCCAGGGGGCAACCATGGTTTCAGCCATCTGGGGAGTGTTCATCTGGAAGGAATTCTCTGAGGCGCCCGCGTCCGCTCGCAAGCTGCTTCTCCCAATGTTCGTCTTCTTCATCATCGGCCTGGTTGCGGTGGCGGTCGCCCCGGTTTTGGGGCGCTGAGCATCTTAGAAAGGACTAATCTTTATGAAAAGCACATCTGCCTTTCCTGAAATCGATCTATCCCAGTTGCAGACTCGCATGTTTATCAACGGCGAGTGGCGGGACGCCTCTGGCGGCAGCACATTTACTCTCCATGATCCGGCCACCGGCCAGGAGATTGCGCGCGTGCCGCAGGCCACGGCCGCTGATGTTGACGCAGCGGTGCAAGCAGCAAAGACGGCGCTCCACCATGCCAGCTGGCGAGATATCATGCCGGCGGCCCGCGAACGGCTCCTGCAAAAGCTGGCCGACTTGCTGGAACAACATGCCGACGAACTGGCCCGCCTCGAAACCCTTAACCAGGGCATGTTGCTGGGCGTGGCGCAGGCAGTGGACGTGGGTGCAAGTGTTCAGTGGTTGCGCTACATGGCGGGCTGGGCGACGAAAATCCATGGCGATTCTATCGACCTTTCTTTTCCGATACCGCCCGGCACCAAGTATCAGGCGATCGTAAGACGGCAGCCGGTGGGCGTCGTGGGCGCCATCGTCCCCTGGAATTTCCCGCTCCTGATGGCCATCTGGAAAATTGCGCCGGCCCTGGCTTGCGGCTGTACGGTTGTGCTTAAGCCGGCATCAGATACGCCCCTGACGGCCCTGCGCTTTGCCGAGCTTACGCTGGAAGCAGGCTTTCCGCCGGGCGTGCTGAACGTCATCGTAGGCGGCGGCAGCACTGCCGGCGCCGCGTTGGTGCAACATCCTGACGTCAACAAGATCACCTTGACCGGTTCCACCGAGGTCGGCATCTGGATCGGCCAGGAGTGCGCTAAAACCGTAAAGCGCGTTGGCTTGGAGTTGGGCGGAAAAAGCCCCGTGATCGTGCTCGACGATTGCGATCCGGCGGTGGCGGTGGCGGGCGCCAGTGCGGCCATTTTCTTCAACCAAGGCCAGGTATGTACCGCGGGATCCCGTTTATATGTGCAGAAGAAACAGTTCGAGCGCGTCGTCGCCGGCGTTGCCGACACAGCCCGCAAAGCGGTGGTTGGCTCAGGGTTCGATCCGGCAACGCAGATTGGGCCGCTCGTCTCCCAGCGCCAGCGGGAAAATGTATTGCGGTTTATTGAGACGGGCGTGAAAGAAGGTGCCTTGCTTGTAGCCGGAGGCACTGCTTCGAATCGGGATGGCTACTTCGTGCAACCTACCGTGTTCGCCAACACTACGGGTCATCCGCTGACCCTGACGCGTGAGGAAGTTTTCGGACCAGTCTTGATCGCACAGCCCTACGACGATCTTGAAGAAGTCGTGCGCGAGGCGAACAACACCGTCTACGGCCTGGGAGCAAGCGTCTGGACCTCAAACATCAGCAAAGCCCTGAGGGTGGCGGAGCGCCTGGACGCAGGCACAGTCTGGATCAATTCGCACAATGTGGTCGATCCCAACATGCCTTTCGGCGGTTTCAAACAGTCAGGCATCGGGCGCGAACATGGACGCAGCGCGATAGAAGCGTACACGGAGTGCAAGTCGATTTGCATCGCTTACTAACGGTGCTGGGCGGCTGCCTCTGCCCGCTGAAAGGGCTTATACCTTTTCGGTTTCTAGCCTTGGATTTAAGTCGGCATGCGACAAGAGAAATTCGAGTATCTCCTTGTTTGTTTCTTCGGTCTGGTCCGTGAGAAACAAGTGACTCGCGTGTTCGAGCAGGACGAGCTTTGCGCCCGGAATCCGTTTCGCAATCAACTCCCCGTTGCCCGGTGGCACCAGCGCATCTGACTTTCCGTGGATGACCAGCGTCGGCGCCGTAATCTGAGCGATTCGGCTGTAGCTCTCCCACGCCAGAATCGCGTGCAGCTGTGCCATGTAGCCTTGTGGAGAGGGGAGCGAACGCCGTCGCAGGCTGAGATCTTCCTCGATTTTCTCCCGTGGCGTCGCCGCGTCGTAGATGTAGGGAAGGATGGCTTCTCGCGCTTGCTCCAGCGTTATGCCGCGCGCCATCAGCAGGTCGGCGACCTCGCGCTCCGCGCGCACCGCCAAAGATCCGCCGGGCGCGGTGCAACCCAGAATCAACGAGCGCGTCTTCGCCGGATATTGCAGCGCGAATTCCTGCGCAATTGCGCCACCCATGGAAACGCCGAACACGTGAGCCCTGGAAATACCGGCAACATCCAGAACCGCCGCCGCGTCCGATGCCATGGTCGCAATCGAATAAGGCCCAGGAGGCACGTCGCTCATCCCCACACCTCGATTGTCGAACGCTATCGTACGATATCGTTGCGCCAGCGCCGGGCGTGTGCGATGCCACATAACCGACGTATAGCCGAGGCCCATGATCAACAGGACCGGTTCTCCCTGGCCCTGCTCGTCCCAATAAATCTTTGCCCCTTGATTTTCGACAAATGGCATGCGAGTCCCCTGATCGACCTAACTTCGCCGCGGCTCAAGTTGTTCCAAAACTTATCCGCCAATTCCACGCCTGGTGACGAGATAGACTGCAAAGCTCCCAAGCCAATGACCACCCTCGTAATGCGCGCCCGTCACCGCTGCCAGCCCGGCACGTCTATGCTTTTCGGCAGCGGCCATGATCATCGGCCGGCGCGTGTCGCTTTTGGCCAGGGCTGCGGCGATGCCTTCCAGCATCCATGCGCGACTCAGGTTGAGCCCATCCAAATGTGCCAACTTGGGGTCGCTGGGATCGGGCGATACCACCGGCTCTAGCCAAGCGCTCTTTCGCGCCGGGGAAATCTGCGGCAGAAAAGTCCGAAGCCACCGGGCAAACTCGCCGCTCGGCAGCACACGCCGCATCAGGTCCGCTTCGCCCAGACACGGCGAAAGGAAATCCTCCCCGGAGGGCTCATATCCCAAAGGGCAGTCTCTGTCACCCAGATAGAACTGCCGGGCTCTCGATGCCAGCAGATCGGCAAATTTCGTGTCCCCGGCAGCGTGGGCATAGTCAAACATTAAGCCGAGAGCGAAAGAGGTCTGCGCATGCTCCCCGATTCGCACCGGATAGGACAGTTTGGGAAGCCAGTCTTCCAACCGTCCCAGCGCAGCTTGTTCCAGAGGACGCAAGTTCGCCGCCATAGCGCGCGCTTCCGGATCGTCCCACTCCCGCAGCTCCGTAGCCAATTGAAGCAACCATGCCAGTCCATAGGGACGTTCGAAGCTGGCGCGTCCTTCCGCCCGCAGGTACACCGCTTCCTGTGCGATGTTGTCTGCGGTCAGGCTTTGCCGCAGAGCCTCACGGGCCGATGCTGCGAAGCCAGCGTTAGGGAAAGTCCTGACTAGACGCGCCAGCAGCCAGTGTCCGTGCACCGAAGAATGCCAGTCATAGCAGCCGTAGAACGCTGGCGTCAGTTTTCGCGGCGGAGCCACATCGGCATCGCTGTTCAGACTGTGGCTTATCTTGTTCGGATATTGCTTGTGGACGCATGCGAGCGCCAGATTAGCGAACCGCCCAGCTGCGTTCATGTCAAACAGGACTGGGCTGGCGCTGCTCTGCGCCTCCATCTTTCCCATGGTGAACAGCCAGAAAATTATGCGGATTGCGTATTTCATTTCCGTCTACCTTAGACGAATGTCGCTGGCAGGCATAGGGCAGCTCCTGTTTCTTTCTCCGACAGCGCGCGTTCGGTTTTGAGGCATGGATTTTCCGGTGGTAGACTGCGCATTATGCCAAACAAGAGAATCAAGAAAAGGCCCGCAAAGCTGAAGAAAATGGCTGCTAAGAAAGGAAGGCGGCCAGTAAACAAGACGCTGCGAAAGAAATTGGTTAAAAAGAGCGCTGCCCCCAAGAAGAAGGCGCCCGTGAAAACCAAATCAACCGGCAAGAAGAAAGCCGACTCGAAGACCATAGGTGTCGATCGAAGAGGGATTCTGGTCCAGAACCAGAACCGTGATTCGGAAGCACTTACACGCCAGGGGCGACGCCCGCAACCGGCGGAGCAATCCGGCGATTTGCAGGGATTATCTCGCGTCGAAAGTGCGGATTCGGAGAGTGTCGACGAGCTAATCGGGGGAGGCAACGCGTTCGAGGCGGACGTTGTAGCCGGCGTGGAAAGGGCTGACAACCATGACGAGCAGGAGGTCCGCACCCATGAGGTACTCGAAGACGATGTCCCCGCGGAATATCTGGACAAAGACTAACGCAAAGCAGCCCTTCGAAGACAGTCACCGTTTTGCGGGGTTTAACATTGGTTGCGTGGGGAGGGAATACCATGCCCAAGATCTGTGTGCGGCACCCATACTGGCATCTAGCCGTGGTCGCGGCTCTCGCCCTCGCCCTCCCGGTCGCCTATGCCGCGCAGGACAACCCAGCCGTCGCCTCCGGAGGAAACACTGCCTGCGCAAATCTCGGTGTATACATTTTCGTCGGCGGGACGGGCGGTTTTGACGGTCTCGAAAACGGGGAGCAGTTCACCGAACTCCTCCAAACCGGCCACGTGGGACTCTACGAGCATGCCAATGCCGTCGTCGCAGCCGAGCACCCACCGAGCATCATCCAGGCCATCGAGAGCGTGTTCACCGGAACCGGGCCCGGGCAAGCTGAACTCGGACAGGTCGGTGCGAATTACTTCACGCTTCCCCCAAGCTACGGTTACTACCAGGCTGTGTACATACAAAATGGTCTTCACCCCTCAGAAGCCAATGTGAACACGCCCTCCGACAGTGCTCCTCCCGGACAATTGCAAAAGGACCTGAAGCTCTGGCGAGAGTACGTGGATGCGGCCAGAACCGTCGGTATCCAAACCGTAGCTCCGGTCGTGGGCCCCAATGATCCGAGCGAACCAAAACTGGGAGATCACGTCTTTGCAACCAACCCCTTCTATGCGCTCGAGCGTGGTGAGGCACTTTATGGCAAAGCCATCGCCTTCGATGTTCCGCCCAACTTTTTTCTGACTGGTGGGAGCGGCCCCGGCTACCGGAAATTTATTGTACAGGCCATCCAATGGGGCAACGAACACGGCCTGCGCACTACCATGTTGCTTTCTCCTTACCCTTGGCCCACCAACTCCAAAGGCAAGCCGGATACTTTCCGTCAATTCACCAACATTACGTTTAGCAGCGACACGCGGGCGTTTGTTCGCCAGCTGAGCCAGCAACAAGCAATTCCTTCAGAATGGTCGGTCGACAATTACGAAGACCCGTATCCGCACGATACCCCCGCTGTCGTGCCCGAAACCGTCCGAAATACTACGACGGCTGTTGGTCTTTGGTTGGCAACAAATGCACCGGTTTATGTAAAAGGGCCGCACAATCAGGGAGTAATCTGCGGCCCACCTGCCTCATCGGATGGAAGCGAACGGTGACACAGCAGAACGGCAAGAACCATTCGTGGATTACGGGCTAACCGGCAGTAATCTGCCTCGGACGAATGGGGCGCGTACCTTGTCATTCGCAGGCACGACTCCAACTCTGAATCCTTTTTCCGCGATCTGAAATCTATACGTAGGAATTGCCTCTGCGGCCCATGTTGGCCGCACAATCACCAGCTGTTTTGTTGCACGATTGGAGGGTCCATGGCGAAACGGTTAATTCTTACGCTGGTGGTAATGGCCGCTATTTTGGGCGGCCTTGGGTTCGTGAAATTCCGGCAGGTAGAAGCCGCAATCGCCCAGGGCGCAGCCTTCCAGATGCCGCCCACCGCGGTGACCACTGTGGTCGCTCAGCGGGAAACATGGCCCTCTACTCTAGCCATAATCGGTACGGTCGCCGCCATACAGGGTGTAACCGTGGGCGCCGATTTGCCCGGAACCATCGACAAAATTCACTTCGAGTCCGGCCAGTGGGTGCATGAGGGGGACATTCTGGTCGAACTCGACACTCGCGAGGAACGAGCGCAGCTTGCCAATATGGAGGCTCAACGCGATCTTGCCCGCATCAATTACGACCGTGCGCAACAACTCCTGAAGGAAGGCGTCATTTCCCGCTCGGAATACGACACCGCCACTGCGCAACAGAAGACGACCGAGGCCCAGGTGGGTGACACTCGGGCGGCGATCGCTCGCAAGACGATTCGCGCTCCCTTCACTGGTCTACTGGGCATTCGTCAAGTCAGCTTGGGCCAATATCTGGCGGCGGGTCAGGCGATTGTCTCGCTGCAATCGATGGATCCTATCTATGTGAACTTCGGAGTGCCACAGCAGGAGACGACCAAAATGGCGCCCGGACGGGTGCTCCGCGTGACCAATAGCGATTTGCCGGGGATGGCGTTTAACGCCAGGATTAACGCACTCGATTCCGTCATCAATGAGCAGACGCGAAACATCCAGGTGCAGGCCATCCTTTCCAACAAAGGGAACAAGTTGCGTCCGGGTATGTTCGTGCAGGTGGAATTGCCGATCGGTGAGCCTCGCCAGGTTGTGCCGCTGCCAGCGCCCGCAATTAACTATGCGCCCTATGGCGATTCCGTATTCGTTGTCTCTGATATGAAGGATATGAAGGGAAATACCTATCGCGGAGTGCGCCAGCAGGTCGTCAAGATCGAAGGCTCTCGCGGCGATCAGGTCGCGGTTATCTCCGGCCTCAACCCTGGTGACGAAGTTGTGAGCTCAGGTGTTTTCCGGCTTCGCAACGGAGCCGCGGTTCAGGTGAACAATTCGGTCAAGCCGCAAAACAGTCCAAGTCCTAAGCCCGAGGATAGCTAAACCGCACAACCGGCACCTGAGGAGCGTGCATGAAGTTTACCGATCTATTTGTTAAGCGTCCCGTGCTGGCGATGGTGGTCAACCTCGTGATCCTCATCGCCGGCCTGCAGGCTGTCCGCTCTCTGAGTGTGCGCCAGTATCCACGCAGCGACATCGCCGTAGTGCAGGTAACGACGGTCTATGTTGGGGCGAGTGCCGATCTCGTCCGCGGGTTCGTCACGACCCCGATTGAGCGTGTTATTGCCAGCGCCGATGGCATTCATTCTGGCCGGTTCGGTACCGTTGGCTATCTCCGGAGCTCTGGTGTTTTCGTTCCTGAACTTCACCACTCTGAATATCTATAGTGTGGTCGGCCTGATCACCCTTGTCGGCCTCATCGCCAAGAACGGAATTCTGATTGTGGAGTTCGCCAACCATTTGCAGGAAACCGGTCTCAGCAAGCTCCAGGCGATCACTAACGCCGCCAGCACGCGACTCCGTCCCATTCTCATGACGACGGCCGCCACAGTCTGCGGCCATTTCCCCCTCGTCCTTGCAAAAGGTCCAGGCGCCGGGGCACGCAACAGTATCGGCATCATGCTGGTCAGTGGCATGATCATCGGCACCGCTTTCACCCTGTTTGTGGTGCCGTCCATTTACATGCTGGTCGCGAAGACCCACGTAGCGATTCGGGACACGGAGGAATCCTCGCTCGGTGAGCCGGCAGAAGCCGCCGCATGATTGTGCTCGTTGGATCTCAGGTATGGCATCGTCTTCCAGCTAACCCGTCGCTCGGGCCGTGGACTGTCGCACGACGAGTTCAGGCTCAATCACAATCTCCCGCGGGTAGGAGGTGTCGTCGGGACGGGCAATGCGCCGCAGCAGCGCTTCGGCGGCAATCAGCCCCATCTTCTTCAGCGGCTGGCGGACTGTAGTAAGTTGAGGGATATGGAAGGCGACGCCGCTCAAGTTCGACCTGATGTGTACAGTGGAACAGTCGGGTCCATAAGTCCGGTGGAGCGCTGAAGGAAAGTGGTGAAGAAATGACAGTACCAAGCCTGCAATCGCAAGGCGTCTCGGCATCCTCCGCGCCCGGAGATTACCGCCGCCCGCTAGCAGTCGTGACCACTCTGTTTTTCATGTGGGGCTTTCTCACCTGCTTGAATGACATTTTGGTCCCGCACCTGAAATCCATCTTCGCTCTGACCTACGCGAAAGTCATGCTGATTCAGTTTGCCTTCTTTTCGGCCTACTTTTTCTTCTCGATCCCGTCGGCGAAGATCGTGGACTGGCTCGGCTACCAGCGGACCATGGTCGTTGGCCTGCTCGTCATGGGCGCAGGCGCATTCCTGTTTGTGCCCGCAGCCCTTGCTCCTTCATACCCGCTTTTTCTGACGGCGCTCATCATCCTAGCCGCAGGAATCACCGCCCTGCAGGTAGCGGCAAATCCCTACGTCATTGTGTTTGGCAAACCTGAAACCGCTTCCAGCCGCCTGAACCTGACGCAGGCGTTCAATTCGCTCGGCACCACCATCGCTCCCAAAATCGGCGGCCTGTTCATTCTGAGTGCGGCGCCGCTCGCTATTGAGGAAATCCGCAAGCTCTCGCCCGCCGCCCTTCAGGCCTACCGCATTCAGCAGGCCGCTTCGGTCAAGGTGCCGTACATCATTATCGGAATGGCCCTCGTGCTCTTGGCCATCGTGATCGGCATCTCCAAGCTGCCGAAAATCGACTCTGCCCAGCACCAGCTCGGAGAAAAAGTCGGCGACTCGATTTGGAAGCACCCCAATCTCTATCTGGGCGCCGTTGGCATCTTCACCTATGTCGGGGCGGAAGTTTCCATCGGCAGCTTTTTGGTAAATTACTTCAGTCAGCACGAGATCGCCGGCCTGGCGCCGAAGGTCGCAGCCGGATACGTCTCCTTCTACTGGGGCGGTGCGATGGTGGGCCGGTTCATCGGATCAGCGCTCTTGCAGAAGATCCGCACCGGCCATCTGCTGGGCGTCTGCGCGATCGGCACCGCCAGTCTGGTTACGATCTCCATGCTCACGGGCGGCCACGTCGCTATGTGGAGCATCCTCGCGGTCGGGTTCTTCAACTCCATCATGTTCCCCTGTATTTTCACGCTGGGTGTGGCTGAACTGGGCCCGCTGACCGGTGACGGCTCCGGGCTTCTAAACATGGCTATTGTCGGCGGAGCGATTGTCCCCGTGCTGCAAGGCTTGATCGCCGATCGCATCGGCATTCACCACGCGTTTTTCCTGCCCGTGATCTGCTATCTCTACATTTTCTATTACGCGCTGGCCGGCTCCAGGCCCAACAGCGAAAGAACTGCCGGGCACTAGCGGCAGATACCGCACCGGCTACGAAAGCGGGCTTCGGCTTACCAGTCCTGGATGTGGATCAGCAACAAGATCACGGTTGCCACCAACGGCACCACAAGACCGGCACGCAGGTTGCCTGTGGCTTTCGAAATCACTCCCACGATCCAGGGCAACATCGCCGGTCCCACCGACGCTAAGGAAAACATCACCGAACCGATGCTCCGGGCAGTCACCCCGAAGCGATGCGAAAAGCGGGCGACCGTAATGGGATACAAGGTAGCGAAACTCAATCCCGTGATAAGTGCGGCGGCAATGACGCCCGCCAGACTCGATGAGAACAACATCAGCCCAATCCCCGCCGCCCCCGTCCCAAAGCCCACCTGCAGTACGCGCCGCTCGGGCACGTGTTTCAGAATCAGGCCTGCCGCGGCCCGGCCCAGCATCAGTGCCGACCAGAAAAAAGCCGGCATCATGGGTCCCATCGCCGCGCCACGAGGTCCCATCCGCGCCACATACGAGCCAATCCAGCCACCGACCGCGGTCTCCGCCCCGGGGTAGAGAAAGAACACCGCGGCAAACAGCCAAATTACTGGATTCTTGCAGATTTTTCGCCATGCCACCGGAGAGTCGGCAGACTTGACCGCATCGGGAAACGGCAGGTTGCGCACGCTCGCTGCCAGCAGCACGAGGAATACCGACACGGCTCCGAGAAAAAAAGGAATCAACTGGTGCCGCTGGGCCCATGCCACCAGCGCCGAGCAGAGCACGGCGCCCACTCCCCAGTAGAAATTCAACAGGCTTACGGCCGCCGCCCGCGAACCTGGAGTGATTTCTGCGATCATCAAATTGTCGGTGGGGATGATGAAACCCAGGCCCAGCCCATACACAGCTACCGATACCATTCCCAGCCCGGGCGACCCCAGGTAGAGCGTGGCCACTCCAACTGCCATCAGCAGCAGTCCAGAAAGAAATGCCGGACGGAACCCAACCCGTGCCAACAGGATGCCTGAGATTTGCACACCCGCGAGCGAGGCCAGGAACTGCACCAGGAAAAGACTGCCTGCCTGCGTGTCGTTGAGCGCCCAGCGCGCGATCAGGATAGGCAACATCGGGCCCAGCAGAGTGGTCAAAATGCCCGTTGGGAGAAAGGCGATCTGCGCGGCCAGAATCAGCTGCCGGTTCGACTGGGGCTGGGGGTGCTCATGCTGAGGGCTCGCCATGCGGGACGAAGTCATTCCCAAACACGATTTCTCGAACTTTCCAGCATACCGTAACGGTAGCTATTTCTCGTGTCTCGGACTACTGTTTTCTCTCAGAGCACGGCGCCCCGGCCCACGATCGGCCACAGCCCCTCAACCCGGCCGCCGCGAACCGCGACATACCAGTCGTACAAGTTCACCGTCGGATCGCAGTGGCCTGGGATGAGCTTGAGTTTGCTGCCTAGCGACAGAACACCCGGGGCTTCGCTCACATCCAACACTCCGTGTTCGTCGGAAGGATTGCAGTATCGAATATTCGGAAAATCTTCAAGAGTTGGCATGCCTGAGTCGAATGCCAGTGCCTTCAGCCCCGCATCCACAATGGCGCAGTTCCGTCCTGGTATGCTCATGACTTGCGTGTAGACGAAAAGGCTTTGGCGGAAGTCCGTTATCTCAGTTCCCACGTCGTTGAGATTGCGCCGGTAATCCGCATCCATGAAAATGTACGAACCCGCCTGCAGTTCGTTATATACGCCGCTTGCCGTCTCGAACGGATAAGTTCCCGTGCCGCCGCCAGTAACGACGTCGCACGAGAGTCCCCGACGAGACAGCAAGTCTAAGGTTCGCCGCACAGCTTCAGCACTCTGATCGATGAAAGATCTGCGCGCAGCATAGGCCCGAACGTGCTGTGCCCGCCCCTGGTACGCCTGCAATCCCTTAAAGCGAAGATTGCTCGTCGACTGGGCTCGCTCTGCGAGAACCAAAGCCGGTTCACCCGGTTGAACTCCGCAACGACCACCCCCAACGTCTATCTCTACCAGCACGTCAATATGCACATCGGAGCTTCGAGCAACCGTATTCAGCTCCTCCAAATTGTCCAGGTTGTCTATGCATACGGCCACCGTCGCCCGTTGTGCGAGCGAGACTAGTCGGGCGAGCTTGCGTCGACCGATCACTTCGTTAGTGATCAACACGTCCCCGACGCCTCTCCGAACCAGGGCTTCTGCCTCACTTACCTTTTGGCAACACACACCGACAGCACCAAGCGATATTTGCCGCAGGGCGATGACTGCGCACTTGTGAGCCTTGGCATGGGGACGCAACCGCATGCCCTTATCAGATGTTTCTCTGGCCATCTGCCCTAGGTTCCACTCGAACGCATCAAGGTCCACAAGCAGGGCAGGGGTATCCACCTCCTCAATGGCCATTCCAACCTCAGCCGGTAGATATTCAACCGCCAAACTTCACCTCCTCACAGGCCGGGGCGAAAGATCTTCGAATCTCACATCCATGATGGGATATTCCTTTGCGTTCTTGTAGTTGAAATGCCACCACTCGGTGGGTTCTACGGTGAACCCCTCCGTTTCCATCGCAGCCCGCAGCATCTGGCGGCTCGTTCTCTGTTTCGTTGTGCCCCCGGCGTAGTCAGCGTAAGCGCGCTCGGTCATTTCATCATAGCCACTGGGCATTCCGATCGCTTGGCCCGTGCGCAGGTCGTATAGGGTCAAATCCACCGCACATCCGCGGTTATGGATGGAACCGGTGGCTGGATCGGCGAAAAACTTCCTCTTCTTTTCCGGATCGCCCGGGACCGCGTCCCAAAACATCTTTGTGACATACCACGGGCGATAGCCATCGTAGATCAGCAATCCATAACCTTCGCGTTTGAGAGCATGGTTTACACGCACCAGCGCCTCTGCGGCCGGACGTTGGAGAAACGCCCGCGCTTGTGAGTACACCGCAGTACTGAGGAAGTTGTTAGCTGTCGCGTAACGGATTTCGACCTTGATTGTGGGATCGAGTTTGACCAGCTCAACCAGATCGGGCCAACGGAAGCTGCCTTCTTCATGAGGCGGCTCTGCTTTCAGTGCCTCCTTCCGCAACTCGTCCACAGAGCGGACAGGTGTGATCCGGAAGATGGTCTCGTTTGCATACGGTGTTTGTGAATAGCAAGATAGAGCTGTACCTGTAACAAAGATAAGAAAGCAAATCAGCCGTAAGCGAGCCAGGATCATCAGCCGCAGTTTCCTCCTTTAGGGTGTCGGAGCGTGGTTAGGATTATCGACGTGGCGCAGTTCGGGCAATTTCCAATCTCTTCTCAGCCGTTCGTACTGGGCCCGCGGCAACTGCACAAGTAATGGCTTTCTGGCCGGATCAAGCCATGCGAGCACGGATTCGAGTTGTTCCTGCGGCATGGCCGTACAGCCGACCGTCCCTTCGCCCTGCCCCCTCCAAATGTGCATGAAGACGCATGACCCGCTACCGGGAGTCACTGGATTCGCGTTGTGGTCGACTACGATTCCCCACCGGTACAGCCCACCGGATAGCAACATATGTTCAGAACTATTCCAGTCTGGCGAAACGGCTGCGCGATCCACAACGCGGTTGTAGAATTTCGAACCAGGATCATCTACACATTCGACGGATGGCGTGAGGTTTACGTAAGGCATTCTCCATCCCGTTTGCTCCTGGGCTGCGTAGCCAAAGGCGGTGCCCAGGCGGAAGACACCGGCTGGAGACCTGCCATCGCCCTCTTTCTTGACAGGGTCGAGAGCGCCACGCGTCGCGAGATTGTCGGTCGGGACCAGGCCAGCGCCCCATCCTAAACCGTTCTTTCCGACCACGATTGTTATCGGGTTGCCGACCACTTTCCATTTTTTGTCCGGCCGCGGTCGCTCATACCGCTGGAGTACTCCTTCAACAGCGTTCCAATCAGGAGTCGTGACGACAAGGATTTGGGTTGACGATTGAAGCGCCTTCTGCGGCGGCGACTGCGCCAGCGCGGCCGAAGCAAAACAGACTGCGACCATGCAAGGACTAAGGAGCGGGAGCTTCATTGGTTGTCATCTTCCCCAACCGTCGAATTGGCAGGCATATCAACAGAAATCTCCTTTGCAGCTCTGAATCGCTCGAATTGTACGGCTCGTGAGCGGCGAGTCACACAAACAACTTTATACCCAAGCAACCTTTCTATACACCAGCTATTGTTCTTTCTCCTGCGACACTGTGGCTGAATATGGCGAATCCTGCACTCGGCTTTCCAAATCGCTCAGGCCACTATCTTGCCGGGATGGATACCGTGTCCCTCCGCGTCTGGTCGTGGGTGATGCGCTCTCCGATCCTGGACATGAACTTCGGTGTGAGGCCCTTTACTATTTGCCGGACACCCGGCCCAAACTCGTGAAAGACGTTCATCCCCGCGTCGCCGCCAATCGTCGAACCAAAATTGTTGAATGTATCCGAGGTGGATCGCATCCGATATGGACGGTAGGCAGTGTGGAGAGCGACCGAGCTCAGCATGCCGAGGAAATACCGAGTGTTCAGCCTCCCCTTCCCGGAGTCGTCACGCGTGACAAAAATGCGCGACGCCGCGTAGGAAGCCCGGCCCATGAAGCTGTCGCTAGTCGAAGCGTAATAACGTGCATTCTGCTTGAGCAACGACGGATCCAGGTACTTACCCAGAAAGGTGCTGGACTGTTTTTGAATAAACGCGACTTGATAATGACCAGGTAAGCTGGGCTGGGGCCCCGGAGTAACTTGTCCCAGTTCCGTTCCGCGCATTGCGCTCGCGCTAATCCCAACCGCGCCAAGTGTGCCTGATTCCCTGACGGACGGGTGAAATCTCTCTCCTTGTGGAGGCTGTACTGACGACGGAGCATCCGGAAATGAACTCCACGTACGCATCTCCTGGCGCTGTACTTGGGGAGCGTCTAAGCCGTCAACCTGTAATCCCTGAAGCCAGTCAACTGGAGGAGGTTTTTGGCACATGGCCCCGCAAGCAGCCAAGAAAACAAGAGATACAACCCGGATTGGCACGATTCGCTTGACCATAGCTCGCTCCCGCAAACTGGCAGGCGGCCTTCCGCCTCTTCGACGATTCAACTGGAAGCACATCTCGACGTTAGCACTCCACTAGCCACTCGTCTGAGCAAGAGTGCTCATTCCCGGGAGGCGGGGCATTGAAGTCATTCGCCGGGCAGGGTATGCCCCGGATGGCCTCCATAGTGTTCTTTCAGGTCCGACGTTGGTTACGCTGGCGGGACTGTACGGGTCGGGGTCTCGACCATCTTCCGCAGTGTCTTGCTGGTTCGCCTCGAACCCTTATTCCACTTGATGCCTGCTGAAGGTTTACTCTGGGTAACCTCGTATCCAGTCGCCTCGCGACCCTCTGGTCTGACGCCAAGTCTACCGGCCGTCTGGGTATCAAGCTGACCGGTGACGGGCAGATTCTCAGCCTTCTGAAATCCGCGAATGCTCGCCCGGGTGCGGAGACCGAAGACGCCATCGACCTTCGCCCCGTATTGTCCTTTGCCCTGCAGAGCTTCCTGTATCTTCCTGACATCGTTCCGCTGCACGACAGTGGGCACTTCTGTGCTGACGTTTGCTTCCGAAGCGAGCGGCGTCGGGCGTGGGCCGGAGATCCCCGACATCAGCAATAGGCAAACGATCCCAGATCCTGCGACTTTGCTGGCTAAAACCATTTCTTCGCCTCAACTTTCGCGCGGCCTGGATTGCACATTCCGCTGATGAAGATGATCGGCAACCGCGCAAGAACACGCCGCCCGAGCTAGACCGCTTCAAGAGAGGACAGCCCCCGCCTGGTTTGACGGGCAAAACTGCTCTCTTGAAGCATCAGTAGATTCGCTCATTCCGAGCCGCAATACTGAGCAGAATGGCTCATGTCGTGAGCCCTCAGAAACAATCTCTCCATCCGGGTTTTCCCTGACATGGATGCATCCGCGAATGTCCATCCAGCGCATTCGCGGGCTGGTGTTTTCGAAAGTTTCGCCGTGAAGGAAAGGGCCACAGATCGCAGGTCCGCAGTTTGCTTTTTGTGAACGATCCGGTTGTGGGCTCGTTCGACGCTCGGGATGGCACCCAGGCCATTCGCGTGGCTCCGGGAGTCCGTATCACGTCCTTTACGCCTCCCTTTACGTTGACGGGGCCGGGGGGTGCATCCGTGGCAGGAACAGTTGCCTACGATGTGCCAAGTCGTGTCGCGACCTTCACACAAACCAGTCCTCCTCTCTTACTGGACACCACCTATACCGCCACCATTACCACGGGGGCCCTGGATCTCTTGGGCGTTCCACTGGCAACTGCCAAAGTATGGACCTTCACCACATCTGCCACGGCATGTCCGCCGCCCATAGCGTTTGGACCCCCGGGCTGCGGTGCCGGAATTTTGGCCGGCCAGGCGATCACCAGCACCGGACTGAGCACCGTTAGTGGCGATCTTGATATATCGCCGCTAAGTTCGATCACTGGATTTCCACCGGGAACATATACGGGCACGGAACACATCGACGATACGACTGCCGTGAATGCCCAGGCTCAGCTGACCACGGCATATGTCGCCGCCTCGACCCTGCCCCAAGGGGCCAGCCTCAAGCCAGACATAGGAGGCGAAACCCTCTATCCTGGCGTTTATACGACCGTTGCCCAGCCCTCGCTGGGAATAACCGGGAATCTCACGCTCGACCCTCTCGGCGACCCGAATGCCGTCTGGGTCTTCCAGATATCGTCCACGCTGACGACAGCCGGCGGTATCGTCACCGTGCTCCCCCCCGGCCAGCCTGGGAATGTGTACTGGGCGATTGGCAGTGCAGCAACCCTTGGAACAACCACGACCATGGCGGGAAACTTGATGGCGCAGGCGGCCATCACGATGAATACCGGCGCGACGCTGAATGGCAGAGCACTGGCGAGCACGGCGGGCGCAGTCACAATTGACGCCAGTACGATTAATGTACCTCCCTGTCCGTGAGGATTCGGTAGTGGGACCAGCTTGAGGCTGGTCCACTACCGGGCAGGCTCGAAAAGCATGATTTCACGTTATTGACGTTCGGAGGAATTGGCACATGTCATCACACTCTCATAACCCTCGTGGCCGTGTTGCAGTTATACTGTTGGCTGTAGTTGCCGTCCTGTGCAGCGTTGGCACGTTCGCGGTAGCACAGGATCAGCCCGCTCCCAAATGGGAATTTTTCGCCGGATACTCCTTTGTCGATCCTGGCGTCAATGTGCACGGCCTGCTCCCGGGGGGAGTCCTCCCGCTGAGCAGCCGCGTGGAATCGAATCCGCGGGGCGCCGGTGCCAGTGTCACCTACAACTTTAACCGCTGGTTCGGATTGACGGGCGACATCAGTGGGGAGTGGGGCAGCGGCGAGAGCGGGTTGAACGACCGGATTGACGACGGTGAATTCTTCAACCTCTCCGCTGGGCCTAAGATAACCTTTCGTCACCACTATTTCTCCCCGTTTCTCGAAGCTCTCGTGGGCGAGCATCGCCTAGCGTCCGAAGTCTTCGGCCGCTTTGACCAAGTCGGGTTCATGGCTGGCGGTGGTCTCGATGTGAACTTGAACCGACACTTCGCGTTGCGTCTGCTCAGAGCCGATTATCTGTTCTCGAATCATCAGTTTGGTCCGTCGTCAGCTGTTCCCGCCTCTGATGTGCGAGGCGTAAGACTGCAAAGCGGCGTGGTGTTGATGTGGGGTGGTGAAGAGGCTGGGCCGCCTGTGTCAGCGAATTGCACTATCAATCCCAGTGAAGTCATGGTGGGCGAGCCGGCGCCGGCGACGGCAACCGCTGCCGCTAGCAACTACAATCCCAAGCACACGCTGAGCTACACCTGGAGCAGCACCGGCGGCCAAATTACCGGCAAGGATAATACTGCGAGTATTAACACCAATGGAGTGGCGGGTGGACGTTACACGGTTACAGCCCACATCTCCGATGCCAGGATGAAGAAGGGTGGCGAGACCAGCTGCATGGCGAGCTTCACGGTGAAGGAACCGCCGAAGAATCCGCCAACCGTTTCGTGTTCGGCTAACCCGTCGACGGTTCAGGCCGGCATGCCTTCTACCATCAGTTGCACCTGCACCAGCCCGGACAATGTCCCTGTTACGGTAGGCGGTTGGACCGCGAGCGGTGGCAGCGTTTCCAGCAGCGGCGCCAATACTGCAGGTCTGAATACGTCTGGTGCTTCACCCGGCTCGATCACGGTGAGTGCGAGTTGCATCGACTCGCGTGGCCTGAACACTCCGGCTACCGCCCGGGTGATGGTAGAGAATCCACCTCCACCCCCGCCTTCGCCTGAGTTCCTGAAACTTGAAGCCAGACTTGCTCTGCACAGCATTTACTTTGCGACGGATCAGCCTCGAGTCACGAACCCCAATGGCGGCCTGCTTGAAAGCCAGCAGCAAACCCTTATTTCGCTGGCGGAAGATTTCAAGAAGTATCTCGAGACCAAGCCGGACGCCCACCTGACCCTGGGAGGCCATGCCGACCCGCGAGCCTCCGTGGCCTACAATCAGGCGCTCTCCGAACGGCGTGTCGAGCGTACCAAACGCTTCTTGATCGAACACGGCGTTCCCGAAGCCAACATAGATACCAAGGCGTTTGGCGAGGAACAAAATCTAACCGCAGACCAGGTGAGAGATGCGGTTGAGAAGAACCCCGAGTTGACTCCCGAGCAGCGGCAGAGGGTGCTCAACAACCTGCAGACGATCCTGCTGGCGAGCAATCGCCGCGTAGACGTCACTCTTAGTACCACTGGGCAAAAGTCGATCCGCGAGTACCCGTTCAACGCTGCGGATTCCCTGACTCTGCTGCAGCAGAAAGGAGCCAGGAAAACGACCGGGCCAGCGGCCAAGAGAAAGGCACAGCCTAAGGTTCAATAAGCCAGTCTGAAGGCGTTACACAACGACAAGGCCGGTCAGGTGCATTCCCTGACCGGCCTTTTTTTCTTCGGTTAGGTAACGCTGCCACTACTCGGTTGCTCCGGTATTCTGGGGCGAGTCGGCGTGCCAGACATACAGGAATTTCTCGTCGCTCGACGTTACCACGGGAATATTTTTCTCGCGGGTTACGCGGTTCAAAGCCGAGCGCAGATTCTGCATCTTCTCGCCGTTCAAGCTGCTTAGCGGAATCTTGACCGCTTGCCGGGCGTTCAACTTTGTAAGGTCGGACAGAATGTCCGCCACCGCCTTGCGATGTTTTCCTTTGCGGCCCTGCGGAACATCCGACCGATCCACCGACACGTAGTGGGTATCATTTCCGTTTCGTCTCATTCGGCGGCGCTCCTTTGTTTTTAGAAATCGTATCCGTACGCGAAAAATCGTACTGCAACAACTCGTATGCTGCAACTACAAATTCTTGAGAATCTTACGTATCGCAGCAATCTGCTGCGTATGACTACATTAAGTTTACTGTTTTCAGCAAGATGCACGACTTGCGTTGTACTAAAACCTGCTAAGAGTTCACCCGTACGAATGGGGCCGCGTTAGGATGGCTGGCGGATGGGTGCTGGAGGCGCTCAGGAGGTAATCGATGCAGTGGCAATCGGCCTCGCGCTCTCGTGAGGGGGAGCACCCAACCATGACTCCGAAAGTAATGGCCAGTAAGAAGCGCGAATTCGATCCCCATGCATTCCTCGCGACCATTGGCGCGGGCCGCAAGTCTTTGCTCTTCCGCAGGAAACAAAAAATCTTTGCCCAAGGGGATACCGCGGATGCGGTGTTTTATATCCAGACGGGCAAGGTAAGACTCACCGTGGTCTCGAAGACCGGCCAGGAAGCAACGATCGGCATACTAGGGGACCGAGACTTTTTCGGCGAAGGTTCGCTGGCGGGCCAGACGCTCCGCATGGACTCGGCAACCGCTATGACGGATTGTTCGGTTCTGCGAATCGACAAGAAGGCCATGATAGAAACGCTTCATCGCGAACACGAATTCTCCGATCTGTTCGTGGCCTATCTGTTGACGCGGAACATCCGTTACGAAGAAGATCTGGTGGATCAGCTTTTCAATTCGAGCGAAAAGAGGCTGGCCCGAATCCTTTTGCTGCTCGCTCATTTTGGCAAGGAAGGCAAACCCGAGCCCGTAGTGCCCAAGATCAGTCAGGAGATGCTGGCGGAAATGATCGGCACAACACGCTCGCGAGTCAGTTTTTTCATGAACCGCTTCAGGAAATTGGGCTTCGTCGAATATGACGGCGGGAGTGGGTTACAGGTTCATAGTTCACTTCTAAATGTCGTCTTGCACGACTAGCTTCCGCTCCCACGAATCCTGAAGGGCACTCCGAGACCCGCCAGCGGCGGGAAATCATTAGTTTGCTGGATCTAATCCTGTGAGTGGCAGCATTTTCGTCGCTACCAGCACTTCCAACAGAGTGGCGGTATTGCGAACGCTTCCCGAGATGACGAGGAGCGCTTCTGAGATCAGGGGATGTTGCCCCGACATTGAGTCAAGGCGGTCGCTCACACCGTAGAGTCGTTGGACTTCTTGCAGGATTGCAGTCGAAGGCATTGGACTACCGACTTTCCTGAGAGCCTAAGGAGAGGAGAACTACAGATGGACTGACTTAGTTCAGAGAACCTGAAAGAGGAGAAAGTCGTGACCGCCTCAACCATGAGTATATCAGGTCCGTCCCGCGGTGGCTGGCTCACAATCGCCTCAGCAACCGGCGAATTGTGCAGCAGAAGGGCTGGAATTCATCGCTCGACGTGATTCCCACATACTTCAAAACTGAGCAATTCTGAACAGATTCGGAATTGGCACTGGTTGTATCTTGCTCTTCATCGAACATAGGGATGTGAAGGAGCTACGCGGCCACCGCTGACCCCGGCCGTTTTTGCTCCTCTGGTGGCGCAGCGGCAGAAAAGTCTGCGCCCCCTCTTTTTTGGGAAGTCGCAACCCACACTACTCCTGGATTTCAAGACTGTGCAATTTTGATCATCTTTCCACCTGGCCACTCTTGTAAGTTGCTTTACAGCGAGCGACGCGGTCCCGAGCAGGTCGCCGGGGTCGTTTGCTCCAATGATGGCGCGGCCGTTGAGGCTGCGCCATTTCTTCGTATAACGGCGTCTGCGCAGGACGGGCGACGCGCCGTTCACCCCAACCGCCGGGAACAGAACCGATGGGTTTCTCCGGCTGACACAAGTGGAAACCGCGACCCGCACATTACTTGAGCAATTGTGAACAGTTTTCTGAGCCCAGGTATTGCACATTGGTCCTTAAAGGTGATCCATGCCTCTATCGACTTATCCGGAACTCTCCAGCGGGGTAGTTCTGTGCATCGACGATAACCAGGATGTGCTGGAATGCGAAAAGGCATTCCTTGAAACCTTCGGGTACACAGTTCTGACCGCTCCCAGCGGCAGCAAGGGACTAAAACTGGCCTCCAGCCATCCGGTTGACGTTGTCATCCTCGACTATTTCATGCCCGGGATGAACGGGCCAGAAGTCGCAATCAAAATGCGACGAATCAGGCCGCAAGCGCCAATCATCATGGTTTCCGGCGCAGTGGATGTTCCTGAGCAAGCCTTGAAACTGGTAGATGCTTTCGTCGCTAAGGATCGTTTGGCCAGCCAGTTGTTGCCCGCGATTGCGCAATTGCACGGATGCGGATCCATCCCTGCGCGTTCTTATGACGCATGACGACAGAGAAGCCGCTGGTGAAAGCGGCATGCCAACCAGTCACAGCGAGCGCGTGTTGCCAATCATTAGTGCAGTGCTGATCGCAGGCGGCATCACGCGGCTCGGCGAGGATGGCACTGGCGAGCTATGAGCATTGGAGTGGAGACAGGGCTCTGGCTCAAAGCAAGCCGGTTTCTACTGCATCCTTCCTTCGACTATGGTGTGGTTCTTGTCGATGACGATCTTCCGGGCCTGACCGAGGTCGGAAATCTGTATGTCTTTCAGCTGGATGTCGAAGTCTTCGGTGATGGCCGTGCCTCCGGTGAGGCGGGCGATGTCCTGCAACATGCCCATGCGTTGATCTCCGAAGCCGGGAACCCTGACGGCAGCCACTTGCAGCGAGCCACACAGCTTGTTCACGACCAGAGTGGCCAGCGCCGCGCCCTCAACATCCTCTGCGATGATGAGCAGCGGTTTGCCACTCTGTGTGATCTGCTCCATGAGCGGGAGCAGATCTTGCCTGGAGTTGATCTTCTTTTCGTGAATGAGAATGTAGGCGTTCTCGAAGGCAACCTCCATGCGTTCGGGGTCAGTGATGAAGTAGGGTGAGAGGTAGCCGTATTCGAATTCCATGCCACCCGCCTGCGGTTTGGCGCTGGCGCCGCGGGCTATGATGCTCCCGGCGCGGATGGCGGCAGCTTCTTCCATACGAGACAGAATGCGCCCGTCTACTGCAGCAAGGTTCGAAGCCATGGGGGAGAACTCCATTCGCCGTATCTCACGGCTTTCCTATCTGAACGCTGGCGGAAAACTATTGTCCGCAGAATGCAAGCAGTGTGCGATGAACTCGCAGCAGCCCGCCTTTAGGGCCGTAATAGATGAACCCCGATTCCTTGAATCTCTTCATGAAGAAAGAAACGCGCGACCGCGTAGTCCCTACCATTTCCGCGAGCGTCTCATGACTGATCTTCGGGATCTGGATCTCTGCTGATCCATGCCCATCAAAGTGGGCGAGCAGAAGAAGAATCCTGGCCAGTCTCTTCTGTTTGCGGGATAGGTGCGCGGATCCTAGTCGTGAAGAACGATGTTCAAAAGTGAACTATGAACCTGCAGTCCGCTCTCACCATAGTCAACAAAGCCTAATTTTCTGAACCGGTTCATGAAGAAACTGACCCGCGACCGGGTTGTGCCAATCATATCCGCGAGCGTTTCCTGACTGATCTTGGGGATTACCGTCTCGGGCGCGCTTTCCTTGCCGAAATGTGCAAGCAGGAGCAGAATCCGCGCGAGTCTCTTTTCGCTGGAATTGAAGAGTTGGTCAACTAAATCCTCTTCGTATCGGATGTTCCGTGCCAGCAGATACGCTACGAACAGATCCGAGAACGTGTGTTCCCGGTGCAGTGCCAGCATCATCGCCTTCTTGTCAATGCGCAGAACTTCGCAGTCCGTCATTGCGGTTGCTGACCCCATGCGGAATGGCTGTCCCGCCAAGCCACCTTCTCCGAAAAACTCTCCCTCACTCAATATGGCCAGGGTGGCTTCTTTGCCAACCTTGGATACAACGGTGAGTCGAACCTTGCCCTCCTGGATGTAGAAAACTGCGTCAGCCGCTTCCCCCTGCGTAAAGATTGTTTGTTCCTGGGGAAAGGTCACGACTTTCCTGCCAGTGCCGATGGTGGCAAGGAATTCCCTCGGGTCGAAGTCGCGCTTGTTCATGACAGAATTGGGTAGTGCTGCCATCAAAAACTCCTTCAGGAGGGGGCTACACTCCCAATAATCATGGCAGAATGCAATCACCGAAGATGTTCACTTTTGCACACAATTGGGAAAATCCCATGGCTGACCAAGAATGGCTCCCGGCGCTTGGCTAATGTATGGCAAGTGAGCAATATTGAGCAGCATCCCCGCCACGGCAGGTTGCATTATGCAGCTGTGAAGACCAAAGAACTCACTCCGAAACAGGTATTATCCGTGCCTTGTAATACCTGTGGCGCCGCGATCGGAGAGGTTTGTGAACTGCACACGGGCGCCCCGCGCACCGAGCCACACCGCGATCGAAAACTTACCGCGACCGAGGTTGCGGAAACCAAGTCCCGCAAACGGTGACAGGCGGTGAGGCGACGCGGTTGTGCGCAGGCGGATTGTCGCGCATCGGTAATGTCATCGACGCGTTAGAGCTACAGTCCCTCTTGTTGGGGGCAGGTTTGACCGTATCAGAGATTCGGCTTGCTTCCACACCTCGGGATCACACTCAATTTGGGTGTGGGCCTTCCCGAAAATGCGATCGTACCAAGGATACTTGCCGCAAGTGTACGGGCTCGCTTTGTAATCGAATCGAAAATTCCCTATGATTTTCGTGCGTGCTGGATCGGCCGCGTGAATCTCGGACTGGCCGTGGAGAAATCCATTTGGCTGGTAGAAATTCGCGGCCTGGGCTACGTTCGCCGGGATCAGCGCGTCATTCTGGTGAAGCTTAGAGATACTATCCACTTGAATGGTAAGCAGCACCGGAATACCATCCTTCTCCAGTTCGCGTGCCAGGGCGATGGCGTCTGAGCCACCCCAGCTATGCCCGTAGATGATGATTCGGCCATTCTGTTTCTCCTCGGGCGTGAGAGTCCCATCATGGTTGGTGTCCAGCAGGCTCAGGACCTTCTTTCTGGCTCTTTCCCCGTGGTAACTCTCAAAGGTCTCCACGTCCACGCCTGTGGGGTAAGCCTCGCGCAGGCGCGCGGCGAGCTGCACTTCACTGTGGACGAGATTGTCGTGCTTGATGAACCCGCCGACAAAACCGATGACGATTACAGGCGACATCGTGCGGGTCACGTTGGCAACAGATTGTGCAAGGCCAGCGTGTGCAACCGCGAGGACGGCAACGAGGGAAAAGATCGAAGTGCAAGATTGTAGTAGCCAACAGCGTGTTCGTGGTTGTGGCAATCCTCGCCTTGGGCACGAATCGGGATCACTGGGCAAGTCTGCCCTCCACCGTCGGCGCCGGCACCGGCGGCGCAGACTTCAACTGCTCTAACTCTGTCAGCACGTTTTTCCAGTCATTCTGGTTTTTCTTCGTATCGATCGAAGCCGAGGCATCGGAATAGAAGTCGAGAATGTTGGCGCGCAGTTCCGGAGTCGTCCGATCGAACTTCCGGCTCGACAACCGTCCCAGCAACTTTGCATAAGTGTCGTCGGTGAGCGAGTATTCCGCTGCCTTGGTCGGTTGACCACTATCAAGATCACAATTGGGAAGTGCCAGTGTGTCC
>Ga0074045_10000580_pt1 | contig 35525 bp, 32 predicted proteins | sample BogForMeECP23OM2_FD_94442 | JGI IMG/M metagenome (GOLD analysis project Ga0074045, IMG submission 94442) | Bog forest soil microbial communities from Calvert Island, British Columbia, Canada - Bog Forest MetaG ECP23OM2 | ecosystem: Environmental > Terrestrial > Soil > Wetlands ...
GCTGTCTGTACGAGCCGTTGGACGAGAATGCGATTCGAAAGGGCCATGGAGGGCGACAGGCCAAGCAGCCAACTTTCACCGTTGCACGGAAGGGATAAGGTGCAGTATGAAACGTAAGCTTTTCAGCGTGTTCTTTTGTTTTGAGAGGCTTGGACAGGGGCGTGAACTCCCCGCCGACGTATTTGAAGAGGAGCCACCGCTCGGTGATTTTGGGCATGAGAAATTTATAGCATGGCCCGTTACGATCTGCTGAACGCGGCCGTCACGGACGCCGAAAAATCAAGGTGATGGCCACCCGCCGATAGCGCACTTTTTGTAGAAAAGTATCAGAGTATCGCAGGGGTATCGCGCTTCGATTTTTTTTGTGGCGTTGGACTATTTGAGGCTAATTTTCGGAAAAAGACGGGTCAAAATTTACCAGTAATACTGATTTTTCAAAAATCAGAAATCGGCCGAAAACCCTTTACAACACACTCGGTTTTTCCAATAGTGTTGGGAAAAGTCCTGCGAGCACCGAGGGACTCCCAGTATCGCTACCAACTCTTTCTAAGCCTCTAATTGTCTGGCGTATCCGCGCAGTCCCAGTGCCATGAGACTACTTCGGGACTATTGCGAATCGTTCTGGCTGGGAACTGGAAAGTTATCCTGAAAATAAATTGCAATCTGTTCAATTTTGGACAGTCTTAAAAAAACGAATGATCGGATACTTTGCTTCCAGACCTGATTAGCCTTGGTTCCTCAGCTAATCACAATTCCCCTGATCGGGGAATACAGGGAGGGCAATTCCGGCGATTCCACCGATCAGGGAATAAAGGGGAGGCGAGAGCAAACCTAACTTGCCTCCCCCACCACGACCCGCCGAAGGACTCCAAAAGGCTAACAGGCACGTGCGATCACCAACGTCAGGTCATCTCCTTGCTCGCCCGATCTGAATTGTTCCAACTCATCTTCTATATTTCGCAAGATTTGCGCGGCCTCAAGATTCCGACTATTGCGCAGCGTCTCCAAGAGCCGCGCTTCGCCAAATTCTTTTCCATGATCGCCCATTGTCTCGGTGACCCCATCGGTATACATAGTCAAGACGTCTCCGGTTTCGAGCTTAACGGTGGCAACGGAACACTCCCAATCCGGGAATAGTCCAAGGACGGTGGCGGTGGCGTTAAGTCTCTCAACCGCGCCTCCCTTGCGCAACAGTACGGGAGGATTGTGCCCACAGTTGACGTAATCGAGTGTTCGCATGGCATCGCTGTAGCACCCCAAGAACAACGTGGCGTACCGGCTTGCCGCGGTGTGCTTGTGCAAGTAGAAGTTCAGCGAGGTGAGTAATTGCCGGAGATCATTCGAGCCGCGGGCACATTGGCTGTGGAGGCTTCCCTGCAAACTCGCCATAAGCAGGGCGGCCGGGATGCCCTTACCTGAAACATCTGCGAGCACAAACCCGACCTCTCCCGGATTCAGATCGAGAAAATCGTAGTAGTCTCCTCCCACCATGCGTGCCTGAATGCAGCATCCGCCGTAATCTAGGGTTTTTAACGGTGGTTTCTCCCGAGGCAGGAGCGCGCACTGTACCACGCGAGCGCGATTCAGCAGTTCATCATTCTCCAGTTGGCGTGGGTTCAATTTCCACATGTCCGCATCTGATGCCAAACACTCAAAGCCAGCCTGACCAGCGGTGGCAGTGCCCTCCTTGCCGACCCAAACTACGCGGAACGGCGCTCTTCGATTGCTACATTCGATCTTGAGAACTTCACCGACTTCGAGCGGTTCTTGAAGGCCGGCAAGCCGGACACCCGAATTGGAGACGTCCACCGTATGAGCCGACTGAAGCTCATCACCTGAGGCAGACCGGCACAAACGCACGGGTAGTTCGATTCGCACTCGCTCTTCCTTCCGTTCGTCGTAACGCGCCAGTGCGGTGGTGATTGCTTCTCTCAGAACCGATTCTTCGCAAGGTTTCAGCAGCAAGCGGAAGATGCCGCCTTCGTTGACCGCGTTTACCGCCTCATCAAAATCGGCGCGGCCGGTTAGTAGTATAGTAATCTGACCGTATTTGGAGCGACCTGGCGCACACGCTTCAGGAATTGCACTCCGTCCATGCCGGGCATCTGCATGTTAGAAATAACGATCGCAAAGGGACCAAGATTGCGGAGCAATGCTAGACCGTCTCCACCGCCAGCGGCAGTTGAGATGTCGAATTCGCCCTTCAGCGTTTGCCTATAAAGACACAACGCAGCCGGTTCATCATCTACGAAGAGAATCTTCTGATTCACGAGATGGGCCTTTCGAGCTTCATTGTGTTCAAGACACCAGTTCTGGGTTCCCAAATCACAAGACTAAGCAGCAACCCTCGATAATGAAGCCAACGACCCAAACATTGGGCGACTGCCGCCTTCGCGCACACGGCCCTACCAAGAGGAGATGTATCCTCGCGGGCAGGAAGGTGCAATCAAGGAGCCAAAAAGGCGGTTGGTAAACTGCTGGGACGAGAACGAATCCGTCATAGACCAGCGATCTTGGGAGTACAGAATGAAACACTCGCGCGGGATTGAAACAGCCGGCGATCGGCCGAATTTGTGTTTGACTGCAGGACTTCGATACACTTCTTCCAGCTTCTGCGGAATCCTCAGCGTCGATCGTGTAGCTTCCATTCCAAACAATCGAAATACCAGCGACGCGCGCTACTCGCAGTGCTACACTCGCCGCAATTAGCCGGAGACGGAGGCCCCTGTGGACCGGCTTGGTGTATCTTTCCTGGTGTGTGTCTTGCTTAATGGTTCCTTTCGGCAGCTATGCCCAGAGGACCGTTACCGTTGCGGGCCATGTTTATTGCGAAGACAAATCCCACGCGCCGCGAAATGTGCAAGTTGATTTGCGGGGTGCAGACCCGGCGCAGGTCGCGAGCGTGACAACGATCGACGACGGAGAATTCCGCTTCGATGGATTGAAGCAAGGCGTTTATACGCTAAGCGTCAATGAGCCAGGGTATGAGCCTGTCGGCGTTAAGTTGGACCTGTCGGGCGGGTCACAAAGGGACGTTGCGATCTGCTTGAAGCGAAGCGCGAAGACTCAGGATGCGCCGAAATCCAACACCATCTCGACGCATGAACTCGCCATGCCGGCGAAAGCGCGCGATTTGATGGAATCCGGCAAGAAAAAACTCTATGAGGACAAGAATTCGACGGGGGGACTCGGCGATTTCCAGCAAGCGATCTTGCTCGCGCCCAGCTACTATGAGGCGCACTATCAGCTGGCGATGGCCTATCTCTCCCTGGGAAATGGCGGGGAGGCGGAGAAGAGTTTTCGCAAATCGATCGAAGTGAGCGGCGACAAATACGGCGAGGCCGACGTCAGGCTCGGCACAATCTTGCTGGATCAGGGCAACTCCAGCGAAGGTGAGAAGTCCGTCCGCCGGGGCATTCAGCTAAATCCCAACTTTTGGCTTGGCCATTACGAGCTGGGGCGCGCGCTGTTGAATCAGAAGCGCATTCGCGAGGCACAAGATTCCGCTGAACATGCGCGGTCGCTGGCGCCGGGCACTGCGATCGTCTACCGGCTGTTAGCCAACATTCATCTGCAGGAAAAGGACTATCCTGGGCTGCTGCAGGACATTAACGAGTATCTAAGGCTCGATCCCGATAGTCCCGCGGGACTCCGCGCCAGTGAACTCCGCGACCAAATACAGCAGAAGATGGCCAGGGACAATCCAACACCAGCAGCCAAGCCTTGACGCTGTCACCCTTGAGCAAGTACCGCGGCAATCGAGTCTTCGCGCCGCCGAGGCCCACGCGCCGTTTTCTCCAGGGTGCTATACTTTCCAGAATTCGGCCGCGGTGGAGGGTCCGATGCGCCGGCTCGGTTTTGCACTACTGCTGATTCAATCCTGCCTCATGGTTCCTCTCGGAGCCAATGCCCAGAGATCGCCCACGCTCGCGGGCAACGTATATTATGAGAACGACTACCACCCCGCAAAAAACGTTCTCGTTAATCTAAGCGATTCCGCACAGGCGAATTTGGCCACGGAGCAAACCAACGATGCCGGGCGATTCCGCTTCGCCGGGCTACAGCGGACAACTTACACCATCAGCGTCAATGCCTCTGGATACGAACCCGTCACTCTTTCGGTGGACATCTCCTTGACCTCCGACAAAGGTGTCAATATCTACCTGAAGCCGATTCAGAAAAAAGAAGATGCACAAAAAACCGGCAGTATCTCCACGCATGAACTCTCCATGCCGGCGAAAGCGCGCGATTTAATGGAATCAGGCAAGAAAAAGCTCTACGAGGACAAGAACGCAGCTGCGGGATTGGCTGATTTTCAACAAGCCATCTCGCTCGCGCCTGGCTACTATGAGGCGCATTACCAGTTGGCTATGGCCTATCTCTCGCTGGGGAATACTGGCGAGGCGGAGAAGAGCTTCCAAAAATCGATCGAAGTAAGCGGCGACAAATATGGCGAAGCGCAGGTGGGACTGGGCACGATAATGCTGAACCGCGGAGCTTTTTCCGAGGGCGAGAGGACCATTCGCCGGGGTATTCAGCTAAATCCCAACTTTTGGTTCGGATATTATGAACTGGGACGTGCGCTCTTGAATGAGAAGCGCATTCCCGAAGCGCAAGACTCCGCGGAACATGCCCGGCTGCTGGCACCCAACGTCGCAATGGTTTACCGCTTACTTTCCAACATTCACTTGCAGCAAAAGGACTATCCCGCACTGCTGCAAGATATCGACCAGTATCTGAAATTGGATCCCGACAGCCCGGCGGGTGTTCGCGCCAAGGAACTCCGCGAACAAGTGCAACAGAAGATGGCAGCGGAACATGCAGTCCCGGCGACTGCCAAGCCTTGATGTGCTTGTTCGCTCTCTGCGAGAATACGCGCTGATTTCGCTCGCCAACTTTCCGCATAGTTCATTTCCCGTAATCCGGTAAAATAGCGCGCGCGGAAAAGCTGTGCACGCAGGGCCGCGCAACAGCTAGAATCTCTGCGCACCAAAGGCGGAAGGCGAACGAGGGGAACAGTGCCGGCGGAAACAGACAGGCTGCTCTACGCGGTAGATCTGGCGGGCACGCTTTTTTTTGGAATTGAAGGGGCCATGGCGGCCATTGGCGGAAATCTGGATCTACTGGGATTGCTGGTGCTGGCGTGCGCCACGGCGTTTGGCGGCGGCATCATCCGCGATCTTTTGATCGGCGACATTCCTCCGGCTTCGCTGCGGGACTGGCGATACGTGGCGGTCGCCGTTGCCGGAGGCGCCAGCGTGTTCTTCCTCCACCGCCGGGTGGAAGGGACTCCCGGGTGGTTGATGACCGTGGTGGATGCCGCTGGTTTGGCGCTGTTCGCAGTCGCGGGAACAGAAAAGGCGCTGCAGTTCAAGATGCATCCGTTCATCGCTGTGTTGATCGGCATGATTACGGGAGTGGGTGGAGGAGTTGTGCGCGACGTTTTACTGGCGCAAGTACCGCGAGTGCTGCGAGCGGACGTGTACGCGACGGCGGCACTCACGGGCGCGGTGATCATGATCGCGGTCCGGAAAGCGCGCCTTTCTCCCACGTGGGCCGCGATGCTGGGCGGAACAGTGTGCTTTCTTTTGCGCATGATCAGCGTCTGGAGGCATTGGAATCTGCCCAAGGTCGGCGCGGGGTGATGAGCTGCGATGAGCGTTCTGCAGGTGAACGGAATGGAGTTGTATTACGAAGTGGAAGGCGACGGTGAGCCGCTACTGCTTCTGCACGGCATGACGGGATGCCACGAAGATTGGCAGTACGCCGGGCGCCAAGAGTTTCTGCGCGCATACCAGCTGATAGCGCCCGATGCACGTGGGCATGGCCGTTCAACAAATCCCGAAAAAAGTATCACTCACCGCCAATGCGCGCACGACACCCTCGCACTGCTGGACCACCTCGGTATTCAACGCTGCCGCGCCATCGGCGTCAGCATGGGCGGCAACATCCTGCTGCACATGGCCACTTTTCAGCCCGAGCGTATCGGCGCAATGGTGGTGGTCAGCGCGACGATGTATTTCCCGGAACAGGCCCGCGCCATCATGCGGGCATTCCCGGTGGAGAATCAGCCGGCGTCTGAGTGGGAGACGATGCGCCGGCGGCACAAGCACGGTGACGCACAGATTGTGGCCTTGTGGGAGCAGTGCCGCGCGCTGAAGGATAGTCACCATGACATGGATTTCACGCCCGCCGACCTGGCGCGAATTTCTGCGTCGACTCTCGTCGTGTACGGCGACCGCGACCCGCTTTATCCCGTGGAAATGGCCGTGGAGATGTACCGCGCCATTCCCAAGGCAGCGTTGTGGGTGGTGCCGGGTGGCGGACACGGTCCAATCTTCCTGGACGCAGCAGCAGCATTCGTGCACGCGGCGCAGCGGCATCTCGAGGCGAAAATCTAGCTGGGGACTTCTGGGCAGTCAAAGGACCAACGCTACTTGGGAGAGACGACGCCAACTTTGTCAACTCCACTGCACGCAATGTAGACGCGGCCGTCGGATGTGGCGGCCATGTTACGAACAACTCCTCCACCGGAAGGAATGATGGCGCGCGCGAATTGTTGCGTCTTGGGATCGAATTGCACGATGGTGTTGGGCTTCACACCGGATTCGCTGTACCACACCATGCCATCCGGCGTGATGGTAATGCCGTAAGGATTAGACTCTGCTCCGCCAGGAGACGCATACAATTTCACCGCGCGCGTGGCGGTAGTCAGCGTGCCCAGATGGCCGCTCTTGAAATCCGTAAAATAGACCGTATCATCCGCAGCAACCGCCAGCCGCCGGGGGCGCGCATCTTGTGGCAATGTGTATTCCGTGATGGCCATGGTCTGCGGGTTGATGGAGGCCATTTTGTTGGTGCCAAGTTCGCAGAAAATCGGCACACCTTTGGAATTGATCTGAATGCCGTAGGGCAACGCGCTCTCCGTGGGAACTTCCTTCAGCTCAATCTTACCGGTCTTGGGATCGAGTCGCCCAACCATGTTGCCGCCCTGCACCGTAAACCATAGGATGCCGTTGACATCGAACACCGCGGTGTGCGGGTCGTCAGCCTTCTTGCTGGGCATGGGGTATTGCGTGACCTTGCCGGTGCCCGGATCGAGCTTGCCGATATAGCCACCGAAATTCGCAGTAAACCAGATGTTTCCTTCGCGGTCGGCAACCAGTCCATGCGGGCCGGAATTCTTCCCTTCAACCAACGGATATTCTTTGAACTCGCCGGTCCTCGGATCCAGCCGGCCAAGTTTGTTCGCCATTTGTTCCGTGAACCACAGCGAGCCATCCGGGCCCACCGCGGGATCGTGAGGATGCGCGCCTTTTGTGGGAACGGGCCACTCGCGGATGGTGACGTTTAATTCCGCGACTTCCGTGGGCCTGGCGGGAGGGCGATGCCCCGGAAGGGCAATAGCAAGAATCTCCCCGAGGAAAAGCAGCCCGACGAGGAAGAAGAAAGTTTTCGCGCGCATACCAACCTCCTTAGCGACGGCAGATATCGATGCCAGCGTGGGCATCCCGGCCTACTGGATTGGACGTGCGGCGGGCTCCGGAAGATACAGGGAAGATGGCGACCACAAGAACTGTTACCATACCGCGTGCGGAGGAGGGAAGGGCGAAAAGTGGACTCGACACGCACCATTGTGTTGGGACTGTTTCCGGCGAACGAGCGCGGAAATATGTCGCTACTGGGCCTGGCGGAACGCGTCGGATCCTTTGCGGACGCTAAAACTCTGCGCACGCGGCTGGACGCGTTTGTGGAGTTGTTCAACTGGCTGCGCGTCTCTGACCGGCGAATTCCCGAGCCGTTGCCACGTGAACCGCAAGTGCGCAAACGGAGCGAAGCGCAATGGAAGCGCGAACGTGTGTGGCTGTCTGTGCTGGAAGCTTCGCCGGAAGTGCGCGAGCGATACCTCGCCGCGATCGCCACAATCCTGCACGAAACGGACGCGGTAGCACTTTTCGCAGAGTCGGGCTTGCCGAACGACCGAGGGTTGGTCCCGGAAACGATTGACCGCCTGTTCCGCATCGTGCTTCCGGCGCCGCGCGAAGAAACCGATCTGGCGCGTTTGTTTCTGCGGCTGTTTCCCACGCAAAAGGAAGTCGACCGCTTCTTCGGTCTACCGTCGGAACTCTTCGATCGCATCGTGCTGCTGGCCTCGCCGGAGGCAGGCTCACTAGCGTGGGACAAGCCGGTTGCAGCATTGCTCGATGCTTTCTGTTTGCTGGGCGCGCGCGTGCAAGGATTGGGACTCTCCGAAAAGCTGCGCACTCGAAGCCAGTGTGTGCGGGTGCAAGAGTCGTCGTTTTATCGATTGCCGCGCGCCGGCGACGCGTTCGTGGAGGCAATGCGAAAAAATGAAGACGTGCCGGCAGCGGCGATGGTCTGGAAGTCGACGGTGGGAGAATGTCGCACGGAATTGGCAAACATCGTCGAACATCTGAACACGCGCGGCGTGAACTTGGACATCGTGTACGCGCTGGATGTGATCGAGAAAAGCCTTACGCGCATGGAAATCATTTCGGGCCTGCTGGTGGCGCAGCCGGGCCAGCCCAAGTTGGTGACCGCGCAGCGATTGATGAAAGAGGTGATTCGTGGACGCGTGGGCGACCGCAGCCTTTTGAATCTGGCGCAAAACAGTTTTCGTCTGCTTGCGCGCAAGATCATCGAGTGGGCTGGGAAGACCGGCGAACACTACATCACGTCGAGCCGCGATGAGTACGCGCAGATGTGGAAGGCAGCGCTCGGCGGCGGGTTGCTGACTGTGGGGACGGCAGCAATCAAGTTGATGGTAACGCACCGAGGTTTGCCGCCGTTTGTCGAAGGTTTTCTCGCGGGGCTGAATTATGCCGTTAGTTTTGTGTTGATGCAGAACTTTCACCTGGCGCTGGCAACAAAGCAGCCGTCGATGACCGGAGCGACTTTGGCACGGATTATTCACCACTGCCGCGACGCATCGAAGAGCGACGAATTGGTGGACTATGTCGCGCGCATCACCAGATCGCAGTTGGCCGCGGCGCTGGGAAACATTGTGGCGGTTAGCGCGGGCGCAGTAGTGTTCAGCATGCTTTGGAAGTGGGTGACGGGCGTGCCGTTCCTTTCCGTGGAAACAGCGGAGTACGCGGTGACTTCGCTGAATCCTTTGCACAGTGGAACAATTTTCTACGCCATGCTCACCGGTGTGATTTTGTGGCTCTCCAGCCTGGCGGGTGGCTGGATTGAAAACTGGGCGGTGTACCACCAGCTTCCCCGGGCGATTGAGGAGCACCGGCTGGGCAGCGCCGTCAGTCCGGAAATGCTCGCAAAGATTTCGGAATCCTTCTCGCGAAATATTGCGGGATGGGGAGGATCGATTGTGCTGGGATTTATGCTGGGCATGACACCGGTGGTGGGTCACTTCTTTGGGTTGCCGCTGGATGTGCGGCACGTGACACTGTCGACGGGAACGCTGGCGCTGGGTGTAACGTCGCGCAGCCCGGAAGTGCTGGGCCGTGGCGTGTTGATTTGGGCAGCGCTCGGGATTGCGGTGACCTTTGTGTTGAACCTGGGCGTGAGTTTCTACCTGGCTTTAAGACTGGCGTTGCGCGCGCAGGACGTGTCCCCGCAGGATCATCTGGCGATCCTAGGCACGTTGTGGCGGCGATTCCGGACTTCGCCGGCGGAGTTTTTCTTCCCGCTGAAGCAAGACGCCACGTCTGCGATTGCGGCCTCGCCCGAATAGATCACGGGCGAGTTCTCGATTATGCGCCGACACGGCCAAGGGAAATGCGGGCACCAAGCGCAAATGCGCCACAGTAAGAAATCTTGCGGCGCATTGGGCACGACATTCAGTGCTGCGAGCAGTGGCTGCTCGGTGCGGTGTCGAACGTGACAGAGAGAATGTTGCGTTAATCGAATGGCCCGAATTCGCGGTCCGCTTACGGCAGCTTTTCAAACGTCATCACCGCTGAAATAACATTGCCATCGACATAGCTCTTGTGCGGATCGGCCGTCAGAATTAATTTGCGTCCCTGCAACGTGACGTGGCGGACGATGTCGGTGCCGGTCCATGCTTGATTCCAGGTGACATCCAGATGACTGGTCAGGGTCTTACCATCAAATAGGTACGTTCCTCCGTAGGCGATCATAGTCTTGAAGAGTTCGGCGCGCTGCTGGTCGGTCATCTTTTCCGGATCGGGTGGTGATGGCCTTTGGTCTTTGACAACGAACATCATCATTCGGCCATCGCGCCCGAACTGAATAAAGCCGGATGGCGCTTCGCCAAATGTTTCCTGCGCTTCTCCCGTGGCAACGATAGTTCGAGTGAACCGGACAAGACGCCAGGTTCCGACGAGTTCTTCGTTTGCCGGTGTTGAGCTAAGCCCTGCAGCGCTTGAACTGAGTGCCAATTGGGAAGGGAGCGCGGCGAAGAGCGCGCCCATCGTGAGAATGCACAACGCCAGCATGGACAGGGTTGTTTTCATTTTGCGGCTCTCCCACAGCGAATCATACGCTCGTCGATTATTTGCGGCTAGCGATGTTAGCTTTGCGCCTCGTGATGTCGCGCTATATTCCGTAGATTGTTCCCTACCGGATCGCGCGCAGAATTGATCTCCCTGGCCAGCCCAAATAGTCCACCGTAAAACGCCGACTGCGTCGTTGAACTCTTCATTCTGGTCGCGGACGCTGAAAATATTTGGAAGTCGGCGGCCCCAGCAGGACATAGGCGACGACCAAAAGCAGTACGACGTGTGGCATGGCCTCCGAAAGCGAGTTTAAAGCGCCGACGACAACGTGAAAGGCGAGCCACGCTAAAACCAGCCAGCGAACCCATCTTGCACCTCGAAGCAAGAAGACGCCGGCCACGACAGCGATGATTCCGACGAGCACGATCGGGAATATCCAACGGTCGAGCGTACCTTTCCACAGATGATAAGCCGTACTGACGATCCCTACGACGATGAACAGCCAACCCAGGAATGTGACTTGAAAAGGACGTTGCATGGAGGTGAGATTAGTCACAGAAGTCCGTTTTCGTCAAAGAAAACGGTGTATTGCTTCATGACCAACCTGTTTGCTGGCTTAGCGAGCCTAACGGATTGATTTGGTAAGGAAACAAAGAAAGCTGTTTACACACTCTCCGTACAAGTATTGTTTCCACATTCTCCGCACAAGTAGATTGTCCGTCGCCACAGGTCCTATTCTGGCAATCCACGAAGGTTGAGGAGGCTTGCGATGACACAAACCACGACAGCTATTCTCGCCTTGGCTTTTTCCGCTAGCCTCTAAATAAAGGGTCTGGAACATCTGCACCAATGCGCAGCCTGCCTGACGTGTACTGCGCTGGAAAGCAGGTACGCCGTTGATGCGAGATTGTCGTGGAAAGCGAGGTTCTGAGAAACGGCCCTGATTGGTACTTTCGCTCGACTACATAGTGGGCCCTGCTCGGGGATCAATATGAAACGAATCCACCGTAGTAACGCTGGCCTTGGGACTGATTAGATTCGCTCAGGAGGTAGCAGCGCAGTCGCGTGTAGACCAAAACACCTTTGGCAGACTCGGTCGCGGCACTAGAGAAGGGCAGGATCGCACAAAGAAGGCGAAGCGCTGATGGCCGACTTCTTCGCCAAGATCGACACCACCATCATGGGCCGCAAGACAGCGGCTGCCGCGGCGGAAATGCGCAAGAATGGCGAGATGCCGGAGATGCCGGGCATCTCTGACTACGTATTCTCGCGACGTTGCAAGCCGGGCAAACACGACGGATTCGAAGTGGTGAGCGGATCTCTGGCAGCCTTTGTGAGAAAGCTGAAACGCCGCAAAGGGAAAGACATCTACTTGGGCGGCGGCGGCAAGTTGTGCCGCAGTTTCCTGCAAGAGGATTTGGTAGACGAACTCATCATCGGTCTTGGTCCCGTTCTTTTAGGTGATGGCATCCCCGGCTTCCCGGGCAAGTTCCCGCAGCGCGACTTCAAGTTGACAGAGTGCAAGTCCTACTCGAATGGATCGGTCGCGCTACGCTACGAGCGGATGCGGACGAAGACAAGCCGATAATCCGGCCCGTCTCCAGGTCGAGGTCGCTATCGTAATACTCCGGCCTACTCGCGGCCATAAAACTTCATGTCGGAATGAGGCAAGCACTCAAACCTGCTCCAAGGGGCGCTCTTTTGTAGTGTGTGGGCCCGGGCATCCCGAAGGTCTTTTCCCAGTCAGCTGTGCGTCCCGGGCGGGCGTCCCCGGTGAGCCGGCCGGAACCTGCTGACATGACGGAGGCAGCCGAGATACCGAACTCAATATGTCCACCGAAGTACAGAGAATCGGAGGGGCCCCATCCTCGGTTTGGGGGGTGGGTCATACCGGGGCGTAGGAATATCAAGCTTACAATCAGCAAGGTCCTGAAACAAAAACCAGCTCTAAAGATTCACTGAATTCGCCGCTTCGCGAACGCTGCCATCATCTTTCTCCCGCGGGACGCCGCTGCTCTCAACCTGCCTGCTCCTCTGACCCCATTCCCTGCATTTCCGCCGAACCCTCCGACGAGCACGTCTGGCCAGGCGAACCGCGTCCCGGCATGCGCAGCAAGCGCCGCCGCTCACTCGCACATCGGTCGCACAGGTCATGACTGACGTGAGCCATCTCATGCCCACGAATCGAACGCGCGTTACAGATTTCATTCCCGCGCCCTACCTGTTTATGCGTATGGCCCGCGTTGGCGAAAACGTTGTTTATGGTAGGTGCGGCATTGTTGCGTCGGAATGTCGAAACCGAATAGCTACGGAGAGATTTCCATGGAAACGAATCGCTTGAAGCACCTATACGTTGAGGAACTGAAGGACCTCTACAACGCGGAAAACCAATTGGTGAAGGCCCTGCCGAAGATGGCCAAGGCGGCAAGCGCTGAGGATTTGCGCGCGGGGTTTGAAGAACATCTGGAGCAGACGAAGGGGCATGTGGAGCGCCTGGAGCAGATCTTCAAGACTCTGGGAGAAAGCCCGAAAGGAAAGAAGTGCAAGGGCATGGAGGGCTTGATCAAGGAAGGCGCCGAGATGATCTCGGAAGATCCCGCGCCGGAAGAACTCGACGCGGGGTTGATCTCCGCGGCCCAGCGCGTCGAGCACTATGAAATTGCCGGGTATGGTTGCGTGGCGACGTACGCCAATCTGCTGGGCGAAGGCGAGGCAGAATCGCTCTTGCGGCAGACGCTGGACGAAGAAAAAGAGACTGACAAGAAACTCACGCAACTTGCGGAGCATATCAATCTGGAAGCCGAGCAAGCCGTGGAATCGGAAGGCGGAAACGGCAAAGGAAAGGCGGTCAAGGCTAAGGCGGCGCGCGCCTGAGGACCGGAAGTTCGCTGGCGCCGGGACGATTGGTTCTGATGGCCGGTGGCGAGCAGAATTTGAGAAAGGAGATTGGCGATGAAGAGAAGTGGAATGCCCGGAACAATCCTGCCGTTTGCGGTGGGGCTCGGAGTAGGGGCGGCGGTGGCTTTGCTGTTTGCGCCAAAGGCTGGAGAGCAATTGCGGAACGACATCAGCGAAGGCGTGAACGACGGAGTGAACCAGATCCGCAGCACCGGCAAAGAACTAAGGAGGAGAGTGCAACGGCTGGCGGACACGGCACAAGATCAAGTCAATCGCGTGCAGGATGCGATTGAGGCCGGCGAGAACGCGTACGGCCAGGCGGCTAAGAAGGCGTGAGAATGCGGCGAGCAGGCAGCTTTTCCGAAACCAAAAAAGGAGACGGCAAATGAAAGCACGCACGGGCAGGCACACCAAGGACGAAGCACTCTTGATCAGCATGGCCGAGTCGATCGGATCGACCCTGGGCAGCATTGCGGCGAAGGCGGATGCGGCACAGAAAGCGCTCAGCCCGAGCCATATTGCCGAAACCGTTCAACGCGAAGGGAAAAAACTGGTACGAAAAAGCAAGGCGGTTGCGCGCAGGAGCAAGAACAAGGCGGCCGCAAATCTGCGGACAAACAAAGTGGCAAAAGCTACGCGCCGGGGCGTGCGCCAGGCGGCTTCGTCGGCGAAGCGAGTGGCTCGGCGGGGCAGGAGCCAAGTGCGCGCGGCGGCGCGACGGACCGGAACGAAACGATAAATCGAAGGCACCGGCTTGACCGCTTGGAGCGGCTCGTGGTTTCGGCTCCAGCGGAGGGGTGGTGAAATGGCTACGGCAACGATGACACGGGATGCCGCGACGCGGCATGTCGCGGCTTCTTATCGCCGGTTGGGCGCGTGCTGGATCGTGTACGGCGCGCTGCGGCTAGGCATTGCCGTGTGGCTTGTCGGGTTCACGCGACAGGCCACGGTGATGTTCGGCGCGACGCTGGTGGAGGTGGCACATCCTGAAAGCCTGATGGCCATTTTTCACATGTTCTATCTCTTCACGATAGTTTTGTCGGTGGCTTCGGGAGTGATGGGATTGCTGGCAGGGCTTGCGCTGTTGGCCGGACAGCGTGCTGGGAGGATGCTAGCGATTGTTGCGGCGTTTTTGTCGCTGTGCGAGTTGCCGATTGGGATCACTTTGGGAGTGTATACGCTGTTGGTGCTGTTCCCAAGGCGGCCGAAGTTGGAATGATGGTCGCATTCGGGCGATCAAGCCACGATCCCTCGCTGCGCTCGGGATGACAACGTGGATGGGTAGCGAACAGGTTGGAAGGTTGGTAGATGCGGGGAAGGGTGTATTAGACTGGACGCGCATTCTTCGGTTGCCAGCCTATGAGCCGACAAGTTTTGCGCGAACCCCGTTGGCCAGCGTTCGTAGCGATGTTAGCTGCCGCGGGCGTGTATCTGGCTTTGCCGGAACCGCTTTCGGTGGGGCCGAGTTGGTTGCTGCTGGCGATCATCGTGCTATTGATGATTCCCATCGTGGTGTCGGATCGTCGCGGGGATCACCAGGTGACACGGACGCTGACGTTTATCGCGAATGGCATCATCACACTTGGCATGATTGCCGCACTGATTCATCTAATACAAGGCATTCCGCATCATCTGGAGACGCCGAAGGCGCTGTTGCGTTCCGCGGGAGCGCTGTGGATCGCGAATATTCTGGTGTTCGCGCTGTGGTATTGGAAGCTGGATGCGGGAGGGCCGCTGCAGCGCGATCGTGGACGTGGAATGTCGCACAGCTCGTTTCTATTTCCGCAGATGATCAGCCGGGAAGGGCAGGACGCTTCCTGGACGCCGCACTTCGTGGACTACCTGTTTTTGGCGTTCAATACCAGCACGGCTTTTTCGCCGACGGACACGGCGGTACTGTCGCGGTGGGCGAAGCTGGGGACGATGTTGCAGTCGTCGATTTCGTTGATGATTGTCGCGCTGCTGGCGGCGCGCGCTGTAAATATTTTGTGAGGCAGGCGATTTTACGAGATGCTCTTCTCCCGCATGGGCTGGGATAAAAGCCAGCGCCACATCAGGGCCGGCGCTACATAAAAGCTGAAGCCGGTCGCTTTAGCGGGAGCTGAAGGAGAAACGCACAACGACACCGTTAACGTACGTGACTTCGGCACGGCGATCACCAGGGAGATATTCGAAGACCTCGGTTTTCAGACCGTCGGCGGTGGTGGTTTCCGAAATCTGGCGACCTTGGCCGAGCAGTGTGGTGACGTCATCAATCTTCATGCCGTTCTTGAGTTGGGCGGTCGGGGAAATTGCCGGATCGGTAATCGAAGAGGCGGCAGATGCAGCCGGGCTTGGTTGCGCAGGAGAGCCGGAAGAGGCCGAGTGGGCTCCGGAGAAATCGACATAGTCGGCCAGGAGCTTCATGACAGCCTCGGGCGTGAGCTCTCCCACGGGAATGGAGCCGGACCGGTAGAGATTGAAGCGCGAACCGCCTTGCGCACGCTTGTCGGCCACTTGTTGGGCCTTCAACTGACTGGCGACTTGCGCCGCGCGTTGATTAGCTCCTGTTTCTCGCGGCGGGCGCGTTCGCGATCGAGGTCGCGTTGTAGCTGGATTTTGCGATCTTCATCGGTGGTCTCGGAGATCTGCTTTTCAAGATCCTTCTCGTAGTCGCTTTTATCGACGGCTTTTGCTTCGACTTTGGTGTTGGTGTCATCACCGAAAGTGCCGAACCCGCCGCCGTCCAGCTGAAACTCAATCATGTCCTTCTTCACGACGATGGCGGTGACCCTGGAGGTATCGCCTTTGCGAATGGCCGTGTGGGCCTGCTTGATGCGCGATGAATACTCTTTCCAGTCCATAGGACTCGGCTTGCTAAAACGGAGGTCCACGCCTTTCTGCGTGCCGGGCATGTCGATTTTTAGAACAACTTCCTTGCCGGTGAAGTAAGCCTCAAGAGCGGACCCACTTTGCGCGTTGGAGGGGAAAACGCAAACTAGCAGGGCGAGAAAAATGACGGAGTATGCGGATCGATACACCAGCGACCACCTCCCATAAAGGCGAGAATGATGCTGGAACTGGACGTGCGGGGGAACTTCAAGAATTGACAGGGGTGCGAGGTGGCTGCTGAGTGCCCCAAATTGAACGCTGAACCGTCGCGGGGAATGTGGGCGGATTCGAGTCTTTGCCGATAGAGGAGGCATGAGAGACGCTATACCCGAGCCACGGACGGCGGTGATGATCTTGGTGGAGGCGTCGTGGGAAGACCGGAGTGGAACTTTGCGGAAAGAGCGTGCACGGATGGAGAACACGTCCAATTCCGGGGCATGTATTCGGGTGAAAAAACGTATCGATGTGGGAGCAAAGCTAAGGGTGCAGTCGCGTTGGGAGGAATTTTCTGGAGTAGCGAGGTATTGCCGTAAAGAGGGGATCGATTATGTGGTAGGAATTCAGCGAGATGCGAAGAAGAGTGCAGTGGCGGCGAAGGCTGGGGCGGCGAGTGTTCCAGCACGGGAAGGCGTAAGGAGCGGTGAGCGGAATGTTTCGGTTTCGGCGGTTCGGGCGGAAGCGCTGCCGAAGCAGGAAGAAAGCAAGCCGAAGGAAACAGCGAAAGAAGAAGTAGAGAGCGTGCCAATCGTAAACATCGAGCGGGTTGTGAACCAAGTGAGCCTGCGTGGGGTGGGGCAGGAGACAAGCAGCAAGGAGAGTCCCGGCGTTTCGCGGGCGCGGGGCTCTGATGAAGTTCTAAGAAATGAACCGCAAAGGGAACAGTCTCTGAAGGGAAAGGGGCAGGAAAGGAAACATATGCGAAGCAAATTGCTCGATCTGGCGCACTGGGGGAATAAGCAAGGCGAATCGAATGACAGCAGCAACGGAATTGGCAATGGTCCGGGCGAGACGGGCAAGCATGCGCCAGAGGTGACAGCGGTGGCGACGGGAAGAATTCCAGCGGGAGAAGTGCAAGAGAGCGGCGAGAGCTTTCCGGGAGAGTTGTTGTCGATGGAAGATATTTATCGCGCGGCCGGGATCGTGGGACCTCGGAGGGGATACAGTATAAATTAGTGGAAATGCAGCACAGCGAACACATTCGGGGATTATCGAAGGAGATGAGGCGAGCGTCGGTGCTGATGGCACTGGACGCGGCTGGCGTGAGCATCGAGGAAGTGGTGCGCGACGCGAAGGCGAGGCAAGAAGCAATCGACAGTTACCAGGCCGAGCAGAGAAAACAGTTCGAGGCGCAATGGGCTCGGAAGGCGGAAGAGAATCTTCAGATACAGGCGGAGTTGGAAACGGTAAAGGCGCGCTACATGGAACGCGTGCGGCGCAACCTGGATGGCGTGGTGCGGGAGAAGGCCACGTTCGGGAATTGGCTGACGATGAAGCAACAGGAAGCGCAGAGTATGGCCGAAGCCGTGGAACTTTGTGTGAAGGCGCCGGGAGCGGAGGCGGGCAGTGGGTCGATGGCCGAGGTTAGCCTGATCGACGCGAGCGCCAAGCCGGTGTAAGAGCCTAGGGCTGGCTGCTAGGATCCCCGTGCTCACGAGCTGAGGCTAGAGTCTGTCGCGCCTCCTTTCCTGTGGAAGCGAAAACTACTGGGCGGGAGAAGCGAGAAGTTTGGAGAGAGCCGACTTGAGGGCGCCGTAGGAGGCGTCGGTTAGAGCGCTGTGCGTTTGCCATACTACCTGACCGTGAGGATCGGTGAGGAGGATATAGGCGTCATCGGGCGCGGAGAAATTCACGAGTTTCTTCCATTCGTCTTCGTGATCCAAGATAGGGGAAAAATGGGCTTGCTGGTCGGCGGGCATGTCTTTGCGCATGCCGCGGAGAATCATAGGCCGGACAAACGAAGGGGCGCCTTGGAGGACGGGGAGTTGATAGTAATTGACATGAGTGTCTGAGCGGAAATCGGCAGATAGCCGCTTGCCCCACGGGGCGCAATTTTCAGCGCTCTTGTGAGAGAAACCGAGGACAAGGATAAGAATTTGCGTGCTGCCTGGCTGAGGCAGAACGATATCCGTGTCGGCAAGAGTTTTGCCTTTGATAGGGGGAATGGACTGGGAGTTTGCGGCGATGGAGAGCGTTAGGGAGAGCACGAGAAGCAGGAGAGCAAGGCGTCGCATGAGCGTCCTTTGAGAAGCGAATGGTATCGTGCAGCGGCCGGAAAGATAGTTTAGCGCAGACTGGGAGTGGAAAAGCAGATCCCTCGCTTCGCCCGGGATGACATCAATGCCCTTGGACAGGAGCGACTACGTCACCAGGTGATAAGAGCAGAGGCGATCTCGCTTGGAGGTGAGCAGGGGTGGTATGCTCGTGCTCTGCGCGTGGGAACTGCGTGAGGTGCGTTAGAGAACCATCGAAAATTGTGCCAAGGTGGCACGAGTTCAGGTGTGGGATGAGCGAGCAGAGAGAAATGAGGCTGGAAATTTCGGACCGAGCGGGAAACCGTCTGGCGGCCGGGGATGCGAGTCGCACCGGCGGGACGATCGCGAAGCTGCAGGGGCGGGAATTGGTCGCGAACCGGGGGACTTCGCTGAACCTGGATTGGGTTGAGCAGGTGCGGGTGAATACCAGCGCAGTGGAGCGGCGCGCGGCAACGCTGGCGACCCGCAGGACAGTAAAAAAAGACTGGCAGATCGCGTGGTTGCTGCGCGCAATCACGTGCATGGACCTGACGACGCTGTCTGGTGACGACACGGATGAGAGGGTGAAACGGCTATGCGCGAAGGCGCGTCAACCGATTTCGCAGGAAATCGTGGAAAAGTTGGGGATTGCCGAGCTGGGGATACAGGTCGGCGCAGTGTGTGTGTACCACTTGTTTGTGGAGACAGCGAGAACAGCGCTGGAGGGGACGAAGATTCCCGTGGCGGCGGTGTCGACGGGATTTCCGGCAGGGCTAACGCCGCTGGAAGAGCGCATCGCAGAGATTCGACGATCGGTGGAAGCCGGCGCGCAAGAAATTGATGTAGTGATCACGAGGGCGCGGGTGTTCGGCGGGGATTGGCAGAAACTTTACGACGAAATCGTCGCGTTCAAGGATGCGTGCGGGCCGGCGCATTTGAAGGTGATTCTGGGGACGGGCGATTTGATGACTTTGCGGAATGTACAGCGGGCTAGCCTGGTGGCGATGATGGCGGGCGCGGATTTCATCAAGACCTCGACAGGAAAAGAGAGCGTGAACGCGGTGCTGCCAGTGGGATTAGTGATGACGCGGGCGATTCGCGAGTACGCGGAAGAGACGGGAATGGCGGTGGGATTCAAGCCTGCGGGGGGCATCCGCACAGCGAAGCAATCGTTGGAATGGTTGACGCTGATGAAGGAAGAGTTGGGAAATTCGTGGTTGGATGCACAGCTGTTCCGGATGGGCGCGAGCGGGATGCTTGGAGATATTGAGCGGCAGCTGGAATTTCACGCCACGGGAAGATACTCGGCGGAATATCGGCATGCGATTGCTTGAAGAAGTAAGGAAGTAAGGAAAGAAAACAGACGTGACGAAGCAGGCGACAGAAGATGAGCGTGATTGAAAAATTTGCGGCGATGGATTACGGACCGGCACCGGAGGATCCGAAAGAGACCTTGCTGTGGCTGGACCGGCATGGCCGCAAGTTCGGCCATTTTATTGGCGGGGCATGGAAGGCGCCGCGCGATGGCAAATATTTTGAGACGAAGGATCCGTCGACGGGCGAAAAGCTTGCAGACGTGGCGCAGGGAAGCGCGGCGGATGGGGACGCAGCGGTGAAAGCGGCGCGGAAAGCACTGCCGGGATGGCAGGCGCTGAGGCCACACGAGCGGGCGAAGTTTCTGTATGCGCTGGCACGGCAGGTGCAAAAACACGCACGACGGCTGGCAGTGCTGGAGACGATCGACAACGGGAAGCCGATTCGCGAGAGCCGCGACATCGATATCCCGCTGGTGGCGAGGCATTTTTATTACCACGCTGGCTGGGCGCAACTGCTGGAACAGGAATTCCCGGGATACGAAGCTTGCGGCGTGGTGGGGCAGATCATCCCGTGGAATTTTCCGCTGCTAATGCTGGCGTGGAAGATAGCGCCGGCGCTGGCGACCGGGAACACGGTGGTGCTGAAGCCCGCGGAATATACGCCGCTGACGGCGCTGGCGTTCGCCGAGATTTGCCGGGAAGTGGGATTGCCGGGCGGCGTGGTGAACATCGTGACGGGAGATGGCACTACGGGAGAAGCGCTGGTTAAGCACGCAGACGTGGACAAGATTGCATTCACAGGATCGACGGAGGTGGGGCGAGCGATCCGGCGAGCGACGGCGGTTTCGGCAAAGAAGTTGTCGCTGGAGTTGGGCGGAAAGTCGCCGTACGTGGTGTTCGAAGATGCGGACCTGGACAGCGCGGTGGAAGGATTGGTGGACGGGATCTGGTTCAATCAGGGACAAGTGTGCTGCGCGGGATCGCGGCTGCTGATGCAGGAGAGCATTGCCGAGAAGTTGACACGAAAGCTTCAAGCGCGGATGGGCACGTTGCGAGTGGGCGCGCCGCTGGACAAGGGCATCGATATCGGCGCCATTGTCGCGCAGGTGCAACTGGAACGGATCGACCGGCTGGTAAAGCAAGGGATTGCGGAAGGAGCGACATGCTGGCAGCCGGAAGTCTTGATGCCGGAGCGAGGGCTTTATTACAAGCCGACACTGCTGAGCAACGTGCATCCCACATCGATTGTGGCGCAGCAGGAGATTTTCGGCCCGGTGCTGGCGGCGATGACGTTCCGAACCCCGCGCGAGGCCGTGGAACTGGCGAACAATACGGTATACGGATTGGCGGCGAGTGTGTGGAGCGAAAGTGTGAATGTGTCGCTGCAGGTGGCAGCGCAGTTGAAGGCCGGCGTGGTGTGGGTGAACAGCACGAACTTATTTGACGCCGCTTGCGGATTTGGTGGCTACCGGGAAAGCGGATTTGGAAGAGAGGGCGGCCGGGAAGGATTGCTGGAGTACCTGGAGCCGACGTGGTTCCGGAACGCGCCGGCACTACGGAATGGCGGGAAGCAGGAAAAGGGCGGAGCGGCAGAAGTGGCGACCCCGGCCATCGATCGGACGGTGAAGCTCTATATCGGCGGGAAGCAAGCGAGGCCGGATTCGGGTTATAGCGTGGAGATTCGCGGCAAGAAAGGCGAACGGCTGGGCGAATCGCCACTGGGGAACCGGAAAGACATTCGCAACGCGGTGGAGGCGGCGCGGAAAGGGGAGGCATGGGGAAGATCTTCGGCGCACAACCGCGCGCAAGTGCTTTACTACATGGCAGAAAATCTATCGCAACGGGGCGAAGAGATCACGCGGCGGCTAGCGGCCGCGGTGGGGAAAAAGCAGGCAGCGGAGGAAATGCGGACCAGCGTGGAAAGGCTGTTCTCCTATGCGGCGTGGGCGGACAAGTTCGATGGGGCGGTACACAACCCTCCGATGCGGAATGTGTCAGTTGCCATGAACGAAGCAATTGGAACGGTGGGCGTGCTTTGCCCGGCGGAGATGCCGCTGCTGGGATTTTTCTCGCTGGTGTTGCCGCTGCTGAGCGCGGGAAATACGGTGGTGGCGGTGCCCTCGGAAAAGTACCCGCTGATTACCGGCGATCTCTACCAGGTGCTGGAGACCAGCGACTTGCCGGGAGGGGCGCTCAATATTGTGCCGGGGCGAGCCAAGGAATTGTTGAAAGTGCTGGCGGAGCACGACGACCTGGACGCGGTGTGGTGCTACGGGAACGCGGAAATGTGCACAATGGCGAAGGCGCTGTCAGCGGGAAATTTGAAGCAGGTGTGGACTAACGAAGGACGGGAGATTGATTTTCTGAGCGCTCGAGAAGGCCAAGGGCGCTGGTTCCTGGAGCACGCGCATCAAGTGAAGAATGTTTGGGTACCGTACGGCGAGTAAGAAACCCGGCCCCACTTCAATTTCCATCCCTGATTTGTGCGCAGCCGCAGACGTACGCACGTTTCGCTGCGTTTGGCTTTTTCCTTCTTTTGGCGACGGTAGAAGCAGAGCCATTCCGCGTCCCCCCCGAAAAAAAGAATGGGGTGGACAAAGCCACCCCATTCGAAGAAGAGAATTTTGCGGGGACTTTCTTGACAAGTCCCCGCTGTGATTTATTGCACGCTGTCGACGACGCCCACGCCCACGGTGGTCAAGCCAGTGGTAGCGGTCCCAGCCGCAAAGGGCGAGCCGGTAACCGCTGCGAAGGCGGGAACGCCCTTCGCAACGTTTGTGGTGTAAACCGCCACGGCGCCCGGAGTCGGAGTCGTGCCGGTGGGTACGCCGGAAAGCGCGATGTACAAGTATTGGCCGCTGGCATCAAAAACCACCTGACCCGGAGAACCACCCGGGGTCGTGGGCAGAGTGATGATTGCGCCGCCTGTGAGAGGCGTGAACACCGTCGTTGCCGTCGGCGTGAAGGAGTAGGCTGTCACGGTATTCGCGGTGGAATCAGATACCACCACGTACTGACCAGCAGGATCGAAGGCAAAGGAAGCCGGATTGCCAGCGACCGAAACCTTATTCACGAAGGTTAGGGCGCCGTCAGTGGCCGCTCCTGTGATTGGTGTGATCTGGAAGGTAGAAATGGCCTTCGCTGTCGGGTCGAAAGCCACCAAGTATTGGCCAGTGGCATCGATAGCGGCCGAGGTCCAATTGCCGGCGAAGTTTCCTCCGGTTTGTGGAGTCTGAACCCCGGGCGTAGCCGAGGCGGGGTAGCGGATGGCAGTGATCGAACCGCTCGCGAGGGCGTAAAGCAAGGTTCCCTGCGGATCGAGGGCGATTGACTGCACACCCGTGAGAATGGGGCCAAAAAGTGTGCTCACCGTCGTGCCGTTGTAGTTGAAGCCGTAGAGAGTCCCGTTTTTGGTATCTGCGGCATAGATGTATTGACCCGAGGCATCAATTGCAATCGCGGTTGGCTGGGCAGTGCCCGCGGGAATGTGGAAGGGCGAGCCGGTTACCGCCGCGAGCGTTGCCGAACTCGGGGCGTTCGCCGGAGTGGCAATAAAAGCGGCAACTTCGTTTGCGGCCGTGCCACCGGTGATGAACAAGTTGCTGAGGGAGTTGGCGGCAACAAAGTTGTCACCTGCAAAGGTGGTGTAGTTGGGGCTGGTGGGATCCGCGGTCAATGCGCCGCCGGAACCTGACGTAAAGGCGGCTACGTTGCCGGACCCGGAGTTAGCTGCCACCACCTCTGCCGGTGTAATGCTCGCAGCGGCGGTGCCATTGTAGAAGACAGGAAACTGCGGCGAGGTGCCCGTTTCTAGGGTGCTGCCGGAGGCGGGCAATGCGCCACCCGACCCAACGGCGAATGAGGAAAGGGTGTTACTGAGGTTGTTCGCCACCAGCAAGACCGCACCGCTGGAGTCTTCCGCCATGCCAACCGGAGATTTCCCGACACTCGCCGCTGACCCGGTCACTGCGCCAGGGGCTCCGGTGGTGAGAGGCAAGGTAAAGATGGCGTTCTTCGAGTTATCCGCGACGTAGAGGTACTTGGACGTTGGATCCACGCTGGCGTCGGCGGTCGCACTTGAACCAGCCACCGCGAACGCGACAGCCGTCGAATTCAGATTGCTGAGAACACCACCTGTACCCACGCCGATGCCTTCGACGTTGGTGGCACCATCCGGCACGTAAATGTACGATCCGGAGGGATCAATAGCGCCGTGGCCTGCTGCAACGTAAGCGGAGTCGTTAGCTACCAAATCGAACACGCCGCCCGAGGCAGTGATCGCCGTAAGCTGGCCAGAGGCAACCGTGTAGCCGCTGACCGTGTGGTTGCCTGTGTTCACAGCGTAGAGGTAGGGACCGCCGCTGGCGCTGCTATAGAAAAGTTGAGCGGGCCCACCGCTGTCCGTTTGCGTCTGAATCGGAGCGGACAATGCTCCGCTGCTCTGGGTGATGCTGAAGACGACGATGGAATCGTCGACCGGGTTGGCCACATACAGATAACTGCCCGTTGGATCGAGCACACCGTAGCTGGCCTGTGTGGTCGTGGCCGCAGGGGTGGTCGCCGTGTTCGTGAGGGCTCCGGTAGCAGGATTCACAGTGAATTGAGTGATTGTGCTAGTACCATCCGTTCCGATCGCGTAGACGTAATTACCTGACGGATGGACAACCACTTGGCGAGCACCGTTGGTCACGCTGAACTTGCCCAGAGGCGTTATCGTCCCGTTGGGGGCCGGCGTCGTACCGGACGAATAGTTCACGGCGTATTCCGAGATCGAGGAGTCACTGGCGTTCGCAACATAGGCGAAACGTGCGGCCGCGGCTGAAACGGTAACCGTGGTCGTGCCGGTTAACATGCTGGTGCCGCTGCCTACCGTGGCGGTAATTACAGAAGTGCCTGCGGTCAGGCCGCTGACCAAACCATCGTACGGCGAAGCTGGATTGCCAGCGATGGTGGCAACGGCGGCAGTGGCAGACGTCCAAGTGACAACCGTGGGAACCGGGAAAGTCGTCGAGCCATCGGTGTTGATGATTCTGGCATTCAAATCAACGGTCTGGCCAACCGCGATCGAAGGACTATCCGGATAGATCTGGAGGAGCTGAGCGGCCGGAGCACCAATCGTTACCGCGGTGCTTGCGGAGACCGTGCACATGGTAGCGGTGACGGTGGTGGTTCCCAGGAGGTCTTGAGAGGTGGTCGTGAGCAGACCAGTGGCGGTGCCGATGGACGCGTTGGAATTCGAATTCGTGGAGCCGTCCGAACTGGTCGTGCCGCCGGCGACAGACCAAGTCACCTGGGTAGTGATATCCATCGTGCTAGGAGTGGTGCTGCCGGGAGTGGTGAACGTTCCCGTGGCAGCGTACTGTTGCGAGCCACCCAAGGGCACGGTCACGGCGGCCGGTGTCACCGCGATGGCGGTAAGGACATTGACGGCGAGGTTGGCGGTTGCCGATGCTCCGCCGGAGGTGGCGCCAATGACCGTAGTGCCACCGGTGGCGGGAACGGAGGAGGCGACAGAAGCCAGGCCCGAGGTGTTAATCGTAGCCACGCTCGTGCTCGAAGAACTCCAACCCGCGAGACTGCTGATATCTTTTTGGCTGCCGTCGCTGTAATACGCAGTGGCGGCGAATTGTTGTGTGGTGCAAGGAGTGACCGTAGTTGTTCCGCCAGATGTGACGGCACTAGCAAAAATCGTGGCACTTGCCGGGGCCACACTCACATAGCGAAGTGTGGGAGCGCAGTTGCAAGCAGCGAGGATCAAACTGCACAGAATGGAAGTCGCTGCTAACGCGGTACGACCGGTCTTTCTTCTCATGACGCCTCCTCAGCGCAGGAAAATACATAAAGACTGTCAACAGAGACAAATTAAAACGACGGGACTACCACTCGTTGGGCGGTACGAACACATTAGATGGGCGAGGTTCCCACTCCCAGACCATAACGTCGGGATGCAATGTGTCTCTGTACGGGTGCAACGATACTTGAATCTGCATGGCGCAGCAAAGTATCTAGGGGGTACTCGTTAACGAAAGAATAAATATTCGGGGGAGGGGGTAAACCGTTTGGCATGGCGGACTTAGGGAGGGACAGGGCGCAGCCGGTAGGCCGAGTCAACCCCGGCAGGGGGCAGCAGAAACTAGTATTTTTGAAGGAACGGGAAGAACAGGTATTGTCTTAGCGAACCGGACAATGGCCGCACCGCTTGAGGAGCAAAAGAGGGGGCAAAGATGCGACTATTAAAGGCCAAAATGCTTCAAAGGAACTGAGAGCGATGCCCAGACTGCTAACCGTTGAAGATCACCGATTGGAAGAATCCCGCTTGCGCAAGAAACACTGGAAGCGCTGGGGACCGTATCTGTCAGAGCGGCAATGGGGAACGGTCCGCGAAGACTACAGCCCGGGAGGGACGGCGTGGGAGTTTTTTCCGTTTGAGCACGCGCACTGCCGGACCTACCGGTGGGGCGAAGACGGAATCGGAGGAATCTGCGATCGTCACCAGATGATCTGTTTCGCCGTGGCGATGTGGAATGGGAAAGACGGAATCCTGAAGGAGCGGCTGTTCGGGTTGACGGGGAACCAGGGAAATCACGGCGAGGATGTGAAGGAGCAATATTTTTATCGGGATTCCACGCCCACGCACAGTTACATGCGGATGCTGTACAAATACGGGCACAGAGAATTTCCGTACAAATGGCTGCTGGACGAGAACGCCAGGCGAGGACGAAGCGAGCCGGAGTTTGAATTACTGGATGCGGGATACTTCAGCGAAAATCGGTATTTTGACGTAGAGATCGAGTACGCGAAATGCGACGTGGACGATATTCTGATACAGATCACGGCGAGCAATCGCGGGCCGGAATCAGCGGGGTTGCATTTACTGCCGACGCTCTGGTTTCGCAATACGTGGAGCTGGGGCAAGGACCTGCGGCGTCCCGCAGTGCGAAGGGCGCCAGACACGCCGGGTGCGATATGCGCGGAGCTCGAGCATTGGCAATATGGAAAGCGATGGCTGCTGTGCACGGGGCAACCGGAATTTCTGTTCACGGAAAACGAGACGAACGCGTTGAAAGCGTTTAATCTGCGCAACCGCTGGCCCTATGTGAAAGATGCGTTTCATGAATACATCATTCACGGAAACCAAGCGGCGGTAAATCCCGGAATGACCGGAACGAAGCTGGGGGCACACTACGTATTGCAGTTCGGGCCTGGCGAATCCGCGACATTGAAAATGCGGCTCACGGACATTAATCCGTTGAGCGGGATGGATTCGAGCGAGTCGGGAGCGGGAGCGAGCATACCTCCCGGAGGAAGGGAGCGCGCGCCAGGCGTGCCGGGGACAAACGATTTTGGAGCGCGTTATGACGAGGTGTTTGCCGACAGGAGAAGAGAAGCAGACGAGTTCTACGATTCGCGGTTTCCGAAGGGGTTGTCGGACGACGCGCGGCTGGTGATGCGGCAAGCGTACGCGGGAATGTTGTGGTCGAAGCAGTTCTATCACTTCGACGTGCGCACATGGCTGGAAGGAGATCCGGCGGGGCCGGAGCCGCCGGAAGAGCGATGGCACGGGCGAAACAAAGAATGGCAGCATTTGTACAACGACGACATTATTTCCATGCCGGACAAGTGGGAGTATCCGTGGTACGCGGCTTGGGACCTGGCGTTTCACTGCATACCGCTGGCGATCGTCGATCCGGACTATGCGAAGGAACAACTGATCCTGCTGCTGCGGGAATGGTACATGCACCCGAACGGGCAATTGCCGGCGTACGAATGGGCGTTTGGCGATGTGAATCCTCCGGTACATGCGTGGGCGGCGTGGCGCGTCTATAAAATTGAGCGGCGCATTCGAGGAGTGGCGGACCGGGCGTTCCTGGAAAAAATCTTTCACAAGCTGCTGCTGAATTTCACGTGGTGGGTGAATCGAAAAGATCCGGAAGGGCGCAACATATTCCAGGGAGGGTTCCTGGGTCTGGACAATATCGGAGTATTCGATCGCTCGGCGCCGCTGCCGACGGGCGGACATCTGGAGCAATCGGACGGAACGAGCTGGATGGGGATGTATTGCCTGAACATGCTGGCGATGGCGCTGGAACTGGCGAAAGAAGATCAAGCGTACGAAGACGTGGCCAGCAAATTTTTCGAACACTTCGTGCACATCGCGCACGCGATGAACGATATCGGGGAGCACGGGAAATCGCTGTGGGACCAGGAGGACGGGTTTTACTATGATGTGCTGCACCTGCCAAACGGTGAGGACCATTTTCTGAAAGTGCGATCGATGGTGGGCTTGATTCCGCTGTTTGCGGTGGAAACGCTGGAGCCGGAAATTGTGGAACGGCTGCCAGGATTCGAGCGGCGGATGCAGTGGTTCATGGATAACCACCCGGACGTGCCGGAGCACATCGAAATGACGCAGCGGTCGGCGCGAGGAGTGCGGAGACTGCTGTCGTTGGTGAACCGGAAGCAATTGAAGCGAGTACTGAACCGCATGCTGGACGAGACGGAGTTTCTGTCGCCGTACGGTGTGCGGGCGCTGTCGCGGTACCACCTGGACCATCCGTACGAAGTGCAGGTGAACGGACACATGAGCCAGGTGGAGTACGAGCCGGCGGAATCGCACACCGGGCTATTCGGAGGGAATTCGAACTGGCGTGGACCGGTATGGTTTCCGGTGAACTATCTGCTGATCGAAGCGCTGCAGAAGTATCACTATTATTATGGCGAAGATTTCAAGATCGAGTGCCCGACGTATTCGAGGAAAGAAATGGACCTGTGGCAGGTGGCGTCGGAAATCTCCAAACGGTTGACCAGGATCTTCCTGCGCGGGCAAGATGGGCGGCGGCCGTTCGCGGGCGCGGAAGATCTATTTAACAAGGATCCACACTGGCGTGACTTGGTTCTCTTTTATGAATATTTTCATGGGGACAACGGAGCGGGCATCGGCGCCAGTCACCAGACTGGATGGACCGGGCTGGTAGCCAAATTGTTAGAACAGAGCGGGGAGTAACGCGTGTCATTGCTGGCCGAAGTGCAATTCGGGAGAGAAGTGTGCGGCGAGCTGGAAGCGGGCGAGGCGCGCGAGTGGCTGGTGACCAACGGGCTGGGCGGGTTCGCTTCGGGGACCGTGGCGGGAACAGCGACGCGACGCTACCACGGCTTGCTGATCGCCGCGCTGCAGCCGCCCACGGGCAGGACACTGCTGGTATCAGGCCTGGACGAAAGCGTCAGTTACCTGGGGGGGAGATATTCGCTGGCGACGAATCGCTGGCTGAGCGGATTCGTCTCGCCGAGCGGTTACCTGCAGATCGAGAGTTTTTCTCTGGAGGGCACGAAGCCGGTGTGGCAGTACGCGCTGGCAGATGGGCTGTTGGAAAAGCGCGTGTGGATGAAGCAGGGCGAGAACACCGCATATGTGCAGTACTTGCTGGTGCGGGCGAGCGGTCCGGTGGAGTTGGACGCCAAGGTGCTGGTGGGGTACCGGGATTTTCACGGGACGACACGCGCCGACAGCTGGCAAATGAGGACTGAGCCGGTCGAAAAAGGTTTGCGCCTGACGGCGTTTGATGGCGCGACGCCGTTTTATTTGAAGAGTGCCGGAGCGTCGGTGGAGGCAAGACAAGAGTGGTACCACGACTATTTTTTGCCGGCGGAGCGTGCGCGAGGGCTGGACGATCACGAAGATCGTTTGTACGCGGCAGAATTTCACGCGCGCCTGGGGTTGGGAGAGAGCGTTACGCTGGTCTTCAGCACCGAGGGGGGCACTTCGCTGGACGGCGAAGAAGCGCGCAGCGAGCAATCCAATCACGAACTGAAATTGTTTCAGGCCTGGCAAACGAGACATGCGGAGACTTGCGGAACACCGGCGGAAAACGAGCCGGGCTGGCTGTGGCAGTTGGTGCTGGCGGCGGACCAGTTTGTGGTGAAGCGAGCATTGCCCGAGGATGGCGAAGGGCAGAGCGTAATTGCCGGATATCCGTGGTTCAGCGACTGGGGGCGCGACACAATGATCGCGTTGCCGGGATTGGCGCTGGCGCAGGGGCGCCCGGAAGTGGCGCGAAGAATATTGCATTCGTTTGCGCGGTACGTAGAGGCAGGGATGTTGCCAAACCATTTTCCGGATGGCGGGGGCGCGCCGGAATACAACACCGTGGATGCGGGCCTATGGTACTTCGAGGCAGTGCGGCAATATTTTCAGGCCACGCATGACCTGGGGTTGCTGAGCGAACTGTACCCGGTATTGGCGGGAATGGTGGACGCGCACGTGAAAGGGACGCGATACAACATCAAAGTGGATCCAGGGGACGCACTGCTGTATGCCGGCGGCCCGGAAGTGCAATTGACGTGGATGGACGTGAAGATCGGGGATTGGGTGGTGACGCCACGAACAGGCAAGGCCGTGGAGATCAACGCATTGTGGATCAACGCGCTGCACTCGATGATGGGATTCTCCCGCGCGCTGGTGAAGCCGGGGGAGGGATACACAAAACTGGCGGAAAAGGCGACGCGAAATTTCCTGAGGTTCTGGAATCCGGAACGGGATTTTTGTTACGACGTGATTGATGCGCCGGCAATAGGAAATGATCCCTCATTGCGGCCAAACCAGATTTTTGCGGTGTCGCTGCCGTTCAGCCCGCTGGGCGAAAGACAGCAGAGATCGGTTGTGGATGCAGTGGGGCAGCACTTGCTGACGTCGCACGGGCTGCGAAGCCTGGCGGCCAGCGAACCAGGATATAAAGGCAAATACAGCGACGGGCCGCGAGAACGAGATTCGGCGTATCACCAGGGAACGGTGTGGGGGTGGCTGCTGGGGCCGTTTGCTATGGCGCATTTCCGGGTATATGGAGACCGCGAGGCGGCGCAGAGTTTTCTGGAGCCACTGGGGTTGACGATTCACGCGGGAGGGCTGGGAACGATCGGAGAGATTTTTGGCGGAGATGCGCCGTTCCCGGCGGCGGGGTGCTTCGCGCAGGCATGGAGCGTGGCGGAAGTTTTTCGGGCGTGGGAGTGGTTGAATGCACGTACGGATGACGTGCGGGAATAGATGGGTGACGAAATTTGTGCTTGGTTCCTACGGTGCGGCGGACATAAAAGTCAGCGCTACATTTGAGAAACAGCTGGATCAGGAAGTGCTGCTGAGGTTGTGTGCGTGAGTGCCGTGGCTAGCCACCGCACTCCAAAAGCTATTCGAGGCGCTGGGCGGGTTCGTAAAGTTCGATCAGGACTTTGTTGGCGCCGGGCGCGGTGAGAAGGAAGAAATTGACGCGCGTGCCGTCTGCGCCGGGGCGTGTGGCGGGATAGACAGGTTGCAGCTCGAAGGTGTCGCGGAGAATCTCCGTGGCGCGGTCGACATTCTTGCAGCGGTATTCGATCTGTTGGATGCCTTCCCCAAATTTCTGAAGGAATTTCGCGATGGCGCCATTGCCGGAGGGATCCTTGGCGGTCAGAACATCCATCGAGAGGCCGCCGGGAAGATGGAGTTCAAATTCCTGGGCGTCCTGGTCGGGCGGGACGTCCGCGAGTCGGGGAGAGCCGCAAGCTTCGCGAATTTCCGTGAAGCGTTGAGGAGTGACGGCAAGGCCGACGGTGACGTGAGGATTGGGGCTTTCCAGCAATTCGGAAAGTTCCTGATCGACCCACCACGGGAAAACAGCGTGGTCGGCGAAGGCGCGGCCCTGGCGATGGATTTCCGTGGCGGAGACCATGCGGACCTCGGATTCCGAAGAGGTCATGCCGAGAATGGCGCGGGTCAAGGATTCTTTGCTGGCGTCGGTCATAGTCTTACCGAATTGTATCCGAAAAAATGGGAAACCACTTCAGAGTCTACGGGGTGGTTTCCATCTTTTTAGGCCCGGCAAGAAGCGAAACAAGAACGGTGACAAGGAGGATTGCTGCAACGACGCCGAGCGATGGCCCGACGGAGATGTGCCACCAACGTTCCGCGACCATCTTTGCGCCGATAAACATCAGGACCAGGGCGAGGCCGATACTGAGATAGCGGAAATAGCCGAGCAGATCCGCGAGCAGGAAATAGAGGGCGCGCAAGCCAAGAATGGCGAAAACGTTGGAACTGAAGACGATAAACGGATCGCGGGTGATTCCGAAGATGGCGGGAATGGAGTCGACGGCGAAGGTGATGTCGGTGATCTCGACGATGAGGAGGACGAGGAAGAGAGGGGTGGCGAAAAGCTTGCCCTCCTGACGCTGGAAGAAATGCGCGCCGCGATATTCTTTGGTGACGCGAAGATGCGTGCCGGCGAAACGAAGAACCGGATTGCGCTCGAAGTGCGGAGTCTTATTGCGTTTCCAGAGCATGTGGATTCCGCTGAAGAGCAGGAACAGGCCGAAAACGGAAAGAATCCAGTGGAAGCGAGAGATGAGGACGGCGCCGGCGGCGATCATGAAGCCACGAGTGAGGAGTGCGCCAAGAATGCCCCAGGCGAGGACGCGGTGCTGTACGCGATCATCAACCTGGAAGGTGCGGAAGATGATGAGGAAGATGAACAGATTGTCGACGCTCAGAGCTTTTTCGATGACGTAGCCGGTGAGGAATTCCATGCCGCGTTGGCGACCAAACCAGTGCCAGACGAAAAAGCCGAAAGAGAGAGCGAGGGCGATCCAGATGGCACTCCAGAAGGCGGCTTCGCGAGTCTTGATCTTGTGGGCTTTGCGATGGAACACACCCAGATCGAGGGCGAGCGCCAGCAGAACAAATAAAATGAAGCCAACCCACAAAAGGGGGGTGCCCATGGAAGCAGGATAACGCAGTTCGGGGCGAGTTCGAGGCGAGAGTGAGCGTCCGATAGTGAGAATGGTCAGCGTCGAGAAGCGTTGATGTCGATGGCGTTGATGCTGGTCAGATTGACGTGCGTGGTCTGGGAGGCCCGGATGGAAGTGGGCACATCCCAGCGGAGGTGGCGGTCGCCCGAGGCGGCATCCATGTTGAGGCTGCTGATCCAGTAGCTGCCCGGGGCGAGACCGGTGATGAGGGCACGGCCTTCCAGGTCGGTATCGCCTTTGCCGACGAGGTATTTGGATTGAGCGATGTCGGGAGATAGTTGAGCGACGCGATTTTTGTGGTCGTACTGGAGTTTGTCCCAGGCCAGTTTGGGATTGACGGCGCCGAGTTCCAGTTCCATGCCGGAGATGGTGCCCGGGTGGGCGTCCATGAATTTTTTCATCGCGATCATGTAATCCTGGCGGAGTCTTTCGTATTTCTCCGGATTGGACTCCTTGTCGGACTCGCGGAATTTGGGAGATGGCAGGCCGACAGTGACGCCGCCGCTGTTGGAGCGCTGGTAGGCGGCGAGGAATTCGGGAATGGAAACGATGTCTTCGGTAGTGACGAGTTTATCGACGTCGATCTGGGTGAGGTCCGTCACGTCATGACTCCTGAGCCAGGTCTTCAGTTGCGGGGAAACTCTCAGGCCGGTGATGAATTCGTCGCGAGTGGGGAGTTTGTCCTGTCGCTCGACTTCGGCGGTGATGTCGGCATAGCTCTTGGAGAGGACGTAAAAGGTGAATTGGCGGACAGGCTCCGGGCGCGCGCCGGTAGGAGTGATGCGAGCGGTGAGGTCGAGGGAACCGCTGGAATTTTGCGCCTGGCAAGAGAGCGCGAGCACAAGCAGGGCCGCCGAAAGAGAGAGAAAACGCAGATTGAATCGCATGGAAATATCGTAGCAGATTGAGAATTGGCAGTAGAGGAAGTGTCCAGAGGCGTGTCGTATTCGGGCAATGGTTTGTTAGGGGCAGGCGATAGAGATCTAATGCGAATTCGTACAGCCCCTCTTGAGTGACCGAGACTTCCAGGAGGCGATGGTCCCGTTCGAAGTAATCAAATCCTTATTTCAAGTTGCCCCCAAAAACGATCAGTTGGGTGTCGCCCCGATGTGCTTGTGCTAGGGCACGATATTCGTCGTCGGTGAGTCGCGCGGGGAAAATCCAGATGGGGATGTGCGCCTGGCCCGACTGCTTGGCGAGAACCGCAAGCCAATAGACTTGCTTGATGCCGTCGTCGGTGATGGGAAGGCATCCAATCGTGACGCAGCTGCCATGGACCAAGATGTCGCCGCCGGGATTCAAATGAGATGCCAGAACGCGGTCCGAAGCATTTGGGTAGGAGCGGCGCTTGGGTCCTCGCTGGCCTGAACTCGAACAGATTCAAAAGGTCTTCAGAAGCGTGTAATTCTGCGCGTCCGTGCTGGCTACCCAAACCTCAAGCATCGCCTCCCGTTTGAAAGCGCGAAGCAAGATCTGTCGCGGAGGGTACGAGAGATTCTTTAGTGCGAAGAGGGCGCGGAGTTCGGCATCTTTCTCGTGGGCGGCGTTCTGAACGCGAGTGTGAACCAATTGCTGTTCGCAAAATCAGATGAGGCGGAAAGCGGTCTCAATAGTAACCCAGACGGGGACGGGGTTGTGATGAGCGTCGAGGGCGGGAGTGAATCGCCAAGCGCGAATGGCGGCGAGTGTTTGTTCGTCCAAGCCCTGGCCCAATCCTTTTACGATGTGGATTTTCTGGGCGCGGCCGTCGATGCCAACGAGGACGCTGACGGTGACGTTGCCCTGGAGTTTCAATTTGCGGGCTTCGTCGGTATAAGGAGGCTCAGGGCAGTATTGGCACGCGACCGGTGAAAGCACATTGGCATACGGGCCGGTGCCGCCTTCCCCTTCGCCACTTCCGTTGCCATCACCCATGCCGTCGCCGTTGCCATTGCCAATGCCGTGTCCTTTACCGGAGCCGGAAGAATCGGAATCCTCCTTCATCCAGGGAAGGCCGAGCTTGGTGACGACAGGAACGCTGGCCGGTGCGTTTGGATCGAACACGGCAGGAGGAACGGGCAATTGTTCCTGTTGCGATTGCGGAAGACGCGGCGGAACGAGCGGCATGGAGGAGAGAGGTGCGAGGTCGCCCCGTCGCGGAGGACGAGGATCATTATTGCCGCTGCCACCTTCGGGGCCGAGAGAGGGCTTGCCGAATCCGGTGGCGGAAAGGAACTGAGGCATGCGCAGCTGAATTTTGGAGGTGTCTACAGAAGCAAAACGATCGACGTGAATAGGACTGTGCGGCGAGTTCAACAGGAAAAGAATCGCGCAAAGAAGTGTGGCGTGGACGATGGCGGCATAGGCTTGGGCAGAGCCGTGGCGAGCGGAGAGATCGATATCGGCGAAATGGAGCGGCGCGCCGTTCGGGGAAGAGCGCACATATTTGGGCAGGAGAAATGCCGCGCGAAGATTGTCGGTGACGCGATGAATCCAGTGGGAGTCGCGAGAACCGTTCGAGGAAAAACGGGGCAGAAGCCAGGCCATGGCTAACCTCCGTTGGGCGTATCTATTTGGTAAGAACGCGGGAGGAGCGGGAAGGTTGCCTGAAGGCGGAGGAGTAGTATCGGGTGAATTGCTCCACGGTGGGATGTTGCCACGGTCCCTCCACTTCGTGCCGCTAACTACGCGGCACTCCGGTCGCGACGACAAATTAAGGGAAGGCCGGCTAACGTGACGGCAGCGTACACCTGAGAAATCGTGGCTAAGCAGAAAAGCCGGCGCTAAAGAAAAGGCGGACCCTGCCGGTACACAGGCGACCCCCCACACCCTCAAAAGACACAACGGTGCGGCATGCAATGCTGCGATACCTCAAGGCAAACTTGATTAGTAGAGGCGGAAGTTGACTTCGAATTGGACGCGCGTCGGAACCGGGCGGCCGTTGGGACCGAGAGCGGCTTTGCAGCGCCAGGTTCGCATGGTCTGTACGGTGGTGTCGTCAAGACCGAGGCCGGGAC
>Ga0074045_10000582_pt1 | contig 35506 bp, 22 predicted proteins | sample BogForMeECP23OM2_FD_94442 | JGI IMG/M metagenome (GOLD analysis project Ga0074045, IMG submission 94442) | Bog forest soil microbial communities from Calvert Island, British Columbia, Canada - Bog Forest MetaG ECP23OM2 | ecosystem: Environmental > Terrestrial > Soil > Wetlands ...
CCCCACGGCATCCACTCAACCGGGGTGCCCGCGCTCGCCCGCAGGAACGCCGACGGCTCGGAGCGAAGCCAGTCGGACGGGCTTGCCGGGGGGGCGCCCGCGGCGGCGCAGAACAGGAGCGGGGCTAGAGGGCCGGCCAGCAGAAGGCCCCGGAGGCGTGCGGGCCGGCACAGGGGTTTGGCGCGAGTGTTTTTGGGCCGCATGAACGGGAGTGGACACCGATAATTTTCGCGCCGGGGAAATGCAACTTTGTTTCGGGCGCCCGGTCGCCCCTTGGGCCCCTCCCGGCCGCCTTTTCCCTGCGGGAAGGGGTAATCTCGGGGCTTGTCCATTTGCGCCCCGCGTATAGCATGGAGACGCCGGGTCATCACATGGACCAGGATGGCCCCAGCCCGGCTTGACGAAACCCCCAGCCTCCATGACCTCACATATTATCGAGCTCGCCGCGTCCAACATCCACCTCGTGCCGGCCCTGTGCTGCGCCGTCGCTGTCGGCGTGGTTGTGCCTGCCCGGGGCGCCGACCAGCCGGCCCCGGTCGGCGTCTTTGACCAGCACGGCGACATCGGCGCCGTTGGCATCCCCGGCTCCGCCTCGTTCGACAGCGCCTCCCAGGAGTACATGCTCGCGTCGTCCGGCACCAACATGTGGGGCGACCACGACGAGTACCACTCTGCCTGGAAGAAGGTGAGCGGCGACTTCATCGTCCAGGCCTTCACGGAATTCCTGGGCGGGGGCATCGACCCGCACCGCAAGATGGGCCTGATCGTCCGCGCGACGCTCGATCCCCGCTCGCCCCACGTGAACGCCTGCAGGCACGGAAGCGGGCTGACCTCGCTGCAGTTCCGCAGGACCGATGGCGCCATGACCGAGGAGATCCGGCTCAAGATCTCGGGGCAGGACGTGCTCCAGCTCGAGCGGGCGGGAAAGAGGTTCACGATGTCGGCGGCACACTTCGGCGAGACATACACCTCGCAGGTTCTCGACGACGTCGACCTCCCCGAGTCGGTGTTTGTCGGCCTGTACGTCTGCAGCCACAACAACTCGGTCGTCGAGCGGGGCGTCTTCAGGAACGTCCGCCTGATCCGCCCCGCGAGCCCGGCCTTCGTCCCCTACAGGGACTACGTTGGAAGCGACATCGAGCTGCTCGACGTCGCGACGGGCGTCCGCAAGACGGTCTGGCACGCGGACGACTCGCTCCAGGCGCCCAACTGGACGCCGGACGGCAGGCGCCTCATCTACAACCACAACGGCCGGATGTTCAGCCTCGACCTGGCCAAGCGCGAGGTGACCCCCATCGACACAGGCGCCCAAGTCCACTGCAACAACGACCATGCCCTCTCTTTCGACGGCAGGATGCTCGGGATAAGCAGCGGCCCCACCTCGATCGTGTACACGCTCCCGATCGGCGGCGGCGTGCCGAAGAAGATCACGCCGACCGGGCCCTCGTACCTGCACGGCTGGTCTCCCGACGGCAAGTACCTCGTCTTCACGGGCGCCCGCAACGGGAACTTCGACATCTACCGCGTTCCGGCCGCCGGGGGGCCCGAGGAGCGCCTGACCACCGAGAAGGGGCTCGACGACGGGTCGGAGTACACGCCCGACGGGAAGGCGATCTACTTCAATTCCAACCGGACCGGCAAGATGCAGGTCTGGCGGATGAACGCGGACGGATCGGGGCAGACCCAGGTGACGGACGATGAGTTCAACAACTGGTTCGCGCACGTGTCGCCCGACGGAAAGACCATCGTGTTCATCAGCTTCCCCGCGGAGACCCGCTCCGACGACCATCCCTTCTACAGGCGCGTGTACCTGCGCAGGATGCCGGTCGCCGGGGGAGAGCCGACGGTGGTTGCCTACGTCTACGGGGGGCAGGGCTCGATCAACGTCAACTCGTGGTCGCCCGACAGCAAGATGATCGCCTTCGTCAGCAACTCGGACTCCTTCTGACCGCCCCCACGGAAAAGAGGATCGCCGCCCGGCGTTTCTTCCGGGCGGCGATCGATTAGGTGATTCAGACGGGGGTCAGAACCTGTACCGGACCTTCCCGAATACCATGGCGCCGGGCAGGGGCACTATCCCCTCGAGCGCGTAGGTCGCGACGGAGGGCTCCCAGTTGTGCTGGTTGGTGACGTTGGTGCCCGAGAGCCGGAAATCCCAGTGCTTGTCGAGCTTGTAGGAGACCTCGACGTCGACGGAGTACTGTGTCGGTATGACGAGATAGCCCTGGTAGTCGTTGTTCATCGGGCTCGTCACGAGCACGTTCGATTCGATCCCGATGCCGCAGGGGAACGTGTACGAGGCGAGTGCGTTGAACGTGTCCAGCGGCTGTCCCGGGGCGCGGAGGCGCCCGATGGACTGCTGCGGAACGGTGCCGCCCTCATCGAGTGGTATTGGCGGACCGCCCGGAAGCTGGTTTCCGTCATAGCCCTGGAACGGAAAGCTGGTGGCGGGGAAGCTCCCGTTGATCCAGGAGTAGCCCAAGGTCGCGAAGAACTGCTTGTTAGGCTGGTAGTTGATCGAGAGCTCATACCCGTAGAACGTTAACTCGAAGGGTGGGGAACCCTGCGGCTTCTCCTGCCTCGACTGCTCGAAGACATCGTTGCTTATGAACAGCTTGTTGTCCAGGAGCTGGAACTTCGCGCCGGCCTCAAACAGGTGGCTCGCCCCCGAAAAGGCGGCCCGCGGAATCGTGGGATTGCCATTCGCATCCGCATACAGGCCGAATCCTCCGCCGTCCGCCAGGTCATCCGTGTAGTTCTGGCTGTAGTTGTAAGTTACATAGGTGGTGAATCCAGGAGTGATCTTGTCCACCAGGCTGATGTTCATGTTCGGCTCGCCAGCTTCGATCGACGCCGAGGCGGGGTAGAACGGATCCCTTGTCTGGGCGTGTATGACGTCCAGGCGGGCTCCGGTGACCAGGTTAAAGCTTTCGCTGAGCTTCCACGTCGCCTGGAAGTAGGGGGCGATGCTCTCCGCGTCCGAGTCGTTCGTGTCATTGTTCAGGTTGAAGTACAACCCTCCGCCATTGCCCGAACCGGGGCCGAACGAGCCGAGCGAGGGCGTTGCGTAGCGATCCTGGAATCCAGGAACGCGCATCCCCAGGAATCCGCCGCCGCCGGCCGACGAGAGGTAGTAGTTGAGATCCGATCGCAGCGAGGCATTCGAGAGGTCCCAGACGTTCACGGGCTCGAAGAAGAAGTCGTCGTAGGCCCGCGTGCTCTGGTATTTCTCCTCCAGTCCGGTGTTTATGGTGACAAACGGCTTGGTGAAGATAAACTCAGTGCGGTTGTCGATGAACCATGAGGGATCGATGATCTCGCTGTAGCCGTCGGAATTGAAGGTGTCGCGCTTGGTGTAGCCGAACATCGTGTTGTTGATGGCCTTCAGGTCATTGGAGAGCGCCAAGGTCTGGATAACCTGCGTGTTGTACTCCATTCCATGGGCGTGGCTCGCGGGGCCCTGCGCGGTCTCGTGATAGTCCACTTGTACCGGCGTCCCGAAGGCAATGGTGTCGCCTCCGCCAGGACCTGTGCCCACGTTTAACGCGTTTTCGAGGTTTCCGGGCCCGGCCATTGTGCCGTTGTCGATATTGGTTCCCGGTATGTAAAGGCCGTTGGAAATCAGCTGCTGGGTGGGCCGGTTGATGCCGAAGTTCTCACGGTAGTCGGCCCAGAACGCCTTGGACATCACGAACACCTCGTAATCCTTGGTCGGGCGCCACGTGACGGCCCCGTAGACCGAGGTCGTCTCCTTTATCCAGTCTAACCACCACCCGTCGCTGTCCTCGCCCGAGTAGCTGAAACGGTAGGCGAGCGTGGGGCTGATGGGGCCTCCGAGGTCAAGGGTCCAACGATTCGTGTCGTAGGAGCCCGCGGTGAAGGTGATTGAGCCCCTGGTGCCGTCAAAAAAGGGCTGCTTCGAGATCATGTCAACGAACCCGCCGACGTAGGCGGAGGCGCCCTGCACCGCGGTTGCGGGACCTGGGACAATGTTGACCGACTCGACGATGTTGAAGTCGATCGGCATGCCGTCGCCGCTCTCTCCGATCCTCTGGCGCATCCCGTTCATGAACACATCCGCGGACTGGCCGCGGATGCTGGGATTCGAGGGCGAGCCGAAGTTCGAATCCGTGTAGGAGCTCGACGTGAGCTTGCTGAATTGGGTCGTGTCCTGGATGTCGATGACGTCCATCTGCGCCCGCGAGATGATCGTCACGTTCCTGGGAACATCCAGGATGTTGTCCTCCGTCCCGAAAACCGAGGTGAATGGCCGGGAAGTCGGAAGGATCTGCTGCTCAAGCGGCACGTCGTTCACCTGGTATTTTTCCATCTTTACGGCCGGCTCCGTGGCCGCCGGAGCGGATTGCACCTGGGAGGTGGTTGGCGCAGGTGCCGCGGTCTGGTCCGCGGGGGTTGTCGGGGTCGCCGTCTGGGCCGATCCCAATTTCACGAATGTCGCCAGGGTCAGGCCGGCGACGATCCACAATCGTTTGCTTTGGTTCATAGGCTGATGCTGGGGTATAAGGTGAGCATTCGACGTGCCAAGTACTAAAGCGGTGGATGAGGCATCGCGTCGCAAGATGCGGGGCCAAAATCAGTTGCCCAGCCCTGTAACCTGCTTCCTCCCCACGACCTGGCCCGGCGACGGCAGGTCGGCCGACGTCCAGCCGCCGCCGAGCGCCTGAATGAGCGCAACGCTCGAAGTCAGGCGCGCCGTGTTGATCCCCAGCGCGGCCTCCCTGTTGTTGAGCTCGGTGACCTGCGCAGTCGCGACCGTGGTGAAATCGACGGTTCCGGCGTTGTACTCGTTGAGCGCGATCTGCGCGGCCAGGGTGGCCTCGCCGACCGCATCCTGCTCGACCTGCGCCTCGTCGGCCAGGATACGGATCTCGGCCAGGTTGTCCTCGACCTGCTGGAACGCTGTGAGCACGGCCTGCCGGTAACTGGTGGCCGCAGCATCGTATGCGGCCTTCGCCGACTTGACCAGGTCGCTGCGCTGGCCCCAGTCGAGCAGCGTGTCGGCGGCCTGGGCGCCTAGCGTCCAGAACCTGAACGGCGTCGTGATGAGCTGGTTGAGCGGCGAGCCCTGGTAGCCGGCGGTGCCAGAGAGGCTGACCGCGGGGAAGTAGGCCGCCGTCTGAATTCCGACCTTGGCATTCGCGGCCTCCGCGCCGCGCTCCGCCGCCGCCACGTCGGGCCTGCGCTCGAGAAGGGCCGAGGGAAGCTGCGGCGGGACCTGCGGGATGGCGATTCCGAGGGTGGGCCTCCTCGCGATGGAGAAGTCTGCGGGCGCCGTTCCCAGGAGGACCGCGATCGCGTGCTCGTACTGGGCGCGCTGGACGCCTACGCCGATCAGCTGGGCCCGCGTGCTGTCGAGCTGGGTCATGGCCGTTATGACATCGCTCCTCGCCGCAACGCCGACCGAGTACTTATTCTGGGTGATCTCCAAGGTTCGCTTGTAGGCCTCGACCGCGTCCTCAAGGAGCCTCGTCTGATCGTCCGCCGCCCTGAGCCCAATGTAGTCCTGGGCGAGCGTCGCCTGCGTCGAGAGCCGGGCGGACGCAAGGTCCGCCGCGTCCGCCTGTGCCGTTGCGACGTCGGACTCGACGGTCCGCCTGAGCCTGCCCCAGAAATCGGGCTCCCACGAGCCCTGGAGCTCGGCGAGGTAGGTCGATGACGTGAGGCCGCGGCCGGGAACGCCTTGCGAGGAGGGCGACCTTGAGCGCTGCGCCGACCCCAGGACGCCGACGGACGGGAGGTAGCCGGTCCGGTCGGAGCGGGCGATCTGCCTGGCCTCCTCGTAATTCGCGACCGCCTGGACAATCGAGAGGTTCGACGACCCCACACGGGACTCGAGATCGTTCAGGACCGGGTCGCCGAAGACCTCCCACCACGGCCCCCTCCCCGCCCCGTCGCTCGGCGACGCGGCCTTCCAGCCCGCGCTCTCCTTGAAGGCCGCGGGCACCGCCACGGCCGGCCGCTTGTAGTCGGGGCCGACGGCGCACCCGGCCGCGAGGAGGAGGAATGCGGCGCCCGCCGCCAGGCGCCGCGCACCCGGGCCCGCCCCGGCGGGTCGGCTTTGTGTCAGGTCCGTCGTGTGGTCGTTGTTTGACATCATGTCAGGGCCGGCGCCGGCTCCTTGGCGGGGGCCAGTATCCCGAGCCTCACCCACGTCCTGTGGAACCAGTGGCGCGCCCGGTCGACGTAGAGGTAGACGACGGGGGTCGTGTAGAGCGTCAGCAGCTGGCTGACGACAAGGCCGCCGACGATCGAGATCCCGAGCGGCTGGCGCAGCTCGGCGCCGTCGCCGTAGCCGATCGCGAGGGGGACAGCCCCCAGTATGGCGGCCATCGTCGTCATCAGGATCGGCCTGAATCGCAGCTGGCAGGCCCTGAAGATGGCGTCGCGGGGGCTCAGGCCCTCGCTGCGCTCGGCGTCGATCGCGAAGTCGATCATCATGATGGCGTTCTTCTTGACGATGCCGATCAGGAGCAGCACGCCGATGAGCGCGATGAGGCTGAATTCAAGTCGGAACATCATCAGCGCGAGGAACGCACCGAAGCCCGCCGAGGGCAGAGTGGAGAGTATCGTGAACGGGTGGGCGTAGCTCTCGTAGAGGATGCCGAGGACCAGGTAGATCGCGATGATGGCCGCCAGGATGAGGACCGGCTCGTTTCCGATCGACTGCTGGTAGGTCCTCGCCGTTCCCTGGAAGCCCCCGTGGATCGTGCTCGGCATGTGGATCGCGGCGGCCTGCCTCTCCACCGCGCCGACCGCGTCCGAGAGCGAGGCTCCCGGGACGAGGTTGAACGAGATCGTGCCCGCCACAAACGGCCCCTGGTGGTTCACCGAGAGGGGGGTCGTCCCCAGCTCGTAGCGGGCGAACGCCGAAAGGGGCACCATCTTCTCGGTTATCGTGCTCACCGCCTGTCCGGTCGAGGGCCCGGCGTGGCCCGTCGCGGCGATCGCGTTGATGCTCGCGTTGCGCGCCGTGTCCGCCGCAACCGAGCCCGCGCTGGCCGCGCCCGCGGGGGCGGCCCCGCCGCTGGCGGACCCCGAGCGGACCGACACGGTGCCGGCCACGGCGTTCGTCAGCTGCGTCCCGTTCACGACGCCCCCGGTGGAGCTCACGTATATGTCCTTCAGCGCGGACGGGTCCTGCCAGAAGCGCTGGGCCACCACCATGACCACGTGGTACTGGTTGAGCGACTCGTAGATCGTCGAGACCTGCCTCTGGCCGAACGCGTCGTACAGGGTGTTGTCGATCTGCGCCGCCGTGAGCCCAAGCCGGGACGCGGTGTTGCGGTCTATCACCAGGTCGGTCTCGAGGCCCTTGTCCTGCTGGTCGGAGTTGAGGTCCACGAGCGACGGCTCGCTCTTGAGCGCCTCCATGAGCTTCGGCGTCCACGCGCGAAGGTCGGCGAGGTTGTCCGCCTCGAGCGTGTACTGCCAGGCCGAGTTGCTCACTCGCCCGCCCGTCCTCGGCGTCTCCTGCTGCGGGAACATGAAGAGCGACGAGCCGGGAACGACGGCGAGCTTCGGCCTGAGCCGGGCGATGATCTGCTCGGACGAGGCCTGCCGCTGCATGAGCGGCTTGGCGGAGATGAACATGAAGCCGGTGTTCGCGCCGCGGCCCCCGCCGGTGAAGCCGACGACGTCGTCGACGTCCGGGTCGGCCTGTATGATCGCCATGTACTGCCTCAGCTTCTGCGACATCCGCTGGAACGAGATGCTCTGGTCGGCCTGAATGAAGCCGCTCAGGCGGCCCGAGTCCTCCTCGGGGAAGAAGCCCTTCGGAATGATCCAAAACAGCCAGAAGTTGAGCACCACCGTGCACAACAGCACGATGATCGTCAGGAACGTGTGGCGCAGCACCCAGGCGAGCGTGTCCCGGTAAAGGTCCAGGAACGACTCGTAGACCGTCTCCGTCCAGCGGTGGAAGCGGCCCCTGGACTCGCCTGCGCGGCGGTGGGTGAGCAGGCGCGCGCACATCATCGGCGTGGTCGTTAGCGAGATCACCATCGAGATCAGGATGGCCACCGAGAGCGTCAAAGCGAACTCGCGGAAGGAGCGGCCGACCTGCCCGCCCATCAGCAGGATGGGTATGAACACGGCGATCAGCGAAAGGCTCATCGACAGGACGGTGAACGCCACCTGGCGCACGCCGACCAGCGCGGCCTCGAACCTGGGCATTCCGGACTCCATGTGGCGGGTGATGTTCTCCAGGACGACGATCGCGTCGTCCACGACGAAGCCGGTCGCGATGGTGAGCGCCATGAGCGACAGGTTGTCGAGGCTGAAGCCCAGCAGGTACATCGCCCCGAAGGTCCCGACCAGCGAGACGGGCACGGCGACGGCGGGGATGAGCGTGGCGCGGCCGTCGCGCAGAAAGCAGTACACGACCAGGATCACGAGCACGATCGCCACCGCGAGCGAGCGCTCGACGTCCCGCAGCGACGCCCGGATCGTCGTGCTCCGGTCCATCGCCACGTCCAGCTGCGTCGCCGGCGGGACCTGGGCCCGGAGCCGGGGGAGCATGCTGCGGATCAAGTCGACGGTCTCGATGATGTTCGCCTGGGGCTGCCTCGAAACCGCGATGAGGACGGCCGGGCTTCCCTTGGACATGCCCAGGTTGCGGATGTCCTCGACCGAGTCGCTGACGTCGGCGAGGCTCGAGAGGCGGATGGGCGCCCCGTTCCTGTAGGCCACGACGAGGTCGCGGTAGTCCTTCGCCTTTCGCGACTGGTCGTTGTCGTAGATCTGCCAGTGGAGGCTGGCGTTCTCGATCGCCCCCTTGGGGCTGTTGGCGTTGGCGGCGGCGAGCGCGGCGCGGACGTCCTCGAGGCCCACGCCGTACTTGAAGAGCGCCGAGGGGTTCAGCTCCACGCGGACCGCCGGCAGGGAGCTTCCCCAGACCCCGACGTTGCCGACGCCGGGCACCTGGGAGAGCTTCTGCGCGAGGATGGTGGAGGCCGTGTCGTAGAGGTCGCCCGGGGCCAGGGTCCTCGACGTGAGCGCCAGGATCATGATCGGCGCGTCGGCGGGGTTCTGCTTGCGGTACGTCGGGTTGCTCCGCAGCGCCGCCGGAAGGTCGACCCGCGCCGCGTTGATCGCCGCCTGGACGTCGCGGGCCGCGCCGTCGATGTCGCGGCTCAGCCCGAACTGGAGCGTGATGCCCGTGCTCCCGACGGAGCTCGTTGAGGTCATCTCCGTGACGTCGGCGATCGTGCCGAGGTGGCGCTCGAGGGGCGTCGCCACGCTTGTCGCCATCGTCTCCGGGCTCGCCCCCGCCATATTCGCCGAGACCGAGATGGTGGCCGTGTCCACCTGCGGGAACGGCGAGACCGCCAGCTTGGTGTAGGCCGTCGCCCCGGCCAGCGCTATCCCGGCGGTGAAAAGCGTCGTCGCGACGGGCCTGCGGATGAAGACCTCGGAAAGCGTCACGGGAGCGCCTCCCTGGCCGCGGTCGCCGCGGCCGGCCCGGCCTCGCGGAAATGCACCGCGATCCTGTCAAACCAGATGTAAATGACGGGCGTCGTGAACAGGGTGAGCACCTGGCTGACGATCAGCCCGCCCACGATCGTCACGCCCAGAGGATGGCGCAGCTCGGAACCCATGCCGCGCCCGAGCATGAGCGGGACCGCCGAGAGCAGGGCCGCCATCGTGGTCATCAGGATGGGCCGGAACCTGAGGAGGCAGGCCTGAAAGATCGCCTCGCGGGCAGGGAGCCCCTCGTTCCTCTCGGCGTCGAGAGCGAAGTCGATCATCATGATCGCGTTCTTCTTCACGATCCCGATCAGGAGGATGATGCCGATGATCCCGATGACGCCCAGGTCGCTGCCGACCAGCAGCAGGGCCAGGAGGGCGCCTATCCCGGCCGACGGGAGGGTCGACAGGATCGTGACCGGATGGATGAAGCTCTCGTAGAGAATGCCCAGGATGATGTACATCGTCATTATCGCGGCGACGATCAGGAAGAGCTCGTTGGAGAGCGAGCGCTCGAAAGCGTCGGCCGCGCCCTGGAAGGTGGTAACGATGCTCGCGGGCATGCCGAGCTGCGCCTCGGCCGCGCGGATCGCGCTGACGGCGCTCCCGAGCGAGCCGCCGCGCGGCACGTTGAACGAGATCGTGTTCGCGGGGAACTGGCTCATGTGGTTGACCAGGAGCGGCTCGGGCCGCTCCTCGAACCGCGCGATCGAGGAGAGCGGCACCTGGCCCCCGGAGGCGGACGGGACGTAGATCATCGCGAGCGAGGCGGGCGACCGCTGGAGCTTGGGATCGGCCTCCAGAATCACGCGATACTGGTTGGACTCTGTGAAGATGGTCGAGACGATGCGCTGGCCGAACGCGTCGTAGAGGGCATTGTCTATCGTCGCCGCCGTTATCCCGAACCTCGCGGCGGTGTCGCGGTCGATGACGATGTACGTCCCGAGGCCCTTGTCGGACAGGTCGGACGCGACACTGCTGAGCTCGCTCAGCTGGCTGAGCTTCTCGGTGAGCCTCGGGACCCACGTGGTCAGGTCGGCCGGGTTTGCGCTCTCGAGGACGAACTGGTACTGGGTCCGGCTGACGCGGTCGTCGATCGTGAGGTCCTGGACGGGCTGCATGTACGCCGAGATCCCGACGAGGCTCGCCAGGCTGGTCCTCAGCCGCCGGATCACGTCGGCCGCCGAGTCGGAGCGCTCCTCCCTGGGCTTCAGGTTCACCAGCATGCGCCCTGTGTTGAGCGTCGTGTTGGACCCGTCGACCCCGACGAAAGACGAGAGGCTCGCGACGGCCGGGTCCTTCAGGATCTCGCCCGCCATCGCCTGCTGGCGGTTCACCATCGCCTCGTAGGAGGCCGATTGCGGCCCCTCCGTGATCACCTGGATCAGGCCCGTGTCCTGGACGGGGAAGAAGCCCTTCGGGATCAGGATGTACAGGACCACCGTCAGCACCAGCGTCGCGGCGGCCACGGCGAGCGTGAGCGTCTGGCGGTCAAGCACCCAGTTGAGCATCGACGCGTAGCGGGCGATGATGGCGTCGAAGATCGCCCCGGCCTTCCTGTTCCATTCTGGGATCTCGCCGGGCTCGTGGTGCCTGATGATCTTGGCGCACATCATGGGGACAAGCGTCAGCGAGACCACCGCGGAGATGAGGATCGTCACGGCGAGCGTGATCGCGAACTCGCGGAAGAGCCGGCCGACGACGTCCGCCATGAACAGGAGCGGGATGAGGACGGCGATCAGGGAGATCGTGAGCGAGATGATCGTGAAGCCGATCTGCTCCGAGCCCTTGAGCGCCGCCTCGAGCGGGCTGTCCCCCTTCTCGACGTAGCGCGCGATGTTCTCGATCATCACGATCGCGTCGTCCACGACGAAGCCGGACGCGATCGTCAGCGACATGAGCGAGAGGTTGTTCAGGCTGAAGCCGAGCAGGTACATGACCGCGAACGTCCCTATGAGCGAGAGCGGCACCGAGAGGCTGGGGATGATCGTGGCCGGGACGTTGCGCAGGAAGACGAAGATGACGAGCACGACCAGGATGACCGCCAAGGTAAGCTCGAACTCGACGTCCCGGATCGAGGCGCGGATCGTCACGGTCCGGTCGGTGAGGACGCTCACGTCGATCGCGGGCGGAAGCGATGCCTTGAGCGCGGGCAGCAGGGCGTAGATGCCCTCGACGACCTTGATCACGTTCGCCCCGGGCTGGCGCTGGATGTTCAGGATCACCGCCGGCGTCAGGTTGTACCAGGCCGCCAGCTTGTTGTTCTCCGGTGCGAACTCGACGGTCGCCACGTCGGAAAGCCTCACGGGGGCGCCGTTCCTGAACGCGACGACCAGCCTCTCGTAGTCGGCGGTCGACTTGAGCTGGTCGTTCGCGTTGATCGAGAACGAGCGCGACGGGCCGTCGAAGTTGCCCTTTGCCGTGTTCACGTTGCCGTTGCCGACGGTCGTGCGCATGTCGTCGATGTTCAGGCCGTAGGCGGCGAGCGCCGAGGGGTTGGCCCGGATCCGCACCGACTGGCGCTGGCCTCCGCCGATGCTAACGAGCCCGACGCCGGGAAGCTGGGAGATGTTCTGCGCGAGGCGGGTGTCCGCGAGGTCCTCGACGACGGGCAGGGGCAGCGTCTTGGAGGTCAGCGCGAGCGACAGGACGGGGGCGTCGGCGGGGTTGATCTTGGCGTAGATCGGGGGCGCGGGCAGGTCCGCCGGAAGCAGGTTGCCCGCCGCGTTTATCGCGGCCTGGACCTCCTGCTCGGCGATGTCCAGGCTCAGGTCGAGGGTGAACTGGAGCGTGATCACCGAGGCGCCCGCGGAGCTCGACGACGACATCTGCTTCAGCCCGGGCATCTGGCCGAGCTGGCGCTCGAGCGGCGCCGTGACCGAGGACGTCATCACGTCCGGGCTCGCCCCCGGGTAGAACGTCTGCACCTGGATCGTCGGGTAGGCGACCTCGGGAAGGGCCGAGAGCGGCAGGAACCTGTAGGCGACGATTCCGACGATCATGATCGCCGCCATGAGCAGCGTCGTCGCGACCGGCCTCAGGATGAAGATTCGCGAGGGACTCATCGCGCGGAGTCCGGGATGGGCGGGCTCATTCGGGAGCCGTCAGTTGCTGCCGGCCGGCTTCCAGTGTCTGTGCTCGCCGCCCGGGGCCGCGGGCTTCGGGGGCGCGCTCTTGCCGGGAATCCCCTGCTCCTGGGGCGCCACCTCCATGCCGTCCTTCAGCCTGTCCGCCCCGTCGACGACGACCCTTTCGCCCTTCGCAATTCCCTTGAGCACCGCCACGCGCTCGCCCTCGGTGGCGCCGAGCGTCACGTTCCTCGCCGACACAAGGTTCTTGTCGCCGACGACGTAGACGAACGAGCCCTGCTGGCCGCGCTCGATCGCCGAGGTCGGGATCACGGTGTCGCCGCTTTCGACGTCGAGGAGCATCGCCGCGTTAACGAACTGGTTCGGGAACAGCGCCTCGTCGTTGTTGGGGAACGTGGCCCTCAGCTTGAAGGTGCCCGTGGTCGGATCGACGGTGTTGTCGACGGTCGACAGGGTGCCGGCCGCCAGCTTGACGGTGTCGTCCCTGTTCCACGCGTCGACGGCGATCGGCTTTGCGCCCGGCGCGCGCAGCTGCTTGAGCACGGCGGGGATGGCGTCCTCGGGCAGCGTGAAGATGACCGTTATGGGCTTCAGCTGGGTCAGAAGGACGAGGCCGCTCGCGTCGCCGGGCGTCACGTAGTTGCCCTGATCGACGAGCCTCAGGCCGACCCGGCCGGAGACCGGCGCCGTCACGTTGCAGTAGGCCAGGTTCAGCGAGGCGTTGTCCACGATGCCCTGGTCCTGCTTGACCATGCCCTCGTACTGCGAGACGAGGGCCCGCTGCGCGTCGACCTGCTGCTTCGATATTGAGTCCTGGGCCGAGAGCGTGACGTAGCGGTCGAGGTCGATCTGGGCCTCCTTGTACTGGGACTGGGCCTGGAGGAGCTGCCCCTGGGCCTGCTCCAGGGTCGCCTGGTAGGGTCGCGGGTCGATGACGGCGAGCACGTCGCCCTTGTTGACCCACTGGCCCTCGGTGAACCTGACCTCGGCCAGGTAGCCGCTGATCTGGGTGCGCACCGTGACGGTTGCGAGCGGCGTGACGGTCCCGAGGCCCTTCAGGATTATTCTGATGTCTCCCAATGCAGCCGTGCTGTAGACGACGGGAAGAGGCCCGAAGGAGCCGAACCCGCCGCGCCCTGCGCCGCGGCCCCCTCCGTATCCGCCGGGCCCCCCGCCCCCGAAGCCGGCCCCGACGCGGTTGGCCGTCCTCGCGCGGTGGACGAGCAACGCAGCGGTTCCCAGCACGGCGACGGCGAGAATGGTCCAGAGCACCTTGCGCCGGTTGCGCCGCTTCTCTTCGGCAGTGGGAGGCTGCGGACCGGCCCGCTTGGCCGCCCCTTGGGGATCCGGTCCGTTCGGTGATTGGCTCATGTTATCCGTTGTGCTTTAGCTGGTTATGCACCCGGTTCCGCCCGCGCATCAACCTGCGGGCAGGGCGCTTCGGCGAGGAGAGACGCAGGGAGGAACAAAAGGTCACGGCGAACGAAAAAATGAATCTCACGCGGCGGCGACCGCCGACATGGGCGGCACGGGCACGTCGAGCGATGCCGCGACGGCCCGAAGGAGCTCCGCCTCCGCCGTGAGGAGCACCCCGTCCGCGCTGACGACGTGCGCGGCCGCCATGAGCAGGCGCTGCTTTATGGGGCCGCTCGATGTCGCCAGCTTGTCGAGGGCCGCGTCTAGCTGCACGAGTCCGCACTCGGCCTCCGGCAGGAACGAGATCTTCCCCTGAACCAGCTTGAGCTGCGACGCGCCCTCCGCGAAGGCCCGCTCGGCCGCTGCCACATCGTCGCTCGACGCGTGCGCGAGCGCCGAGAGCACCACGGAGATCTCGGAGGTCACGGCCTGGAACGAGTAGATCTGTGTGATCGCGGCCGAAGGGTCGCGGTTCACCGCGAGGGCCCGAAGGACGAGGCGCTGGAGGGCGAAGTCAAACGTGGACACCCGGCCCTGCGCCTGCACGAGGTCGTCCAGGGTGCCCGCGAACGAGCCCAGCGAGGTGGGCGGCAGCGCCTTCAGGGCGGGCAGGGCGAGCTGGAGCACCGGCAGCTTGTGGGCGGGCTTCAGCTGGCTCAGAGCGGGGTAGAGCTGCTCGAGGGTGTGGAGCGCGTCGCTTCCCTGGCTGGCCGCCACCGAGGCCATCTGCTTCTGCCGGGTGGCCTCGTCCGTGTCCAGCAGCAGACCGTAGAGGAGGATGGGGGCATCGTGGGGTGAGCGCGCCGCCGTGCGCAGGCTCGCCGGGATCTCGGCGAGAAGGGCCTGCGCGCCCGCGCTGCCCTCGGGCGTGAGGGTGCCGGCCGCCGCCGCCAGGGCCGCTCCCACGGCGGCCAGGGCCTGAGGGGAAGGGGAGGGCGCCGCCGCCGGCATGTGCGCCACCTTCGACCAGGGCTCCTTGGACACGTCAAGCACCTCGGGCGGCTCGATGTACTTCCCGTCAAACTGGGGGTCGATCGCGGTGATCCGCTCCGCAAGGGGCGGGTGGGTGGCCCAGAGCCCGCCGAAATTCGAGACGAAGGCCTGCGCGAAGAAGAAATGGCCGATCTCGGCGGCCCGGTGCGTCTCGAGCGTCGATCCGATCGCGTAGCCCCCTATCTTCTTCAGGGCCCCGGTTACCCCGCCCGGGTTGCGCGTGAACTGGACCGCGGAGGCGTCGGCCAGGAACTCTCTCTGGCGCGACACGGATGCCTGGATCAGGCGGCCGAAGAAGTAGCCGATGTAGCCGATGACGAGGAGGGCGAGGCCGATGGCGAGGACGACGGCGATCCCCCCGCCGCCCTTGCCGCGCGACGAGCCGAACCGCGCGCTTCGCAGGCCCCAGAGGGTGGCCCGGCCCGCCAGGCCGATAACGAGGATGCCGAAGATGATCGAGGAGACGCGCACGTTCATCCGCATGTCTCCGTTCAGGATGTGGCTGAACTCGTGCGCGACCACGCCCTGGAGCTCGTCGCGGCTCAGCTTCTGGAGCGTGCCGCGGGTCACGGTGACCACGGCGTCGCTCGACGTCAGCCCCGCGGCGAACGAGTTGATCGCCGGCTCCTCGTCCATAATGTAGACGGCCGGGACCGGCAGCCCCGACGCGATCGCCATCTCCTCGACGATGTTGAGCAGCTGGTGCTCGTGGGGATCGGTCGTGTGCGGGTCGACCCGGCGCCCGCCGAGGCCCTCGGCGACCGCGGAGCCCCCCGCGCTGTATTCCTGCCACTTGTAGAGCGACGCGACGCCGATCACGGCCAGCGTGCAGAGGGAGACGGCGGCGAACACGCGCGGCCTCCAGAACGGATCCTGGCCCTCCTCCCCCCCGTACGGCGCGCTTCGGTAGCCGAAGGGGCTCCCGAGGCGCGCCTGGTGCCCGGCGACGCGCAGGCCTACGATCGTGGCTGTGTAGCCTGCAAAGATGGTGCCGGCCACCGCGAACCCGAAGAGGACCAGCAGCCGCGCCGTGCGCTTCCTCGCGCGTTGCTCGGCGGCGAAGAAGTCCATCAGGTGAACGAAACCTTCGGCGCGTTGCGCTCGGCCGGGTCCTCGACGTGGAACAGCTCGGCCGGGAGAAAGCCGAACATCCCGGCGAGTATGACGTTGGGGAACGTCTCCCTCGAGGTGTTGTACGCCATGACCGAGTCGTTGTAGGCCTGCCTGGCGAACGCGACCTTGTTCTCGGTCGAGGTCAGCTCCTCGGTGAGCTGCATCATGTTCTGGTTCGCCTTCAGGTCCGGGTACTGCTCCGCGACGACCATCAGGCGGCTCATGGCGCCGGCCAGGCCGCCCTCGGCGGACACCAGGCCCTTGATGGCGTTCGCGTCGGCCGGATTGGCGGCGGCGGCCTGCGAGGCGGCATAGGCGATGTTGCGCGCCTTGGTCACGTCCTCGAGCGTCTCGTGTTCGTGCTTGAGGTAGCCCTTCGCTATCTCGACCAGGTTGGGGATCAGGTCGTACCGGCGCTTGAGCTGGACGTCGATCTGGGCGAACGCGTTCTTGAACCGGTTGCGCAGAGTGACGAGGGCGTTGTATATGCCCGTGGCCCAGAGCGCCAGGACGATGACGACCGCGAGGAGTACGACGAGGATGATGAGGGCTGTCATGGGACCCCACGATGAAATGCCGGGCCGCCGGGGTCAATCGTGCTTGCTCCGCCGGGCTCCGCGCCGGGGCCGGGGCGCGATCCCCGGGGCGTTTCGCCGGCGGCGCCGGCCCAATCGCGGGTTGATTGTTCGCGATCGCCGAACAAGATTCGGGGCGCACTCCATGCGCATGTTGCCCGCCCTTGTCCTGCTGCCGGCCCTTTCCGCGCCGCTGGGCGCGCTGGAGACGCTCAATCCGCCCGTGCCCCTGGCCGCCCCCGCTCCCGCGGCCTCGCCGGGCGAGTCGGCGTTGGCCATTGCATCGGCGCAACGCTCTGAGGATCTGGGATTTCCGTCTACGGCCGTCGAGCTTTACCGCTCGATGCTGGCCGCTCCGGGGGCCGACACGGGCCGCCTCACCCTGGCGCTCTCGTCGGCGCTCCTGGACGACGGCGACGTGGCAGGGGCCGGACGGGCCCTCGAGTCGTACGCGGGTCCGCGCGGCCCCGGCTGGCACCTGCGCGCCGGCCTTGTCGCCGCCTATGGCCAGCGGATGGAGCAGGCCAGGGCCGAGCTCGCCGCGGCCCGTCTCGACGAGCTCGAGGCCACCGATCGCGGATGGCAGCTCTTCCTCCAGGGCATGGTCGCGGACGCGGCCAACGAGCCGATCCGGGCTTCCAGCTACTACCAGCAGGCGGCCTCGGCCTCCGTGTCCGAGCTCCAGCGCGCGCGGTTCCACCTCGCCGAGGAGCAGGTCCGGCTGCGGGTCGCCGCCGTGAGCGACGTCCAGCTCGAGGCCGACCGCAAGAACGCGGAAACCTTCCAGGGCCAGAAGATCGGCAATGGCTTCGCCCGCGAGTACGCGATCGCGCTCAACGCGAGGGGCCGCAGGCAGCAGGCGATCGACGTGCTCCAGGGCGAGCTTCGCGTGGTTCCCGCCGAGGAGCGCTCGGAGGTCGACCACTTCAGGCTCCTTCTCGGGCTGATCGCGGGCGCCGAGGACGGCGTGGGCCGCCGCGAGCTCTTCGAGCTTCTCGCGTCGGGGAACGATGCCGACCGCCAGCGGATCGCCCTGCAGCTGCTCCTGCGCAGCTCGCAGTCCGGCGCGCTGCGCGCCGAGTTCGGCGAGAGGCTCGACAGGCTTATCGCCGAGCCCAGGCCGCACCCGATACTGGAGAGCCTGCTGCTGTACCGGGCGCAGCTCGGGCTCGGCGACGCGCGCTACGCGCGGGCCGAGGCCGACGCGCACACCCTGATCGACAGGTTCCCGGGCTCCCCGCTCAAGGCATACGCCGACGCGGTCCTCGCCAGCTCCGCCTGGGAGCAGTACCGCTACCGCACCGCCGCCGACTACGCCTTGAAGGCCGGCGGCGAGTTTCCCGCGGGCCCCATACGCGGGGAATTCGCCATGCTGGTCGCCGAGGCGTGGTTCCGCGCCGGGGTGCTCGGGGGCGACCCCGGCGACTTCAGGAGCGCGGCCGACGCCTACGCCGCCGCGCTGCGCGCCCGCCCGGAGGGCGTCAACCCCGGGCTGCTCATGTTCCAGCGCGTCCAGTCCCTGATCGAGGCCGGCGCGCTGGCGGACGCCGCGGCCGTGCTCGACGACCTCGCGCGCGAGCCGGCCTTCGACGCGGAGGACCGGTGGGAGGCGGAGTGGAACCTCGCGCGCAGCCTCGAGATCCACGCCAAGACGGACGAGGCGTACGGCCGGCTGAACCGGCTGCTGCGCGCGGCCCCGGCGCCGGCGCTGCGGCCGGAGCTGAGGGCGAGGATGGCGTGGCTGCAGGCCAGGCTGTCGTTCGACGCCGGGAAGCCCGAGGAGACGCTGGTCCTCGCCCAGTCGCTGGCGGCGGCGACCAATGGGCTTGAGCCCGAGCTGAAGGCCGAGATCCTGAGCACCGGCGAGCTCCTGCGCGCGCAGGCCCTCTTCGAGCTCAGGCGCGACCCGGAGGCCGGGGACACCCTGAAGAGGCTCCGCTCGGACTTCCCGCGCTCGGAATCGACGGTGTACTCCTACATCGTCGAGGCGGACCGCTTCGCCCGGGAGGACAAGGTGGTCGACGCCCAGCGCCTGCTGCAGAAGCTCGCCGACGATTTTCCGAACAGCACCTACGCGCCCTATGCGCTCTACCAGGCCGCCCTCCAGGCCGAGCGCCTGGGCACGGACAAGAACCTGACCGAGGCGTACAAGCTGCTGTACAGCCTGGTCAACAACCCGAAGTACGCATCGAGCGAGCTGATCTTCCCCGCCCGGATGAGACAGGGCGACGTGCTGCGCGAGCTCAACCAGTTCCCCCAGGCGCAGCAGGTCTACGAGTACCTGGTCAACAACCCCGCGTTCGCCACGACCCCGGACAAGAAGCAGGACGTGATCCTCGCCCAGCTCGCGCTCGGCGAGTGCCACGAGGCGCAGTCCGCGAACAGCGCCTCGCACGCCGACAGCGCGGCCCGGATATTCGAGGACCTGGTCGAGCGCATGGACGCGTCGGCGGACGTGCGCGTCGAGGCGGGATACAACCTCGGCAAGATCCTCTCGCGCCGCGACCCCGCCAAGGCGCAGGCCGTGTGGTGGGGCGACGTCGTGGACGCGTTCCTCGTCAAGCCCGGGGGGCCGCAGGGCCTGGGGCCCAAGGGGCGCTGGTGGATCGCGCGCACGCTCCTCGAGGTCGGTTCGCTCTACGAGCAGCAGGGCCGGATCGAGGAGGCCAAGCGCGCCTGGCTGCTTCTCGTCGACTCGGGGCTTCCTGGCGAGGCGCTCGCGCGGGAGCGCCTGGCCCGCTTCCACTTGCCCGCGCCCAAGGGCTGATGTAACCCAGAACATGCCTGCCATGGAATCAAGCCTGCTCGCCCGCGGCGGACCGATCATGTGGATCATCTTCGCCCTCGGGGTCGTCCTCGTGGTCGTCTTCGTGGAGCGCGCCCTGTACCTGCACCGGGGCCAGATCCGGTCGACCGCGTTCCTCAACGGGATAAAGAACATCCTGGCCAAGCGCAGGCTCGTGGAGGCGCTCACGGTCTGCGAGGAGACGCCCGGCCCCGTGGCCGCCGTCGTCAAGGCCGCGCTCCTGCACGCCGACGACGACCCGGACGCGATGAGGTTCCACGTGCAGGAGGCCGCCGTCGTCGAGCTGCCGGCGCTGGAGCGCCGGATCGGCGCGGTCGGCGCGATCGCCCAGGTGGCCCCGCTCCTAGGGCTGCTCGGCACGGTCCTCGGGATGATCGCGACGTTCGCGGCCTTCCAGCGCGACTACGCCACCGCGAGCGTGCTCGCGAAGGGCATGTGGCAGGCGCTCCTCTGCACGGCCGCGGGAATCATGCTCGCGATCCCGGCGCACCTTGCGGTGCACTTCCTCAACGGGCGCGTGCGGGCGATCGTGCGCGACATGGAGTGGTCGGGGAACGAGATAATGAAGTATTTGAACACTGAATACAAAGCGGGGGGCTCCGCGCCGAAATGATCGCGCGGCCCCTGGACCTGGCCTCGAGGCTGCGCCCGCCCCACCAGGGCACGGGCGCCCTCCACTACGTGAACGTGGGGGTCCTCATGCTCTACTTCTCGTTCTTCGGCTCGCGGTTTGTCCTGGCCCCGGGCCTCGGCGTCGACTTCCAGCTTCCGCAGCTGCCCGGCGCCCGGGAAGGGGCCGTCCAGACGAGCGCCTACGTGATCAACGTCCTGCGCTCCGGGCAGATATTCACGGAGGACGGGCTCGTGGACATGGGCCAGCTGCGCGGGTGGCTCAAGGCGCGCGCCGGCCGCGAGAGGAACCCGACGCTGCTCATCCGCGCGAGCTCGGGCGTTACCCTTGCGGAACTGGTCGAAATCCAGGGGGCGGCCAGGGAGGCGGGCTTTGCAAGGGTCCTTTGGGGGGCGGAGGAGCCCGGCGCCGACAAGGGCCAGGCGGACCTGAAGTGAATCCGAGCGGATCACCGGGCCGGAAGATCTGGGCATGGGCCGCGGTTGCGGGAGTAATTGTGCTCGTGTGGGTTGCATTGATCGTCCAGTTGCCCGAACCTGCGCAGAAGCCGGCCCGGGAGGCTCCGCGCAGCCCCGTGGGCCTCGTGGATCCCGTGGTCATAGAGAAGACGATGCTCTTCGACCTGACCCCGCTCTTCCTGCCAACCGACTTCAACAGCTCCCGGAAGGTCTACGTTCCCAGGGAGCCCGGCTCCTCGTTCACCGGGTTCGCCTGGAGGAGGCTGTTCGCCGACTCGGGGCTCCAACTGCACCTGCCGGCCGCGGAGGCGGTCCCCGAAAACCCGGCGGAGGCCCTCACCGACGACCCGCCGGGGGCCCCGTTCGTCGGGTTCGGCCGGAGAGACCCGAACGTGGAACTCCTTCCCCCGCGAGGGGCATACGTCGAAATCGCGGACGCCGGGACCGGCAGGAGGGTGTTCGGCCAGCCGGTCGCCGACGCCCATCCGCCCTCCTCGGCCCCCTGGAGGCCCATGGAGTTCATCGCGGCCGTCGACTCGGCCGGGCTGGTGGGTTCCGTGGTGCCGACCGTCCGCTCAGGCGTCGGCGACGTGGACGAGTATTTCGGGCGGTATTTGGCCGACACCCTCAGGGTCGGCCAAAGGCTTGCGCCGGGCTTCTATTTGATTAGCGTGGGACCCTGAATCCCCCCGTGAAAACGGACCAGCGGACCAGCGCGGCCCGTTTTTCAAGCGGGCCGCAAATTTCTGTTGACGCCGCAAAATGCAAGCTTCACGTTCAACGCTCTTTTTCGTTTCTTGCAACGGAGTCTTGGTCTGCCCAGATAGCTCAGTTGGCAGAGCACATCCTTGGTAAGGATGAGGTCGCCGGTTCAATTCCGGTTCTGGGCTCCATGCAAGAGGCTAGTCCGCCGCCACTCTATCAAAACCCACATACACCTCACCAAGTCCCGGAATCGTTATGGCTAAAGGAACATTCGCACGCACGAAGCCGCACGTCAACGTAGGCACAATCGGCCATGTTACCACGGCAAGACCACGCTTACCGCGGCCATCCTAAGGGTCCAGGCGGACAAGAAGCTCGCCGAGTTCAAGTCGTATGCGGACATCGCAAAGGGCGGCACCATAAGGGACGCGTCGAAGATCCTCACGATCGCCGTGGCCCACGTCGAATACGAGACCGTGAAGCGCCACTACGCCCACGTCGACTGCCCGGGACACGCGGACTTCGTCAAGAACATGATCACGGGCGCGGCCCAGATGGACGGCGCCATCCTCGTCGTCTCCGCCGCCGACGGCCCGATGCCTCAGACGCGCGAGCACATCCTGCTCGCCCGCCAGGTCGGCGTCCCGAAGATCGTCGTGTTCCTCAACAAGATCGACCTGATCGACGACAAGGACCTCATCGACCTCGTCGAGGAGGAGATCCGCGACCTGCTGACCAAGTACCAGTTCGACGGCAAGGGCGCGAAGATCATCCGCGGCTCGGCCTCGCAGGCGCTCGAGGGCAAGCCCGAGGGCGTCAAGGCGGTCAGCGACCTGATGGACGCCATCGATTACGAGATCCCGGAGCCCGTCCGCGAGATCGACAAGCCGTTCCTGATGTCCGTCGAGGACGTGTTCTCGATCACCGGCCGCGGCACCGTCGCGACGGGCAGGATCGAGCGCGGCGTCGTCAAGCTGAACGAGACGGTCGAGATCGTGGGCCTGCGCGACACGAGCACCACGGTGGTCACCGGGATCGAGATGTTCCGCAAGCTCCTCGACCAGGGCCAGGCCGGCGACAACGTCGGCGTGCTCCTGCGCGGCGTCGAGAAGGACGGGATCGAGCGCGGGCAGGTCGTGGCCGCCCCCAAGAGCATCACTCCCCACAAGAAGGCCAAGGCGGAGATCTACGTCCTGTCAAAGGACGAGGGCGGCCGCCACACCCCCTTCTTCAACGGCTACCGTCCGCAGTTCTACTTCAGGACCACGGACGTGACCGGCGTCGTCAATCTGCCGAAGGGCGTCGAGATGATCATGCCCGGCGACAACATCAACATCGACGTCGAGCTCATCGTGCCGATTGCCATGGAGAAGACACAGCGCTTCGCCATCCGCGAAGGCGGCCGGACGATCGGCGCGGGCCGAATCACGGAGATCACGGAGTAAACGGTTGCTCCGAAACACTCAAACAGCGCCCGCCGAGGTTCCGAAACCGGGACCTCGGCGCCGTCGTCTGATCCATTCCACGACTATTAGGGGTGTAGCTCAATTGGTAGAGTAGCGGTCTCCAAAACCGTCGGTTGGGGGTTCGAGTCCCTCCGCCCCTGCCACCTACGAAGCCTTCCACTGCAGTCCATGAAAAACCCGTTCCAAAGCACGCGCATCTTCGTCACCGAGATGGTCGGCGAGCTCCAGAAGGCGAGCTGGCCGACCCGGCTGGAGCTGCGGGACTCGACCATCGTGGTCATCACGGCCAGCGCGCTCCTGGGGCTCTTCACGGCGATCAGCGACTTCTCGCTCTACCACGTCGTCGACCTCTTCACGTACTGGATCAGCCGCTGATCTCGCCATGCCGACCCAAACAACCGCCCCCGCGGGGGCCCAGTGGTTCGCCCTCCACACGCTCTCCGGCCAGGAGAACAAGGTGAAGATCTACATCGAGAGGTTCAAGACGGCCGAGGAGCTCGACGACTCGATCTTCGAGGTGCTGCTGCCGACGGAGGTCGTCTCCGAGGTGAAGAACGGCAAGAAGTCGTCCAAGGTCCGCAAGCTCTACCCGGGCTACGTCTTCATCCAGATGCGCCTCTTCGGCGACGACGGCAAGCTGATCAACAAGCCGTGGTACTTCGTCAAGGAGGTCGCCGGGGTCATCGGCTTCGTCGGCGGCGAGCACCCGGCGGCTCTGCGCCAGGTCGAGATCGACGAGATCCGCGCCCGCATCGAGGCGGCCAACGGCAAGGAGGTGCCGAAGGTGCAGTACTCGGTGGGCGAGGAGGTCAAGATCAACGACGGCCCGTTCGCCAACCTGAACGGCAGGATCGACGAGATCGATCCGGATCGGGGCAAGCTGAAGATATCCGTCTCCATCTTCGGCCGGTTCACGCCGGTCGAGCTCGAATACTGGCAGGTCCAGAGGTCGACCGAGTAGGCCCCGGGCCGCCGAGAACCCTTCAAAAATGGCAAAGAAGATCCAAGGCTACATCCGACTCCAGCTCCCCGCCGGCGCGGCCAACCCCGCGCCCCCGGTCGGCCCCGCGCTGGGCGCCCAGGGCGTCAACATCATGGCGTTCTGCAAGGACTTCAACGCCAAGACCAAGGACCAGAACGGGATGATCCTGCCGGTGGTCATCACGGTCTACGCGGACAAGAGCTTCACGTTCATCCTGAAGTCGCCGCCGGCCTCCGTTCTCCTGAAGAAGGCGGCCAACATCGCGAGCGGATCGGCGAAGCCCAACCAGGACAAGGTGGGCAAGGTGACCCGCAAGCAGCTGCTCGAGATCTACAGGATCAAGCACAAGGACCTGAACGCCAAGTCCGACGAGGCCGGCATCAGGATCATAGCAGGCACGGCCCGCAACATGGGCATCGAGGTCGTCGACTGAGCGCGAGGCAACCACTTTGAAGCGGGAGTCCCCTCAGGGGGACGTTCGCACCGCAAGCCGCACACCCATGGAAAAACACAGCAAACGCTATCGCAGCGCCGTCCAGGTCGCCGACCTCGCCAAGGACTATCCCCTTGCGGACGCCGTCTCCATCCTGGCGAAGTTCCCGAAGGCCAAGTTCGACGAGACGATCGAGCTGTCGCTCCGCCTCGGGGTCGACCCGACCGCCGGCGACCAGATGGTCCGCGGGACCACGCCGCTGCCCAACGGCTCCGGAAAGAAGGTCCGCGTCCTCGTGTTCACCGACAATCCCAAGGCGGCCATCGACGCGGGCGCCGACCACGCCGGCCTCCAGGACATCATGGCGAAGATCAACGAGGGCTGGCTCGACTTCGACGTCGCGATCGCGACGACCGACGCGATGAAGACCGTGCGCACGATCGCGCGCGTCCTCGGCCCCAAGGGGCTCATGCCCAACCCGAAGAGCGGCACGGTGACCGACGACGTCGCCGCGGGCATCAAGGCCGTGAAGGCGGGCCGCGTGGAGTTCAAGATGGACAAGACCTGCAACATAGGCGTCGGGATCGGCAAGCGCTCGTTCACCCCCGCCCAGATACTCGAGAACGCCCATGCCGTGCTCGAGGCCGTCGGCAAGGCGAAGCCGGCGTCCTTCAAGGGCCACTACATAAGGAGCGCCGCGATCTCGTCCTCGCAGAGCCCCTCGGTGCGGATCGCATCCGCCGAGTACGGCAAATACTGAACCCGGAGCCAAGACCCATGAGAGCCGAGAAGAAATACCTTATCGACGAGGTCCAGACGCACCTCAGGAAGTCCGACTACGTGATCCTCGCGAACTTCAACGGCGTGACCGTCGCGGACGCCGCGGAGCTCCGCGGCAAGCTCGCCGCCGAGAAGGCCGAGTACCACGTGGTGAAGAACAGCTCCCTGCGCGTGGCCGCGAAGTCGCTGGGGCTCCCCGACATCGAGGGCGCCCTCACCGGCCCGACCGCGATCGTGGTCGGCGGCAGCAACTCGGCGGGCGTGGCCAAGGTCCTCAAGCAGTTCTTCAAGGAGAGGAAGAAGGTCGAGGTCAAGGCGGCCGTGCTGGGCAAGAAGCTCATCAGCTCCAAGGACGTCGAGCGCCTGGCCGACATGCCCTCGATGGAGGCCCTCCGCGCGCAGCTGCTCGGGCTGGCCAACCAGCCGGCGAGCATGTTCGTGCGCGTCATCAACGCCGCCCCCCAGGGGCTGGTGAACGTACTCAACGCCAAGGTCCGCGCTGCCGGCTGAACCCAACACCCACTAAAACAATTTCAAGGGCGCCCGGCGGCACAGCCGCGCGGGCCCCGACGAAAGCCAAAATCAAACGCAGCAGGCTAGGGGATACGTCCCTTAAACGCACCCCCAAACCGGGACGCTAGCCCGCGGCAGAAGATAACCATGAGCAACATCACAAAAGACCAAGTCATCGAGTGGCTTTCGAGCCAGTCGGTCCTCGAAATCGCCGGCCTCGTCAAGGACCTCGAGTCCAAGTGGGGCGTCTCTGCCGCGGCCCCCGTCGCGGCGGCGGCCGCGCCTGCGGCTGCGGCGGCTGCAGCGGCCCCCGTCGAGGAGAAGACCGAGTTCACGGTCGTCCTCCTCGAGAGCGGCCCCAACAAGATCGGCTCGATCAAGGAGGTGCGCGCCATCACGGGCCTCGGCCTCAAGGAGGCCAAGGACCTCGTCGAGGGCGCCCCGAAGGCGGTCAAGGAGGGCGTCAACAAGGCGGAGGCCGAGGAGATCAAGAAAAAGCTCGAGGCCGCCGGCGCCAAGGTCGAGCTAAAGTGACCCCGGCCAGCCGATTGGCGATCAACACCTTGCAGCATCCAAAGCCTCCGGGACAGGCCGCGCGCACGCACGGCCTGTCCTTTGCCTTTTCCAAAATCGTCTGCATGATTGTAACGCCACCCGCAGCTTCCGGGGCGGCGCTTTGATTCATCGCGTCCCATAACCCAACGGTAATTTCCATGGCCGACCGCATCACCACCGAGCGCATCAACTTCGGCAAGCTCCGCGAAGTCATCCAGCCGCCCAACCTCATAGAGATACAGATCAACTCCTACCTGGACTTCCTGCAGAAGGGCGTCCCGGAGAAGCAGCGCAAGCCGCAGGGCCTCGAGGCCGTCTTCCGCGAGGTGTTCCCGATCCAGTCGTACGACGAGCGCCTGACGCTCGAGTACGTCTCCTACATGCTCGGCGAGCCGAAGAACTCCGAGATCGAATGCATCCGGGAGGGCATCACGTATTCGGTGCCCTTGTACGTCAAGCTGCGGCTGCGCGAGGAGGACTTCATCAAGGACGAGGACATCTACATGGGGGAGATCCCGATGGTGACGGAGCGCGGCTCGTTCATCATCAACGGCGCCGAGCGCGTCGTCGTCTCGCAGCTGCACCGCTCGCCCGGCATCGCCTTCGAGGTGACGCCGCACCCGAACGGCAAGCTGCTCCACAGCTTCCGCATCATCCCGGACCGCGGCACGTGGCTCGAGGTCCAGTTCGACAACAACGATCTGCTCTACGTCTACCTCGACCGCCGCCGCCGCCGCCGCAAGTTCCTGATCACGACGCTCCTGCGCTCGATCGGCTACTCGAGCGACATCGACATCCTCAACCTCTTCTACGAGATCAAGGACCTCAAGGTCACCAAGGCCCTCGACATGGAGAACGTCTCGACGCTCGTCCTCGTCGAGGACGCGATAGACGCGCAGAAGGGCGTCGTCCTCGCGCGCGCGTTCGAGCCCCTCACCAAGCAGATCGTGCGCACGTTCGAGAAGCACGACATCGCCTCGATCAGGGTCATCGACACCGCGGTCGACGAGGGCGCCATAATCCGCGCGCTCAAGAAGGACCCGACCCGCAACGAGGAGGAGGCCCTGAAGGAGATCTACAAGCGCCTGCGCCCTGGCGAGCCCCCGACGACGGCGAACGCGAAGGCGCTGCTCAAGCGGCTCTTCTTCGACCCGAAGCGCTACGACCTCGGCCGCGTGGGCCGCTACAAGGTCAACCAGAAGCTCGGCCTCAAGGCCGAGCTCGAGCAGCGCATCCTCGAGAGCGCCGACATCGTCGCCGCGACCAAGTACCTCGTGCGCCTGCGCAAGGGAGAGGGCGTCGTCGACGACATCGACCACCTCGGCAGCCGCAGGGTGCGCACGGTGGGCGAGCTCCTCGCCAACCAGTGCCGCGTGGGCCTGGCCCGCACGGAGCGCCTGGTGCGGGAGAGGATGACGATGTACGACCAGAGCGTCGACTCGATCACGCCCCAGAAGCTGATCAACCCGAAGGCCCTGACGACCGTCATCCGCGACTTCTTCGCGCGCAGCCAGCTCTCCCAGTTCATGGACCAGATCAACCCGCTCGCGGAGGTGACGCACAAGCGGCGCCTGTCGGCGCTCGGGCCGGGCGGCCTCAACCGCGAGCGCGCGGGCTTCGAGGTGCGCGACGTCCATCCGTCGCACTACGGTCGCATCTGCCCCATCGAGACCCCCGAGGGCCCGAACATCGGCCTCATCAACTCGCTGTCGACCTACGCCCGCGTGAACGAGTTCGGCTTCATCGAGACGCCCTACCGCACGGTGAAGGACGGCCGCGCCACCGACAAGATCGACTACCTCACCGCCGACCAGGAGGAGGGCAGGGTCATCGCCCAGGCCAACTCCGAGATCGACGAGAAGGGCCACTTCATCGGCAAGGTCACCGTCCGCAAGGACGGCGAGTTCCTGGAGGTGAGCGCGTCCGAGGTGGACTACATGGACGTCTCGCCGAAGCAGGTGATCTCGATCGCCGCGGGCATGATCCCCTTCCTCGAGCACGACGACGCCAACCGCGCGCTCATGGGCTCGAACATGCAGCGCCAGGGCGTGCCGCTCCTCCAGTCCGAGGCGCCGTTCGTCGGCACCGGGATCGAGGAGCGCGTCGCGCGCGACTCGAAGATCGTGGTCGTGGCGGACGACGGCGGCGTCGTCGCCTCCGTGGACGCGAAGCGGATCGTGATCACCAAGGACGGCGAGCTTCCCCGCTCCCCCAAGCACGACCCCAAGAACCACGTCTACGTGTACGAGCTGCGCAAGTTCATGCGCTCGAACAACCACACGTGCTTCAACCAGAAGCCGATCGTCAGGCGCGGCCAGAAGGTGAAGGCCGGCGAGATCATCGCCGACGGCCCCTCGACCGACCGCGGCGAGATGGCGCTCGGGCGCAACGTGCTCGTGGCGTTCATGCCCTGGAACGGGTACAACTTCGAGGACGCGATCCTCATCTCCGAGAAGGTCCTCAAGGAGGACATCTTCACCTCGATCCACATCCAGGAGTTCGAGGTCACGGCGCGCGACACCAAGCTCGGGCCCGAGGAGATCACCCGCGACATCCCGAACGTGGGCGAGGAGGCCCTGAAGAACCTCGACCACAACGGGGTCATCCGCGTCGGCGCCGAGGTGAAGCCGGGCGACATCCTCGTCGGCAAGATCACCCCAAAGTCGGAGACCGAGCTCGCGCCCGAGGAGAAGCTCCTGCGCGCGATCTTCGGCGAGAAGGCGGCCGACGTGAAGGACACCTCGCTCGTCGTCCCGTCCGGCGTCACCGGGATCATCATGGACGTCAAGGTCTCCTCCCGCATCGACAACGAGCAGGAGAAGCTCTCCCCGTCCGACCGGCGCCGCCAGGTCAAGCAGATCCAGGAGGAGTACAAGACGCAGATGGACAAGCTGCGCGAGGGCCTCACCGAGGCGCTCTCCAACATCCTCCTCGGCGAGAAGATCCCGCTCGACGTGATCAACGGCGAGTCGAGCGAGATCATCATCCCGGCGAACCGCAAGATCACCAAGACGCTGCTTCGCAAGCTCGCGGCCGTGTCGAAGCACGTCCAGATCGACCCGTCGCCCGTTCGGATCAAGATCATGGAGATCATCGGCTCGTACCAGACGAAGTTCGACGAGCTCGAGAGCGAGCGCGAGCGCAAGGTCGGCGCCGTCGAGGCCGGGGAGGGCTCCGGCGACGGCGCGATCAAGCAGGTCAAGGTCTACATCGCGACCAAGCAGAAGCTCGACGTCGGCGACAAGATGGCGGGCCGCCACGGCAACAAGGGCGTGGTGGCGAAGATCGTCCCGGAGGAGGACATGCCCTTCCTGCCGGACGGCACGCCCGTCGAGATCTGCCTCAATCCCCTGGGCGTGCCCTCGCGCATGAACGTGGGACAGGTCCTCGAGACGCACCTCGGCTGGGCCTGCAAGAAGCTCGGGATGAAGGTGGCCACGCCGGTCTTCGACGGGATACCGGAGAAGCGCGTGCGCGAGTACCTGCGCGAGGCGAAGCTGCCCTCGTCGGGCAAGAGCCCGCTGCTCGACGGCCGCACCGGCGAGAAAATCGACCAGGAGGTCGTCGTGGGCTACATCTACATGATGAAGCTCAACCACCTCGTGTCGCACAAGATCCACGCGCGCGCGGTCGGCCCGTACTCGCTGGTCACGCAGCAGCCCCTGGGCGGCAAGGCCCAGTACGGCGGCCAGCGCTTCGGCGAGATGGAGGTCTGGGCCCTCGAGGCCTACGGCGCGGCGCACACGCTCCAGGAGCTGCTCACCGTCAAGTCCGACGACGTCCAGGGACGCACGAAGATCTACGAGTCGCTCGTCAAGGGCGACAACACGCTGTCGGCCGGCACGCCCGAGTCGTTCAACGTCCTCATCAAGGAGATCCAGTCGCTCGGCCTCGACATCAAGCTCCAGAAGCGCGACGCGCTGTCGTTCGGCTCGTGAGCGCCGCACGCCCGCCACGCACAACAATTAACGAGTCAGGGACACAAACGCCATGATCCAGCCTTCAGAAACCGCCAGCAACACGCGCAGCGACGCCCGGGCCGCCATCGGCCTCGACGAGAGCCCGTTCGACTGCGTGTCGATCAGCGTCGCCTCGCCGGAGACGATCCGCAAGTGGTCCAAGGGAGAGGTCAAGAACCCCGAGACGATCAACTACCGCACCTTCAAGCCCGAGCCGGGCGGCCTCTTCTGCCAGAAGATCTTCGGGCCGGTGCGCGACTACGAGTGCGCCTGCGGGAAGTACAAGCGGATCAAGTACAAGGACGTCGTGTGCGACCGCTGCGGCGTCGAGGTGACGATCGCGCGCGTGCGCCGCGAGCGCATGGGCCACATCGAGCTCGCGGTCCCCGTCGCCCACATCTGGTTCCTGAAGAGCATGCCGAGCCGCCTCGGGCTCCTCCTCGACATGACCGCCCGCGCGCTCGAGCGCGTGATCTACTACGAGAACTACATGGTGGTCGACCCCGGAAAGACGCCCCTCGAGATGAGGCAGCTCCTCACGGACACCGAGTACCGCCAGGCCCTTGACGAGTACGGCGACGACTCGTTCGTCGCCAAGATGGGCGGCGAGGCCGTGCGCGACGCGCTCGGCAAGATGGACCTCGCGGCGACCGTCGCCGAGCTGCACGAGCAGATGCGCGCCACCCGCTCCAAGCAGATCAAGAAGAAGCTCTCGAAGCGCCTGAAGGTGATCCAGGGCTTCATCCACTCGAAGTCCCGCCCGGAGTGGATGGTCCTCGAGGTGCTGCCGGTCATCCCGCCGGACCTGCGCCCGCTCGTCCCCCTCGAGGGCGGCCGGTTCGCCACGTCCGACCTGAACGACCTCTACCGCCGCGTCATCAACCGGAACAACCGGCTGCGCAACCTGATGCAGCTGAAGACGCCCGACGTCATCATCCACAACGAGAAGCGGATGCTCCAGGAGGCGGTGGACGCCCTCTTTGACAACGGCCGCCACGGCCGCCCCGTCACGGGAGCGGGCAACCGTCCGCTCAAGTCCCTCTCGGACATGCTCAAGGGAAAGCAGGGCAGGTTCCGCCAGAACCTGCTCGGCAAGCGCGTCGACTACTCCGGCCGCTCCGTCATCGTCATCGGCCCCGAGCTGAAGCTCCACCAGTGCGGCCTTCCCAAGAAGATGGCCCTCGTCCTCTTCGAGCCGTTCATCATACGCAGGCTGAAGGAGCTCGGGTTCGTGCACACCGTGCGCGGCGCCCGCAAGATGATCGAGAAGCGCTCGCCGGAGGTCTGGGACATCCTCGAGGAGGTCACAAAGGGCCACCCCGTCCTCCTCAACCGCGCCCCGACGCTGCACCGGCTCTCGATCCAGGCGTTCGAGCCCGTCCTCATCGAGGGCGAGGCGATCCGGATCCATCCGCTGGTCTGCACGGCCTACAACGCCGACTTTGACGGCGACCAGATGGCCGTCCACGTGCCCCTGTCGCTCGAGGCTATCATGGAGTGCAAGCTCCTCATGATGGCGACCTCGAACATCTTCTCGCCGTCGTCGGGCAAGCCGATCCTGACGCCCTCGCAGGACATCGTCCTCGGGGCCTACTACCTGACGATCGAGCCGCGCAAGAAGGCCCCGAAGGACCAGCGCGTCCCGCTGCTCTCGGGCCTGCAGGAGGTCCTTTTCGTCAAGGCCGACGGCGCCGCCAAGATGCACGACTGGGTCGACATCCCGAACCCCGACTACGCCCGCGACACGGTCTACGGGAACAAGGAAAAGAAGATCCTGCGCACCACGGTCGGCCGCGTCATCTTCAACCAGATCTGGCCCGCCGCGATCGGGTTCGTCAACTTCCCGGTCCCGAAGCCGAAGCTGGGAGACCTGATCCTCAACACCTACAAGACATCGGGCGACACGGTCACGGTCGAGGTGCTCGACCAGCTGAAGGAGCTCGGCTTCTCAACCGCCTTCCAGGCAGGCATTTCCATCGGGATCGACGACATGATCATCCCGGAGTCGAAGAAGGAGATCGTCGCCGAGTCCCGCCGCAAGATCACCGAGGTCGAGTCCCAGTTCAACAAGGGCATCATCACGGACGGCGAGCGCTACAACAAGGTCGTCGACATCTGGACGAACGCGACCGACCGCATCGCCAAGGAGGTCTTCGCCAAGCTCGACGCGAACGAGGGCAAGTCCGAGGTCAACCCCGTCTACATCATGATGGACTCGGGCGCCCGCGGCAACAAGCAGCAGGTCCGCCAGCTCTGCGGCGCGCGCGGCCTCATGGCCAAGCCGTCCGGTGAGATCATCGAGCGCCCGATCCTGTCCTCGTTCCGCGAGGGCCTCACGGTCCTCGAGTACTTCATTTCCACCCACGGCGCCCGCAAGGGCCTCGCGGACACCGCGCTCAAGACCGCGGACGCCGGCTACCTGACGCGCAAGCTGTGCGACGTGGCCATGGACGTCATCATCTCGGAGGAGGACTGCGGGGCGCGCGACGGCGTCTGGAAGAAGGCGATCTTCGAGGGCGACGACGAGATCGTCGGCCTGAAGGAGCGCATCGTCGGCCGCTGCTCGAGCGACGTCGTCAAGAACCCGCTCAAGCCGACCGAGGTCATCGTCGGCTCGGGCGAGCTCATCACCGAGGAGATAGCCGCCAAGATCGACGACGTCGGCATCGAGCGGGTGAAGATCATGTCGCCGCTCACGTCGTCGGCCAAGCACGGCATCGACGCGAAGTCCTACGGGATCAACCCCGCGACCAACCGGATCGCGAAGATCGGCGACTCCGTCGGCATCATCGCCGCGCAGTCGATCGGCGAGCCCGGCACCCAGCTCACCATGCGCACGTTCCACATCGGCGGCGTCGCGTCGGGCGGGTTCAAGACGCCCGAGATCCGCGTCAGGTCCGCGGGCCTTGTCAGGTACCGCGGGCTCAGGCTCGTGCAGGCGTCGGAGGGCGGCAACATCGTCCTCAACAAGACCGGCTCGATCCAGATCCTCGACGACGAGGGCAGGGAGCTCGAGAACTACAACATCGTGGTGGGCTCGTTCCTGCACGTCGGCGACGGCGAGAAGATCGCCAAGGGCGCCGTCCTCGCGGTCTGGGACCCGTACAACATCCCGGTCCTCTCCGAGAAGGGCGGGTCGCTCCTGTTCAAGGACATGATCCCGGGCGTCACCGTGAAGCGCGAGCTCGACGAGTCGTCGGGGCGCATCGCGACGGTCGTCATCGAGCACAAGGAGGACCTGAACCCCCAGATCGAGGTCCGCGACGCGAAGAACAAGCCCCTGGCGTCATACTCCATCCCCGTCGGCGCGCAGATCGCCGTCAACGAGGGCGACACGATCGCGCCCGGGGCGCTCCTCGCGAAGACCCCCCGCCAGGCCTCCAAGACCAAGGACATCACGGGCGGCCTTCCGCGCGTGGCCGAGCTCTTCGAGGCCCGCCGCCCGAAGGAGGCCGCGGAGATGGCCCGCATCGACGGCATCGTCTCGTTCGAGGGGACGATCCGCGGCAAGCGCAAGCTCGTCGTCAAGAACGAGGAGACCCAGCAGGAGGAGGAGCACCTGATCGCCGCCGGCAAGCACATCATCGTTCAGCCGGGCGACGTCGTCCACAAGGGCCAGCACCTGACGGAGGGCGCCGCCGATCCCCACGAGATCCTGGAGATCCTCGGGCCGGCCTCGCTCTACGAGTTCCTGATCGGTCAGGTCCAGGAGGTCTACCGCCTCCAGGGCGTGACCATCAACGACAAGCACATCGAGATCATCATCCGCCAGATGCTGCGCAAGATCCGGATCACCGACCCGGGCGACAGCGAGTACTTCTGGGGCGAGCAGGTGGACCGCGCGGCGTTCCTTTCGGACAACCGCCGGATAGAGGAGGCGGGCGGAAAGCCGGCCGAGGCCGAGCCCATCCTCCTTGGAATCACCAAGGCCTCGCTCGAGACGGAAAGCTTCATCTCGGCCGCGTCGTTCCAGGAGACGACGCGCGTCCTGACGGACGCCTCCACGCTCGGAAAGGTCGACCTGCTCAAGGGCTTCAAGGAGAACGTGATCATGGGCCACCTGATACCGGCGGGCACGGGCCTGCCCCAGTACAGGCACCTCAAGATCAGCCTTCCCTTCGGAACGGAGCTCGTCGACGAGTCCAAGGCCGTCGAGGCGAGCGCAGGCTGACGGCCGCCAGCCCTCCCTCCAAGGCAGGGCTTTCTGGTTTATGCGGTTCTTAGGCGGTAAAGTCACGGGATAGCAGGAGGTGGAGAGCGACGTTTGGACGTGCGGCATGCGCCTGGAGGGTGGCGCGCAGGTTGATCGATCCGTCTCGAAGCAGAGCGCCGAGCAGGGCTCCTCGCAGGAGGGCAAGGTTGGCCGTGGTGTGGCCTTTGCGGGCCCGGCACCCATCCTCGTCCCATGTGGCGTCGCGGCGGTAGTGGTTGCCGTTCTCGATCATCCAGTGGCCGCGGATCAGGCGGGCGAGCCGAGGCGGATCCGCCTCGGATGGCGTGAGGCTGGTTAAGTAATGGCGGGTATCCGTCGTCGTGAGCCCATCGCGCTTGCGCACGCAGGTGCTCCTGATCGCGATCGCCTGGGCGGCATGGAAGAAGCCTACCTGGTCAGGGGTGCACGGGGTCACCGACACTTGCCGGGTTTCTATCCGGCCGTGCCCGAGGCTGGTGGGGGCAAAAAAGGGGGGCGCCGATCGAGGATCGCCTGCACCGCCTTTTGCACGGCCGGGGTGTTGCTCTTGATCTGAAGCAGATAGTCGGCGCCGGCTTCCACGATCGTGCGCGGGGTCTCGTGGTTGGCGTGACCTGCATCGGCGCTGACGACCGCCCCGTCCAGTTGCTGCGCGCCGACCAGGCGGCGGCCGGCATGGGTTTCCCCGCCGTCCTCATCGCTCATCAGCCCCTGGGCCACCGTGGCGCCGCTTTCGGCATCCACCAGGCTCACGATCTGCGCCAGGCGCTCCCCGACCACCTTGCCGTCCAGCGCCAGGTTCGCCGGCATCTCTCCGCGCTGCGCCGCCAGCCAGCGGTTGAGCACCCCAGCCAGCTCGTTGGGATCGATCGAGCCAAGGAGCACATAGAAGACATCCTTGCCGGGGGCTATCCCCACCTTTTTCCCGGCAGCCTTGTAGTACCAGAGCAGCTCCCGCTGCCGGTAGTTGAGCTGGGTCGCCAGCCGCACGAAGTCCATCACCCGCTTCTGCCCCATGAGCAACCCCAGGCACACGATCGTCAGCACCGTGCTCGAGCGGTGCCGGCGGTTGCGGCTGCGCGGGTCCGGCACCGCCCGCAGCGCCTCATGGAGCGATTCGAGCTGCGGTTGCCTCAGCGGCATCACCCCCACCGGCGCCGCGTTCACCCCGCGCGCCTGCGCGGGCCCGACCTCGCCCGCGCACAGCCCCTGGCGCGCATCGGCCGCAAGCGGCTTCACCCACAGCTGCTTCGGCCGCTCATTGGGCACATAGTAGTCCGCACTGCGCCGGTTGCCCTCCGTCAACCCAAGCTCCACCCAGCCCGCAGCCCGGTAGCACGTCCCCGCGAAGCGC